>Ga0308165_1002644_pt1 | contig 20808 bp, 18 predicted proteins | sample PhyWR2_FD_201032 | JGI IMG/M metagenome (GOLD analysis project Ga0308165, IMG submission 201032) | Phyllosphere microbial communities from UC Gill Tract Community Farm, Albany, California, United States - DLSLW.R2 | ecosystem: Host-associated > Plants > Phyllosphere > Unclassified | place: USA... | reverse complement strand
CCCAATCCCGCTCAGGCTGAGCCTGTCGAAGCCCCCGCAGCTCCGCTCGGCGTATCGACGAATCACGGCTTCACCGCCCGCAGCCGCAGAGGTCCGAACGTCTCGTCCTGCACGATCTCGGCCTTGCCGGTGCGCGCCAGTTCCAGCGCCGCGACGAAGCTGGAGGCCAGCGCCGATCGCCGCAGCCGGGGGTCGGCCCAGGTATCGTGCGCGGGCGGCAGGAAATCGCGCAGGTCCATCCAGTCGATCGCCACGCCCAGCATCGAGGATACCCGCTGGATCGCGCTGTCCAGCGTCATCACCATCCGCTCGCGCACCATGTGGACGACGGGTTCCGAACGCACCTTCACATCGCCGTAAGCCCGCACGAGGTCGTACCACGAACACTGCCACAGCGACTTGCGATCAACCCGCAGCCCCTCCGGCGCGCCACGCGCGAAGACGTCGCGGCCCAGCCGGTCGCGGCCCATCAGCCGCCCCGCCGCCTCGCGCATGGCGCCCAGGCGTTGCAGGCGCATCTGCAAGCGCAGGGCCATTTCCTCGGGGCTGGGGTCTTCCGCCTCGTCGCGCGGCAGCAGCATCGCGGATTTGAGGTAGGCGAGCCAGGCCGCCATCACCAGATAGTCCGCCGCCAGTTCCAGCCGCAGCGCCTCTGCCTGCTCGATGTAGGTGAGATAGGCATCGACCAGTTCGAGAATCGAGATCGTGCGCAGGTCCACCTTCTGCCGCCGCGCAAGGTCGAGCAGCAGATCGAGCGGGCCTTCCCAACCGTCGATGTCCAGATAGAGCGCGTCGTCCTGCGCCTCGGCGCGGTCCTCCCCGCCCCAGCCGTCGAACAGGCCCGGAGCTTCGGCCATGCCTCAGGCTGCCTGTAGCGCCAACAGCGCGTCGCGCTGGGCGATGAGAGTGGCGTGGAGGGCGGCATGGTCGGGGCCGGGAAGAGCCTCGCCGGTGGCCGCCAGCGCCGTGTCCAGCCGGGCAAGGCCCTGCTCGCCCATCACCGGCACGGCCTTGGCGATGCCGACCATATCGTCCATCTTCGCCCAGCAATTGAGCGCAAGGTCGCAGCCCGCCGCGATGGCGCCCGCCGCACGTTCCGGCACCGAGCCGGACAGCGCTTCCATGTCTAGGTCGTCGCTCATCAGCAGGCCGGTGAAACCGATTCGTTTGCGGATCACCTCACCCACCACGAAGGGCGAGAGGGTGGCGGGGTTTTCATCGTCCCACGCGGTGTAGCGGACGTGCGCGGTCATCCCGATCGGCGCCGAGGCCAGGGTCCGGAACGGCGCGATGTCCAGTTCCAGTTCCTCGGCGGATGCGGTGACGGTGGGCAGTTCCTTGTGGCTGTCGGCCATGGCGCGGCCGTGACCGGGGATGTGCTTGATGCATCCCGCCACGCCTGCGCGGGCGAACCCGTCGAGGATCGCGCGGGCCAGCGCGGCGACGCGCATCGGTTCCGATCCCAGCGCGCGGTCGCCGACGACATCGTGCGCGCCGGGCTGGCGCACGTCGAGCGAGGGGTGCAGGTCGACGGTGATGCCCGCCTCGGCAAGGTCGAGGCCCAGCGCATGGGCATTCGCCCGCGCGGCCTCGATGGCGCTGGCGGGGGCCAGGTCGTAGAGCCTGTCGAACACCTCGCCGGGGGGGTATTTCGGCCAGACCGGCGGCTTCAGGCGCACCACGCGGCCGCCTTCCTGATCGACGCAGATGAACAGCCGGTCGCGCCCGTGGAGGCTGCGCAGTTCGTCTGTGAGCGCGCGAACCTGCTCACGGCTTTGCGCATTGCGGCCGAACAGGACGTAGCCCGCCGGATCGGCATCGCGGAAGAACGCACGCTCGTCAGCGGTCAGGGTCAGGCCGGAGAGGCCGAAAAGAGCCGGTATCATGCCGGGTTTGGTCGCAGAAAGGCCGGCATTTCGCAAGGAAGCCGCGCGACCCGGATGTGGATGGCTTATTCGCTAAGGCCGCATCACCCAGCCGCCATCGACATGGACCGTCTGCCCGGTGATCCACTGCCCCGCCGGCGAACACAGGAGCAGAAGGGTGCCGACCAGTTCGTCCGGAGCGCCGCGCGGGTCGATGGCGCAGGTCATTTCGAGAAAGCGGATGAACGGCGAATCGTCCGGCACCAGCAGCTTGCCCGCATCCGAGGTGACATTGCCCGGCGCGATGGCGTTGCAGGTGATGCCGTCCTTGCCCAGTTGCTTTGCCAGCGTGGTGGTCAGCCCGACCAGCGCCAGCTTGGAAATACCGTAAAGCCCGCTCGCCGGAAACGCCCCGCCGCTGGTCTGGTTGACGATCCGCCCGCCGCCGCGCTCCCGCATCGAGGGGATGACCGCCCGCGCGCAGAGCAGCGCACCGTTCAGGTTCACCGAAAACGCCCGGTTCCAGGCTTCCAGGCTTACCGTCTCGCAGTGATCATAGCTGATATCGACCATCAGCGCGGCATTGTTGACCAGCACGTCGACCCCGCCGAACGCCTCGCACGCGGCCTTGCCCATGGCGAGGGTCGAGGCTTCATCAGCCACGTCCACCTGCACCGCCAGCGCCTTGCCGCCGAGGGCGGCGATCTCTGCGGCGACGGCCTCGGCCCCTTCAAGGTTGAGGTCGGCGACGACGACGCTCGCCCCCGCTTCGGCAAGGCCCATCGCATAGGCGCGGCCGATGGAATTACCGCGCCCGCCGGCGCCGGTGACCACGGCCACCCTGCCATCGAGGCGGAACTGATCGAGCGTGAATGTCATCGTCGTACTCCCGCAGACCGGATCAACCGGCCGTAATACCCTTGTCGATGTCGATGCAGGCGCCGTGGAAACCGCGCCCGGCCTCGGACGCGAGGAGCAGGACCATGTCTGCCACGTCGTCCACCTCGACCTGCCCGCGCATGCCCGAGAACCGTTTGAGCAGTTCGATGTCGCAGTTTTCGGGCGGCCGGTAATTGAGCGCGATATTGGTGACCATGCCGCCGGGCGCGACCGCATTGATGCGGATCGGGGCCTTCTGGAACTCCATCGCCATGGCCTTGGTCATGCCCAGGATGCCCCACTTGCTGGCGCAATAGGCGGCGGCATAAGCCTCGCCGATGTAGGAGGCGCAGGAAGCCACGTTGACGATCGCGCCGTTCGTTTCCAGCAGATGCGGGATCGCGCCCTGCGACAGCACGAAAGGCGCGTCGAGATTGACGGCGATGGTGCTCCGGTACTGCTCCAGCGGCATCTGCGGCGTGTTGGCAAGGTAGATCAGCCCGGCGATATTGCACAGCGCATCGAGCCGCCCGAACCGCGTCGTCGCCTCGGGCACGACTTGCGCGCAGGCTGCCGCATCGGAAAGGTCGACGGCCTGCGTCGCCACTGCCCGCCCGCTTTTCGCCAGCAGCGCGGCGGTTTCGGCCAGACCTTGCGGGTTGACGTCGACAAGCCAGAGATCGGCCCCCGCCTCCGCCAGTTTGAGCGCGCTCGCCCGGCCCAGCCCCGAAGCGGCGCCGGTTACGAGGGCGACCTTGCCGGTCATATCGGTGTTCATACTGCTTTCCCCGTCGCTAGCCGTTCCACGCCAGCCCCCTGGCCACCTTGCCGATCATCTCCTGCACCACCGCGTTGATGCGCGAGGCCTTGGGCCAGCCCGCATGGGTCCCGTATTGCACTACGAATTCGAGCATCTCATCGCCGGTGCAGTTGCCGCTCGCCATGGCGGCGTGGATGTGGCTGCGGATCGGGATCTCGGCCGCCGATTCGCACACGCCGACCAGCGTGATCCACCTGCGCGATGCCTCGTCCAGGCCGGGACGCCGCCACATCTCGCCAAAGACGAAGTTGTTGATGGCCTGAAGGTAGGGCGATCCGGGCGGGCCCGGCGCAAAGGTCATGACTTTGGCGAAGGCGGCATGACCGCCATCGTTGCGGGCCTGCGCGTCCCATGGTTCGGGGCAGATCGCCGGGACAGGCGCGGGCGGCAGATCGAGTTCACCCGCCACGCGCGTCACCGCGCGGTCCAGCCTGCCGCCGTTGCCCCAGCCCGCATAGACGGCCAGATGCAGCGCCGCCTCGCGCAGTTCGGCAAGGCTGAGGTGCCCGCCGACCAGCGCCCCGCGCACGAAATCGTCGATCTGGTTTTCCTCCAGCCCGCAAGTCGCCGCGCTGGCCATGGCGACGATCAGGCGCGGGCGCATCGGCAGGCCGGGGCGGGTCCAGACCTCGGCCCAGACGAAGTCGCGCCAGGATTCCTCCAGCAGGGTCACCGGTTCGCGCGGGCTGCGGGCCGCCGCTTCGGCTTCGGCGGCGCGGCCACTGGCGGCGCGGTCTTCGGGATCGAGCATCGCCATCACTCCTGCAGGTTGACCCAGACGTTGCGCACTTGCTGGAACTCACGCAGAGCCTCGATCCCGCCGAGGCGGCCGTGGCCCGAATGCTTCATGCCGCCGAAGGGGACGCAGGCCGTCATCGCCTCGCCCGAGCCGTTGACCTGCACCTGCCCCGCCATCATCTGCCCGGCGACGCGGTGAGCGCGGGCAAGGCTGGTGGTGTGGACATAGGCGCCCAGACCGTAATCGCTGTCGTTGGCAAGCGAGACGGCCTCTTCCTCGCTGTCGAACGGCGTGACGACGAGGACCGGGCCGAACACCTCGTTGCGCGCAATGGCGCTGCCCGGCGCGACGTCGGCCAGCACCGTTATCGGCAGGAAGAAGCCGGAGCCGTGATCGCCCCCCAGTCGCTCGCCGCCGCAGACGAGGCGCGCGCCATCGGCGATCCCGCCTGCGACCATGCCCTGAATGCGCTCCAGCGCCGGTGCGGAGATGACGGGGCCCATGATCGTGTCCATCGCCAGCGGATCGCCGACCTTGATGTGCCCGGCCATGGCGGCCAGCATCTGCACGTAAGGCTCGTAGATCGAACGCTCCACCAACAGCCGCGTGCCGTTGACGCAGCCCTGCCCGTTGGCGCTGACCGCACCGGACAGCCCGCGCTTCGCCGCCGCCTTAAGGTTTGCGTCGGCAAAGACCAGCACCGCCGACTTGCCGCCCAGTTCCAGCCCCACCGGCTTCAGGCTCTGCGCCGCGCTGCCAAGAATCTTGCGCGCCGTACCGCCCGATCCGATGAATTCGATCTTGCCGATCCCGGGGTGCGCCACCATCGCCGCGCCTACGTCCGGCCCGCCGGTGACAAGGTTGACCACTCCGGCCGGAAAGCCCGCCTGCCCGATGATCTCCATCAGCTTCATCAGCGAGAACGGCGCGTTCTCCGGCGCTTTCAGCACCACGCAGTTGCCGGCCGCCAGTGCCGGGGCCAGGCACATCGTCGCTGCGAACAGCGGCCCGTTCCACGGCACGATGATCCCGACCACCCCGTAAGGCTCATACGTCACGTAATCGTGCGCCGGGCCGCCCCAGGTGCTGATCGTGCGGCCCTCGATCTTGTCCGCCCAGCCGCCGAAGTAGCGGAATTTCTGTGCGGCATCGGCGCTCATGTGCGGACCGGCGAGGATGATGGAGCCGTTCTCGATCGAGAGCAGCGGGGTCATTTGCGCCGCATTCTCCTCGATCAGCGCGGCAAGACGCAGCATCAGGTCGCGCCGCTTGTCGCCCGGCATGGCGCGCCATGCCGGGGCAGCGCTCTGCGCAGCGGCCACGGCGCGGTCGACATCGCCCGCATCGGCCAGCCGCAGTTCCGCAGTAACTGCGCCGGTGCCGGGGTAGACGTGTTCGAACGCGCCGCCGCTGCCGCCCGCTTCGCTCACTCCGTCTATGACGAGGGCGTGGCCCGGCAGGATCGACCGATCCGGTGTGAGAAATGCCATCGCTTGTTCCTGTCCCAAAGCGCCCGGGCGCCTTTGCGGCTACCCGTCTTGAGCAGGATGTTATGTGCGTTTAAATAGGCGCTCAACGGACTTGAATTGCATTTTTCCTTATCGTCAGCCCTTGGTTGGAGGCTATTATATGCCTGTAATTGACGCCCAGCTTAAAGTCCGCCGACGCCGTGGGACGAATCTCGTCACCGCCACCACCGAGGTTCTGCGCGAACGTATCTTCGCCGCCGCCCCCGGCGCGCTGATCGGATCGCTCCATGCGCTGGCCCGCAGCCTTGAGGTCGGCATCGTCACCCTGCAACAGGCCGCCCGCATCCTCGAACACGAAGGGCTGCTGGAAGTGCGGCGCGGTCCCGGCGGCGGCTATTACGGCGCGCGGCCCGACGATGCGGCACTGGAGCGGGCCTTCGACGCGTATCTGCGGGTTCACCCGGCAACTTGGGAAGAGGCGCTGGACATGACTTCGCTGCTGTTCAACGAACTTGCCTCCGCAGCCGCCGGATGCCGAGATGCGGGCCTGCTTGGCGATCTGCGCACGATGGCGGGGCAAGTGGAAACCTGCGCCAGCGACGCGGAGCTGGGCGCCTTCGAGTTCGCGTTTCAGGAACTGCTGTTCCGCATGGTCCGCCGCCCGCTGTTCGAAATGCTCACCCGCGTCACCCTGCACTATGCCACCACCCGGTCCGACGCCCCGGTGCGGGCGCTGGAGCACGACATGGATAGCTGGAAGGCAGGCCGCCGCCGCATCATCGCCGCGATCCTCGCCCATGACGGAGCGCTCGCCCGCTTCGAGGCCGATCGCAGCAACCGCGCGGTTATCCTGCGGCACCTCGATGCCGCGCGCGTCTGAGGGTTACCCGGCGGTGCAATCGGTGGCACAGTCCGCTCCATGACACGCCGCTTCGGATCTCCCCCCTCGCCCGCCGACTTCGAGGCGCTTGCCCACGCAGCCTTCGCGCGCATTCCCGAGCCCTTTGCGCAGCACCTTGACGGGATCACCGTCCACATCGAGGAATTCGCCGACGAGGAAACCCTGCGCGCGCTGGAGATCGACGATCCCTTTGGCCTGACCGGGCTTTACCACGGCCGCTCGATGGACACCGATTCGGTGTGGATTTCAGGCGAGTTTCCGCCTCGCATCACCCTTTACCGCCAGCCGCTCCTCGCCGAGTGGTGCGAGACCGAAGTGCAACTGGAAGACCTCGTCGCCCACGTCGTCATCCATGAGGTTGGCCACCACTTCGGCCTGTCCGATGATGCCATGCACGCGCTGGAGGACGAAGTGCGCTGATAAGGCGCGCGGACGTTTGCAAAATTCGTCCTTGGAGCGTCACGTTTTCTTGCGATAGAGCCGCCTCATGACCTCCCCCAAGATCAGAGCGCTTCCGCTTCTCACCGCTTCCCTGCTGGCCGCCTGCGCGGCGCCTCAGGCTTCCCATCAGACGTCGTCCGTGCCCGGCCCCCAAGCAGCCGCCGCAGGCCCGGTCGAAGTGGGCATCGTCGCCATCAACGACTTTCACGGCGCGCTTGAGCCGCCGGGGCAGTCGGTCAACGTGAAGCAGGCGGACGGCTCGATCCTCCCCGTTCCCGCAGGCGGCGGTGCGTGGCTGGCTTCGGCGGTGGATTCGATCAAGGCGCTGCACCCCAACCACGTCGTGGTGGCGGCGGGCGATCTCACCAGCGCCTCGCAGCTCGCCTCCTCGCTTTATCTGGACGAGCCGGCGGTCGGCGTGATGAACAGGCTGGGGCTGGAATTCAACGCCGTGGGCAACCACGAGTTCGACCGCGGCCCCAAGGAACTGCAGCGCCTGCAAAGCGGCGGCTGCGAAAAGAACGGGCGGCTCGATCCCTGCCAGCTGGAGCAGTTCAAGGGTGCCAGCTACAAGTACCTTTCGGCCAGCACCTTCAAGGCGGACGGCAGCACCCTGTTTCCTGCCACCGGCCTGAAGACCTTCGGGACAGGCGCCAATAAGGTGACGATCGGCTTCGTCGGTCTGTCGCTGAAATCGGTGCCGACGCTGGTCGCGCCCGAACAGGTCAAGGACCTGACCTTCGGCGACGAGGCCGAGGCCATCAACAAGGCGATCCCCCTGCTTCGGTCAGAGGGCGCCGACGCGGTGGTGGTGCTGATCCACCAGGGCGGCAAGACCCCGGTGGGCGACCCCAACGGCTGCGACAGCTTCACCGGCGACATCCAGCCGATCCTCGACAAGCTGAACCCCGGCGTCGACGTCGTGGTATCGGGCCATACGCACTGGTCTTACGTGTGCAACTACAAGCCCGCCAACGGCGGCGCGCCGATCCTGCTGACCAGCGCGGGCGTCTACGGCGAACTCGTCACCGACATCACGCTGAAGATAGACCCCGCCGCGCACCGCGTGGTGTCCTCGGCCGCGCACAACGTCATCGTCCAGTCCACGCCTTACAAGGCCAGCCGGGGCGAGATCGCCAATACCGACGCCTTCCCCCGCTTCGCCCCGCGCGCCGACGTGGCCGCCTACGTCAAGCAGTACAAGGACGCCTCGATCTCGCTGGTCGAGCGCCCGGTGGGCAAGGTTTCGCAGGCCGCGTCCAAGAGCGACGGCGCCGAATCGGGCACCGGCGGCACCTTGGGCAACCTGATCGCCGACAGCCAGCTTGCCGCCACGCGCGGAGCAGGCGCGCAGATCGCCTTCACCAACCCCTTCGGCATCCGCGCCTCGCTGGTGCCCGCCGCCGATGGCCAGGTGACCTTCGGCCAGCTCTACGCAATCGAACCGTTCGGCAACGAACTGGTGACCATGACGCTCACCGGCACGCAGCTGCGCGCCGTGATCGAGGAAGGGCTGGACGACGAGGGCCCGATGCAGGTGCTCTCGCCTTCGGCCGGGCTCATGCTGCGTTATGACCCGGCGCGCCCCTCGGGCACGCGCATCGTATCGCTGACCCTGAACGGCAAGCCGGTGAGCGCGGCTGCGAACTACCGCGTGAGCATGGTGAACTTCCTCGCCGAGGGCGGCGACGGCTTCACAACTTTCGCCAAGGGCACCCAGCGCACGCGCGGCATGATCGACGTGATGGCCTTCGAAGACTGGCTGAAGGCCGTGCCGGTGCGCGAAGTCCCCCAGGAAAGCCGCACGGTGAAGGTAGGAAAGTAAGCGCTGCCATCGCCCTCCCCGTCGTGATGCGATGGGGAGGAGCCGTCATTCTCAACTCAGCAGCCAGTGCCCCAGCAGGCGGTCGAACGGGAAGGTAAAGAACCCGGCGATCAGCAGCGCGCCGATGATCATGCCGCGCACGGTGCGGCGATGGCGGGCTATATTGCGGCGGCGGGCGCTGATTACCAGCAACGGCACCAGCACGATGGTCAGGAACGACAGCGCATGGATCGGGCTGAAATGGCCCGGATTGCTGGTCGTCACGAACAGGCTGTCGATCGCCGTGAGCAGCATGGCCGCGCTCCAGACATAGCCCAGTTGCCGATGCCCCGGCGTTCCGCGTGGGCGCCACAGCAGTACCGGGGTGAGCGCCAGCGCGGTCATGATCGTGGCAAGGTGCAGCCAGATTACCGCCGGGATCGCGGGCCAGTCGTGCAGGCCCTTGATCAGGGCCGCGACGATGAAGGCCAGCATCACCAGCGCCAGCAGGCCAAGCGCCTTTTCCAGCCGGTCAGGCGCGGTTGAGCGCAGGGCGGGTGCCTGCGCCGATGTCGGGGCCATCAGAAGCCCGCGCCGTCCGGCCAGCCCGGCCCGGCCAGCCCCATCACCTTGAACAATTCCCCCATCTGCCCTTCGCCCACCAGTCTATCCCTGGCGGCGAGTATTGCAGAAGATTGCTGCGGCGCAATACCGGCCAGCTGCGCCGCGCGCATGTCGATCCCCAGCGCGCGCAGGAAAGCGCCTTGCGTCACCGTGCCGAGGTGGCGCGCTCCGCCCGCCAGCGCCACTTGCGCGGCTGTGGCGAAATCGACCAGGCAGGTCAGGTCCGCCTCGCCCGGCAGCGCGAAGGGATCGACTTTCGTATGATCCTTCAGCGCCTGCAGCGTCGAGCCGGTCTGCACCTGCGCATAGCCGTAATCGATCAGCAGCGCCGCTCCGCCCTGTGCGGCAAGCCGCGCGGCGATCTCGCCGGTGACGGCAGCCGCGCCGGGGCACGTCTCGATCAGGGTCTGCTCGGGGCTTGCCTTGAGGTGTTCGGGAATGGCCGCGTCCATCGGCGTGTCGCCGGCGACGGGCAGGAAACGGCCGCCTTCGCCGCCTGCATCCTGCCAGTCGACCATGCGCTCGCGCCAGCCCTGCGGGGTCTTCACCAGCTGGCGCACCGGCAGCGCGTCGAGAAACTCGTTGCCCACGATCAGCAGCGGCGCGTCGGTTGGCAGGGTGTCCATGTCGTCATGCCACTGCGCCCCCAGCACCGCGCCGCGCTGGAGGACACGCAGCGCAGCGGAGCCTTCGACGAAGTGGACCTGCGGCTCCAGCCCCTGCCGCTTCATCGCCCGCAGCGCGTCGCGGGCCAGAGTGCCGCGTCCGGGCCCAAGCTCTACGTAGTGGACCGGGGCGGGGCGGCCTGCCCTCACCCAGATGTCGACCAGCCACAGGCCGATCAACTCACCGAACATCTGGCTGATCTCGGGCGCGGTGATGAAGTCTCCGCCGCTGCCCAGCGGGTCCTTGCCGGCATAGTAGCGGGCGTTCGATTCGCCCATGTAGTGTTGCAGCGTGATCGGCCCGAAGCGGGCGATCAGCCGCCGGAAGACCGCGCCAAGCGATTCGCCTTCTGCCATGACGCCGGTACGCTCAGGTGATCTCGATCGGGCGGCGCGTGGAAAGCGCCGGGCGGGCCAGCGCCCGCGCCACCATGAACAGACCCAGCAGGATCAACGGGATCGTCAGCCACTGGCCCATCGACAGGCCGGTCGACTGCGCGAACTGCGCAAGCTGCTTGTCCGGCTCGCGGAAGAATTCGACCGTGAAGCGCGCGGCGGCGATGCCGGCGGTGAACACGCCCACCAGCAGGCCCGGGCGGAAACGTGCGCGCGTTTTCCAGTACAGCAGCAGCATGATGACGATCATCATCAGCCCTTCCAGCCCCGCCTCGTAAAGCTGGCTGGGGTGGCGCGGAAGCTGGTCCGGGGCATCGGGAAAGACCATCGCCCAGGGCACGTCGCCGGTCACGACGCGGCCCCACAGTTCGCCGTTGACGAAGTTGGCAAGGCGCCCGAACAGCATCCCGAACGGCACGCAGACCGAGATATAGTCCATCACCCGCACAAAGCTCAGCTGGTTGCGCCAGGACACCCAAGCCACCGCCAGCAGCACGCCGATCAACCCGCCGTGGAAGCTCATGCCGCCGTGCCACAGCTGGACCAGCTGGGTGGGATGGGCCCATAGGCTGGGAATGTCCGAACTGCCGCCGGTGTAGAACGTGGCATAGCCCAGCCGTCCGCCCAGGATGATGCCCAAGGTGCAGTAGAAGAAAAGATCGTCGGCATGGTGCTGCGCCATCGGCGCGCCGGGTGACTTTATCATGCGCGAAAGATGCCAGTATCCCAGCACGATCCCGGCCAGATAAGCCAGCGAGTACCAGCGCAGCTCGAAGCTGCCGATACGGAACAGGTAGTTCTTGAGGCCCAGGTTGACCCAGTAGATGGGCTCATGCGCCTCGGCGGCGGCTGCGGCAAGCAGTGTCAGGGACAAGTCGTGGACCTCGCGTGCTTCATGTCCGGGCGGCCGAGCGGCCTTCGTTACGCGCGGCCTTCTGGCATAGCCCGGTACGCGATGGTAGCCGGCAATTCATATCTGTGCCGCATAACCCGCGAGATCACCAGCTGCGGCTTTTCCTTGGCGCCCGCAGCGTCTAGACCCCGAGGCCATGAGCAGCGTGATCCGTATCCCTTCCCCCCGTTCCGTGATCGACCGCCGCGAACTGGCCGCGCGCATAGATGTCGTGGTCGCCGAGCAGGGCGGCGCCAAGGGCCGCAAGGCCATCGTCGAGCTGCTGCGCGCCGCGTTGGAAAATGGCCGCGCCGAAATCGCGCGCCGCCTGATCGCCAAGCCCTCCGCAGGGCACGAAGTGGCAGAAGCGCAGGCTTTCCTGGTCGATCAGCTGGTGCGGGTGATCCACGATCACATCTGCGCCAACGTTTATCCCGCGGGCAACCGTTCGAAGGGCGAGCGGCTGACGATCATGGCCGTGGGCGGCTATGGCCGGGGCGAGATGGCGCCGCATTCCGATGTCGACATCGCCTTCCTCACCCCGATCAAGCAGACGCCGTGGTGCGAGCAGGTGATCGAGGCGATGCTCTATTTCATGTGGGACCTGGCGCTGAAGGTCGGCCATTCCAGCCGCTCGCTCGACGACATGGTGCGCATGTCGAAATCCGACCTGACGATCCGCACCGCCATGCTGGAAGGCCGCTACGTCTGGGGCGACCAGGATTTGTACGAGGAAGCACGCACTCGCTTCTTCAAGGACGTGGTATCCGGCACCGAACGCCAGTTCGTGGTCGAAAAGCTGGCCGAGCGCGAGGAACGCCACAAGCGCATGGGCGACAGCCGCTATGTCGTCGAACCCAACATCAAGGAGGGCAAGGGCGGCCTGCGCGACCTGCACACGCTCTACTGGATCGGCAAGTACATCCACAAGGTGCGCGATGCATCCGAACTGGTCAGCGTCGGCCTGCTGACCCAGAAGGAATACCGCTCGTTCCGCCGCGCCGAGAACTTCTTCTGGGCGGTGCGCTGCCATCTGCACACCATCACCCGCCGCGCCGAGGACCGCCTGACCTTCGACATGCAGCGTGAAGTCGCCGCGCGCATGAACTTCTCCGACCGCCCCGGCAAAAGCGCGGTGGAGCGCTTCATGCAGATGTTCTTCCTGCAGGCGAAGGGGGTGGGCAACCTGACCGGCGTGTTCCTCGCCCAGCTCGATGATCAGTTCGCCAAGCGCCAGCCGCGCGGGCTGCTGGCCGGTTTCCGCGCCAAGGAACGGATGCTGAAGGGCTACAGGGTCTTTGGAGGCCGCCTGAAAGCGCCTTCGGACGACTGGTTCGCCGCCGATCCGGTCCGCATGATCGAGATTTTCGTGCTGGCAGACCGCGAGCATCTCGAAATCCACCCCGAAACCCTGCGCCTGATATCTCGCGATGCAGTGTTGATCCGCGACGACGTGCGCCGCGACAAGCGCGCCAACGAACTGTTCATGGAACTGCTTACCAGCCGCAACGACCCCGAAGTCGCCTTGCGCAGCTTCAACGAGGCGGGTGTGTTCGGCCGCTTCGTGACCGAGTTCGGCCGGGTCAACGCGCAGATGCAATTCGACATGTACCACCATTACACGGTGGACGAGCATACGATCCGCGCCATCGGCCTCGTCGCCCGGATCGAAAAGGGCGAGCTGAAGGGCGACCACCCGCTGGCGCACGAAGTCATCCCCCGGCTGCGCTCGCGCCGGGCGCTTTACGTTTCAGTACTGCTGCACGACATCGCCAAGGGGCGTAAGGGCGACCACTCGGTGCTGGGCGCGGAAATCGCGCTCAAGCTGTGCCCGCGCTTCGGGCTGGACGAGGATGAGACCGAACTGGTTTCCTGGCTGGTCCGCCAGCACCTGCTGCTGTCCGCCACCGCGATGAAGCGCGACCTTTCGGACGGCAAGACCATCGCCGATTTCGTCGAGGTCGTGCAGTCGGTGGACCGCCTGCGCCAGCTTACCGTGCTCACCATCGTCGATATCCGCGCGGTCGGCCCCGGCACCTGGAATTCGTGGAAGCGCCAGCTCATCGCCACGCTTTACGGCGCGGCGGAAGAACGCCTGCGCCTGGGTCATGCCCAATTCGGGCGCTCCAATCGCGTCGCCGCCAAGAAGGCCGCTGTCGAGGCCATGGGGGGCGAGTATCCCGCGCTGATCGAGAAAGTCGGCGGCGTGCTGAGCGATGCCTACTGGATCGCCGAGCCGGACGACGTGATCGCCAAGAACCTGATCGAACTGGCCGCTTCGGAAGAGGAACCGCTATCGATCTTCACCGAATATTACCCCGCACGCGGCGCCACGCTGGTGACGGTGATTGCATCGGACCACCCGGGCCTGTTCTACCGCATCGCCGGCGGCATCCACCTGGCCGGCGGCAACATCATCGACGCGCGCATCCACACCACTCGCACGGGGCGCGCAGTCGATAACTTCCTGGTGCAGGACCCGCTCGGCCGTCCGTTCATGGAAGTCAGCCAGCTCGAACGCCTCAGCCTCTCGATCGAAAATGCGCTGGCCAACCGGATCAAGATCCTGCCCCAGCTGGTCGCCCGCCCCGACGCGCGCCTCCGCGCCGATGCCTTCGACGTTCGGCCGCGCGTGCTGTTCGACAACAAGGCCTCGAACCGCTTCACCGTGGTCGAAGTCAATTCGCGCGACCGGCCTGCCCTGCTCAACAGGCTGGCCCATGCGCTGTTCGAATCGAAGCTGATGGTCCACTCCGCCCACATCGCCACTTACGGCGAGCGCGCGGCGGATACCTTCTACGTCACCGACCTTTTCGGCGAGAAGATCACCGGCACCCCGCGCCTCAAGGCGCTGGAACGCCGCCTGCTGGAAGCCGCTAGCGAACCCACCGGCGAAGAAGTGGCGGCCTAAAGGGGAAGACGCAATCACCGGGCAGCAAAGACAAATCGCGACACTTGTATGAGTTGAAACCTTGGCCAGCCGCCCCCAACTGTTGCGCTGCAGCAAACTGGCACAAGGGGATCGCGTGACCCGTCCTAACCCAGATTCCAATCTCCGCCCCCGAAGCGTCCTTGTTCTCCAGGGCGGCGGCGCGCTCGGCGCCTATCAGGCGGGGGTCTACGAAGCGCTCGCGGCGAATGACGCCTTGCCTGACTGGGTGGCCGGCATCTCGATCGGGGCGATCAACGCCGGCATTATCGCCGGCAATGCGCCCAAGGACCGGGTGCCGATGCTGCACAAGTTCTGGAACGGGGTGTCCTCCGAACTGCTCTACCGCATCGACGAGCGCCTCGGCTTCGCCCGCCGCGCCTTCAACGACGTGGCTGCGCAGTGGGCGGCGACGTTCGGCATCCCCGGCTTCTTCACCCCGCGCTTCCCCCTGCCGCTGCCCGAATGGCCGGCGGACCTTGGCCGCCTGAGCTATTACGACACCGCCCCCCTGCGCCAGACGCTGCTGGATGTGATCGACTTCGAGCGCCTCAATACCGCCGAAACCCGCTTCAGCGTGGGCGCCGTCAACATGCTCACCGGCAACTTCGCCTATTTCGACAATACCGAGCGCCAGATCGGGCCTGAGCATATCATGGCCAGCGGCGCCCTGCCGCCCGGCTTCCCGCCGGTGGAAATCGACGGCGAATGGTACTGGGATGGCGGCCTCGTCTCCAACACCCCGCTGCAATACGTGCTCGACAACCGCCCCTCGTGCGAGATGACGGTCTATCAGGTTGACCTGTTCTCATCGCGCGGAATCGTGCCGCGCACCATGGCCGACGTCGCTCAGCGCGAAAAGGACATCCGCTTTTCCAGCCGCACGCGCCTGGGCACCGACCAGTCGCGCCAGCTCCAGAAAATGTGTGCCGCCGCCAAGCGCCTGGCGAAAAAGCTGCCTGACGACCTGCTGGACGATCCCGATCTTGCGCATCTGCTGGGCTGCCGGCCCGCCGGTGCGGTGGCGGTGATGCACCTCATTAACCGGCCCGAGTATTTCGAGACCAATTCCAAGGATTACGAATTCTCACGCGTGACGGTGAACGAGCACTGGGCCACGGGGCGCGCCGATGCCGCCCACTCGCTGGCCCATCCCGATTGGACCGGCCGCCGCCTGAACGCCGATGAAATCGTCACTTTCGACCTCGCCGGCGCCGATCCGGCGCATCCTCTGACCGCATGATGGGAGTTAAGTAGATGAAGCTCAAGGACAAGGTCTGCATCGTCACCGGCGCCGCCAGCGGCATCGGTAACGCCATCGCTCACAAGTATGCCGGCGAAGGCGGCAAGGTCGTCATCGCCGACCTGAACCTCGAAGCCGCGCAGAAAGCTGCGGACGACATCATCGCCAAGGGCGGCGCCGCCATGGCCGTGGCGATGGACGTGACCAGCGAGGAGCAGGTGAACGAAGGCGTCGCCGCCGTGGTCGCGGCCTGGGGCACGGTCGATGTGCTGGTTTCCAACGCGGGCATCCAGATCGTCAACCCGGTTGAGAATTTCGCTTATGCCGACTGGAAGAAGATGCTGGCGATCCACCTGGACGGCGCCTTCCTCACCTCCAAGGCGGTGCTGCCACATATGTATGCGCAGGGGTCCGGTTCGGTGATCTTCATGGGCTCGGTCCACTCCAAGGAGGCCAGCCCGCTGAAAAGCGCCTACGTCACCGCCAAACACGGCCTACTGGGCCTGAGCCGCGTGATCGCCAAGGAAGGTGGCAAGAAGGGTGTTCGCACCAACGTCATCTGCCCCGGCTTCGTGCGCACCCCGCTGGTGGACAAGCAGATCCCCGAACAGGCCAAGGAACTGGGCATTTCCGAGGACGAGGTGGTAAAGACCGTGATGCTCGGCCAGACCGTCGACGGCGAGTTCACCACGGTGGACGATATCGCCGAAGTCGCGCTGTTCTTCGCCGGGTTCGAAACCAATGCGCTGACCGGCCAGTCGCTGGTGGCCAGCCACGGCTGGTTCATGGAGTAAATGTGGGGGCCGTTCTGCGCCCCCGTCCCTACCGGTCCCCTTTTTCCGTCATCCCCGCGAAGTCGGGGGTGACGAACAGGGCGCGTACCGAAGCACGCGCCCCTTTTCATCAACCCAGCAGCACTTCCGCGATCTGCACCGCGTTGAGCGCCGCGCCCTTGCGCAGGTTGTCGCTCGCCACGAACAGCGCGAGGCCGTTGGCCGAGGTTGGATCGCGGCGCACGCGGCCCACGAACACGGGGTCCTTGCCGGTTGCATCCAGCGGATTCGGCACTTCGGTCACCACAACGCCAGGCGCCGAGCCAAGCAGCTCCAGCGCGCGCTCCACGCTGATCGGGCGGTCGAACTCGACATTCATAGACAGCGAGTGGCCGGTGAACACCGGCACGCGCACACAGGTGCCCGAAACCGGCAGTTCGGGGATGCCCAGGATCTTGCGGCTCTCGTCGCGCAGCTTGATCTCTTCCTCGGTGTAGCCATCGTCGGCGTAGACGTAGTTCAGCGGAACCACGTTGTGCGCGATCGGCACAGCCCACTTTTCGGCAGCCGGCAGCAGCGCGGAAACATCGCCGCTGGCCAGTTCGCGCGCCTTGTCGCCGACGTGAGCGATCTGGCGGGCCAGCACGTCGATGCCTTCGAGGCCGCCGCCCGATACCGCCTGGTAGGTCGAGACGACCAGCTTCTTCAGCCCCGCCTCGTCATGCAGCGGGCGCAGCACCGGCATCGCGGCCATGGTCGTGCAATTGGGGTTGGCAACGATGCCCTTGGGCAGGTTGGCGAGCGCCTGCGGGTTCACTTCGGCCACCACCAGCGGCACGTCCGGGTCCGAACGCCAGGCGGAGGAGTTGTCGATCACGATGGCGCCGGCAGCCGCCGCCTTGGGCGCCAATTCCTTCGAGGTGGACCCACCGGCCGAAAACAGCACCACGTCCAGCCCGGCGAAGTCCGCAGTCGCCGCATCTTCCACCACGACGCCGTCCAGTTCCTTGCCCGCCGAGCGAGCCGAGGCGAACAGGCGCAGGGTTGCGATCGGGAAATTGCGCTCGGCAAGGATCTCGCGGATCATCGTGCCGACAAGCCCGGTGGCGCCGACTACGCCGACATTGAGCTTCTGACCGGGTGCGAACTTTTGAACCATGATTATGCGTCTCCTGTTTGGGAGCAGCGCGAGGTTCTTGTTTTTCAGATTGAAAAGCCCCGCCTGCCGTGTGCGGGGTCGGTGTTCGAGTGGTGCCTTAGATCACGCACACCACCGACACCGACCGCGCGATGGCAGTCGGTTTCGGGGTGGTAATAATGATCGGCTTTGCGAACATGACCGCGCCACTAGCGGCAAGCGGCGGATGTGTAAACAGGCATTATGTTGCGTCTGGCTGCAGGGCCTTCGACAGGCTCAGGCTGAGCGGCGTCGAGAGCAGACCTATTTCATCTGCCAGAACCCGCTCAGGCTGAGCCTGTCGAAGCCCCCCGCAGCCGCGCCGCCGCCGCCTCACGCCCGATCAGCGGCAGCAGCGCCGCCATGTCCGGCCCGTGGTCCATGCCTGTCAGCGCACGGCGCAGCGGCAGGAACAGGGCCTTACCCTTGCGCCCCGTCGCATCCTTGAGAGCGGAGGTCAGCGCCTTCCACACCTCGGGAGACCATTCCAGGCCCGTCAGCACATCCGCGCCCTGCCCGCAGAAGGCCCGGTCGTCCTCGTCGATCTCGGCCGCGGCCACCGGCCCGGTCACTACCTGCCACCAGTCCTGCGCCTCGGCTACGCGGCCAAGGTTGGGGCGCACCGCTGCCCACGCGGCAGCGTCCATCCCCGCAGGCAGGCACGCGGCCACCGCATCGTAGTCCAGAGCATGGACCACAGCGGCGTTGACCCGCTCAAGCTCTGCCTCGTCAAACCGCGCCGGCGCGCGTCCGAAGCGCGAAAGGTCGAAGGCAGCGGCCAGTTCCTCCAGCCCCAGCGCCGCATCGACGGGATCGCTGGTCCCCAGCCGCCCGAGCAGCGCCACCAGTGCCTGCGGCTCGATCCCCGCCTCACGAAAATGCGCCGCGCCCAGCGAGCCGAGCCGCTTCGACAGCTTGCCCTCGCTCCCCACCAGCAGCGCCTCATGCGCGAAAGCGGGAACGGGGGCGCCCAGCGCGGTGAACATCTGCACCTGCGTCGCCGTGTTGGAAACGTGATCCTCGCCGCGCAGGATCTGCGTCACGCCCATAGCGATATCGTCGATCACGGATGGCAGCATGTAGAGCCACGAACCATCCGCGCGGCGGACCACCGGATCGCTCATCTGCGCAGCATCGAATTTCTGCGGCCCGCGAATACCGTCGGTCCACTCGATCGGTTCATCGCGGTTCAGCAGGAAGCGCCAGTGCGGCAGATCGCCCGCTGCGATTCTGGTCGCCCTATCGTCGGCGCTGAGTTCCAGCGCCGCCCGGTCGTAGATCGGCGGCAGACCGCGCCCCAGCAGCACCTTGCGCTTGAGGTCGAGTTCCTGCGGGCTTTCCCAGCACGGATAGACCCGGCCCTCGGCCTCCAGCCGCGCGAAGGCCTGCTCGTAAATGGGGAAGCGGGCAGACTGACGCTCCTCGCCCTCGATCTCCAGACCCAGCCAGGCGAGATCGGCGCGGATGCCCTCGACGAACTCCTCGCGTGACCGCGCCGCGTCGGTATCGTCGATGCGCAGCAGGAAACGTCCCCCCGCCTGTTTTGCCAGCAGGAAGTTGTGCAGCGCCGTGCGGATATTGCCGACGTGAAGGTGCCCGGTGGGCGACGGCGCGAAGCGAGTGACAGTCATGCCCCGCGCGTTACGAGGCCCTGCGCATCAGGTCAATTTCGGCGCTTATATCCTAGGGGCGAACACCGCCTTCGCCGCCAGCGCCGCAAAGCCCGCCAACAGCCCCCAGAACGCCGAGCCTATCCCCATCAGGCTAACCCCCGAAGCAGTCGCCGCGAAGGTGAGGATGGCGGCATCACGCTCGGTCTTCTCCACCAGCATCGCCTCCACCGCGCCGGTCAGCGGCGCGATCAGCGCCACCCCGATCAGCGCCGCAATCGCAGCATGCGGCATCGCCAGGAAGAACAGCACCAGCGGCGCGGAAAACAGCGCCAGCACCAGATAGAAGCCCGCGTAGATCAGCCCTACCACCCAGCGGCCCGCCGCATCGGGGTGCGCGTCAGAGCCGGTACAAATCGCCGCCGTGATCGCCGCAAGATTGATCCCGTGCGCCCCGAAGGGCGCCAGAAGCAGGCTCGCCAGCCCGGTCCCCAGTAGCAAAGGCCGGGGCTTGGGCGCATAGCCCGCCGAGCGCAGGACGACGAGGCCCGGCAGGTTCTGCGACACCAGTGTGACGAGGAACAGCGGCACGCCCACGCTCACCACACTGCGCAGATCGAACACGGGCGCGGCCCGCTCCATCCCGCCGATCAGCGGTCCGGTGCCCAGCCCCGCCACGTCCCCGCGCAGCGCCAGCACCGCAAACCCGGCCAGCAGCACCAGCAGCAGCGCATAAAGCGGCACTCGCGCCCTCGCGATCACGAAGACCGCCAGCAGCACGCAGACGAGCAGCGCGTCGTTCTCCAAAGTCCTGAACAGCTCCAGGCAGAACGGCAGCAACACCCCGGCCAGCATCGCCGAGGCAACCGAAGCCGGTATCCGCTCTGCCAGCCGGCCCAGCGCCGGCACCAGCGCCAGCACGCACATCATCGCCGCCGCCGCCAGGAACGCTCCGACGGCAACCGGCCAGGCCACTACGCCGGTGCTGGCCGCCAGCAGCGCCGCGCCGGGCGTCGACCATGCCAGCACCACCGGCATCCGCATCCACACCGAAAGCACCGCGCCGGCCACCGCAATGCCGAGGCATAGCGCCGTCACCGCCGACCCCACTTGCCCCGCATCGGCGCCCATCGCCTGCATGGCGCGCACGATCAGCGCCACCGTCCCCCCGAATCCCACCAGCGCGGCAATGAAGGCAGAAATCCAGGAAGCGAGCGGCGGGAGGCGAGACAGCATGCCGGCGCTATGGCAGGTTTGCAGCGGAAGGGAAGATTCGGGGAGGAGTGGAAGGTGCAGGGGCTTTCCCCCTCGCACTTCCGCCCGAAAGCGCCGCTGCCTCCGTCCCGAACCAGCCGATACGGCGAAGCGCGCGGCGAAGAGACCAAATTCTGTAATATGATCTGGACGGACGGAGCAGTCCGTATTACCATACCTGCAATTAGTATTACTGAAACGGGTGACCAAATAATACGAGGGCAAGCGTATGGACGGAGTTCGCGTAGGTAAAAGACTGATAGGAACCCAGTCACCAGTCACTGTGGGGTGGGAAAACGTGCCTCGTGTCGAAGGCGGCCCGGTGAA
>Ga0308165_1002643_pt1 | contig 20808 bp, 30 predicted proteins | sample PhyWR2_FD_201032 | JGI IMG/M metagenome (GOLD analysis project Ga0308165, IMG submission 201032) | Phyllosphere microbial communities from UC Gill Tract Community Farm, Albany, California, United States - DLSLW.R2 | ecosystem: Host-associated > Plants > Phyllosphere > Unclassified | place: USA... | reverse complement strand
TTGCCCAATCTGCAGAAAAACCAGCATCGGCAGCTCAACGAGTTTAAAACGCATCGTGCGGGTTATACCTCTAACGGCGTGCCGGCGAATATCGCCGTGGTGCGTTCACTGCAAAACTCGCTGGCGCGACGCACGGCAATGACCGCCGGGAAACGTCGTCAGCTGCATGAGCTGGAAGACAGCCTGGAAACCGTCAGCAAAAGCGAACCTGCGCAGCTGCTGGAAGAAGAACGTCTGCGCAAAGAGATAGCTGAGCTACGCGAGAAAATCGCCCGCGTACCTTTTATCGATACGTTCGATTTGCGCTACAAAAACTACGAAAAACGCGCCGAGCCTTCAAGCCAGGCCGTCATGTTCTGTCTGATGGATGTCTCCGGCTCTATGGACCAGGCCACCAAGGACATGGCAAAGCGCTTTTATATCCTGCTCTATTTATTCCTGAGCAGAACCTATAAAAACGTGGAAGTGGTTTATATCCGCCATCACACGCAGGCGAAGGAAGTGGATGAGCACGAGTTCTTCTATTCACAGGAAACCGGCGGCACTATTGTGTCGAGCGCATTGAAGTTGATGGATGAAGTTGTGAAAGAAAGGTATGACCCAACGCAGTGGAACATCTACGCCGCGCAGGCTTCGGATGGCGACAACTGGGCAGATGACTCGCCGCTGTGCCATGAACTGCTGGCAAAAAAACTGTTGCCGGTGGTGCGCTATTACAGCTATATCGAAATCACCCGCCGCGCGCACCAGACGCTATGGCGCGAATATGAAGACCTGCAGGCAACCTTCGATAACTTCGCTATGCAACACATCCGCGACCAGGACGATATCTATCCTGTGTTCCGGGAACTTTTCCAGAAGCAGACCAGCGACTCTCATAATTAACCCAGATAAATCAGCCAGTTAATATATATTTTCTGGCTATTTTTCTACATATTTAATGCTTTTCACTTTACTTATTTAACAGTAACTTACGTTTAGTTTTGGGGAAGGATTTGGGGCATATCCCCGTCATGGGGTGTCGGGGGTCGGAGGTTCAAATCCTCTCGTGCCGACCAAAAACCTTTTAGAAAGCAGCCTGTTATGGCTGCTTTTTTATTGAATGGAATTTGAGTGGGGAAGCATTGGGGAATAATGGGGGAATTACTCTGTCGGTTTTCTTACTTACCTGACTACCGGCAGATCGGAATAGCGCGTCGTGTAGCGCGGAGAAAGCATCTCCCGCTTCATGCGCCACTGTTCGCAGGAAATTTTTTATAAAGTGTGCACATAGCGACATCATAAATTAATGCCACCTGCTTTCTGGGTGTGCCATTAGCGATAAGTCTTCCTGCCTGCTCCCACTGTTCAACTGATAATTTAGGCCTGCGGCCACCGACCCGCCCTTTTGCCCGCGCTGCAGCTAATCCCGCACGCGTTCGCTCAACTATCAGTTCACGTTCCATTTCTGCAAGGGCTGACATGATATGAAAGATAAAACGCCCCATCGATGATGACGTGTCTATCGAGTCTGTCACACTCCGGAAATGAACTTCTCTGCGGCGAAGTTCATCAACCAGCAAAACAAGATGCCGCATGCTGCGCCCCAGCCTGTCCAGCTTCCAGACGACCAGCGTATCACCTTCTGATAGCGTTTTGAGTACCTTTTTTAATCCGGGCCTCTCTGACGTTCTGCCGCTGATCTTATCTTCGAAAATCAGCTCACATCCTGCGCTATCCAGCGCGTTTCTCTGTAACGCGGTGTTCTGGTCATTTGTTGATACACGTACATAGCCGATAAGCATGGTTTCTCAATCCGCAAAAGGCCGGAAGAATGCCACGCGAGCGATAAATGATCATTATTGAAAGCGTTCAATTGAGAGAAGCCGCAAAAAGGGACGTCGGCACAGATGTAAATCAGATACCGGATATGAGTGGTTTTGGCAGTTCATTAAGTGCAAAGGGATATCAAAAATTACCTAGCGGATTAATCCTGCAGTGGGGACGTTTTGATGTCGCGAGTACATCAGGGTCGGTTGGAACAGCAGATGTTACGTTCCCTATTGCTTTTCCTAACGCATTTCTTAGCCCCAGCGCACTTGTTTCGACGAATGACCCGTCAGTACGACCTACTGGTTTTGATGCTCAGAATACAAACGCAATGAAAATCCGTTTTACGTACGTTTCAACCACTGCCAATGCTATTTACTGGCACGCCATAGGTTATTAATTATGGAAAAAATTTATTATTTCGACTCTGTTAGCGTTGGCTTTTATATTTTACCAGACAGCCCCTTTATTCCTGACAGCGCTACGGAAGTTAGTTTTGATACTTATTCTGAGTTTGCAGGCGTAGTCTGGCCAGAAGGTAAGGTGCTGGTTGGTGATGAATATGGCAACCCGATATGGGGTGATGCCCCACCTCTCACTCACGGAGAGGAAGTGGCGGTTGCTGAGCAGGATCGGCAACTGCTGCTTCGGCAGGTCGATGAAGTAACTGCAGACTGGCGTGTCGAGCTGATGCTCGGAGATATTAGCGACGAGGACAAAGAAAAATTGTCTGAGTGGATGGCATATAAAAAAACTGTGAAAGCCATCGACATTTCGACGGCTCCCGATGTTATTTGGCCTGAACAGCCGGCTGCGTAGGCCATTCAGGTGCTGCTGTATCAACACGCATCAGCAGCACCCTGTATTTTTTCCATGCGGCCAGCGCTGCGGTTTCTTCCTCCGTCGCGATATCTGCGTCAACAGCGTCCTGCCGCCATGCAATTTCAGAATCAGCAACGGCGCGGAGCTGAGCTTTTTTCGCTTCAGCATCCGCGATTAATTCTTCTTGCGTAAGTGGTGGGGTATCACCCCAGGCCGGAAGTCCGTCAATAACAACCCGCATTTTACCGTCCGGAGGTGTACTCATAAATTCGCGGGCTATGTCTGAATCAATTGGTTTTAAGTCAGAGGGTAAAGTTCCAGCCTTATCGTAAGCAGACAGCATAGACCCGAAGAAAAATGAATTTTCAGAGGGAGAAAAATAAAATTCTGTTTCCATAATTAATATCCTATTGCGATGTATCTGAAAGCCTTGTTGTCTTGCGTTGCCCCGACATTAACATTCACTCTTCCGCTCCCCTCCCACGCGCTTGACCAATATATTGCATAAGATGCAATTAATGATGGAATGTTGACACTGCTGTTAAAGTTAAGTCCGGCCACAGCGAGAACTCTTATCGGGAAAGGTACAGGGAAGGTTAACGTAGCTGACTGCCCGGAGATTGGCAGGTTACCGGCCTGCACTATCAAACCGTTGGGGAACGTAAATACGGCAGTATTATCGTCAATATATTTAAAATTAAAAGACGACATGTCAGGTACCTGATTTTCGCCAGTTCCCACATCTCTTTTCGCGGCTTCTCCCAGACCAAGGTTTTCGAGAGCCAGGGCTACAGCATCAGGCCCGGCATCTTTGATCTCAGAAAAAGCGTTTCCCGCCTTAAGAAAGGATTTACCCAGCGCCTGAAGAAGCTGGTCGTGATCGCCCTTTACAAGCGCAATGCCTGCATCCTCGATCACGCGTGCTACTGATTCCTGAACAGCGTCAAAGAAATCTTCATCAAGCGCAGTGGGGAGCTGCCCCGTCTGTGGATTACCGCCGGTAAAGCCATTTTTCCCCGGGCCGAATTTATCCGGCTGAGCAGTTGGTGTGTCTATACGGTGCATGATTACTCCTGATAGAGGAAAGTTACATAGGTGTGCGAAGGAGCAAGTTTTATCATTACGCACTCGAGAACGGTGTCACCCCATGAACGCAGGGAAGCAGTGCAGTAATCGGTGCAGGTCATGGGTGATATTTGTGCTGATGCAGGGATATTCACCTGCCAGAAGTAACGCCACTCGTCACTGAAACCAGAATCAGTGCAGCGCGAGGTACAACGGAACTGGCTTTTTCCGTACCGCGTAATTGTGGCTTCGGGGTAACCCAGCGCGGCAAGTTGGGCATAATAAAACGACTCATTAATGCCGCCAGCCAGGTTTAACTTCGCATCGAGTCGTTGCCTGCGTTCCGCCAGGGTCTGTGTTCCTGCCGGCACGCAACTGTCCGGCAGCCCGGAAAGTTTTTCGTAACGGTTTATTAGCTCGGTGACTGTTCGCGCGTCCACCTCACCCATAAGTGCGTCGCCCCGCGCATGAACTCTTTGTAGTGACGGGGCAAGACCTGTAAGAAGAGGATCATCTTTATCCCACGCAGGACCACGAGGCAACAACGCACCGAGCATTTGCTCATACTGCCGTGTCAGGTCCATGTGAAATCCCCCACCACGCCAATCTCGGCTTTTTCAATTTTTACATCGTCTGTCGGGCTTACAAGTTCGTGACTGTATTCACCCGTGGCCAGACTGACAGCTTCGCTGATACGGGACGGCTTGAGCGTACCGTCAGGAATACCGTCCCGCAGCATCATCGCCCGTATCTCTGCTATGACTGCATACCGGATTTCCGGTGTGTCCGGGGTCAGGCGTATATGGAAATCAACGATTTTCGGTGTGGGCGCAAAGACATAAATATCAGCTCCGGCTACCGGCGCGAGGGGTTCAATATGATCCTGTACCGCAGTAACCGTGGCATCATCCGGGATGGGGTTTACCAGATCGCTGTTAGCCACCAGCACGCCAACCGTTCCGCGCCCCAGCCAGTGCCTGTAAATCCACGCCCGCGTTACACCAGGAACTTCTTTTGCCCATACCTCATAATCACCGTCTGCCCCGCCCTGCGGCGTCCAGTACCAGCGTTCAATAATGCGTCCGCGCCATACTTCCAGATCCTCGATATCCGCGCCGCCCTGGATACCGTCAGCAGCACCGGCAGAGGTTAATCCGGTAACAGGGCTGACAAGTCTCATGGCAAGGCCATCGTCTGTATTTCCGGAAGCACCAGTAACGTCACAGATTACAGGGATACGAAGCACTCCGCCGGCAGAAACAGCCGCGGCGGTAGTGGTGAAAGAAACCAGGTCATCACGCTGGATTGTTACGCCTGTTTCAATGCGAATACCGTTGGACTCCACATCCCAGCGAACATAACCCGCCGCCGCTGTAGCGGCTTTTCGCGGGCATCGCTTCATATTGCCGTGTCGCGTCAGCCAGTCTTCATCAGCCTGATCCGGTAAAAGGTTGCGTGCCAGATAATCGATATAACCGTAAACGGTATGCACTGCAGCCGCCTGCACACGACCGTATACCTCCGCATCGGTGCGGCGCAGGGCGGCAAGTGTTGAATCGGTTGCCAGGCGGGTAAGGATATCGTTTCGGACCGTGGTGATTAACTGAGGGAGTGTCGGGCGAGTAAATCCACTGTCAGCCATTAAGTTCACTCCATAAATCGTTAAATGAATAAGCGGCCCGGGTGCCATCTTTCTGACTTATCACAACGGACGCGCTCATCGTGTTAATGCCGGTGCGTTCAGCGTTCACATCAACACGCACAGCAACACCATCCTCTACGAGCCATTGCAGCGCCTGGCTGATGTATTCACGCGCTTTAAGCGGTGTTTTGTTGGTGAGTTTCTGACGGCCAAGCAGGTAAAGGCGGGAACCTATGCGATCGTTTTGTACCGTTGGAAAGCTGTCACCCCACCAGCCGTTTGCCTCTTCCGGGCTATCGTCCGGTTCAGCTCGGCGCCAGGAGAACAGAGAAATAATTACAGCGCGCGTCAGCGGATCCGGCGGCCATGTTACGGCTCGCTCAACGCCATTAATCACGATAATCATCAGGACCCCATTTTTTGTGCTGTCTCGTCTGTGGTGCCGCCGCCATCGCCGTTCTCTTTGTGGTTATGGCCGTTGTAGGTTGTACGCATCGCGGACATGGTCTGGCCGGAAGCATCGCACTTGTCTTTAATTTCTCCGGTGGCTTCAATGTCCATTTCAAACCTGGCCTTTGGCGCATTGGTAAAAGTAATTAGATTGCCGGCACCATTAACCACTATTCCGGCACGGGTCAGCGTTACCGACTGGCCGAGATCGTCATAAACTGCCACTTCACCGGATTGCAGCCCCTTTATGCGGTACCGGCGATCGGATACAACAAGCACCACGCCGTGAGAGCGGTCGCCGTCGAAATACGCAGCCACAGCCTCAGCGCCGATTAAAGGGGCTGCGGTAAAACCATATGGCTCGAAATGCTCAATATCGCTTTTACCTTCGCCGCCGGCCATCTCGATTTGCAGCATCTGGCACTTTGTGGCCGTATCCAGCCCGCGCACCACCGCGCGTGCCAGCAGGTTAGATATTCCCCGGCTCATATTCTGGAAAGGGTTAGCCATCAGAAAGGATCCTCTTCGGTTTTCTTTTTCTTCCGTTTTTCTGGCTTCGCAGGCTCAGGCAGGTAAGCATCCGGCGGCCCGACGCGGATTTCCATTACTGTACCGTTACCATCCTGCTGATACGTCACTTCTGCGATGACCATCTGACGATTGTCGAAACCCAGCACCGGATCGTAAACAATGACCTGCAGGTTTGGTCGCCACAAACTTCCGTCCCCCTGACGCCACCCCTGCACGGTATAGGTCACTTCATCAGTGCGGGCGGCGCGCTGCCGCATTTCAAACTCAGCGCGTTCACTGCACGTTGCGGTCGTCGCATTACCTGTTTGCCGGATAATCATAGGCCTGTAGCGCTTAAGCCCCCCGTCGATTGTCTTCGCACGGATCGCCGTCGTGGTCGCTTCGCCGAAATCGTCGTCGTTACCCTTTCGCTGACCGGAAACCTGGTAGTCACTGAAGCGGTCACGAATGCTCTTTTCGGTATCACAGGAAAGGATATTCTCTCCCAGCACCAGTGCGGTGTGTGCCCGCTGGCTGCCGATGCCACCAATCACCAGGTTTCCCTGTTCATTGTCATAAGCCAGGGCCTGCTGCAGGCCAAGCATCTTGTTCAGAACATCCATAACGGTTTCGCCCTGGTCGGCCTGTATACCCTGAAGCACGCCGGTTGCCCCGCCGCCGTCCACTACCTCAATGCTGAACGGTTTAGCCAGCTCAGCAGCTACCTGAACTATTGAACGACCGGCATACTGTGAAGGCGTGGCTGAACAATCGATAAGATCGGCGGTTTTGCTGCGTCCGGCAATTCCCGTACTGATGCTGTGCGCATCGTAGCGAACGGGTGTGGCCTCCACGTAGCCGGTCAGCACCTTGTCATCGCCAATCAGCACCTCAACCAGATCGCCGTTTTTAATCCGGTTGCTGCGTGCAGCCTGATCGTTGTCACCCGGCCAGCTCCGCGTTATCTCCACGTTAAAATCCCGAGCTATGCGCTCGATGCCCGCAGCAATGCGCACGGAAGTCCAGCCGCCCCACTCTTTACCGTTAACGCGCAGAATGACTGTGTTATTCATCGTACCGGCACCCTCAGTGTTTTGACCGGCACAAAGCCGGGGTGGCGGATGCCGTTGCGGGCTGTTATTTCCGATGCCCGGGCGGCTGAGTCGTACCAGTCAGCCGCCAGCACGAGCGCAGGGGTGACTTCTGATGGTGTTCGTTCTGTGATGCGCTCGATCTGCTCGAGACGCGCTGAAATATCCTGATTAACGTCCGTCCGGATGGTTACCAGCTTCTGATAGAGCTGGTCGTCAGTTACACGCTCCATTTCCTTATCAATCGCCTCATTCAGGCTGTCGCGCACTTCTGCCAGATCATCCCATGACATAACCGTGCTGTTTTCCACAGAGCTGGTTACGCCAGGTGAGGAACTGTTACCGCTTGTTCCCGTCACGCCGGATGAGGAAGCAGAGTCAGAAGGCTGGATAGTGGATACTGCCGGATGAGCAACGACCACCGGCTTTTGTGGGTCCTGCTGGCGCGTGATGGTCCGGTTTGATGGCTGAGGAAGATTTGCCACAGCTGCAGCAGCCTCGCTGATTGCTGTCGTTCGCACGGCCTGGGCCACATAATTACTCTGTACCGTTTGTGACTGTGTGGTTTTGCTGTCGGTTTTCCATACGCCCCGCGGCGCAAGGCCGCTATCCAGCGTGACACCTGTCAATCCTTTAATCATTGCCATCAGGTCAGACCCATTACCCGAGAGCCTAGAACCGGCACGCCACATGTTTTGCAGCCTGTTAACAAAATTCATTCCACTGGAAGGTGGGCTGAGTAGCACAGACAGGTCACCCTGCATCAGCCGTGAAGCAGCGCTAATACCGGAGTCAATGTACTGAAACCCGCGGGTAACGGTATCAAACATACCGGACGCCTCATCAATCACGCCGCTTTGCAGGAAATCAGGCAGGCCATCCATACCAAAATCCCCGAACGCTGAGGAAATGGCATCATCAAAAAATGAGACGGACGATAAAAGCTTTTGTCCGGTCGCCAGCCCGGCAGCAGGGAATGACAGTTCGCCTGATTCAATAAAGCTAAAGCTGACGCGACACATGCGCCCTTCGCTCACTGAGTGACTGACGCGAACAGTATCATCTACAGTAACGGTCATTTCACCGTAGTAAGGATGTACCAGTGTGCATGATCCGGGCTTTTCGATTGCTTCAATCAGCTTATTGCGCTGTTCAAAGAAATCATCGCCGATAAGGTAAGCCTGCACGCTGAATCGTCGTGTGGCCCGGCCTAAATCCTCAGCCCATGGCTTATCCCGGTTTGGGTATTCATGCACCTGCACGCGGCGGCCAAAAGTCGCTTCATCCTCGTCAACTTTGAACGGCACGCCCCGCAGTGAGGCTTCCTGCAGATTGTCTTTCCAGCTCATGGTTTCTCCGGGCGTAAAAAAACCCGCCGAAGCGGGTTAGTTTTGGCACCTATACTTTTTGTGTAGGTATTTAGAATAATTTTCGAAGATCTACGCCATAGACAGCAAGCCATGCTTCACGTGGCCACGACTTCACTGTACCGAAACGCTTATCCTCTACGTCAAGGGGTGAAGTGCCGTTCTCGCGGCACCATTTACGTAATCCCTGCCACTTAAACTCGCTGCTGGTTTTATTCTCAACAGCGGTGATCGTTGCGTGTTTTCTGCACGCCCCAACCGTCTCGGCAAGTTTGTTCTTCTCACGGACAGCAGCAGATGCAGTTGCCATTGCCGTGGCTTCCCGTTTCTCACCAATCCATGCTTTAGTACGCACAGCGTGATCGCGCTGCTCTGCAAGCAGACGGTTTTCTTTTACCTTCGCAAGCAAATCTTCCAGCGCTTGCTCATAGGTTTGAGGAAGTGCAGAACTACGCGGATGAAAATATGAGTCCTCAAGTCGTTCAAAAAATCCCCATGCTTCATCGGTGTCGACGATCTTCGACATTCGAGCCGCGCCTTTTTCCGTCCAGAGGATTAGTGATGTTGTATGTTTGCTAACCGACTCGCTAAAAGATAGTCGGAAAGATTTTAAGTCCTCTCCGCGAAGTTTGTGATAGTGAACACCTTCAATAAATCGAGATTCGTTGCGGATATGGTTTTGCTGAATGCGAATGGGTTCCGTCCCGTAACCCTTCGCCAGCGTTTCCGTCGTAACGACACGCCCCCCTTTCCACTCAATGACTGGAAAGGCATCAGGATCGACAACCATGGCATGGTTTGCTAAAGTTACTGCTGTTACTGTATTGCTTTGCATAAATTCTCCTTTATGCAGTTGATAGGCCGCCAGCGCCACACTGGCGGTTTTTCTTTTTGGGCTTCACCATATCCTTGCTTGTTCTCCTGGCAGCAATTGCTCATCAGCACCTTTTCTGACGTAGCTCATAAAAACCGCTGCATCCTGAAAACGATCGCACAGACGTCCGGCAAGGGGTGATTCGATAGCTCGCAATGCTGGTTCGATTTGCGTCTTCCATGCGTCGTACATCACCTGGTAGTGCGTAGCCAATGCTTCGGCGTTATAGGCATGCCGCTCGCGCTGACTTGGCATATTGGTGCCTGGCATGTTGGCTGTTACCTCACGATCCAGAATATCCAGCACCCACTGACGGAACTCTTTCGCTACCGGCGTGCGGGCAAACATCGCGATCAGATGCGCACCACGCAGGGAAAAAGCGCGAGTCATCTGCTCGCCGTAAGGGGTGGTCACTTTGACCACCCCTGTCATTTTCTCTGAAAATTCATCAGCATGGCGTGAATAAATACGCTGAACAGCCTTATCGTCAGCATATTGCAACGCATAGCCAATTTGGCTGGCTGTTAACCAGATATCAGTAATGCTCTCCACTGGCTGCAAGTGAATGCCTTGGAAGTTCAAATCTGGGTTTGCTACAATAGTCATGTCGATATTTCCTTTGCTGGATTTGTTCGATAAGAGGCCCAGGGTGTTAGCGCACTTCTGGGCTTCGCTGTTTTTACTGATCATTCACACGCTCCTCACGCAGGCTCTTAGCCAAGCGCTGCACAATCGCAGAGTTAATCGAAATCCCATCCATTTTAGCCATGCGGCGTAATTCCTCTTTCATGCGCTCCGGTAGGCGAAGCTGGAAGCTTTCACTTTTGCGCTCGGTGTATAAAGTGTCCAAATCAACTCTCCTTTGTATGTCACCATGACATGATGTCACTGTGACTCAATTTACGGATGATGTCAATGTGATAGCATCAGGAAAATTTTTGAGGTGCTTATGTCAGAAAAACAGGTCCGTGATTACGACAAATTTATGCTTAGATTCCCTGACGGGATGCGGGCTGCTATTGCTGACCGCGCTAAAACGAATGGCCGATCAATGAATGCCGAGATAGTTCAAATCCTAGAAGACGCTCTAGCTTGCAGCGATGATGGCATGCATGACCTTGATCTTAAGGCGTTAAGAGAAGTGATTGCCATCCAGGCGGGTTTGCTTGAAAAATACAATGACATCATTTCCAGGGGTTCAGAAACCCTTGATGAAATCACTCAGGCTTTAAAAGCCAATAAAAAACCCACCTGATGGTGGGTTAGGTAATACGTTGAATTTGTTTAAGTAACAAATCAGGATTGGAAATTCTTCAGCTCCCGACCACAGTATCTGCAGACAACGGCTTCATATTTGATGTCCTCAGCGCAATAAGGACATTTCTTTGTTGCAGGCGCGAGTGGAGACGGAATTGGCTGACTTCCTGGATTAGTTAGTGACCATACAAAGGCCGCAACCCACCCTAAAAAAGTCCACCCCAAAATAATATTGAGAGCCCATATCGCCATGCGACTTTGATGATCTCTAATCGAGGCGATTACACCTGGAAGCAAGTAACCGATTATACCAATAATTAAAACTATCGTATCCATGCGCATTCCCCATGATATTTGTTTAGATAATATCAAAGGAGGCATTAGTTACAATGAAGTTCTAATAACCAAAAAATTAATTATTCCTACTAAAGCGGCTGTAGCCAACATCATAGTTCAGCCATGGCACCGCCGATCCTGCCGGATTACTTACGCGCATTCCCTGCGGAGCGTTATCAAACGTAACGTTCAGTTCGCTGCGCTGCGTCTGCGGTGTAACAGGGCTATCAAGCGTTCGGGAAAGTGGCACCTGCGGTTTAAAGTTGTCGCGAGTCGATTGCCCCGTTGCAAGCTGTCTTTGTTTCACCAGCTCCTTGTTGTTATACCAGCCACCAGCCATCCACCGGCTCTTTATTGACTGCCAGAGAGAATCTGTGTGATCGGCCTGTTTGGCGGCGTCAGAAATTTCCTTGAGCTGCTCAAACATATAGATGGCTACGGCTATCTGAATGGTTGACACACCCATTGTGGCGATTTTACCCAGCACACCAGAAAGTTGAGTGGCAAGCGTCAGAGCGGTACGCAGGGAACCGATAGTTTTCAGCGTGAATGCACCAGCCATATACAGACTCACACCACCCAGAACGCTTTCCCAGCCGCCCATTGACTGCGCCACCTTATCAACCTCCTGCCAGACCTCTTTAATTACCGGCCCAACTTCGTCCCAGTTTTCAATAATCAGCAGCGCGCCAGCCGCCAGGGCTGCAATCGCCACTTTGGCTGGTGAAATGTTCATGACGCTGTTCAGGATTTTGAATGCGCGGGACAGCGTACCAATTGCTACACCGGTGCCCAGCAGCGCCGCGCCAAATTTCGCAACGGACCGCACCATCTCAGGGTTGGCGCGCACAAATTCCCGCAGCTGCTCAAGGTAAGGCATCACCCCTTCTGTGGCTTCATTTATCGCGGGAAGAAAAGTGTCACCCAGAGTCACAGAGATAGCATTCACACTGTTTTTCAGCAGCGTTAACTGGTTCTCCGTTGTTGCGGCCCGGCTCGCGTATTCCTTCTGCATTGAGCCGCCATATTTCTGCGCGTCAGCAACCCGGTTAAAGTTGGTGCGCAGTAAATCCATATTTGTAAGCAGTGGCGCAATGGCTGAAAGTGACTCTTTCCCGAACAGGGAGTTCATCACGGCAGCCTGTTTAGCTTTTGGTACCTTCGACAGCGAATCCAGCACCTTCAGAATGGCGCCCTTCGAATCCTTCTGCATGTCTGCCGCCAGCTGCCCGGGATCAATTTTCAGGAAGCTGAGCGCCTTTTTCTGCGCGGAAGTGGCCGATTTGCCTGCCGTCAGCGAAAGCATAAAGTTTTTGATGCCCGTAGAGGCAATTTCAGACTCCACGCCCATCCCGGCAATGGTCGCCCCCATTGCGGCGATTTCACCGGATGCCACGCCAGCCACGTTGCCCAGAGGCCCGATACGGGTCACGATTTCAGAAATTTTAGCCGCGTTAGCAGGCCCAGTATTACCCAGATAATTAATTTTATCTGCCAGTACGACAACATCATCCTGCGTCAGTTTGAATGCTGTTCTCCACTGCGCCATCATCTGCCCGGACTCTTCTGCCGTCTGGTCAAATGCCACACCCATTTTCACGGCATCATTCGCAAACTGCATGAGGTCCTGGCGGGCAATACCCGCCTGACCACCAGCAGCGACAATTTCAGCGATCCCCTCGGCGGCCATCGGCAGCTGCGTTGATAACTCCAGGATATCATCACTCATGCCCTGGAAAGCCTGTTTATTATCCAGGCCGTCAACTACCTTTCGAATATCGGCCATCTTTGATTCGAAGGTTATGGCCGATCCTATAGGCATCGCCAGCGCACCGAGTATGGCTGTACCTGCCGCTGCCGCTCCCAGCGCCAGCCCGGCCATTTCCTTCTGAAAACCTTTCAGCTCACGCTGCATACCTTTCATCGGGCCAGTGAGTTGGTCAACGGCGGTGATGATGGCCTTTAACTGGAAACTGTCAGCCATTCCTGATTTCCTCATTTATACGGATAGCCTCCGCCTCCAGTTCAAGAAAATCGGAGACGGGGGCGCGCCGGAGCTCAAGGGGATTTAATCGCCAGTAGTGGGCGACGTTGAAGAGTCGCTTTCTGAGATTCCCGCCGTCGAGCTGGTAAAAAAACTCAGGATCATCATCGAGGCTTTAAAAACATCAATCAGTGCAAGGTCAGCAGCAGACGAACGAGGAATACCCGCCAGCAGCGGGATGTATTTCAGTGCAACGGCGCTGTCCGGCTTGACTGCGCCCTCCCCACTCACCGTAAACGGAAAGCCAATTCGCTCCACTTCATCAAACGTCGGTTCACGCAGTTCGAGCACATGCACCTTTTCGTTATGCGCCATAACCGGTTTTTTAAGCGTCAGCTCTTTCATTGGAAGAATCCTTCTTCACCGTGGAATTCCACATCAACGGTGCCCTCTTCGGGGTTATAGTTAGCCTCACCATGCAGCCAGGCTTCGGAGAGTACATACACCATGCCATTCGCCAACTCGGAGGTGCAGGTCATCTGGTCTGAGTTGGTGATTTTGTCGATCGGAAAATCCTTCGGCACTTTAAAGGTGGCTTTGGTATAAGGTGCGCGATGAGTTTCTTTACGATCCACCGAGCCATCCAGGCCCATAACATCGTCATTAATCTTCGTGTTCATAGGGACTTCAATGCCGCCGGTAAGCGATAGCTGAAGTCCGTCAACTTTGAAGTAACAGGTACCCGCAATCTTTGCCATTATTCGCTCTCCTCGGCGTACTGCAGACGGAACTGGTTAAGCAGCGCAAACACGCGCAGTTGGTTGATGTAGTCAGGCGGGAACAGCACATCCACTCGGTTTGGATCGGAAGCGTTACGCTCAACAACCAGATATTTCTTGAACAGGTCGAAATTTTCGACAATGCCCGCGCGTTCCATTTTTCGGTATCTGGCGCAAATCTCACCTTTCAATACAGCAGGCGTCACGATGGCCTGGCCGGAACCGAACCGCGTACCATCATTAGCCAGTTTGTGTCGCGGATACTTACTTGTAATGATGCTTTTCAAATCGCGAATAACGTATGCACTGGTGTGCAGCGTTTCACTGTCGAGATAGCTGTTATCTGCCACGCCGTAGGCGTTTTTCTGATACGTGGTGATATCGCGCTGAATGCGCAGCACGCCGCCTTCAGCATAAGCGGTCGCAATACCGTGCATCAGCAGGGACTGCTGCTCGGTAAGGGTAAAGCGGCTGCCTGCCGGCGCCGGTAGCGCTCCTGTAAGTTCGCCGGTTTGCGTCGGTCGGGCCGGGTCATTGCGGATAAACACAGCATTACGCGCGGTACGCAGCGCTGCCAGCTCATCAACAGCAGTCTGTACGTCAGGTTCATAACCCGCCACGGTGATGTGCTGATTATTCATCGTGTCGCCAAAATCCACCAGGTCAGACAGCGTGCCAGTTTTCGCCGTATAAACGTGACCGTACAGCTGTCGCGCATAACTCCAGCGGCCGGTTGAGTCGTTCATTTCCAGTGCAATGGTCGCCAGCGATGCAGAGTCACTGAAAGGCAGGCCGATAAAGTCGAAAGGTTCATCGCCCATAGCTGCAACCGCAGCGCCCAGGTCAGGTGCGCCGGTACCGCCGGACATCCCGGCGATCGCCAGGGTGATGCCGTCAGGCGTTGTTTCACCGCCCACTGTGCCGTAGTAATTCAGCATCAGCGGGATATCGTTACCGTTAAGCCCCTTATGGCGCGCGGTCAGGGTTACAACGCCAGCGGCGGCGGTAGCTGTTACAGGCAGTTCTGCATTTGCATTGACGGCAGCAGCCAGCGATGCCGCGACAGCCGTTGCTGCATCTCCCGTTACAACAGCAGACTGCACGCGGGTTGTGCTGATATACAGGCTGAGCGTGCCGGATGCCTGGGCGGTGCCAGTAATGGTGAGTGTACCGGTGGCCTTCATGCTCGCCACCGTTGAGCTTGAGGACCTGCGCAAAGAAATTGATCACGCGCGTTACTGCATCCACATCCCAGACCAGACCGCGCGACGTGCCATGTTCTAAATCGCGAAGATGTCGCGCACAGGCGTTACGAATATCAGGACCGGCCAGTGTTTTTCCGCTGGTAACATCCATCGCGTACTGCGTTGCCGGGTCAACCGAAGAACTGGTTGAGCGGGTCTTCTTCTTTTTCTCCACCATTTGCATTCACCTTTGACCGGGCAGCCGGTGTAAGGCCGAATTCCACCAGGTAGCTTTTGAAACGACGATCGGCGTCAGCCAGCATGGCTACTGCCGGGTTCGCCTTAATCAGAAAATCGCCCATCTGGGTTTTCGTCGTGTAAGTGCGCCCCTCGATATCAACAATCTGCCGCAGCTGCAGGATCTCCGCATACAGATCGCAAAGCCGTTCCAGCGCCAGAGTATCCGCCACGGTCAGCACGCCCATGCCGTCCAGCAGAACGGTGAGCTTACCCCAGGCAGTCTTACCCCAGTCGGTCAGATGTGAAGGCGGGCTTGGAATTTCGCGGGCGGGCTTTGGCTCATTGTTATTGAGCGCGCGCTTTCCGGGATTGCCGGTAACAACTTTCAGATGGGTAGGTTTTGGTCGCCTTCCGGCCATTGAAACCTCCCAGGAAAAAACTTTTCATTTCGCGGTTGTGCATCAAAAGGGGGGCGGGCGGTCAGGAAGGCTCTAGCCCCTGAAGACTTTACCCACCCCTCCCTCTCACATTTGATATTGATTCTCATTTGCATCAACACTCATCAGCACTTGATGCAAATGACATTCATTATCATTTATGCCAATGGGATGACGGGTCGAGCGGCAACCCGTTCTCATCACACCCGATGACGTGACCGCGTTTCTCTTCGCGCTGCTTCGTTGAATCGTGATGCTGTTTGCAAAGCGGTTGCCAGTTCTTCTTATCCCAGAAGAGCTTCTGAGCCTTTGCTATCTCTTCCGGCTTCCCGCCATTCAGCGCTTCTTTAAGCTTGTGCGGCTTGATGTGATCGACGACGGTAGCCGGAATAGCCCTGTTTTGCCGCAAACACATTACGCAGACTGGATTTGATTTCAGGAAAGTAAGCCTGGCTTTGTCCCAGCGGCTGTTATAAATACGTGGCTCGGACATATTCACTCCAATAAAAAAGCCACCAGCAAATGCCAGAGGCCTAGGTATCATAAAATGCACTAAGGCGGCATATTCTATTTTTTGGTAGCTGTATATCTGATAGCTGCAGTCGATTTACGGCTTGCTGTAATGAATATTTTGTATTTTATTTTGTTTGCGGAAAAGTAATCGCTTAGAATCTTATAATAATGTTTTGTTATCTGCTCCCCTCTTTTTTTTATGTCTTGTTGAGTAAGCGCTTCACCTTCGTACGTGATCTCAGCACTTCTGCTTCCAAAATAAACATTTTCAGGAAGCTCATTTCCTACAATATCTTTCTTGAGTCCGTTAATTTCGAGCAACTCTGAAACTTCGCCGTAGATGTTTGATTTATCACCAACTGTGATATCGAAAGTAACCATCACATAGTATGAAATAGTGGCTTTTTTTGACATTTACTGTTTCTCCATTGACATGAAGAACTAGTATCGGCAAATCTGAAAATAAATTTATTAACTTAGATCAGTTACGCTTGCAACTACGGCTATGATAAGCCAGCTTCGCGACGCTTCACAGCGTGGCTAACCGTGTTGTTGCGCAGAGTGGAGAACATCATCAGGCGCTCTGCTCGAAAGCGCCTTGTGATGGTCACTTCACTGTTTCGATGGTCGCACCATGAGAGTTGGTGATGTAAACCTGATCACCCTGGTACAGGAACTGATAGCCCACACCACCAGCTTCAGGCACATCTGGCAGCGCCGTAGATGGTACGCCCGAACAGATGATCGCAATGCAGCTAACCCGCGTTACGTCGTTCCGGTCTACCGTGACGATCTGCTCATCACCAATCGGTTTGGTCATCTCAGCGTCTTCGTACGCTGTAGGGATATGCTCAATGATATCGGGCACGTCTACTGCCAACTCGTCAGCCAGAGCGAACGCCTGTGCCCATTGCTCAGAACCCTGACGCGCTACAGTGATCTCTTTCACTTCATACAGCGAGGTGGCATTGCCAATAATCTGCTTTACAGTAAACATTCTTCTTTTCCTTCTTCTGGTCACAAAAAAGCCCCGCTTATTGCGAGGCGCTCGTTACTGACGTATACAAGGTATTTTCTACAATGTATCGAGATAAAAGACTACATTGTTTGCACTTTTGTACTGACGGTCTTGAGAGAGGACATATGCGCACGGGGTTCCGTAATGCACTCGCACACTCCACATTTATGACAAAGGGAACGGCTAATAATGCTGATGAAATGTTTGGTTAGTTCCGTCTTGCTTATGGCAGCTTCATCAGTCAATGCCGGATGCTGGGTTATTGGAAACTTGCATGGTTACGGAGCGTATGAGTACGACCATTACAACTTCAAAGAAGATGGTTACGCGGGGAAAGTATTTGTTGTAAACATTGATAAAAACTCACCTTCCGTAACTGATAGTATCATGACCTATTCATTTATAAGTCCGACATCAATGGTTGGAACGTATGCCACTGATTTGGGACTTACCATTCAGACGTGGCAGATTTCAACGGATAAAACTAAAGCATTTATGACTTTTAATAGGACAAATACTAATAACATCGTGCAAGATGCCGTATCGTCTTTTGTCGGTGACGTTAAAGCCAGATGTGACCATTAGAATTACGTCCCATGCCAGCCCCATAACATGGTTTGCATTATCACAGGCACTATCTAAGTGCCTGCTGTAATGCCTAACAGTCGTCGTCCGGATGAGCTACAGAACGACACGCGAACATGCAGGCCTTCTGCATTTCGGTTTTAGCCATCGCAACCCAGCGCGGATCGGCGCCCGTTTCTTTGGCGGTATCCAGCAGGTTAAGAAAATGGCGACTGACGTCTTTCAGGCGGTTCATCACTTCAATGTCACCTGCCGTTAAAGTCCGGTAGCCCTTAACAGTACTGCCGTCCTGCGGTTTTGCTTCACTCATTGGATTTTCCTGTTGGTTGGTTGAGGCACTGCTGCCTGATGTAATCCTGCAGGTAACTTACTTTTGCCTGGTCGCTGATGATTCCGGAGCGGATACCGAGAACGTTTCGTCCAGCAACGTCAGAGAGTTCGATGGTGGCATCATTGCCCACGCTGCCGGAGCTGGTGGGCTGGGTTGAGGCTGGCACTGGACATTTTCCTTTGACGAGCACCCGGCCACCATTATCAAGCTTGCGCTGCAAAGCAGCATTCTGAGCATTCGCATCAGCAAGTTCCTGTGTGTATTTAGCATCGAGTGCAGCGACATCACGCTGCCGAACCTGCATGTCGGTAATTGTTGCGTTCGCCGAGGTCAGCGCCTGAGTCTTTTCGTCACGCTGCTTTTTATAGACGATGGCGTTATCACGGTAATGATTCACTGCCCAGCCGAGAGCCACCAGCATGCCAACGACCACCAGCACACCAACCGCTTTGGCTTTAAAGGTCATCGCTGCTCTCCGCAATGCACATTGAACGCTCCATCTCACGCCGGTTCTGCAGTCCCTTCCACTTCATGCCGCCCGCATACACCCAGCGGCGCATTTCATCGCAGGCCCCGTCAACGTCACCGGCGTTGAGCTTCTTCAGCATCGTGGATTTGGAGAAAGCATTAAGTCCGACGTTATAAGTGAAGCTGTAGAGTGCGGCGCGCTGGTATTCGCCGAGCGGGACTTTAACCAGGCCATCCACGCCCTTTTTAACCGGCTGCAGGTCATTCCACAGCAGGCGATCGCATTCCCGGTCGGTGTACTTCTTGCCCTTAACGATATCCCGGCCAGTGTGACCGTCACAGACAGTCCACACGCCAGCAACATCTTTGTATGGCGTATATTCCCGCCCCTCTACGCCGCCCTGGCCGCCGAGAAATACAGTGGCGATAGCAATGGCCCCGGCGCCCGCAACAGCAATCAGTTTATTGCGCAAGCCTGCTGATAAAGCCATGGATTAGCCCTCTTCCAGTTTGTCGGTGGGTATATATCCGCGTGACTCCAGCGCCTTAATCTGAGCCAGTGATACTTTCCGTTTAAAGTAAAAATTAATGCAGAACGTCAGCAGGGCAACGACGATACCGGCAATCACGCCGATGGCGCTCCACTCATCAGGACTGAGCCTCGTCAGCAATCCGTTGGCAACAGTACCGGCTGACGCGCCGTATGCTGCGCCAGATGCTAATTTGCTCATATGGTTGATACTCATGATCACCTCCGGCCTTACCGGTTGGTGCTGTGTGTGGGTTGAGAGAATAAAAAAGGCCGCCAGTTGGCAGCCCTTATATTTAACAAAAGGATATACTGACAGCGCCCCCCCGAAGTTTTGCTGTCTAATTCAACACATTGGAGAAAGACCAAGCTCATTTTATTATGCGATTCAAGCAACGTATATTAATTCACGCACTATGCATAAACTAATAACACCCCCAAAACACACAATATATCGATAAATTATTTCAAAAAAAACGAAAAGCCAACTGATCATTAATTGAACAACTGTTTCATTTGAAAGTAAATAAATGTAATCAATTAATTAAACCCAATCATCTCATCTTTATGAAAACAAAGGATAATAATGCGATCACTCGATAAAACCGATCTTTTTCAACAACTTGCGGCGCTTGATACAAAATGAATCATTAGTTACCTTTTGAAAAACCAGAACACAACTTAACGGCTATATAAAACCACATAGTCACCTATATTAATATGGAGGATTTTATGAGATGGAATGTTATTGATTCACTGGTTTGTCCACATTCAGGTTTGGTTTTTTCGTGCTTGTCCGGTCTGAAGAAATTAAAACTCACAATATGGTACGAAGGGGAGATTTTTATGCCTCCAGGAAGTACAATCGAAACCTACCAGGATGGAATTTTAATAAATGACCAATATCTTCCAATTACGGTCTATAACGTAACGCCCTACAATGCCAGCCTGTGGGAATCATTGAGAACTAAAGCCATGTGTCCTGGAAACAACGCAGGTAAAGCCATAAGTTGCGAATACCCTTTGAGTTGCATTATCAAGAAATGCCCTCATGGTTTTTCTAAAAATATAAACTAATATGATTCACTGCCACGCGACCCATCCGCCAGGCGACTTTCTAATATACAGATATAAAAAAACCCGCTCAAGGCGGGTTAATTACAATTTTGACAACATATCAAATTAGACTCAAATATGGCCTATTTAGTTCGGTTTTGCAATACTTGGCTGCAAGTTCGTCGCCTTTTGTTGTGATCGTGTTCTCGCTGTAGAGCAAAGGGCACTGCAATCCAGACGCAAAAATAGCTGTGTCATGATGCGCCAGTTATCTGCGTAGCATTCTGACCAAGTGGACTTACTAATGCCCACCAGCGCCGCCAGATCCGCATGCTGATATACCTCCCGCCCCGCCAGCTCGTTCTTTACATCCTGCGCGGCCAGCCAGACAAGCGCCTGCAATCGTTTCATGGTTTTTGCTGCCACCCTCTTCCCACACAGCCCAGCTTTGAACTCAGCCC
>Ga0308165_1002641_pt1 | contig 20816 bp, 23 predicted proteins | sample PhyWR2_FD_201032 | JGI IMG/M metagenome (GOLD analysis project Ga0308165, IMG submission 201032) | Phyllosphere microbial communities from UC Gill Tract Community Farm, Albany, California, United States - DLSLW.R2 | ecosystem: Host-associated > Plants > Phyllosphere > Unclassified | place: USA... | reverse complement strand
AACTCATTTCTTGTTAATTTTATTAAGTCCGAAGTTATAAAAAAAAATAACATTCCAAGCTTTTGTAACAACAGAATTATTTGCCTAACAGCAAAATAAGGCCTATTTAGTGTAAAAAACACATTATCCTTAGTGTAAAAAAGACACACTTAAGTTTACAATTGGCAGTTGGCGGCAACAAAAGCCAAATTTTAATTTACGTTACCAACTCTGGCATTATTGCCAATTGGCTATCTACCAACTAACCATTGACTATTTTTACAGCCAATAAGGTTCGACTTTATTTTATTTTTCGTTTCTTTGCAATCCAATTCTTTAAAAAATTATATGGCTTGGTTTAAGAGAGAGAATAAAGGTATCATTACCACAACTGAAGAGAAAAAAGAAGCACCAGATGGCTTGTGGAATAAATGTCCAAATTGTAAAAAACCGCTACATCAGGCAGAACTTCAGGAAAACAAATACGTTTGCCATTACTGCGATTACCACCTGAGAGTAGGCTCAAAAGAATATTTCGAGGTTTTATTCGATAATAACGAATTTAAAGAGCTGTTTCCTAACCTAACATCGGGAGATCCTTTAAACTTCAACGATAATAAACCTTACACCGATAGAATTAAAGAAAGCCAGGCTAAAACAGGCTTAAAAGATGCTATCCGTGCAGGTGTTGGTAAAATTGAAGGACAGGATCTTGTTATTGCCTGTATGGATTTCGCTTTTATCGGCGGTTCAATGGGTTCGGTTGTGGGTGAAAAGATTGCCCGATCGATCGATTACAGCATTAAACATAAAGTTCCGTTCCTTATGATTTCTAAATCAGGCGGAGCAAGGATGATGGAAGCTGCATTTTCGTTAATGCAAATGGCTAAAACATCGGCTAAACTGGCTCTATTGGGCCAGGCTAAAGTACCTTACATTTCTTTGTTAACCGATCCAACTACGGGTGGCGTAACGGCCTCTTATGCGATGCTTGGCGATATCAATATTGCCGAACCAGGCGCGTTAATCGGTTTTGCCGGCCCTAGGGTAATTAAAGAAACCATCAAAAAAGACTTACCTAAAGGTTTCCAGACCTCAGAATTCGTTCTTGAACACGGTTTTCTCGATTTTATTGTAGATAGAAGGGCCATGAAAGCCAAGTTGGGCGCTTTTATTAAAATGATGAATAACTAAATAGGTTAACTGTTTAAATTGTTAAACTGTTTAATTGAAAAGCAGGACTTGAATTACTTCGGTTAATTCAGTCCTGCTTTTTGCTTTATTACGCTGCGCTCCATGCTCGCGGCAATCAGGTTTATTTTACAGTAGCCTGGAATGCTTCGGAAAGGTAGTTCCTGCAATACGCATTAAACCACCCCGCCCTACGGGCACCCCTCCAAAGGAGGGGAATAGTACCACGAAAAATAAGAAATCACGAATCACCAGAGGTAAAATAAGTAACCACATTTTTTTCTTAATTTTAAACTAACCAAGCAAAAAATCAGATGAAAAAACTACTCTTATTAACCTGCCTTATTGCATCTGTACTAACTATACAGGCGCAAGAAAAAAAGGTTAAGGCTCCTTACGACGAAGCTTTAGCCAAAAAACTCGGTGCCGATGATTACGGCATGAAAATGTACATTATGGTCATCTTAAAATCGGGCACCAATACCACCGAAACCAAAGTAAAAACCGATAGCCTTTTTGCAGGCCACATGGCCAATATGGGTAAAATGGTAGAGATGAACAAACTGGTAGTAGCCGGACCAATGGGTAAAAATGATAAAAACTACAGAGGAATTTTCATTTTAAACACCAAATCGATCGAGGAAGCCAAACTACTTTTAGAAAACGATCCTGCCATTAAAGCTAAACTGCTGGAGCCAGAATTATACAACTGGTACGGTTCGGCTGCTCTTGTGGAATATTTGCCATTTCATGACAAGATACAGAAAAAGAGTTTTTAAGTCCCGTTATTAAGTCCTCACAGTAATAATTCAACAAAGTTTACAATAAAGATGCTGAAACAAGTTCAGCAAAAGGACAAATTGTTATATCTGCAACATTTCCATTAACATCCTCAACCCTCTTCCTTATTTCATAAATTAGCGCATCAAATAACTAACCCTAACTAATTATGAATAAAAAACTACTTTTCTCTGCGCTATTGCTGTGCAGTTCAGCTAGCGTTTTTGCGCAAGACAAAAAAATAATCGACAATATTGTTAAAGAAGTAAATGAGAACTCACAGTTAGAAAAACTAGCGCACGAACTTTTAGATGTTGTTGGTCCACGCTTGGTAGGCTCGCCGCAAATGAAACAAGCGAACGATTGGGCCGTAAAAAAGTATAGCGACTGGGGTATTTCGGCCAAAAACGAAAAATGGGGCGAATGGGCTGGCTGGGAAAGGGGCATTACCCATATCGATCTGGTAAGTCCGCGTGTACGCACCTTAGAAGGCACTCAATTGGCCTGGAGCCCATCAACCAATGGTAAAGCCATCAATGCAGAAGCGATTATCCTGCCTGAAATTACCGATTCATTATCTTTTCAAAAGTGGCTGCCCAATGTAAAAGGTAAAATCGTACTGATTTCTATGAACCAGCTTTCGGGCCGGCCAGAAAAAAACTGGGAAGAATTTGCGACGAAAGATCTTTTCGAGAAATTTAAGAAAGAAAAGGCAGATGCGGCTAAAGCATGGGCAGCAGGCATAGCCAAAACGGGTTTAACGGCTAAAACCTTACCTGTAGCATTAGAAAATGCTGGGGCCGTTGCCGTTGTGATCAATAACTGGTCGCAGGGCTTTGGGGTAGATAAAATTTTTGGTGCAAATACCACCAAAGTGCCAACTTTAGATTTATCTGTTGAAGATTACGGCCTGGTTTACCGTTTGGCTTTAAATGGCGATAAACCGAAGTTAAAAATAGAGGCCGATTCGAAGAAATTAGGTGCTGTACCAACCTTTAACACTATTGCAGAGATAAAAGGTACACAAAAACCGAATGAATACGTAATGTTATCGGCCCATTTCGACTCGTGGGATGGCGCAAGTGGTGCTACTGATAACGGTTCTGGTACCATCTTAATGATGGAAGCCATGCGTATATTAAAGAAAATTTATCCTAACCCAAAACGGACAATTTTAGTTGGCCATTGGGGTAGTGAAGAGCAAGGTTTAAATGGTTCAAGGGCATTTGTAGAAGATCATCCAGAAATTGTAAGCAATCTTCAGGCTTTATTTAACCAGGATAACGGCACTGGCCGTGTGGTTAATATCGGTGGACAGGGCTTTGCGAAATCAAAAGATTACATTACCCGTTGGTTGGCTGCAGTGCCCGATACTATTAAAAACCAGATCAAAACCAGTTTCCCAGGTACACCTGGTGCCGGAGGCTCAGACTTTGCTTCATTTGTAGCTGCCGGTGCACTTGGTTATTCGTTAAGCTCTACCAGTTGGGATTATGGAACATACACCTGGCACACCAACCGCGATAGCTATGATAAATTGGTTTTCGACGAGATCAGAAGCAATGTTATTTTAGCGGCTATTATGGTTTACATGGCTTCAGAAGATCCAGAAAAAACCTCGACTGAAAAAGCAACAGATTTACCTGTAAACGAACGTACCGGCAAGCCATCAACCTGGCCAGTGAAAACGAAATCGAACCGTAAAGGCGGTCTGTAAAAAAAATAAATAGATATAGGAGCATCCGGAAACGGATGCTCTTTTATTTGTAATAATCCGACTTATTAACTTCTTAATTTATCAAATAATGAATACTTATTTACAACTAACAGCATATTTTATAACTGGATTAGTCTGTATTACATTAATCGATACTCTTGGCGCAGTAGCCTCCAGAAAATTCAATTTCAAATACACTTACCTTGCCATATTATCTTTTGCGATTTACATTGGTACCGGGTACCTACTAGCTGATAAGCATTTCGAACTAATATTTATTTTAGCTATAAGTGCAATTTTAGGGTTATACGACAGTACAATAGGCCTGAAATTATCAATTAGATTAAAAGCTAATTCAGAAAACATAGATACTTTAACAAGCAATCCTAAAATGGTAATATCGATGATTACAATGGCAATTTTCCAGGGGTTTATAGGATATTATATATATGGATTTTTTAATCCGTAATTTTTAGCATGAGGTTTACTCCCAGCTAATAACTCTCAACTCCACAACTATTTTCTATTCCTCTTTCTTCTGGAACTTATAAAATAAATACCCTAAAAAAGGCAAAATAAGTATACTCCCCAACAAAAGCGCCAAACCTAAACTATAAATTGTTTTTTCCGGTCCAACGGTTTCCAATAACGAAATCGCATTTCCACTTTTTAAACGGATAAAATTGGGAAAGTGGGCATAACTTATCGCCAGCAGGATCATCGTTACCTGAAAGCCGGCTAAAACGCGTAAAACCTTGGTTTTTCCTTTAATTAACAGGTACCATAACAAAACAAGGGATAAACTGGCCAAAATAATGGCAGATAAACCTACATTACTTTTAAAAACCCAATCGGTTAAAGGTATCTTATCACGCTGTGCAGCAATAAACACCATTCCGCCGAAAACAACGGCTGCTATATTCATAAATTCGGCTTTTTTAATGAATCGGCGTTTATCATGTGCTTCTTTTGTTTCGCCAATAAGATAAATAGCAGCGAGGAAACCGCACAGTGCCACCGTAAAAAGGCCTACAGCAACCGAAAACCAGTTTAACCAGCCCGAAATATAGGCAGTATAAAAATCAGTCGCCTGCGTGTTAATATGCCCCGAAATCAGGCTTCCGGCAATAATACCCAGAAAAAGTGCCGTTATAAAGCTCGAATATCTAAATATCCGGTTGTAAAGCCACTGCATATCATCCTTAACGGCATCATAATGACGGAACACAAAAGCCGTTCCCCGTGCAATAATCCCGATGAGCATAATCGCCAACGGAATATGCAGATAAACCGACATGGTAGTATAAATATGCGGAAAACCGACAAAAAGGATCACGATGGCGATGATTAACCACATGTGGTTGGCCTCCCAAACCGGGCCTATGGCATGATACATGGTTTTACGTGTTTTGCTCCTGTTTTTTGTTGAAGTAAACAGTTCGATAATACCTGCGCCAAAATCAGCACCGCCCAATAAAAAGTAGAGCAGAATGGCCATGCATAAAAATGTAATTACAACTTGTTCCATCTTTTATTTTTTTACCACAGATTTGCACAGATAAACACAGATTTTGATAATTCGACTGCAAGTCTCACGCTAGCATCTGTGTTCATCATTCTTATCTGTGGTTAATTAATTATTGTCTTTAGTTTTATTGTACAGTACTGGTACCATTTTTATCTGTCGGTAAAGCAGAAATGTTACAATGATACTCAACGAAACATAAATGGCCGAGAAAATGTAAAATGAGTAAGCAATTCCCGGCATTGGCGTAACGGCATCCTTGGTGCGCATAATGCCATAAATAATCCACGGTTGCCTACCAACCTCCGTAACTACCCAACCAGCCTCCAGAGCGAGGTAACCAAGTGGAACGGCGAAGACAAACAGCTTTAACAGCCAACGTTTTTCGGTGAAAGGCTTCTTTTTAAAAAGGATAAAGAAATAGATTAGGGAAATTAAAAGCAATAATGTACCAATCCCAACCATTACCTGAAAAGCATAGTGTGTAATTGCAACTGGCGGATGCTCATTTTCGGGAATCTGATCTAGTCCTTTAACTTCAGCATTAAAATCGCCATGTGCCAGAAAACTTAAGGCTCCGGGAATTTTTATGGCGCCTGTTACCGTCTTATCTTTCTCGTTTACGATACCACCGATCAATAGCGGTGCAGGTTTTTCTGTAGTGTAGAGTGCTTCCATTGCAGCGAGTTTGGCAGGCTGCCTTTTGGCCACATCTTTCGCCGAAATATCGCCACTTAAAGGTTGCAACAAAGCAGCGATACAAGCAAACGTGGCGGCTATTTTAAAGGCTTTTAAATGGAACGCCGCATTTCTGTCGCGTAAAATCATTAAGGCATGCACACCAGCAACAGCAAAACCAGTAGCAGTAAATGCTGCTAAACACATATGTAAGGCCTGGCTGAACCATGCTTTGTTGAACATGGCCTGTATGGGATCGATATTGAGGTATTGTCCGTTTGCAAAATCAAAACCCGCCGGACTGTTCATCCAGGCATTCGCAGCCACTACCAATATGCCCGAAGCCAAACCACTTACCCCCACTACCATCCCTGTAAACCAATGAAACCATTTATTCAGCTTGTCCCAACCATACAGGAAAAAACCCAGGGCTATAGCTTCGATAAAAAAAGCTGTTCCTTCTAATGAAAAAGGCATTCCGAATATTGGTCCGGCATGATCCATAAATTTCGGCCAGAGCAGTCCCAGCTCGAAAGATAGCATAGTACCCGAAACGGCCCCCGTAGCAAAAAAGATGGCTACCCCTTTACTCCAGGCTTTGGTTAGGTTTTTATATATCTCGTTATTTGTTTTCAGCCATTTATAGTGCGAAACGGCCATAAAGAGGGGCATAACCATGCCAATACAGGAAAAAATGATGTGAAAGCCTAAAGATAAGGCCATCTGGGAACGGGCTGCTATAAAATCATCCATGAGCTGTAGATTTTGAATTGTAACAAATATAGTTGTTAAACACTAAAGCTTAGGGTAATTCAATGACGTTGAAAGGATTATTTTAAATATAGAACGTTTATAAATTGAAAAAAGATTTTGATTTTCGTTGCCACAGATACTTAACTACTAGGATAGTTATCATGATTGGGGTGGATGGGTTAGCCACGGAAACACTGAAACCACGGAATTTTATTTTTATTATTCCCTAGCGAAATCCAGCTCCCCTCCTAATTTAGGAGGGGCAGGGTTGGTTAAACTCCTTTCAGTTCATCGTAAGCGGCAGTTAAACTTCTTTCAATGCCTTCTCCTTTCCATTCGCCCGCGTTAGGAATTGTGGTTGTTTTTAAGATATCTTCTTTGCTTTTTCCAGCTTTAATTTCTCCGCCCACAAAGGTTAAAAGATTTTGGAGGTAATTCTGATAAGCTTTAATATCGGCCTTATTTCCGGTTACTTTTTCAGGATCAAGGCTATGCCCCCAGATAAACAGGGTATCGTTGTCAAACTGGTTCATAATTTTATCCAATGCCGTAATCCAATTGCCAATGTGTGCCCCATTTTCCCGATCAATGTATGGAAATTTACGGTTAAAAACCAGGTCGCCGACATGTACAATATTTGCATGCTCAAAATGATAAACCGCATCGCCGTTGGTATGGCCAGAGCCATAATAGTATGCCTTTATGTTCTCATCGCCTACTTTCGCATTCCATTTGGTTCCAAAAGTAGTATCGGGCAATAACTGTTTATCGAGGTTATTGGCTTTCTCCGCTCCTCTTTTTTGGTTAACCAAAGAGTTTTGGTGGGCTACCACTTTTTCGGCCAAACCTTTGAAAGAAATATTCCCTGCGGTATGGTCGCCATGGTGGTGTGTGTTGATCAGATATTTGAAAGGTTTTTCGCCAAGTTTTTTTAATTCTTCTATTACATGGGGTGCCGTAGTGGGAAACTGCGCATCTACCACCGCAAAACCGTTGCTCGAATTTAGCCAGCCTATTGTACCGCCCTGTTCGGTAAATATGCCCACATTATTGCGCAATGGTTTAAAATTATAGGCACGTAACAGATCTTGCTGTGCAAAAACGTCGGTTTTATAAATCGAAAGCAAGGCCATGGCCAATGCCGAATGTTTGATAAAATTTCTTCTTTCCATTTGGGATTATGCTAAAAAACCACAGCAAATGCTGTGGCTTAAATTTAATCATTCTGTTGATAAATTGATACACCATTTTAAATGCCCGAACCTGGCGTTGTACCTGGCTCGTGGCCTGGGCCAAAAGCATTGTTTTTACGGTCTTTATCTTTGTTAAACAGATTGGTAGTTACTTTAGATGATTTATTTTCATCAAGTGTCCTATCTTCTTTAATATCCTCTGCGGTTTTATCCAGTAAATCGTTCTCAACAACTTTACCTTTTTCTTTATTCGTTTCCATAGTAATTGTAAATTGATGTACTAAGGGAACAAGTGAAAAATTAGATTGTTTTTTCTAAGTTGTTTTAGGAATGTGATTTAAAGGATGATTCGAATGGTCGGTTTGCCACCCACCAAAGATTTAGCACAACAAACTGCCCGAAATGTTAATAAATTCTATAACATAGCCCCAGGAAGCTTGCCCAACTGGTGAATATCGCCGAAAGAATGGAACCTCCTTTTATGGATTTTATTAAAATGGTTTGAAGATTCGAAAGAAAACGGATTAAAGATAAACTTGTAAATGTGTTTCCTTTCTTCGTTCATTTCTTCCAGTTTTGCGTTCTCTAGTTTCTGATTGTTTTGGTTCTTTTCCATGACGATATAGATTATTGAAAACCTGGTTAGTTTTCGGGTTTAACAATTTTAATGATAATCAAAAGCTTTGTTAAAATTTGCTTGGCCTTATACCACTGGGATTAGATAAGGTTTCGTTTAGGAACAACAGGTAAATGGCGTGGATTGCCTTTATGTTAATTAAATATAAGGCTTATTATTGAATTTTGCAAGAGATTTTTATTGATTTGATTACCATATTTAAAAAATGATCAAATGCGGCTTATCCTTTTGGAAATCAGGTACAGTAACTTGTAGATAAATAAAATCCTGCTCTGCACTTTACTCCGCTTTGCTCCGTGTTCGTTCCAATCAGGTTTAGGTGGCACAGCCAGCAATACTATTTAAGGCTGCAGAGCGCAGATTATTCTTTCATAATGGTAAATTCTCTTTGGGCACTGCTGTTAATCCTAAATAGTAACAATTGCCTACCCAAGCAAACCTGATTGGAGCGGATACCGGCCATGTGATTAAGGCCTGCAGGCGTATGAGCAGAAGGCAGGGCTAACCTTAAAATGAAATACTGCCCCTGCTTTTCAAAAAACCACTATAAAATTGCCTTGACATAAAAAAAGTCCCGGTTTTTGCCGAGACTCTCCTATTTGGTTAATGATATTTTTATGCTAAAGCATTTTGCTTTACTACCATTTTAACTTTTTCTATTACGTAATCCAACTCCTCTTTGGTATTGTACTTGCTAAATGAAAAGCGCACCGACGGGCGGTTTGGATCTGCATGAATGCCGTTTAGCACGTGCGAGCCAATATTAGAGCCAGAAGAACAGGCACTACCGCCTGAAGCACAAATTCCATTAATATCGAGGTTAAACAGCAACATATCGGCCATATCCATTTCGGGAAAAGAAACATTTAATACCGTGTATAAACTTTTATCGGCATCGGTTTCGCCGTTAAAGGCAATGCCTGGGATTTCGGCAATTAACCGGGCTTTTAAATAATCTTTTAAGCCCTGAATATGCGCCTGGTGCTCGGCCATTTCGGCATAAGCAATTTCTAAGGCTTTAGCCAAACCCACAATTCCGTACACATTTTCGGTACCACCACGCATGTTGCGTTCTTGTGCACCGCCATAAATCATCGGTGGTATTTTAATATTACTGTTTACATATAAAAAACCAACGCCTTTTGGTCCGTGGAGCTTATGCGCGGCACAAACAATAAAATGTGCTTTAAGCTCACCTACATTGTGCGGATAATGGCCCATGGTCTGTACCGTATCAGCATGGTAAATGGCATTATATTTCTCGCAGATATCGCCAACCTTGATCATATCGGTTAGTGTACCCAGCTCGTTATTGGCATGCATTAACGAAACAAGTGTACGGCCATTGTTTTGAAGCAGCTCTTCGAGGTGGTTGTAATCGATATTTCCTTTTTCGTCGATATTAACGAAGCTCAATTTATCGATTTCACCGTTTTTAAGCATGGTATTTAATGTATGCTCTACGGCATGGTGCTCTATTTTAGAAGTGATGGCATGTTTTATGCCATATGCCGCAATACCGCAACGGATGGCTGTATTATCGGCCTCGGTACCGCCAGAGGTAAAAAACACCTCAGATGGTGATGCATTTAATAAACCTGAAACGGTTTTTCGGGCTTTCTCTACAAGCGTTCTTACCTCGCGGCCAAGCGCATGAATGGCAGATGGGTTACCAAAATGATTTTCCATCACGTTTGTCATTTCTGCGATTACTGCCGCATCTAAAGGCGTTGTGGCCGCATTATCTAAATAGACCCTTTTCATTTCTACGAATATTTATAAGTTATGTGTTGCGGATGTGCCCTGCTAAAAGCCATCTCTGTTTAAAACAACCGGGATTTAATCGTTTTATTAAATCCCGGTTGGTATGCTATCCCCAAAATCCCATTGGAATTAAAGGTGTAATATTTCTTTTATATCAGAAATAATTTTGTTTGCCAAATTCTCGGCAATGGTTTCATTTTCGGCTTCACTGTAAATCCGGATAATCGGTTCGGTGTTAGACCGGCGCAAATGTACCCAAGTTTTATCAAATTCTATCTTCAAACCATCAATTGTACTGTATGGTTGATTTTTATATTTTTCTTCTACCTGTTTCAGCAGGTTATCGATATCCATTTCTGGTGTAAGGGTAATCTTATTTTTAGAAATGTGGTATTGGGGATAACTGGCTCTTAATAAAGAGATCGATTTGCCAAATTTAGCCAAATGTGTTAAAAATAAGGCAATTCCCACTAAAGCATCCCTACCATAGTGCGATTCAGGGTAAATGATACCACCGTTACCTTCACCGCCAATAATGGCATGGGTAGCTTTCATTTTGTTTACTACATTTACCTCTCCTACTGCTGATGCATTATATTCTGAACCTGCCTTTTCGGTTACATCGCGTAAAGCGCGGGTTGATGAAAGGTTTGAAACCGTATTTCCAGGTGTATTTTTCAATACATAATCAGCAACGGCAACCAAAGTATATTCTTCGCCAAACATGCTGCCATCTTCATTTACAAAACATAAACGGTCAACATCCGGATCTACCACAATGCCTAAATCGGCATTCTGTTTCTGAACTTCTTTCGATATTTCAGTCAGGTTTTCTGGTAAAGGTTCTGGATTATGTGGAAAATGGCCATCCGGCGTGCAATACAGTTCAACCACTTTGCTTACGCCCAACGCTTTTAACAAAGCAGGGATAAAAATACCACCTGTTGAATTTACGCAGTCGATTACAACTTTAAAATCGGCTTTTTTAATGGCTTCTACATCTACCAATGGCAAGGCCAAAACTTTATCGATATGTTTTTGAAGGTAAGTATCGTTTTTAATTACCTTACCCAGTTTATCTACATCAGCGAAATCAAAATCGGCACTTTCTGCCAGGTCTAAAACTTCTTTACCGTCAGCATCACTGATAAATTCGCCACTTGCATTGAGCAATTTTAGGGCATTCCATTGTTTTGGGTTATGGCTGGCTGTTAAAATAATACCTCCGCCTGCATTTTCATCGGGCACAGCAACTTCTACCGTTGGTGTAGTAGATAAACCAAGGTCGATTACTTCAATACCTAAACCTTGTAATGTTCCGATAACAAGGTTGTTTACCATTTCACCCGAAATGCGGGCATCACGGCCTAAAACTATCCTTTTATTGCCAGTTTTTTGCACTACCCAGCTTCCAAAAGCAGCAGTAAATTTCACAATATCAAATGGGGTTAAGCCGTCGCCAGCCCTTCCGCCAATGGTTCCTCGTATTCCTGAAATCGATTTTATTAAAGTCACTTTATATAATTTAGTTGAGGCTCAAAAATAAGAAAAAAAACAAGATAGCTGCTATTTAAAGGTGGTTGTGCAAGTTAATTTACATTGTTTTTATATCTATTTATACCATCAATTTTGTAGAGTTGGGGCACAATGTTAAAAACAAACGTATGTTTAATTGAAACGTTAATTCGATTTTTTTTTCTACAAAACATGGTTACAAATGAAAAGGCTGGAGCAACATAAAAAATAACTGCAGATTTGTCCGCACGATTAGGTTATCATAATATTCTTGCAACTTTATTGCATAAAAGCATATTCCAACTTCACTAGCGGCTGTAAAATCTTATATTTGCATCTTTTTAAGATACAAACGGCTTTTATATGCAGCGCAAGTGGTTTCAATATTGGTTTAATTCGCCATATTATCATATTCTATATCAACAAAGAAACGATGCTGAAGCCGAGTTTTTCATCGATAAACTCACGCATTTCCTTCACCCAAAGGCCGAAGCCAAAATGCTTGATATTGCCTGTGGAAAAGGCCGCCATTCCATATATCTGAATAAAAAAGGCTTCGATGTAACCGGAATAGATTTATCCGAACAGAGCATTAAATATGCCAAGCAGTTCGAAAACAATAAATTGCATTTCCTGGTACACGATATGCGCAGGCTCTTCTACATCAATTATTTTGATGTAGCCTTAAACCTTTTTACCAGTTTTGGTTATTTCGACACCGAGAAAGACCATGTAAACGCACTTAAAACTTTTAGAAAATGTTTAACGGCAGAGGGAATTTTAGTGCTCGATTATTTTAACACTGAAAAAATTATCCGCAACTTAAATTCTTGCGAAACAAAATCGCTCGATGGCATCACGTTCAACATTACTAAAAATGTGATCGACGGAAAAATTATCAAGAAGATAAATTTCGAAGACCAGCAAAAGATATATAATTTCGAAGAACGCGTTCAGGCATTTAGTTTCGAAGATTTTCAGCGCATGCTTACAAAAGCTGGTATGGTTATCGAAAAAACATTTGGCAGCTACGCTTTAGATGATTTTGATGAATGCAGCTCGGACCGGTTAATTTTAATCTGTAAAAAGGCATGATAGAAAGCATACAGCAATTTGACGTAGAATTGTTTTTGAAAATCCACCGTGGACTTTCGAACAGCTTTTTTGACTGGTTAATGCCCTTGATGCGCAACCGTTTTTTTTGGTCGCCACTTTACCTATTCATTGTTGTTTTTTGTATAAAACAGTATAAAAAACAAGGCTATTACATTATCGGCATGGTGCTTTTTACCTTTGCCATGGGCGATTTAATTGCTTCTAGAGTGGTAAAACCCTGGGTATCGCGTGTGAGGCCCTGTAATGATATGAACCTTGCAAACGACATTATACACCGCGTACCATGTGGAAGCGGTTTGAGCTTTCCTTCGGCCCATGCCACCAATCACTTTGCGATAGCGGTTTTCCTGATCTGCATTTTTTACAGCAGGTGGAAGCCTATTTTGCCTATTGGCCTATTCTGGGCCTTCATTATTAGTTTTGCACAGGTTTATGTTGGTGTTCATTACCCTATTGATGTAACTGTAGGTGCTTTTTTGGGCATAACGATAGGGATTATCTGTTCGAGAATATTTAAAAAATTACAACCTGATTTTTAACAATGGAAATCTGGAAACTCTGCGTACTCTTTTTCTGTGCCTTTTTAGGCGGAACAGCCATTTTTTTGGTGAAAAGTGATAAATCTAAACTATTGAAGCTGATTTTATCTTTCAGTGGTGCCTATTTATTTGCCATAACGGTTTTACATTTAATTCCGGATGCCTACAGTGGGCCTGATAAATGGCAAATCGGTATTTTTATACTGATTGGCTTCTTATTACAGATATTCCTCGAACAATTTTCGGAAGGCGTGGAGCATGGCCATATCCATAAACACCACGATGGGCATGTTTTTCCATTTGGCATCATGATCAGTTTATGCCTGCATGCTTTTTTAGAGGGAATGCCATTGGCAAAAGAACAGCACAATGAATTAATTTTCGGGATCTCTTTACACCATATCCCTGCAGCCTTTGCCCTGGCGAGTATACTGATGCAAAATCATTTTAAAAAAGGCAGTATCGTGTTTTACCTCATTCTATTTGCCGTTATGGCCCCGCTCGGCTTCTATGTAAGTGTTGGCTTAAGTAATGGTACCATTGGTGGATTAGATGCTTACTTCAATAAGATTATGGGCATTGTAATCGGAATTTTCCTGCACATTTCGACTACGATCTTATTCGAATCAAGTGCCGACCATAAAATCAATACACGCAAAATGATTGCTGTACTGCTGGGGATTGGCGTAGCCCTGATTGGTTTCTTTGCCGGACATTAGTTCAGTTAACAATTTTCAGTTGGCCGCTAGCAGCTGGCAGTTTGTAATTGGCAGTTGACAGATAACCAATTGGCCATTTTCGAGCAATTGCCCTAGAGCCGGTTTTAAACGTTTATAATCGTTTAATTTATTGTATGTGATCGAAATGGATTAAATTCGTATATGGAAACCATTGTAACTGAACCTGCTGTAGCCTACAACAAAAGACGTTATACTGTTGAAGAATACCTGGAGATGGAAAAAGCATCAACGGTAAAACACGAATATTATCAGGGTGAGATTTTTGCCATGTCTGGAGCGAGTTATGGCCACAACATTTTGTTTTCCAATATTTTCCTGAAAGTTGGGAGCAAGTTAAAAGGAAAATCATGCCACATTTTTGGAAGTGATATGAGGATGAATATACCTGAAAACACCTTATTCACCTATCCTGATATTTCTATCTATTGTAATGGTGTAATGCACAGCGATGTTGATGAAGAAACATTTATTTTACCGACAGTAATCATAGAAATCCTTTCACCTTCAACCAAAAATTATGATAGAGGCAGAAAATTCAACCTGTATAAAGATATTCCATCATTAAAGGAATACATCATGATTGATTCGGAATCGGTTCTGGTCGAAGCTTATTGTACCAACGAAGAAAAAAACTGGGCGTTAAAAGAATATAAAACCATAGATGAAAATTTAACCTTTGTTACCTTTGGTTTTGATATTCCGCTGAAAGATGTCTATCAGCACACAAAATTTAAACAATAAAAACTGAAAATTAAGAACTGTTAACTGAATTACTTCTTCTCTTTCTTCTTTCCATAACCCCAGGGGCAGTGCTTACACTTGTTTTTGCAGCAATAACCACGTTTAAGATGATAAGCTTCTGTAAAAACCATCAATCCTTCTTCGTTAAAATAAAAATCTTCGCCCTCTTTTAACATAGTTAGTGAGTGATTGAGTGACTAAATTATTGAGTGACTTATTTATAGAGTGATTGAATTATTGAATAATTGAATGATTAAATGAATGAGTGATGGGTGAATAAACGATTTGATTAAATCATTCTCTCATTCAAAATTCTTTCATTTTTATCCCCTCTCGTTCAAAATTCCCTCATTCAATCATTTCTTATCCATTAAGTATTTTCACTTCCAGTTTACCTTCAAAATAATCTTTAAGCTGCTTACCATCGCCGTGCAAGGTCCACACCTGCTGTGGTTTAACCTTTTCTATAGTTTCTAAAATGGCATCCCAATCGGCATGATCGGAAATATAAAGTGAGATTCCGTTTTGCTGTTGCAGATTTTTCCATCCTGAAGCAAAGGCCCGCACCACATTAATGGCTTTATGGTAACTATGAAAAACCATTGGCGGAACAATGTAAACCTGACCTTCCTGATTATTTTTCATCACCTTCCTATCATACATTTTGTAATTGCCTAATTTCATGCCATAATCTTCATATATCTTAACAAAAGGCATAATACTGTGGTGAACCATAATTTGCTTTGTGGGGCAGTGCGCATTTAACAGCTGGATTATCCGCTGGCTTTTGCCCAGGGCATAAGATCCTAACATAATGTTTGCCTTTGTTTCGTTAAGCTTTTTGATTTCGTCGATTGGTGAGGGATGTTTTGTGTCGGGATTGGCGAAAGTACTCTCCGTAATCAATACGTCAGCCTTAACAAATTCGAAGGGCTCGGAGGTATCATCCGGTTCAATCTTATAATCGCCCGTATATAGATATTTTATTCCATTATACTCCATTAAAACCTGTGCAGAACCGAGAATATGTCCGGCAGAATGAAAAGTAATGGTTACATCTTTTATTTTAAAAGGTTCGTGATAGTTTTTTGTAAAAAAATCAACTGCTGCAAATTTCCTGTAACGGTGTTTCATAAACGCTGCGGTAGCAGCAGTACAATAAACATTTTGGCTACCTCCAATGGCATGGTCGCCATGCGCGTGCGAAACCACAGCTTCTTTAACAGGCTGTTGTGGATCGAGGTAAAAATCGCCGTAAACACAATAGAGACCAGTGGGTGTGATGGTAATAAAATCTTCTAAAATCATTATTTGGATTTAAAGATTGAGTAAAATATTGGAAATATAAAATTTTGCAAACAGGATTTGTATGATTAAGGGATAGGCAAAATCCTTGGGGCGTATTGTATTATTACGCACCAATTTCTTTTGCAGCAGCTAAAAATTGATGATGAAGGCTTAAAACTTGCTCTATTACCGATTTTTCTTCATCGTTAACAATAAAATGACCGGCCAATTTTGTCTTTTCTTCATCACTAAGCTGTTTATCCATACGCGCTTTCACCTGTTCAGCTGTAACACCATCGCGCTTTATCAAACGCTTCATTTTAATTTTCAAAGGGGCCGTAACCAAAATTGTAGTGTCGCACATTTTGTAAGATCCACTTTCGAACAATATTGCTGCCTCCTTTAAGGTATACGGAACAGTTGAAGGAATTGTGGCTTCCCAGGCATCAAATGCCCTAAAAACAGCCGGGTGAACCAGTGCATTGAGCTGTGCAAGGGCTATTTCATTATTAAAAACGATACCTGCAATATGTTTGTTATTTAGTTTTCCATCTTCAAAGTAACTTTCTTTGCCAAAAGCAGATTTTACGCCTTCTACCAATACGGCATCCGTGCACATGATTTCTTTAGCAATGGTATCGGCATAAAACACAGGGATCCCCAATACTTCAAAAACCTTACAAGCAGTTGTTTTGCCGCTTCCTATACCCCCAGTTATACCTACTTTATACATTATTTTTCTACGATGAAATCTATTTTGGATGGCACTACACTTACCAGTTTACAATAATCGGGAAACTCGGTTATCTTCACGGTAAACTTATGGTGCTTTAAATCTGCCCATTCGTCTACATCAATTGTGGCGGTAATGAAACTCTCATCAACCTGATCATAATTACTTAAAGCCACTAAAAACGAAACCTTAACTTTTTTAGGATAAAGTTTAATACTGTTGTAATTCCTGTTGTTGATAACTTTTAGGGGCACTTCGATGGTTTTCTCGGTAAACTCATCTACCGGCAGCTTAACTTCAACAGATGACGGATAAATGCTTACATTTTTATGGATACTGTGCTGCAGGGCTATTCTTGTAGTGCTACTGTTCTGTATTTTATCCTGTTTAAGCGTATCGGTAGGCCAGAATTTTATCTTGGCAAGTTCTTCTGTCGGGCCAGCTACCTTAACATATTTTGGGTTAAGGATAATTTCGCTCGAAATGCCATACTGTTTTTCGAAACCCAGCTTATCGATCAGTTTTACAGGCACTTTTTTAACCACACGTTTCGTAAAATCGAAATAAAGGGTATCTGGTTTAACGGAAATTACCTTTTGAGTGCTTTCCAGCTGTCTGTTGATGTTGAAGAGCTGATCGGAAAAAACCACAAAATCCTTTGTATTGAGCTGACTTAAGCTAACAGAAACTGAGGGTGGACTGATGCGTAAACGGGCAAACAGCAGTTGCCAGCCTGTACCTTCTACCTGTAAATCGATCGTATCAGACTGCAAAGGATAAAAAGCTCTCTTGGTTGGGGTATTTTTAAATACCAAAACCGTTTTTGCCGTATAAATATACTTGTTATTTAATGCCATGAAAAGCCATGCTGCTATAGCCAGCAACAGGCAGGCCAACAAGCTAAATACACGTCTTTTTTCAATCTTGGTTAACCTGATAAAGGGCATAGCACAGTATAAAATAAAATGGAGTAAAAAAATATTGTTCTCTTACCGCAATAACGTCAAATGTAACAAAACTAAATAGCTGCTCAAAACTTATACAGTTAATGATAAATTAATGGCACAAATTAAGAATATAATATTCAGATAACTATATTCGTAGTAGGATATAAAACCAGATATGAAAAAATACATTTTAACGCTACTCACCATTACACTCTTGGTTAATACTTTTGCTCAAAAAAGAACAACTGTTTCTTATTTCAAGAATGGCATGCTTACCGACAACAAAAACGATTACGATTACAGAAGGGTTGTGCAAGAAACAGACACTCCATCGTTATACAGCTTATTTGAATTTTACCCGGATAATAAAGAGAAAACGATTGCAACTGTTTCAAAATTCGAGCCTAACGTTGTTTATGAAGGAACTAAGCAGGGTTTTAACAAAAAGGGAGTCCTTACTTCTAAAGTGAACTATAAAAATGGCAATTTAACCGGAACCTGTACTTACTATTTCGACGATGGTAAACCCGAAAATGTATTCGAATACGACGAGCGGGATGAAAAGACTAAAAATCCTGAAAAACCGAATAGAAAATGGATAACCGGAATAGATTCGCTTGGCAATCAGTTTATAACGGATGGCAATGGATTTTATAAAAAAAACGGTAAAGAAGAACAAGAGGAAGGGAATTATCTTAATGGGTACAAGGATGGCCTTTGGAAAGGAAGCACCAATAAAAGCTCCTACGAAGAAAAGTATGAAAATGGGATATTCAAATCCGGTGTGGCTACATTAGCAGATGGCAAGCAGGTTAAATACAATAAAATGGAAGTTCAGCCCGAATTTAGGGGAGGAATAGCAGAATTTTACAGGTATTTGGGCAGAAGCTACAAATTCCCGGCTGAAGCCATGAGAAACCATGTTAACGGCAAATTATATGTTTCATTTGTGGTAGAAAGGGATGGCTCATTAACCGATTTATCTTTTAAGAACAACCTGGGCTATGGTACACAAGACGAAGCGATAAGGGTTTTAAATGAATGTCCGAAATGGATTCCGGGTAAACAGCATGGCTTACCGGTTAGGGTAAAATACAACATTAACATCAACCTTGCACAGCCATAAACAAAAAAGCCGCGCTATTGGCGCGGCTTTTTATATTTCTTTGATAAAGATTAAGCTTTTGGTGCTACAACTGCTTTGGTTGCATCTAAAGAAACTGCTGATTTATCGAAACGGATTTTAACCCCACCTTCAACCTCAATTAAGAAAGTTGTGTCGTTAATATCGGCAATACGGCCATGAATACCAGCAGTAGTTACGATTTTATCTCCTTTTTTCAATTCTTCAACCAACTTTTTATGGTCTTTAGCTTTTTTAACCTGTGGGCGGATCATGAAAAAGTAGAAAACTACCATAATCAAAACCATAGGTACAATTGTAGTTAACATGTTACTGCCGCCTGCTGCTGCCTGTAAAATTACTGTTGATGTCATTTCTTATTTATTTGTTTTTTGTGAACAGTTGATGATTGTTTGATTAAACTAAAAAGTTATCTTCATTTCTTCATCAGCCAATTATTTTTTCGCCAGTACCTCTCCTACTAAATGAACGGTAGTTACTGTAGGATTTGCATTCGAAGTAACGGTTACCACTTTATCCTGCATGCCCATTTTGCCTTCGCTGTTAAAAACTACCTTTATAACCCCCTCTTTACCTGGTAAAATTGGTTCACCTGGTACCTGGGGCACAGTACAGCCACAAGTTGCTGTTGCGTTTGAAACAATCAGCGGACTTTTACCTGTGTTTTTAAGCTTAAAATCATGCTGAACCTTTTCGCCCTGTTCTATTTTGCCGAAATCAAAAATATCGCGTTCGAAAACAATAACAGGTGCATCTGCCGGCGCAACTTTCGCTGTTTTAGACGTATCGTTACCTACAGAAACACTCGATTGGCTTTCTGATGTTGAGTTATTTGCATTGCGGCAAGCTCCAAATGAAACCGCTGCAATGGCCAGGATAAAGATTTTTTTCATTGGTATGTAGTAATTTAACAGTTAGTCTTCTATTAATCCGCGGCCAATCTTTTTAATGGTGTTGTTTTTCTTAAGATCGCCTAAAATTTTGTCTAAAATACCGTTAATAAATGAATTACTCTTCGGTGTACTGTAATCTTTTGATAGCTCTAAATATTCGTTAATGGTTACTTTAACCGGAATAGATGGGAAGTTTAACAGTTCGCAGATGGCCATTTTCATTAAAATGGTATCCATTAGGGCAATACGTTCCGATTCCCAGTTTTTGGTTCTTTCGGCAATCATTTCCTGATATTTGGCGTCGTTTTGTAAGGTGTGTACAAAAAGATCCTGTACAAACTTGCTATCCTCAACCCAATCGGCACTGATTTCGGTCAATTTATTCTTAAAAGGATCTTCAAAAGTAAAGTTTTTCAGAGTTTTGGCCACCATCCCCTTCATTACTTCATGATCTACCTGCCAATTGATGAATTTCTCTTCAAAAACCTGCAAAATGGCCTGATTTTTCAGGATAATTTTTCTGAAAATGTATTTGATAATATCTTTTGATGACTCTAAACTTTCGTTAGGATCTGCAAGATAATCAGCATATTCTTTTGATGCTTTTAATGAGTTGTAAACTGTTTTACGGATTTCTGGATCAAAACCCCAATCTACCTTGTATTTTTTAACTGCAGAAACATATTCAGGGTTCTGCTGCAATAAAACGCTAAACTTATTGTGTAGCAATTTCATGTTTGGATTAATATCCTCTGCTGTTTTAATAAACTTATTTGCGCGCTCTGCGGCGTCGTTAGCAGTAAATTCGGTAACTTCCACCATTAAAGATAACATCCAGATGTACATTTCGTACACGCTATCGATGCTCTGCATTAAGGTTTTTAAATCACCTTTAATGTCTTTTTTGTCTGCCATGTGCCAAGCAAAAATATTTTGCAAAGCTT
>Ga0308165_1002640_pt1 | contig 20816 bp, 15 predicted proteins | sample PhyWR2_FD_201032 | JGI IMG/M metagenome (GOLD analysis project Ga0308165, IMG submission 201032) | Phyllosphere microbial communities from UC Gill Tract Community Farm, Albany, California, United States - DLSLW.R2 | ecosystem: Host-associated > Plants > Phyllosphere > Unclassified | place: USA... | reverse complement strand
ATTCTCCTTACTCGAATATTGAACTGCTGGGGTTTTTTGATGATCGCATGGGAGAGCGAAAGAGCGCTCAGGGTGATCAGCGAATCATTGGAAAAATAGATCAGATTGCAGAATACGTAAAAAAGCAAAAAGTAAACTTCATTTATCTTTCCCTGCCCATGATCGCACGGCCACGTATCCTGCAGATACTCGATGATCTGAAGGATACAACGGCCTCGATTTACTTTGTACCCGACATGTTCATCACGGATTTGATTCAAGGCCGAACTGATTCTGTATGCGGTGTAAGTGTGATATCGGTTTGCGATACTCCTTTCAGGGGTGTGAATGGCGTGTTAAAACGACTGAGCGACATATTCCTTTCGCTCATCATTCTTTTGATGATCCTTCCAATCATGCTCGTCATTGCAGTCATGGTGAAGGCTGGTTCGCCGGGGCCTGCCATTTTCAAGCAGCGGCGTTACGGATTGGATGGCGAACAGATTGTGGTTTACAAGTTCCGCTCCATGGCCGTGACCGAAGACGGAGGGGTAATTCAGCAGGCGCAAAAAAATGACATGAGAATTACGCGGCTGGGTGCATTTCTCCGGAAGACTTCCTTAGATGAATTGCCACAATTCATCAATGTTCTTCAAGGCCGCATGAGCATTGTGGGTCCGCGGCCACATGCTGTGGCGCATAATGAAATGTACAGAACCCTGATCAAGGGATATATGGTTCGGCACAAGGTTCGCCCAGGCATTACCGGCTGGGCGCAGGTGAATGGCCAACGCGGTGAAACCAGTACGCTGGACAAGATGCAGGCCCGCATCGATCTTGACCTGGATTATTTGCGAAACTGGTCACTCCAGCTGGATTTTTTCATCATTCTGAAAACAATAAAGCTTGTATTTAAAGACAATGCTGCTTATTGATTTGTTTGGCTTATCAATAGGGCAAAAGGACTATTGCAAAAAGTTATGCTGTAAAATAGTCTACCGGACCTGCTGGCGGTCCGGTAATTACTTCAGCCATTGAATGCCTTGATCAAAGAGCTTTCAAAAGATTTATTCTATTTATCCCGCTGGGAGGGTTTTGATGACGTTTTCGCGAAAATTTGCTTTGCTTCCGGTTGCATTGGCAGGATTTTTGTGCATGCAAGTGCATGCTGATGAGTTTGATACTTTGCAATTCAAGGTAGGTCAGAGCTTTCAGCATGACAGCAATGTATTTCGCTTGTCGGATTCTGCGAATACTGCCGCCATTCTGGGCCAATCCGGACGTTCCGATACCGTTTCAATAACTACACTGGGTGTCAAACTGGACAAAACCTACAGTCTGCAGCGTTTTGAGCTTGATTTGAATGCGGACCGCTTTAGTTATAAGAATTTTTCCAACCTGGATTTTACGGCTGTCAATTATGCGGCTGCCTGGCGCTGGAGCTTGACGCCCGCGCTGCACGGTAATGTGACAGCGGATCAGCGAAAGTATGTTGACAACAGTGCTGACTTGCAGAATCTCGGACAACTTAATGTTCGTACGGATCGCTCAAGTCTGCTGGATGCGGAATACGAAATTGATGGGGCTTGGCGCGCGCTTGGGGGCGTTTTTGAACGTGAAACTCTTAATAGACAAGCCTTTACATTTGAAGGCGATTCAAAAGTTCGAGGTGTTGAGGGGGGTGTTCGTTATGTATTTCCCTCAGGTACTTCCCTGGCATATCGGCTGAAGCAGGGCAATGGCGAATATCCAGGCAGAGTGAGCAATGCGCAGTTCGCGAGTGACTTCAAGGATCGGGAGCATGAATTCAGGCTTGATTGGCCAATCACTGGAAAGACAACCATCGCATCCCGGCTTTCGCATTTCGATAGAACCCATGAAGGGCTTGCGGCGCGAGATTTCTCAGGCTTCATTGGCCAGGTCCAGGGTACTTGGGAAGCAACTGGCAAGACACGTGTCATCGTCGGGCTAATGCGTGAATTGGACAGTTATCAAACCAATACCAGCAGTTATTATGAAGGCTATCAGTTTTTTGTGGCGCCAACATGGAAGCCGACTGCCAAAACCAGCGTTCAACTCCGCTATCAGCATGGTGTAAGGGACTATAAAGGCGCCTTGCCTGGGTTCGCTTCACTTAATCGCCGCGATACTCTTAATACGTCCACGCTTGCCTTTGAATGGCAGCCGACTCGGGTTCTCACGGTAGCAGCTTCTGCCATGCGTGACAACCGTAAATCCAATGAACCAGGCTTTGACTATAAAAGTAATGTGATCAATCTCTCGCTTCTTGCGCGGTTTTGATTTGCTGAAATGGCTTTCAAACCTCAGCCATGTTAAAGGTAATGAAGGATTGATAATTCATATTTTATGTATGAATAAATAAATATCGCATATATTGGATCTGATATAAAGCCACTTGTTTCGATGAGAAATAAGTGGCTTTTCTGTTCTTGTTAAAAATGGTTTTCTGGCCTGCCTATAGGTTTTTATGGAAATATGGCGCTGTATTTTTGTTGTTGAGACGTTTTTAAGTCAATGAGCGGATGCCTGATAGGACGAAAGAGCTATTGCGGATGCTGTGCTTGAGATCCTAAGATGCAACCGTCTATTTATATAACTGCGGCCTGATTCTGAAACTAATTGATTTGATGCCTGACCAGTTTGCCGCGATAGATTTTTGCATTCAAAGACTTAACCCATCCAAAGGCGCCAAGATGAACTTCGCTATTCGGTATTTTTCTGCGGTACTACTTTTCCTGCTGGCTGGGTTGGCGTTTGGGCAACCAAATCCACCAGCGACTTCTGGCGCTTCGTCTCAAGCCCCAGCCGCCTCCACGCAGCGAGACTATCGGCTGGGTGCTGGCGATTCCATTGGTGTACAGGTTTACCAGGTTCCCGACCTTTCAGTAGATGCCCGTGTTTCGGAAACGGGCGTGATCAGCTATCCCCTGGTTGGCAGTGTGCAATTGGGCGGTCTGACAATTTCGGAAGCGGAAAAAAAGATTGCCGATGCCTTGCGTACCGGAGGGTTTGTCAAGGTGCCTCAGGTCAACATCGTGCTACGACAAGTGCGTGGCAATCAGGTGGCAGTTTTAGGTCAAGTCACCCGCCCCGGGCGCTTCCCGCTGGAAACTTTCAACACGCGTGTGAGCGACATGCTGGCAGCTGCTGGCGGCACCACCCCGACGGGTGATGACGAGTTGATTGTGACGGGTCAGCGCAACGGAAAACCGTTTCGCAAGGTTATCGATATTCCGGCGCTGTTCCAAAAAGAAAGAACAGACAACGATATTGTGCTTGCCGGTGGCGACACACTCTATGTTGACAAAGCACCCGTTTTCTATATTTATGGTGAAGCTCAGAAGCCTGGACCTTACCGTATCGAACGCGGCATGACAGTCATGAAAGCGCTGGCTCTTGGCGGTGGCCCCACCGTTCGTGGCAGCCAGAACCGCTTGCGCCTGCATCGCCGCGATGCAGCAGGCAATGTGACGGAAACTACGCCAAAACTGAATGACCCTGTTCAGGCTGAAGACGTTATCTATGTTCGTGAAAGCATCTTCTAAGGCTGCCATGACCATTCATCAATTCTTGCTGATTCTCCGCGCGCGATACCAGCTCATCGTTCTTGTCATTCTGGCTTGCATGGCTGCCGCTTTGGCTGCAAACATGCTGCTGCCAAAAACCTATACGGCGCAAACCTCCGTACTGGTCGATGTACGTGCTCCTGATCCAGTGCCCGGTGCGGGAATGGCCGGAATGGTTTCGCCCAGTTATATGGCGACGCAGGTCGACATCATTGGCGGTGACCTGGTTGCGCAGCGGGTCGTAAAAATGCTCAAGCTCGACGAGGATAGCCAGACGAAGGCTTCCTGGCTCAAGGCCACCGGGGGGCGCGGCTCCATCGAATCCTGGCTTGGAGATGGGCTGCAAATGGATCTGCTGGTGCAGCCCGCACGCGAGAGCAATGTCATCAATATCATTTACAAAGGAAATGATCCCGACAGAACTGCCGCTGTGGCCAATGCATTTGCACAGGCTTACCTCGATATCAATCTGGCGCTGAAGACCGAACCGGCACGTCTTTATGCGACCTGGTTTGATGAACAGACGAAGGCATCACGTGCCAAGCTTGAGGAAGCGCAGGCCCGTTTGTCAGACTATCAGCAAAAAGCCGGAATTGTCTCGACCGATGAGCGAGTTGACTATGAAACGGCCAAGCTGGCCCAGATATCCACGCAATTGACTGCTGTCCAGGGCGAGACAACAGACAGCCAAAGCAAGCGAAATGGGCGTGGTGACACGGTTGCCGAAGTCATGCAAAGTCCGCTCATCAACAGCCTGAAAACCGATATTGCGCGGCTTGAAGCAAAGGTGCAGGAAAACAACGTCAACCTGGGCGTGAATCATCCCCTGCGTCAACGCGCCGAAGCCGAACTGGCTTCGCTCAAGAGCCGCCTGGCCAGCGAATCTTCCCGCATTTCTGCATCCATAGAAACAGCCTACCGGGTTGGCAAAAGCCGGGAAAGCGAATTGCAGGCAGCCGTGAATGCACAGAAATCAAGGGTGCTGAGTCTTAATAAACAACGTGACGAACTCAACGTTTACAGGCGTGATGTGGAGGCTGCTCAGCGTGCCTATGAAACGGTCAGCCAAAGCGCTTCTCAAAGCCGCCTGCAGAGCCTGATCAACCAGACCAATGTTGTTCGCCTCAACGCGGCTGTGGCACCTATTGATCCTTCAAGCCCGAAGATGCTGCTTAATCTGTTGATCGCTGCCTTTGGTGGAACGCTGCTTGGTCTGGGATGCGCCTTTGTTCTTGAATTGGCTAATCGCCGAGTTCGCTCTACTGAAGACTTGGTACAAATGCTGGACTTGCCGGTGCTGGCCAGCATTTCTTCAAGTCGAGGAATGCGCAACCTCCCTGATTCACGTCACTTGGCATTAGGCAATGGAAGTCCAGCATGAATATCAGTAATTCCCAGATCGTTCGGGCAGTGCCGCTCACGGTGGCATCGAACAAACTTGCCAGCAACATCAGCCGGCCCATGGGCGTGATTCTGGTTGATGCAGAGCGCTTGTCACAGGCCAATGCAGACCGGATTCTGGCTTTCCAGCGAGAAAATGGCATGCGTTTTGGGGATGCCGGCAGATCCTTGGGGTTTCTGACGGATGACGATGTTCGTTTTGCCTTATCCGTTCAGTTTCAGTATTCGTACATCACGCCTGAAAGCGAGTTGAGCCGTGAACTGGTTGCCGCCTACGAGCCCTCCAGTCCGGCAGTCGAGCAGTTGCGCATGCTGCGTAGCCAACTCATGCTGCGCTGGTTCGATAACGGAACAGAACGCAAGGGGCTGGCTGTTGTCAGCGCTGGCTCGGGAGATGGCCGCAGCTACATTGCAGCCAATCTGGCGATCGTATTTTCACAGTTGGGCGAGCGTACATTGCTGATTGATGCTGACATGCGAACACCACGCCAGCACAAGCTCTTCAATATCGGAAAACGTGCTGGCTTGTCGGACATGCTAGTGGGGCGTGCCGGGTCAGAAGCAGTGATGCCCATTGCCTCGCTGCCCAATCTATCGTTGCTTCAGGCTGGAACGATTCCGCCCAATCCTCAAGAACTGCTTGGCCGGCAGAGCTTTTCAAGGCTGCTGCTGTCGCTCGGCGAGGATTTCGATGTCATGATTATTGATACGCCACCTGCCAGCACTTGTGCTGACGCGCATACGGTTGCGGTTCGTGCCGGCGCTGCATTGATCGTGGCTCGGCAAAACAGCACATCCATGCCGCAACTTGCGCAGTTTACTCATAGCCTGCGTGAATTCGGTGTCACGCTGGTAGGCTCCGTCCTCAATGACGCCTAATTATTTTGCCAAGCCATCAGGGTGCCTTTGCCATGGATTCAGACAACGATGAGCTTGCGGTATCAATACCGGCCTGTGCAAATCATCGCAAAACGGAGATAAGCGCGCCCCAACTGATCGGAGTCTCGCTGGTTAATGCTGGGCGGCTTTTGCCGGAAAATGTTGAACGCATCCTCAGTTATCAGCAGAAAAATGGAATGCGCTTTGGTGAGATAGGCAAAGTACTCGGTTTTTTAACCGAAGAAGATGTGCGGTTTGCACTTTCGGCTCAATACCATCATGTCAAGAGTACAAAGGCGGCGGAGGACTGGACAAAAAATTGGGTGCAACTGCTCAACAAGATAGAACGGGTTGAAACCGTTGCTGAAAAACGGCACCTTCTTGCCCGGCTCAGTCAGCCCGCCAGGCCTTTTGTGGTGGCTTTTGCCAATGCCCATGCCATGAATTCCTCGGCCGTATCGAACTGCTTTTTCGAGTCGCTTCGTTCGGCCGATATCGTACTGAGGGATGGTTCTGGCATGGCAGCCTTGTTCAAGTTGCTCAAGGTTCCGCCCGGCCTGAATCTCAACGGCACTGACCTTATTCCTGAACTGATAAGGCAATTCAACAGGCGTGGTATTGCATTTTTTGGCACTCAAGAACCTTATCTCGAACGTGGGATCAAAGCCGCCCAGCAGAAATTGGCCCCGCAAAGCTGGTTTATCAGTGAAAACGGATTTCTTGATATTGACAGCTATATAAAAATATCCACTGCGCATCGGCCAGCCCTGATTGTTCTGGGCATGGGAATGCCACGGCAGGAAGAGGTCGCAGCAGCTTTGCGCAGGTCGCTAACACATCCCTGCCTGATTATTTGTGGCGGTGCGATTATTGATTTTCTGGGTGAGAGGACGCCCCGGGCACCATCATGGATGCGAAAAATAGGCATGGAATGGATGTTTCGCCTCGGAATGGAGCCGCGTAGGCTCTTTCAGCGCTACGTGATTGGCAATCCAATCTTTTTGACCCGCGCATTGCGCGTGGCCTCTTCAAGCCAGCTTCAAGGGCGGCAGGCGCCTGGTCGGCATCAGGCACCCGCCGCATCTGCCAGCCATGGCAGGGCTGGCGGTGAGTAAAAGGATAAAACCAAAGCCGTGTTTTTCATGGCCCGGGGCAACCAGGCGCACTGCAGATTGATGGGAGTTTATTCATCCCAACGGTTGTTAACATCGGGTATGCAGCCGGTTTTGACAATTTTGCCCGGGTTTCCAACCACGACGGAGTAGGGCGGTACGTCTTCAAAGACATAAGCCCCGCCTGCGATCCGGCTGCCTTTGCCAATAGTGACGCCTACCACGATGGCATGCGGCCCGATCCATACATCGTCTTCAATCATCGGATATTTGGTGGTTCGGCTGCCGTCACGGGCAATCGAATCGCGCTGCCCCAAGGTTACCCCATGAAATAAAGTTACATTGCGGCCCACGCGTGCATTGACGTTCACAACAATGCCGCGTCCATGCGTCAGAGACAGTCCGGGCTCGATGGCGGTCCGCCAAGGCAGCTCGATACCCGCGAGCTGGCATGTCAGGCGATGCACTACTTTTGCGGGATTCAACAGTAGCATGCGTCCCAAAGGCCGCTGGCGCTGCAGGCTTTGGCACAGGCGCATGCTGCACACGACCAGGAAAGCCGGATTGGATACGATTCCTTTGAAAACCAGGTGCCAGCTGAACGAACCATACAAGCGAAAAGTATCTGCCTTCAGGCCGTTCATATCGCATTGCCCACCATGGCTGCGCAAGGCCGGCCTTGAACCAGCCAGGCTGCCGAACTTTCCAGGGCTGCCGCATAGGGTGTCCAGGACATTTCCAATGTCTGGCTGGCCTTGTCTGTGGCCAGATGAATATGCTGCTTCCACAACCTCAACAGGCCAGGCGGTAGCGGATCCGCGAGCGCCGAAGGCTGGCCTTTGAGGGACTTCAGCGCCATTTGTGCAATTTTCAGTGGTGGGCCTGCCAGCCAGGCATCAAGCTTGAGTTGATGCCGGTGGATACGCCGCACCGGTGCGATGCCTGTCGCAAGCGCCAGATCGACAAAATAGCTGTTCCAGCGTGGACTGTCAGGTGCCGCCAGGTTAAAGGTCGGCGCTTCACCGGATTTGACCGGCAACTGCAGTGCGGCCATGATGGCTTGGCAGACGTCGTCGACATGCACCAGGTTGGACCAGCCATCGCCGCCAATGCCCAAGTCGCCCAGTCGTCCGGCCCGTAACAATCGCGCGATTCGGCCCACCCACAACTCGCTGCCCGGTCCGAAAACGCAGCCTGGCCGCAATATCACTGCGTCGCCCCCTTGCCGGGCAAATTCGCCTATGTGCGTCTCCGCCTCGCATTTGGCCCGTCCATACCATCCAAGGCCGGGGTTGAGCGGCGCATCTTCGTACACCATGCCTTCAACCGGACCATAAACCGACATGGTGCTCAGATGAATGACACGCGGGCAGTTGGCATCCAGCGCGGCTTGCACGAGTGCTTGCGCGCCCTGCGAAATCGAACGCGCATCGCCTGCCACGCAATTGACGACGGCATCGAAACCGCGCAGAGCTGCCGTCAATTCGGCCACATTGCAGGTGTCAAGCCTGATCCAGTCGGCACCTTGGACCGCAGCCCTGGCTGCGCTGCGCGAACTTCCGGTAGCGCTGTATCGGGAAGTGTTGGCCAGGATCTGCATCAGGCGGGCGCCTATGTGGCCGGAACCCCCAAGCACCAGTATCTTCATGCGAATGCCTCCTCTGCGGCGGCGACATGTCGCTTGCCCAGACGCCGCGCCAAAATATGACTCAGCCGCAGCGACAGGGCGACCAGCGTCAGCGTTGGATTGGCCTGGCTGGAAGTGGGAAACACAGCACTGCCGGCCACAAACAGATTGTGGACAGAATGAACCTGGCAGTCGGCATTGACCACGCTGGTGCGCGCATCCACACCCATGCGCGCGGTGCCGATGTGGTGACCGCCATAGGCGCCAAAGCGCGTCAGGTCTTCTTCAAGTGTTTCTTTTTCATATTCAAACTGCGCCACGCCGCTCAGCGCAAACTCCTGCGCCATCACATCCAGGGTTCGCCGTATTGAGTCGATATCGGCCGGGCTGTAGCGCCAGTCCACCCGGACTTGCGGCATGCCCAGTGCATCGACCTTCTCGCTGAGCATCACGCGGCTTTGTGCCTGAGGAATCTGCTCTCCATGCATTTCAAAGCTGAAGCGGTTGGTGCGGTTGCGCAGAATGACCGACGGGAATTTTCGTTCCGCCAACGAGCGATGGGTGAGCCAGTGGGCCAGAAAGCCGGTGGTGTCCAGCGGATCCTTGACCACATTGAGCAAGTGGCGCGCATAGGTGGCAGGCGTTGCGGCATTGCCGTCGTTCAGGCGCTTGCTGTACTCGTAGCTGATCAGCCTGCGCGCCAGGAAAAGCCCTGACAGCACGCCGTTTTGATGCGAGGGATCGGTGATGCGCGGGAAATGCAGCCGGGCCACGGCATTGGCCAGGCCCAGCCGCCGCTGCTCGCTGGCCGAGACAGCCAGGCGACGGCGGCAGTAAATGCCTTCAGGCGAGACTTCGTAGCCGTGACGCACATTTTTGACCGGGCCATGCACCGTCAGCTGCCCCACATTGCCGGCAATATGGCACATGTAGTAGCGGCCCACCACATCATGCGCGTTACCGATGCCCGCAGGCGCCACGTCACGCGAGGCCAGCAGCAGGCGGGCCGTTTCGATGCCGCCCGTGGCCAGTACCGTGGTGCGGCATGCCGCCGAAAAGCGCCGGCCTGCCAGCGTCGTGACTTCCACGCTGCGCACGGCGCGGCCGTCAGGCTGAAGGCGAATGCCTGTGCAATTCGCGCCGAGCAGCACCCGCACACCGGGGGCCAGTTCCAGTTGCCGGGCGTAGCGGCTGCCGAAATGCGTGGGGCATGAAAAGCGTTCCAGTCCACTGGTCAGGACGCGCGTGCTGTTGAAGCCCTGAATCATCGGGGCGGCCTGGGGCCCCAGGGCATCTTCGGCCAGGTAGCTGAAGCGGCCGGCTTCCGACAGGGCATTGGCCTGTGGGTAGTAGGGCAGCAGGTCGTCATAGGACAGCGGCCAGCCGCTGAGGGGAATAAAGCTGCGGCTTTCAAAATCAATCGGATCGAACGGCATGCAGCGCCCGCCCCAGATGGCGCTGGAGCCGCCGAGGCGGCGTTGCCGGTACTTGTCGGGTGGGCTGTGCATGTGCTCGTCGGCCACCTCGCCCTCATATAGCGCCTGGGTTTTGGCATCGAGCGCCAGGTAGCCCGACTCCAGCAGAAGCACTGAAAAACCACGTGCCGAGAGGTCTAGCGTCAGCGCGATGCCCGCAGGGCCCGCGCCGATGACACACACATCGGCTTGCAGGCAGGCTGCGTTGGGAATGCTGTTCGCATCGGTGATCATGAGGAGGCTTTCTTTTTCAGGGCAGCCAAATCGCTCTGCTGCTGGCCCGCCATGCCGAAGTGACGCTGGTGGATTTTTGCGACAGAGGCAAAAAACCGACTCAAGGAGAATTGCTGCTCATAAAGCGCCTGGCCGTTGGACTCCAGCGTTTGCCTGAAAGCCGTATCTTTCAAGACGTGCTGCAGCCCGGCGGCAATGCCGGCTGCGTCTCCCGGCGGAACAAAGCGGGCGTTGGCGCCATCGGTCAGCATCGAGGGGATTTCTCCGACCGGCGTGCAGACCACGGCAACGCCGTTGGCCAGCGCTTCGAGGATCACCAGCGGCAAGCCTTCGTCATGGGAGGGCAGCACCAGCACATCGGCCTGCGCCATCAGCTGGGCAACCTGCTGCTGGTCCGACCAGCCGGCAAAACGCACAAAATCCTGAATGCCGAGTTGCTCGGCCTTGGCCTGGTAAGCCGCCACATCGCCTCCACCGGCCAGCGTGACCTGCGTGCGGCTCGTATCAAAGCCGGGCAGGGCCAGGGCCTGCAACAGGTCGGAAACGCCTTTGCGCTCGGACAGGTTGCCAACGAAAAGCACGCGCTGCACCGGGTTTTGGCCTGCAACGCGCCGCTGGTGCGAAGGCTTTGGAACACCGTTGATGATGACTTCCACGCGGTTGGCTGGCACCTGCAGCTCCTCTGTCACGAATTGCCGCGCAGCACTGCCCAGCACCAGGCAACTGGCTGGCAGCGAGAACACCCAGCGCGTCAGGCCTTGCAGGGGGCGCGGCAATTTGCGGTAGAAATGATGCAGCTGCGCGGCATGCAGGTGCAGCACGACAGGAATGCCCAGAGCGTGGCATGCGACCACGACGGCACTTTTGCGAAACAGGCTCAGGCGCTCGGCCATGTTCACATGCACGCCTGCCAGTTGTCCGCTCAAACGCCCGCGTACCAGCTTGGACAGGGCCGTGGCAAGGATCCAGAAGGAATACAGCGCGTTGCTGCCGCCGCGCGTGTCCAGCGGACGCAGGTGCTCGGCCGCGCCGCCAGAAGACACCGCCTGCGCCTGAATCAGGTAGTCGGCCACCTTGAACATACCGCCGCCCTTGGGTGTCCAGGGACAGGCAATGTAGATATAGCTGCTGCCTTTGTGTTCGCGGGTGGCTGCGCGTGAAATGGATTCAGACTGCATGGTATGGGTTCATTCAGCTTTCATTTTTAAAGTCTGGCATTTGCTGCGTGCCGGGCGACATGGCCCGGCGTAAGCGCCAGGCTTCCCAATGGACGATCAGCTTGCCTGGCCAGAGTAAAAGCATGGTGGCTGTGAGCCACCAGCGTTTGGTGGTGGCTGCCCGGAACCCGCGCGCCAGCCACAGGCAGCCCCGCAGGCGACTGCCTGAAACCGCAGCATGGCGGGCAATGTCCAGATCCTGCTGTGCAAGAAAACGCAAGGCAGAGCGACGCTGTTGCGCCGACATGCCGCCTGATGCAATGCGCGCGAGGATGCGCTCGTGAAACGTGGGCAGCGAAAACGGCGAGGTCGGCATCACGTGTCCGCCGGACAGGCTTCCCCTGACCTCGACCCGATAGGCCAGCAGCGGCGCATGCACCAATGCCACGGGCGTTTGCTCAGCCAGGCGAAACCAAAGGTCCAGATCCTCGGCTTGCGACTCGCCTGGCGGAAAGCAGGGCTGCATTTGCTGCAGCCGCGTCTTTCGCGCTGCCACCGAGCCGGTGCATAAGGTAGGCCCTTGCATCCAGCGCGTCGGAAGGTCGGTGATGAGTTCCATGTCGAGCACGTCTTGCAGGGCCGGCCAGCTGGGCACGCATTTGCCGTCGTTTTGCGAAACCAGCATGAACTGGCTGGCCACCGTGTCTGCCTGTGGATACGTTTGCTGCGCTTGCACCAGCGAGGCCAGGAACAGTGGATGCTGCCAGTCATCGGCATCCAAAAACACCACCCATTCGCCGCGTGCCTGCTCGACGCCGTGGTTGCGGGCCACGGAAACGCCTGCATTGGCCTGGCGGATCAGGCGCAAGCGGGAGTCGGTCATGGCCGCCACCAGTTCGGCGCCGCCATCGCTCGATCCATCATCGACCACCACCACTTCAAAGTCGGTGAAGGTCTGGGCCAGCACCGAGCCGATCGTGTCGCTGACGTAGGCCGCCTTGTTGTAAAGCGGAATGACAATGGAAAACTTCATGGGCTGAACCTGGCCTTAAACAGTATTTCTGACAGGATGAAAAGGCGCTGCGGTGCTCCGGTACGCGGGGCTGCGTCTGGCCAGTGCCTGCCGTATTCGCACCTCGCTGGCGCAGGCGCCCAGTGCCATGAGCAGCAGCACATGGCTGATCAGCTCCTCGCCATAGCCAATGAGTGAAAGCGGCACCTCGCTGATCGAGCGGATGGCCAGCGACAGAAACAACGCCAGCGTCAACCCCCGGCTGGCGCGTGCGTAGCGCACCGACAGGATCAAGAGCGTCAGCGCATAAATCACCAGTGCCGTCGCGCCCACGGACCCCGAGCGGGACAGCGTGTCCATGAACTGGTTGTGCGCGTGGGTGGCGTTGGCCATGCCGATGCTTTTGCGAAACACCTCATCCCATATCGTGGGTCCGTAGCCAAACACCGGATGGCGCTGCCATTCCTCGTAGGCAATCGCCCATATCTTGTCGCGTCCGGTCAGCGATGCCAGCTGCGCGCCCTCGCTGCTGCTGAAAAAGCGGTCGAGTCGCCCCTGCAGGTCGCCAAACATCAGGATCAGCGATGTCGCCAAGACAATGAACATGCCCAGGCCGATCAGCAGCAGCCCGAACTGAGGGCGAACCGGGTTGCTGACGCGGCGCCAGAAATCGGGCGCATGCCGTATCGCCATCATGCAGAAAAAGCACAGCATGAAGGCGATCCAGGACGTCTTGGACTGGGCCAGAAACAGCACCACCAGCCCAACGGTCCAGGCCAGCCGGTTGACCCAGCGCCGCTGGTAGGGAAAGGCGATCAGGCAGATCAGCCCAAGCTGCGCCAGGATGCCCAGGGACACCGCATGCACCGCCAGGCCTGCCAGACGCGGAACACCGGGCAGCAGGCCCTGGCTGTAACCGTAGTCCATGAACATGTTGGGCTTGAGCGGCACCAGCAGCAGGCCCAGGGCCATCAGGATCAGCAGGGCATTGCGCGCCGAGCGAAAGGCCAGGTCGCGTTCGCTGCCCGTGACCAGCACGGCGGCAATGCCGATGACCAGGGTGTAGAGATAGTCGTGCGAGATGAAGGGATGGGCGCCGAACAGGGCAGGGGCGGCCACGGTGCCCATCCAGAAAATGATGAATGTCGTCATCAGCACCGGATGCGCAAAGGCGACCTTGTCGCGCCGGCTCCAGTAGGTCAGGATGCGCTCGCCCGCCACCGTCACCAGGAGCAGCGACACTAGGCGCTGCGCCCAGGCTAGCACGGGATTGCGCACCTCCTCGGGAGGCAGCTCGGCGTCAAACACCATGATGCTCAGGTCGCGGCCGGAAAACAGCGTACCCAGGGCAATCATCAGGACGATGGCGTAGAAGATGAGGTGCATGTAGCCGTTCTCGCGGCGCGAGGTCAGCTGAACGGCGCCCACCATGCCCAGGGCAACGGCCACTGCCGCCAGCATGGCAATGGTCAGAACGATCGAATACATGATGATTTGCTGCATCGCTGTAGGCCTTAAAGATGCTGCTCGCTCAGCTGGTCTGCCAGAGGGGCAGGCCGGGCCGGCGTGTTGAACCGGCTCAGGATCTGGGCCAGCGCGGGGAAAAATCGAATCACCATGGTGATGGCCTGCTCGCCCAGCAGCTGCGGACGGGCCACGACCAGCGCACCGGGCATCAGCACGGCCAGCAGCGTGCTGGCGGCGAGCGAAAGCAGTGGCATGTCAAAGCGGGCCATCGCCTGCTGGCCGGCGATGACGCTGGCCGCGCAAAGGGCGCTCAGAAGGAGGCCGCGCCCGACATGCGGCAGCAGGTCGGCCAGCTTCAGATGAAGCGCGCGAAACACCGCCGTGCCGACGACGGCCGCGCGCACGACCAGCAGCAGGGAAGCGACGACGGCCGCCATTTCGATGCCTTGGGGCGCCAGCAGGTAAAACGCCAGCGCACCGAGCACCACCAGTGGGGCCTGAAGCGCCGATTCATGGTATTTGCGCCCGGTATTCCACAGCACCGGCGTGGAGATGCCCCAGATCACGTAAAACGGCATGCCCATGAACAGGATGCCCAGCACCGCGCCGGCATCGGTCCATTTGGCGCCATAGAGCAGGCGCACCAGATCGGGCGAAATCAGGCCCAGAAAGACGAAAACCGGCAACACCAGCACGAAAATCGTGGACAGCATCTGGAAATAGGCGCGGCCCAGCCGTTCCAGTTCGTTCTGCAGGCGCGCACCCGCCGCCAGAAAGGCCGGCTGCAGCGCGCCCAGCAGCAGGCTGTTGGGCACGGTGGCCAGGTTGTAGGCGACGTTGTAAAGGCCGAGCGAATAGGCGCTGAGCAGCCGGCCGATGAGCACCCGGTCCAAGTTGTTGAGCAGCCAGTTGACGATGTTGGTGAAAAAAACCGCCCGCCCGGTCCCCACGGCCAGGGCCGCGTCGCTATACCAAAAAAGCGGCCGCACGGCATGCGGCTTGAACGCATAGCTGGCCAGCAAGACCACCGCGGCCTGCACCAGCCAAGCCGCCACCAGGGAGGTCAGGCCCCAGCCGGACATGGCCATGGGCACGCCGACAGCCACGTAGCCGGCTGCATAGCTGCCCACCTGGATCAGCCCGGCGGTGCGAAAGTTCAGATCGCGCTGCAGTAGGTAGGTCGCTGGCGCGGCGGCGGCCGAGAGCAGGCAGGTGACGGAAAGCCATTCGATGGCGAACTCGGCGCGCGGCTCCTTGAAATAATCGGCCAGCCAGGGCGCCATCAGGTAAACCGCCGCCATGGTCACAAAGCCGACGATCAGCTGCCAGGTCCAGGCAAAGCGGATGTCTTCCTCGCGCAAGACCTCGCGCTGCAGCAGGCTCCAGCTGAAGCCGAAACCCGAGACGAAACTGGCAAAGGTAAGCACCACCATGCCGATGGCAAACACGCCGAAGATGTCAGGGCCGAGCGTGCGGGCAAGCACCACCTGGGCCACGAGCTGCAGCACGAAGCGCGACACCGTGGAAATCGCGCTCCATTTGACAGCCACCACGCCCGAGCTGCCGAGGTTGCTCGTGCTCAAAGGTTTCTCGCGCGGGAGCGGCGCACGGCAATCACGCCAATCAGCGCCAGGGTGGCCAGCATTCCGCCCAGCGAATCCCAGGCAGATTCCTTGCCGGGCTGCGTGCCCGGGGGCTGGCCTTGAGCGGATGCGCGAACGACAGGCGCGACCGTTTTGTGCATTTCGGCGCTGGGGTGCGCCGCGTTTAATTCCGCCGTTGGCTGCAGCAGGGCGTCTGGCGACACCTGCGCGGGGTTGGCATTTGACGCCGAGGCCGTCGCAATGCCGGCGGCTACCAGTGCTAGAGCAAGTAAGGCTCGACGCATAAACTTCCTCTCATGAAACATGGAAATAGTTTGTTGCGCGTTGCCTTAATCAACAATAGTCCGAATGGCTCAGGAATGCGTCTTACAGCATGTAAAGAAGGCTTTCTCAAGCTACCAACCCGTTTTCATGCGCTTTTTGATGTATGAAAACGTAAAAAAATGCAAACTTGCGGCTGCTGGTCTGGCAGGAACCTGTTTTTGAATAAATAGTGCCTGCAGCGCACAGCCTGCCTGTGCGAGGCGCTATTTAATTTATAGCAAATTCAAACAGGGCTGCCCACTTACATGCCGCTGTAGTTCGGCCCGCCGCCGCCCTCTGGCGTGACCCAGACGATGTTTTGCGTCGGGTCCTTGATGTCGCAGGTCTTGCAGTGCACGCAGTTCTGCGCGTTGATCTGCAGCCGGTCCGTGTTGTCGGCATTTTTCACAAACTCATACACGCCGGCCGGGCAGTAGCGGCTCTCGGGGCCGGCGTAGACGGCCAGGTTGACGTTGACCGGCACGCTGGCGTCTTTGAGCGTCAGGTGCGCGGGCTGACTCTCCTCGTGGTTGGTGTTGCTGATGAACACCGAGGTCAGGCGGTCAAAGGTGAGCTTGTTGTCGGGCTTGGGGTAGACGATGGGCGTGCACTGCGCGGCCGGCTTGAGCATGGCGTAGTCGGGCTTGTTGCGGTGGATAGTCCAGGGCGGGCTCTTGATGCCGATGCGCGGCAGCAGCCAGTGCTCGATGCCGGTCATCAGCGAGCCCATATACAGGCCCTTCTTGAACCAGGCCTTGAAGTTGCGCGCCTGGTTCAGCTCCTTGGCCAGCCAGCTGGCCGCGTAGGCCTCGGGATAGGCGCTGAGCTCGTCATGCTGGCGCCCCGCCGTCACGGCCGCATAAGCGGCCTCGGCCGCCAGCATGCCGGTCTTGATGGCTGCGTGGCTGCCCTTGATGCGGCTGGCATTGAGGTAGCCCGCCTCGCAGCCCACGAGCGCGCCGCCGGGAAACACCGTCTTGGGCAGGCTGAGCGCGCCGCCGGCCGTGATGGCCCGCGCGCCGTAGCTGATGCGCTTGCCGCCTTCGAGGTACTGGCGGATGGCCGGATGCGTCTTCCAGCGCTGCATTTCCTCGAACGGGCTGAGGTACGGGTTGCTGTAGTCCAGCCCCGTGACCAGACCCAGCGTGACCAGGTTGCCCTCCAGGTGGTACAGGAAGCCGCCGCCATAGGTGGCGCTGTCCATCGGCCAGCCGGCAGTGTGGATGACCAGGCCGGGCTTGTGCTTGGCCGGATCGATCTCCCACAGCTCCTTGACGCCCAGGGCGTAGGCCTGCGGGTCGCGCCCCTCGTCGAGCTTGAAGCGGGCAATGAGCTGGCGCCCCAGGTGGCCGCGCGAGCCTTCGGCAAACACCGTGTACTTGCCGTGCAGCTCCATGCCGAGCTGAAAATTGTCCGTCGGCTCGCCGTCCTTGCCGATGCCCAGGTTGCCCGTCGCCACGCCTTTGACGGAGCCGTCATCGTTGTAGAGCACTTCGGCGGCCGCAAAGCCCGGAAAGATCTCCACGCCCAGGCTTTCGGCCTGCGCAGCCAGCCAGCGCGTGACGTTGCCCAGGCTGATGACGTAGTTGCCTTCGTTGTGAAAGCAGTCGGGCACCAGAAAGCCTGGCGTCTTGGTCGCGCCGGTCTCGCTCAGGAACAAGACCTCGTCGCCCGTCACCGGCTGCGTCAAGGGCGCGCCCAGCGCCTTCCAGTCGGGAATCAATTCAGTCAGGGCAATCGGGTCCATGACGGCGCCCGAGAGAATGTGCGCGCCCGGCTCTGAGCCTTTTTCCAGCACCACGACGGAAACGTCCCGGCCTTTTTCGCCGGCCAGCTGTTTCAGCCGGATGGCGGCGGACAGGCCGGCCGGGCCGCCGCCCACCACGACCACGTCGTATTCCATCGCTTCGCGCGGGCCAAACTGGGCCAGGATTTCTTCAGGTTTCATCGGATAGGCACTCTCTGAGAATGAATTTCAGGAAAGGTTGTCGGTTGGCCGGCAATTTTATGTCCTGAGAATGGCTAACCCGGTCACGATTGCTTTTTTCAAATAGGCCGATTGAACGTGGACGGCTGACAAAAAACTTACACAAAACTTGGTATGGAATAAAAAAGCCGGCATTTCCAAAGAAATGCCGGCTTTTTTCGGGATCTTTTCTCAGCTTACGCCGTCACCTTCATGACGCTCAGCAAGCGTAGAGCGACCAGAAGTAAGTGCTGATCACGGGGTCATAGCCTGGATTGGCCACCTTGGCGATATAGCGCTTGCCACTGTAGGAGACGACGCTGCCGACGACATATTGCTTGCCCTGGACCCAGGCGGTGCTGGTGCAGCTTGGTGCAGGTGTCGGCGTTGGCGTTGGCGCTGCCACAGGTACGGCGACGGCACCGCCGCAAACATACTGAGACCAGAAGTAGGTGCTGATCACGGGGTCATAGCCTGGATTGGCCACCTTGGCGATATAGAGCTTGCCACTGTAGGAGACGATGCTGCCGACGTCATATTGCTTGCCCTGGACCCAGGCGGTGCTGGTGCAGGCCGGTGCTGGCGCCGGGGTGACGACAGGCGCCGGAGTCACCACGGGGGCCGGCTTGACAACGGGCGTCGGTGTGGCAACAGGTGTGGGCGTGGGCGTGGGCGCCACGGTGCCGATGGCCGATTTGAAGATGTTGTAGAACTGGTAGTTGGACTGCGCCACGCCGCTGTAGGTGTTCAGGTCCGTGGCGCCGCTTGCCGCTTGTGAGCGGTCGCGCTGGAATGCCCAGTAACCGATCAGGCCGACGCCATTTTGCTTGGCGAAGTTGGCCACGGTCTGCGCATCGGCCAGCGTGAAGACCGAGCCGTCATCGTTTTTGCCGATCATCGGGGTCACGCCCATCATGGCATTGATCTGCGGCTGTGTCTTGGCGGGGTAGAGCGTGGCCATCTGGCCGGCCGCAGCCTGAAAGCTCATGATGGTGGCCTGGGCCATCGTCGATGGCACGACCATGGTCTGCAGGTTTTGAACGCCAAAGCTCATGGTCATCATGTTCACCATGTCGATGCGCACGCCGGCTGCCTTGGTCGTGTTGAGCAGGTTGATCGAATTGGCATCGAGCCCGCGCAGCCAGACAGGCAACGTGAAGGACAGGTACAGGTCCGGGTACTTGGCCTGCAGGCGGGCCAGTACGCGGGTTCTGCGGGCCGTGGCCTGCGTGTTCAGGAGCTGGTTGCCCTCGACATCGAAATCCAGGCGGCGGGTTCCGGTGTCGAGCATCACCTTTTCAATCATGTTGAACAGCTGGTTGTCGTCCGTGCAGGCAATTTCGGCATAGGTGCCGTCGGCGCCGCCGAAGGAGACGCGGAGCTGGCCGCCTGCGCTCACATAGCTTTTCGCATCGGACATCTTGCTGGCAAAGCCGGCATCCCAGGCGCACGAGCCGCGTGTGACGCCAAAGGCCAGCGTGGCGCTGTTCAAGCCGGCGGCCTGTTTGGCATCGGTCAGTGAGCCGCTCCAGGCCTGAAAGTAAGGGGCGACTTCAACCGCGCTGGCAGCCTGGCTCAGGCACAGCAGGAGCATGGCGGCGCCGGCAGAAGCGGCTTTCAGGAAATTACGTTGTTGCATTTCAAATCCATTCAAATTGTAAAAATCAGCGAAATTTCGCCAAACAAAAACCAGATGAGCCGTCTTTTTTCACTTTTCGAAGCGATTTCCACCCTGCATTCACGACCCGCATACATGAGCAATCTGTGTGAGCGATTCTTTGATCAGGAGAAAGAATCTCAAATTTCTGCTCGACACAGGACTGAATCGTAAGAGGTAACCACTAAGCCCCTGTTTACATTTAAACCCGATGGTTCTGGATTTTGTCTTACCTATTTTGTAGGAAATGGATTACAAAACAAAGTGATTTTTGGCAATTTTCCTTTTTGTAAAAATTGCTTCAGTGCCCTGCGAAAGCTGTCTTTAATGAGTGGTTTTCAAGCAAGCCCAAGAGGCACTGCCTTGCTTTGATCAAGCGCTGGAAACGACGGCTTGCCGGGAAAACCACCGGTAAAAAAGCCATTTTCAGTCTGTCCAAAGAGGCGTTAAAAAACAATCAAAAATATTGCAAATTGTAAAAATATTGCAAATTTTTAGCCTGTTGAATGCGTGGTTTGTAAAGAATTAACCTGAATTTTTTGCTAATAAATCCGTTAAAAGTTTTTTCAAAATCAAGAAAATAAATGTGTTTTTTGGTAAGTGTTATTTTTTGCGATGAAAACGATAATTAACAAAGTTATGTTTTGTTACTTAATTGGTATGGATTTTTTGCTTAAACAAGAATATTTGGTGATTATTTTCAATTCGTAAAACTATGTAATACAAGTCCTACGTTTTGTAGGATAAAAATTACCCGATGTAGGACTGTTCTTACGATTCATGGAGACTTTTGGCGGGTTCGAAGTCTCTTTTTTGTCCGGCTAAAGAATGAAAAGGCAAAGCGCGCAAGCCACTTCACGCCGCTTTCAACAGCCCGCGCATGAAAATCGGGCAAAGCCTCCAACTAAAGAAGATCAATGACCCACCCCATGCCTGACCAAGGGCTGCAAGCGCACTCAGCCAGCGCATCCCGCCCTTTGTCCGGTGCTGAGCGCTGGCGCATGCCGGGCGGCATCCTGGCCGGGCTGGCCGCTGGCGCGCTCTGGGGGTTGGTGTTCGTGGTGCCGCGCATGCTGCCGATGGGGCCGGGCGGCTATGGCGCCGTGGACCTCATGGCCGGACGCTTCGCCATGTATGGCCTGGTGGCCGCTGGCGTCATGCTGCTGGGGCTGGGGCTGGGGCTGGGGCTGGGGCTGGGTCGCCGGCGCTGGCCGACGGCGCGGCAGGCGGCAGCGGCGCTGGGCATGAGCGTGCTGGGCTTTGGCGGCTACTACCTGCTGCTGGTGCTGGCCATTCGCGATGCCGGCACCGAGGTGCCTTCGCTGATCATCGGCACGATTCCGCTGTGGCTCATGC
>Ga0308165_1002639_pt1 | contig 20826 bp, 17 predicted proteins | sample PhyWR2_FD_201032 | JGI IMG/M metagenome (GOLD analysis project Ga0308165, IMG submission 201032) | Phyllosphere microbial communities from UC Gill Tract Community Farm, Albany, California, United States - DLSLW.R2 | ecosystem: Host-associated > Plants > Phyllosphere > Unclassified | place: USA... | reverse complement strand
GAACGCTTGCGCGTACAATCAGAACTCGGACAAAGCCTGGCAACCCGTCCTGAACTGGAAGATATCGAAGCATCCGCGCGTTTTTTTGAAGACGAAGACGGCCTGCATATTCACTCCTTTTTCTTTTATGAAGATGCGGACGACCACGCCGGTAACTCCACTGTGGCATTTACCATTCGCGATGGCCGCCTGTTCACCTTACGTGAGCGCGAACTACCAGCATTTCGGCTTTACCGCATGCGCGCCCGTAGCCAGGCGATGGTCGATGGCAATGCCTACGAGCTGCTGCTCGATCTGTTCGAAACCAAAATTGAACAGCTGGCGGATGAAATCGAAAACATCTACAGCGATCTGGAAAAGCTGAGCCGCGTGATCATGGAAGGCCATCAGGGCGATGAATATGACGAAGCGCTGTCGACGCTAGCGGAGCAGGAAGATATCGGCTGGAAAGTGCGTTTGTGTCTGATGGATACCCAGCGCGCGTTGAACTTCCTGGTGCGTAAAGCGCGTTTACCGAGTGGTCAGCTTGAGCAGGCGCGTGAAATTTTGCGCGATATCGAATCCCTGTTGCCACACAACGAATCCCTGTTCCAGAAGGTGAACTTCCTGATGCAGGCGGCGATGGGCTTTATCAACATCGAGCAGAACCGCATCATCAAAATCTTCTCGGTGGTCTCGGTGGTGTTCCTGCCGCCAACGCTGGTGGCATCCAGCTACGGGATGAACTTTGAGTTTATGCCGGAACTGAAGTGGAGCTTTGGCTACCCTGGCGCGATTATCTTTATGCTGCTTGCCGGGCTGGCGCCGTATCTGTACTTCAAGCGCCGCAACTGGCTTTAAGGCAGATGCCCTCTCCCTGGCAGGAGAGGGCTAAACACTACAATCCTTTCTTCACTCTGCGTTGGGTATAAAGCGCATCGGCAACGAATACCGCCAACGCCACCCAGATGAACGCAAACGTCACCATTTTATCGGCCCCCGGCACTTCCCCGTAGAACATCACCGCCAGCAGGAACATCAGCGTTGGGCCGATATACTGAAAGAAGCCCAGCGTCGACAGGCGTAAACGCGTCGCCGCGCCGGTAAAGCACAGCAGCGGAATGGTGGTGACCACCCCTGCGGCGATCAGCATCAAATTCAGCGACCACGGATTACTGCCCATATGGCTGGTGCTGCTGTCGGCAATGCCGAACAGGTAAATCGCCGCCAGCGGGAGCAACCACAGGGTTTCGAATAGCATCCCGGTTTGCGCTTCGACGGCGATTTTTTTCCGCACCAGACCATAAAACGCAAAGCTAAACGCCAGGCCCAACGCGATGACCGGCAGCGAACCAAACGTCCAGAGCTGAACCAGCACGCCGCACAGGGCTAACAGTACCGCCACCCACTGCATGCGTCGGAAACGCTCGCCGAGGAACAGCATCCCCAACACGATATTGACCAGCGGATTGATAAAGTAACCGAGGCTGGCTTCGAGCATGTGATGGTTGTTAACCGCCCAGATAAAGAGCAGCCAGTTTCCGCCAATCAGCACCGCTGAAAGGGCGAGCAGAAAAATTTTCTTCGGCGTTTGCAGCAGTTTTTTCACGCCTGACCACTGACGGCTGACGCTCATCAGCGCCACCATAAAGAAAAATGACCAGATTACGCGGTGGGTAAGGATTTCGTCGGCTGGTACGTAGTAAATCAGCTTGAAGTAGGCGGGTGCGATACCCCAAATAAAATAAGCGGCAAGAGCGAGTAAAACGCCCTGCCGCGTCTGTTTAGCATCCATCGGTAAAATCCGTGACAAAAAAGTGAAGTAATTTTACCCGATTTTGCCGCCTCAACCCACCATATAAGTGGCCGTTGCGCTGGCGATGTAAACTTGTTCTTCATTGTGCAATTCGACGCGGGCGACGGCGACTTTATTGCCTGCGCGCAGCAAACTGCTGGTGGCGGTGAAGCGATTGCCACGTCCCGGGCGCAAATAATCCACGCGTAAATCGATGGTGCCCATCCTTGATAAGCGCTGACGCAACTCATCTTCGTTGATGGTGTCGTGACGCGCCAGCGTACTGCCCACACAAACCAGCCCTGCGGCGACATCCAGCGCGGAGGCGATCACGCCGCCATGCAAAATACTTTGCGCCCAGTTGCCGACCATCATGGGCTGATTATTGAAACTGAGTTGAGCAAACCCTTTCTCGTAACGCTCCAGTTCAAGCCCGAGCGCACGGTTAAAAGGCATATGGTAAACAAAAATCTCGCCCACAAGTTTCAAAGCGTCTTCAGCGGTAAGCGTGGCTGACATCAGAAATCACATCCTTATTGTTAATGAGATGTTGATTTTATGCTTCTGACATACGAATTTCCACTTTCGGAAACGAGGGGGAGACGTAAACAAAGAAATAGGTAGAATGAGCTGCTCATAATATTCACAAAATTTTATTTCGCAGGAGAGCACCACCGATGCGGACGTATCTGGGTTGGTTACTGGCGGCGATTGCGCTGCCCTTTACGGCATTTGCGCAGGAAGCCACGATTAAAGAAGTTCATGATAAGCCCGCCGTTCACGGCAGCATTATTGCGAACCTTCTTCAGGAGCATGACAATCCGTTCACGCTTTACCCGTATGACACTAATTATCTGATTTACACCCAAACCAGCGACATCAATAAAGAGGCTATTAGCTCTTACAGTTGGTCAGATAACGCACGTAAGGACGAAGTTAAATTCCAGCTCAGCCTGGCGTTTCCGCTCTGGCGCGGTATTTTAGGGCCGAGTTCAGTGCTGGGCGCGTCTTACACCCAGAAATCCTGGTGGCAGCTGTCTAACAGCGGTGAGTCTTCCCCCTTCCGCGAAACCAACTACGAGCCGCAGCTGTTCCTCGGTTTTGCAACGGATGACGAGTTTGCTGGCTGGACTTTACGCGACGTCGAATTTGGTTATAACCACGATTCGAATGGCCGCGCCGACCCCACTTCCCGCAGCTGGAACCGTCTCTATACGCGTTTGATGGCGCAAAACGGTAACTGGATGGTGGAAGTTAAGCCGTGGTACGTGCTGGGAAGCACCGACGATAATCCAGATATCACCAAGTACATGGGCTACTATCAACTTAAAGTGGGCTATCAGCTGGGTGATGCGGTACTGAGTGCGAAGGGGCAATATAACTGGAACACCGGCTACGGCGGCGCGGAACTGGGCCTGAGCTATCCGGTCACCAGGCATATGCGCATCTACACGCAGGTTTACAGCGGTTACGGCGAATCGCTTATCGACTATAACTTCAACCAGACCCGCGTGGGTGTGGGCGTGATGCTGAACGATCTTTTCTAAGCTCAAGAATGTTTTTGCGTTAAACGTTGAAGTTTCTCTCTCAGGCGCTGAAAATAGCGCCTGTTTTATTTCTGGCAAATGGGGTTAACGTGGCGCAGGCGGAAGTTTTGAATCAGGAATCGCTGGCTAAACAGGTTTTACAAGAAACCTTTGGCTATCAGCAATTCCGTCCTGGCCAGGAAACCATCATTGAAACCGTGCTGGAAGGCCGCGATTGTCTGGTGGTTATGCCGACCGGCGGCGGAAAATCGCTGTGCTATCAGGTGCCGGCGCTGGTGCTGAACGGCCTGACGGTCGTGGTTTCACCGCTTATCTCGTTGATGAAAGATCAGGTGGACCAGCTGCTGGCGAACGGTGTTGCCGCGGCCTGTATCAACTCCACGCAAACCCGCGAACAGCAGCAGGACGTGATGGCGGGTTGCCGTACTGGACAAATTCGCCTGCTGTATATCGCGCCGGAACGCCTGATGCTGGATAACTTCCTTGAGCATTTAGCGCACTGGAATCCGGTGCTGCTGGCGGTGGATGAAGCGCACTGTATTTCGCAGTGGGGACACGATTTCCGCCCGGAATATGCCGCGCTCGGTCAGCTTCGTCAGCGATTCCCCGCGCTGCCGTTTATGGCGCTTACCGCCACGGCTGACGACACGACCCGTCAGGATATCGTCCGTCTTCTTGGACTTAACGATCCGTTTATCCAGGTTAGCAGCTTCGATCGCCCCAACATCCGCTACATGCTGATGGAAAAATTCAAACCGCTGGATCAGCTCTTGCGTTACGTGCAAGAGCAGCGCGGCAAATCGGGCATCATTTATTGCAACAGCCGCGCGAAAGTGGAAGACACCGCCGCGCGTTTGCAAACCCGTGGATTTAGCGCTGCGGCCTACCATGCCGGATTAGAAAATCACATTCGTGCCGACGTGCAGGAGAAATTCCAGCGCGACGACCTGCAAATTGTTGTCGCCACCGTTGCCTTCGGGATGGGCATCAACAAACCCAACGTGCGCTTTGTGGTGCATTTCGACATCCCGCGTAATATCGAATCCTACTATCAGGAAACGGGCCGTGCCGGGCGTGACGGCCTGCCTGCGGAAGCGATGCTCTTTTACGATCCGGCTGATATGGCCTGGCTGCGTCGCTGTCTTGAAGAGAAACCGCAAGGGCAGATGCTGGATATCGAGCGTCACAAGCTCAACGCGATGGGTGCGTTTGCCGAAGCGCAAACCTGCCGCCGTCTGGTGCTACTCAACTACTTTGGCGAAGGGCGGCAGGAGCCGTGCGGCAACTGCGATGTCTGCCTCGATCCGCCGAAGCAGTACGATGGCTTAATGGATGCACGTAAGGCGCTGTCGACTATCGGGCGCGTCAATCAGCGCTTCGGGATGGGCTATGTGGTGGAAGTGCTGCGCGGGGCGAACAACCAGCGTATCCGCGAGATGGGCCACGATAAATTGCCTGTCTACGGCATCGGCAAAGAGCAAAGCCACGAGCACTGGGTGAGCATTATTCGCCAGCTGATTCACCTGGGTTTCGCAACACAGAACATTGCCCAGCACTCTGCGCTTCAACTGACCGAAGCCGCACGTCCGGTACTGCGCGGTGATATCGAGCTACAGCTCGCCGTACCGCGCGTTATCGCCCTGAAACCACGCGTGATGCAGAAATCCTACGGCGGAAACTACGACCGCAAGCTGTTCGCCAAACTGCGCAAGCTGCGAAAAGCGATTGCCGACGAAGAAAACATTCCGCCGTATGTGGTGTTCAACGATGCGACGCTTATCGAAATGGCCGAGCAGATGCCGCTCAGCGCCAGCGAAATGCTCAGCGTCAATGGCGTGGGCACGCGCAAACTCGAGCGCTTTGGTAAAGAATTTATGGCGCTGATTCGTTCGCATGCTGACGGCGATGATGAGGAGTAGTCAGGCCGGCGAAAAAGTGCCAGGATGATTGCTCTGTGAACTATTTCCCCGCGAGTTAACTATGTTAATGCTTTTTCTCACCGTGGCATTGGTGCATATCGTTGCGCTGATGAGTCCTGGCCCAGACTTTTTCTTCGTATCCCAGACCGCCGTCAGCCGTTCCCGCAAAGAGGCGATGATGGGTGTGCTCGGCATTACCATGGGCGTTATGGTGTGGGCCGCTGTCGCGCTGCTTGGCCTGAATCTGATCCTCGCCAAAATGGCCTGGCTGCATAACATCATTATGGTCGGCGGCGGATTGTACCTATGCTGGATGGGTTACCAGATGCTGCGCGGTGCGCTGAAAAAAGAAGAGAAAGTGGCGGACGAACCTCATGTCGAACTGGCTACCGGGGGTCGCAGCTTTTTGAAAGGTTTGCTGACCAACCTGGCGAACCCGAAAGCGATTATCTATTTTGGCTCCGTGTTCTCTCTGTTTGTCGGGGATGACGTGGGTGCGGGCGCGCGCTGGGGGATTTTCCTGCTGATCGTGGTGGAAACGTTCGCCTGGTTTACCGTGGTGGCAAGTCTGTTCGCGCTCCCGTCAATGCGACGTGGCTATCAGCGTCTGGCAAAATGGATCGACGGCTTTGCCGGCGCACTGTTCGCCGGCTTTGGCATTCATCTCATCATCTCTCGCTAAGCATGACGCGCTGACGCAAGCAGCGCGCCAATCAGCATAAACAGCGATCCAAAGACTTTATTCAGGGCCTTCATCTGCTTAGGCCCTTTAATCCATCCCGCAATCCGCTGCGCCAGCGTCGCGTAGCCAATCATCACGATGATATCGACAATAATGGTCGTCGCGCCGAGCACGATGTACTGCATCACCTGTGGCTGATGCGGGACGATAAACTGCGGGAACAGCGCGGCCAGAAAGACGATGCTTTTCGGGTTGGTCAGATTGACGAACACGGCGCGCTTGAACAGTCGTCCACGGGTTTGCGTATGCGCCAGCGTGTTCAGGTCGATTGAGCCTGCCGCGCGCCATTGCTGGATGCCCAGCCAAATCAGATACGCCGCACCTGCCCATTTTAACACTTCAAAGGCCAGAATAGATTGCGAGAAAAGCGTGCCCAAACCGATGCCAACCAGCACGATGTGGATCCCAAGTCCCGTCTGCAAACCGGCGATTGACGCCGCCGCACCGCGATAGCCGTGGCTGATGGAGGTGGTCATGGTATTGATTGCGCCAGAACCCGGTGAAAGGCTCAGGATAATGGATGTCAGCAGGTAAGCGAACCACCACTCGAAGGTCATTTGAAACTCCCGAATCGTCTATTTTTATGCCACAATACGCTATTGTTAGCGCATTTTGTGATGCGTCACGAAAAAACGATATTCCTTGGCTTACAGGGGTGGAAACCCAATGTTTCAGCAGAAAAAGGACTGGGAAACACGCGAGAACGCATTTGCTGCTTTCTCCATGGGGCCGCTGACCGATTTCTGGCGTCAGCGCGAAGAAGCCGAGATCATGGGCGTGGACAATGTCCCGGTTCGCTTTGTGCGTTTTCGGGATAGCAAAAACGATCGCGTGATCGTCGTGTGCCCCGGTCGCATTGAAAGCTACGTTAAATACGCTGAACTGGCTTACGACCTGTTCCATCAGGGTTTTGACGTCCTGATTATCGACCATCGTGGGCAAGGGCGGTCCGGGCGTTTGCTGTCGGACTCGCATCGTGGTCATGTTGATCATTTCAGCGATTATGTCGACGATCTCGCCGCGTTCTGGCAGCAGGAAGTGCAGCCAGGTCCATGGCGTAAACGGTATATTCTTGCGCACTCTATGGGCGGGGCGATCGCCACGCTGTTTTTACAGCGCTATCCCCATCATCAGTGCGACGCCATTGCGCTCTCGGCACCCATGTTCGGCATCGTCATGCGTTTTCCGGACTGGATGGTGCGCCATATTCTCGACTGGGCTGAGGGCCATCAGCGCATTCGCGAAGGCTACGCGATCGGCACCGGGCGCTGGCGCGCGTTGCCCTTTGCGATCAACGTGCTAACCCACAGTCGGCAGCGGTATCGCCGTAATCTGCGTTTCTATGCCGATGAACCGCGTTTGCGCGTGGGCGGCCCAACGTATCACTGGGTCCGTGAAGGCATTCTCGCGGGGGAGTCTGCGCTGGCAGGCGTGGGTGACGATAATACGCCGACATTATTGATTCAGGCAGAAGAGGAGCGTGTGGTCGATAACCGCATGCATGAACGCTTTTGCGAATTGCGCGCTGCGGCGGGTCACCCTTGTGAAGGGGGGAAACCGCTGGTTATAAACGGTGCGTTCCATGAGATCCTTTTTGAAAAGGACACCATGCGCTCAGTCGCGCTAAACGCCATTGTTGAATTTTTCGACAGGCATAACTGATTTTCTATTGAGGTTAAATTTCCCTATGTACCAGGTTGTTGCATCTGACTTAGATGGCACGTTGCTTTCCCCCGATCACACCTTATCGCCGTACGCGAAAGAGACCTTAAAACTCCTGACCGCGCGCGGCGTGAATTTTGTCTTCGCGACGGGTCGCCACCACGTAGACGTCGGGCAAATCCGCGACGGCCTGGAGATCAAGGCGTACATGATCACCTCCAACGGTGCGCGCGTGCACGACACCGATGGCAATTTGATTTTCACTCACGATCTGGATCGCGATATCGCTGCCGATCTGTTCGGCGTCGTGCATGACAACCCGAATATCGTCACTAACGTCTATCGCAACGACGACTGGTTTATGAACCGTCATCGCCCGGATGAGATGCGTTTCTTCAAAGAAGCGGTATTTAACTACACGCTGTATGAGCCAGCATTGCTGGAGCCAGAAGGGATCAGCAAAGTGTTCTTCACCTGCGATACCCACGAAGAGCTGCTGCCGCTGGAGCAGGCGATTAACGCGCGCTGGGGCGATCGCGTGAACGTCAGCTTCTCCACGCTGACCTGCCTGGAAGTGATGGCGGGCGGTGTGTCTAAAGGCCACGCTCTGGAAGCGGTTGCCAAACGCATGGGCTTTGAGCTGAAAGATTGCATCGCCTTTGGCGACGGTATGAACGACGCAGAAATGCTCTCCATGGCGGGCAAGGGGTGCATCATGGAAAACGCGCATCAGCGTTTGAAAGATCTGCACCCGGAGCTGGAAGTGATCGGCACCAACGGCGACAACGCCGTACCGAACTATCTGCGTAAGCTGTTTCTTGAATAATCGTCATCATGGCGCAACTGACTAATTAACGCTCAGTTGTCAACCGAAGAGTCCGCTACAATGCCTGTCCTTCTTCCTGAGAGACAAGCATTGTGGCGCTACTCATTATCACCACTATTCTGTGGGCCTTCTCGTTCAGCCTGATCGGTGAATATCTCGCCGGGCATGTCGATAGCTATTTCTCCGTGCTGATGCGCGTGGGGCTGGCGGCACTGGTGTTCCTGCCATTTCTGCGTCTGCGCGGGCAAACGTTCAAAACCATTCTGCTGTATATGCTGGTGGGCGCGATGCAGCTCGGCATCATGTATCTGTTCAGCTTCCGCGCGTATGTCTATCTGTCGGTCTCAGAATTCCTGTTGTTCACCGTGCTGACGCCGCTCTATATCACGCTGATTTATGATTTGCTGAGCAAACGACGCTTACGCTGGGGCTACATGTTGAGCGCGCTGCTGGCCGTTGCGGGCGCAGCGATTATTCGCTACGACAAAGTGAGCGATCACTTCTGGACCGGGCTGATGTTCGTTCAGCTCGCTAACATCAGCTTTGCGATTGGCATGGTCGGCTATAAACGCCTGATGGAAACCCGGCCGATGCCGCAGCACAATGCCTTTGCGTGGTTCTATATGGGGGCGTTTATCGTCGCGGTCGTGGCGTGGTTCATGCTGGGTAATCCGCAGAAATTGCCGACCACCACAGTGCAGTGGAGCGTGCTGATTTGGCTCGGCGTAGTCGCGTCGGGGCTAGGTTATTTTATGTGGAACTACGGCGCTACGCAGGTAGACGCCGGAACGTTGGGCATTATGAACAACGTTCACGTGCCCGCAGGGCTGCTGGTGAACCTGGCCATCTGGCAGGAACAGCCGCACTGGCCAAGCTTTATTATTGGGGGAACGGTGATCCTGGCTTCACTGTGGGTGCATCGCCATTGGGTCGCTCCGCGCTCCGAACAAACGGCAGATGGTCGCAAGCGTGATTCCGCGCTGAACGAATAAACGCTTCCGTGACCGGCTGACGCTGCTCGCCATCGCGCACGGCGGAGTACAGCCGGCTCCACAATCCCTCGCCCAGGGTTTTGGTGACCACCAGACCCTGGCGCTCAAAACTCTCCACCACCCAGTGCGGCAGCGCCGCAATACCCATTCTTGCCGCCACCATCTGAATCAACAGCAGCGTGTTATCGACGCTTTTCAGGTTCGGGCTGATGCCCGCCGGTTGCAGGAAATGCCGCCAGATATCCAGACGACTGCGCTGCACCGGATAAATCAGCAGCGTTTCGGTCGCCAGGTCTTCCGGCGTAACGCGGGTTTTCACCGCCAGCGGATGATCCGGAGCCAGCACCAGGCGCACTTCATAATCAAACATCGGTGAGTAGTGCAGCCCGCTGCGCGGCAGAATATCGGATGTCATCACCAGATCCAGCTCGCCCTGCTGAAGCGACGGCTGCGGGTCAAACGTCATGCCCGATTTAAAGTCCATCTCCACCTGCGGCCAGTGCTGGCGGAAATTCTCAAGCGCGGGCGTCAGCCACTGAATACAGCTGTGACACTCAATGGCGATGCGCAATTTCGTTTGCTGCGGCTCATTGCAAGCCTGCAGCGCGGTGGCGATCTGTGGCAATACCTGATTGGCAAGCTGGAGCAAAATTTCACCCTGCGGCGTAAAGCGCAGCGGTTGACTCTTACGCACGAACAGACGAAAGCCAAGACGTTGTTCCAGATCGCTGAACTGGTGTGACAGCGCAGATTGCGTCTGATGCAGCGTGGCCGCCGCCGCAGCGAGCGACCCGCAATTGCGCAACGCTTGTAGCGTTTTCAGGTGTTTTATCTCGATCATGAAAGTCCTTCACTTCGGCATGAGTATTTTGCGCTTGAGGAATATACAGTAACCGCCAATTATGGATGTGTAAACATCTGGACGTCCAAACTCGTCATATTTCGACTTGCAGATGCGTTGGCGTCCTCGCTTACCCCAGTCACTTACTTCAGTAAGCTCCTGGGGATGCGCTGCGGGGGCCGCCTTCCTGCCAGCCGAACTATTTAGAGTTTGCCTTCAGATTCAATGAATTCTTAGAGGAATGACACATGACTGTAATCAACCACACTCTCGGTTTCCCTCGCGTTGGCTTGCGCCGCGAACTGAAAAAAGCACAAGAAAATTACTGGGCGGGTCACTCCACCCGCGAAGAGCTACTGGCCGTTGGTCGCGAGCTGCGCGCTCGCCACTGGGATCAGCAAAAACAGGCGGGGATTGATCTGCTGCCGGTGGGCGATTTCGCCTGGTACGACCATGTTCTGACCACCAGCCTGCTGCTTGGCAACGTGCCGGCTCGTCATCAGAACAAAGATGGATCGGTGGATATCGACACCCTGTTCCGCCTGGGTCGTGGGCGTGCGCCAACCGGCGAGCCCGCGGCGGCGGCGGAAATGACCAAATGGTTTAACACCAACTATCACTATATGGTTCCAGAGTTCGTGAAAGGCCAGCAGTTCAAACTGACCTGGACGCAGCTGCTGGATGAAGTTGACGAAGCGCTGGCGCTGGGCCACAACATTAAACCGGTTCTGCTCGGGCCGGTAACGTATCTGTGGCTGGGTAAAGTGAAAGGCGAGCAGTTTGACCGCCTGAGCCTGCTGAACGACATTTTGCCGGTATATCAACAGGTGCTGGCTGAACTGGCAAAACGCGGCGTTGAGTGGGTACAAATCGACGAACCCGCGCTGGTGCTGGAATTGCCGCCGGAATGGCTGGATGCGTTTAAACCGGCTTATGACGCGCTGACGGGCCAGACTAAACTGCTGCTGACCACCTATTTCGAAGGCGTCACGCCGAATCTCGACACCATCACCGCGCTGCCAGTGCAGGGTCTGCACGTGGATCTGGTTCACGGTAAAGATGATGTCGCTGAACTCAACAAACGTCTGCCGACCGACTGGCTGCTGTCTGCGGGCCTGGTGAACGGGCGTAACGTCTGGCGCGCCGATCTCACCGAGAAATACGCGCAGATTAAAGACATCGTCGGCAAACGCGATCTGTGGGTTGCCTCTTCTTGCTCCCTGCTGCACAGCCCGATCGATTTGAGTGTCGAAACGCGACTGGATACGGAAGTGAAAAGCTGGTTCGCCTTCGCCCTGCAAAAATGTGAAGAGCTGGCTCTGCTGCGCGATGCGCTGAACAGCGGCGACACCGCGAGGCTGGTCGAGTGGAGTGCGCCGATTCAGGCGCGCCGTCATTCGACTCGCGTGCATAATGCGGCGGTGGAAAAACGTCTCGCGGCGATCACCGCGAAAGACAGCCAGCGTGAAAACGCCTACGACGTGCGTGCCGAAGCGCAGCGTGCGCGCTTCAACCTGCCCGCGTGGCCGACCACCACGATCGGTTCATTCCCGCAGACCACTGAAATCCGCGGCCTGCGTCTGGACTTCAAAAAAGGCAATCTCGACGCTAATAATTACCGCACCGGTATCGCCGAGCACATCAAGCAGGCGATTATTGAGCAGGAACGTTTGGGTCTGGACGTGCTGGTGCACGGCGAAGCCGAGCGTAATGACATGGTGGAATACTTCGGTGAGCACCTGGATGGTTTTGTGTTTACCCAAAACGGCTGGGTGCAAAGCTACGGTTCCCGCTGCGTGAAGCCGCCGGTGGTGATTGGCGACGTCAGCCGCCCGGAAGCGATCACCGTTGAGTGGGCGAAGTACGCGCAGTCCCTGACAGACAAACCGGTGAAAGGCATGTTGACCGGCCCGGTGACCATTCTTTGCTGGTCATTCCCGCGTGAAGATGTGACGCGTGAAACCATCGCTAAGCAGATTGCGCTGGCGCTGCGTGACGAAGTGGCGGATCTCGAAGCCGCAGGCATCGGCATCATCCAGATTGACGAACCGGCCCTGCGCGAAGGCTTGCCGCTGCGCCGAAGCGACTGGGATGTTTACCTGCAATGGGGCGTGGAGGCCTTCCGTATCAACGCCGCGGTGGCAAAGAACGACACGCAGATCCACACCCACATGTGTTACTGCGAATTTAATGACATCATGGATTCCATCGCGGCGCTGGATGCCGATGTGATCACCATCGAAACTTCGCGCTCTGATATGGAACTGCTGGAGTCGTTCGAGGAGTTCGACTATCCGAACGAAATCGGCCCGGGCGTGTACGACATTCACTCCCCGAATGTGCCAAGCGTAGAATGGATCGAGGCGTTGCTGGCGAAAGCCGCTCAGCGTATTCCGGCAGAGCGCTTGTGGGTGAATCCGGACTGCGGCCTGAAAACCCGTGGCTGGCCGGAAACCCGCGCTGCGCTGGCGAATATGGTGAAAGCCGCGCAGAATCTGCGTCAGGGTTAATTGCCCGGATGACCCTCTCCTCTTTAGGGAGAGGGGAACCAGGCGGTAGGGGGCGAAAACGCCCGCTACGCCTGGCCTTCCATCAATCGGCTAATATGAATGCTCAGCCAGGTCAGTTCATCTTTTGGCAGCGTGAGTTGATATTTTTCCTGCACATAATCGCGAATCACCCACGCGACGGTCATGGCATCCGGGCGATGGCGCATTAATTCCTGATAAAAATCCTCGGTCTCGCTGACCACAATTTTCCCGGTTAATACCCGCTCGGCAAAGTAGCGTAGATGGGTAATAAACCGCATGTAGTTGACCGACTGCGTATCAATGGCTTTGCTCAGTTTATAGCGCACGATTTCGGCGATGCGATTGACCAACTCAACCTGCTGATGCGCCGAGCTGTCGTCGGTCTGGCCGCTGGCATTAATCAGGTGAAAGGCGATGTTCACCGCTTCGTCTTCCGGCAGGTCAACGCCAAACTGTGCGTTCACGTTTGCCCGCGCCTGCATCCCTACGCTGTATTCTTGCGGGTAGTAGCGCTTCACTTCCCAGCTCAGCTTATTGAGGATTACCTGTCCGCCGCGGCTGCGTTCTACCGCAAAGTGCAGATGCTCCGCGAGGGTGAAAAGCAGCACCGAGTTAAGTTTGTCGCCGCAAAGGGTGCGGGCGAGCGTCAAAATCTCGTGGCTTATTTCAAAGAATGCCGCAGGAATGGTGTCCGTGAGCGATAAAAAGTGACGGGACTTGAGATCGCTCAGCGGCAGGAAGACTTTCTCCACCTGCGTCAGGTCGATTTGACTCCCCGCTTTCGCGCCAAAGCCAATCCCTTTGCCAAACAAAATCATCTCCCGCCGATCGTTGTCGACCAGCAGCATGCTGTTATTGAGCGATTTTTTTATCGTAATCACGGTTATTCCTGCGGCCTGGCCGTTTAGCTCATGTCAGCGCCATTGCTGGCGATCACTTTCTGATACCACCCAAAAGACTCTTTTTTCAGGCGTTTTAACGTGCCGTTGCCTTCATCATCCTGATCGACATAGATAAAGCCATAGCGCTTGGACATCTGCGACGTGCCTGCACTAATAATGTCGATGCATCCCCAGGTGGTGAATCCCATCACATCCACCCCTTCATTGATAGCCGCCAAAGTTTGCTCGAAATGGGCGCGGAAATAGTCGATGCGATAGCTGTCGTGAATTTTGCCATTCTCGACGATATCTTTCGCACCCAGCCCGTTTTCAACGATAAACAGCGGCTTTTGATAGCGGTCGTACAGTTCGAGCAGGGAAATTTTTAGCCCGACCGGATCGATTTGCCAACCCCACTCAGACGCAGGCAGATACGGGTTTTTCACCCCAAGAATGGTGTTGCCCGGGATGCGTTCAACGTCTGGCTGGGTCGATTCGGTCAGCGACATGTAGTAACTGAACGAGACGAAATCGACGGTGTGATCTTTTAAAATGCGCTGATCGTCGGCCTGCATTTCAATCTGAATGTCGCGGCTCGCCAGATCGCGCAGGATCAGCGGCGGATATTCCCCGAAGACCTGTACATCCGCATAGAAATAGTTTTCAAGATTCTTTTTCAGCGTTGCTTCGACGTCTTCCGGGCGACAGCTGTGCGGATAGGTGGTGAGCTTGGTGAGCATACAGCCCACCTGGCTGCCAGGGATTTTGGCGTGGCAGTCACGCGTCACCAGCGCAGAGGCGACAAACTGATGATGCAGGCCCTGGTAAATATCCTGTTTTGCTTTGCCCGGCGCGCTTTTCTCCTCGCGGATACCGGCGGTGGTAAACGGGTGGCGGTGGATGCTGTCGATTTCATTAAACGTGAGCCAGTAGCGCACCAGATCTTTATAGCGGTCGAAGCAGATATTGCTGAAGCGCACGAACGCGTCCACCACGTTGCGGTGCACCCAGCCGTTATATCGCTCACTCAGCGCCAGCGGCATTTCGTAGTGAGAAAGCGTCACCAGCGGCTCGATGTTATGGTGACGCAATTCACGGAACATCTCTTCGTAAAATTGCAGGCCCGCTTCATTCGGTGCAGCGTCTTCGCCGTCCGGGAAAATACGCGACCAGGCAATGGACACGCGCAGCACTTTAAAGCCCATCTCGGCAAACAGCGCGATATCGTCTTTATAGTGGTGATAGAAATCGATGCCGCGACGTTTCGGGTAAAGTGAGTCGTTTTTGCCTTCAAACGCATCCTGAATATTTTCATCCGTCAGCGCCATGTGGCCGTCATAATCTTTCAGCGACAGATTGGGTTTCCAGGTGATGGCATCAGCCACCGACGGCCCTTTGCCATCAACGTTCCAGGCCCCTTCGGCCTGATTAGCGGCAATTGCGCCGCCCCATAAAAAACCTTTCGGGAACGGGAGGGATTTATCCATTACACGGACTCCTTGAGCGTCATGATGATGTGAGGATTTGGATTGTTGTCGTCGTGGCTGTGTGGCGTGAGCGAGAAACGTTCGCCGTTAGTGACCACCATTATCACCACCGGATCGAGACCTGCTGCGGTGATGGTATCAAGAGAGAATTCAATCAGCGTTTCGCCGCTTTTAACGTGTTGGCCTTCCTGAACTTTTGGAGAAAACCCTTCGCCTTGCAGCTTGATGGTGTCGATCCCGATATGGAAAATCAGTTCCACGCCCGCGTCGGTGAGAAGACTCAGCGCGTGGCCGCTCTCAAACACGTTAACGATAGTGCCGTCCGCCGGGGCACGCAGCACGCCCTGAGAAGGGACGATCGCGATACCGTCACCCATGATTTTGCGCGAGAAAACATCGTCATTCACCTTTTCCAGCGCAATGATTTGCCCTTCAATTGGGCGGGTGAACGTCAGTTCTTCGGTTTGCTCAGTCACTTTGTCGCGCCACAACAGCAGGGCGCTGATAAAGGCGATAGCAAATGACAAACCCGCGCCAGCAAACGCCCAGAGGATGTTAAGCGGGTTATCTGGCGAGACGAACATGGAGATACTGGCGAGCCCTGGCCCCACAAGTGCAAAGGCTTCAACTGCCATCCAGCCGATAAAAGCGCCCCCCACGATGCTGCCGAGGATCACGCTGTAGAGCGCTTTTTTATTCAGCAGCGTGACGCCGTAAAGCGCGGGTTCCGTAATACCAAACAGCGCAGAAATGCCCGCCGAAAACGCGGTCGATTTCAGCACTTTGTCTTTGCTTTTTAGCGCAATCGCCAGGCACGCGCCAGATTCAGCAATGTTGTGCGCCAGAGAGGCGGGGAGATACAGCAATTCGCGGCCAAACTGGCTCATGGATGCCACGGCGTAGGGCAGCATTGGTTTGTGCATTCCGGACGCGACCATAAACGGTAGGGCGGCGGCGAGCAATCCTGTCGCCACAAACCCTAATTTCCCGTAGAGCCACAGAATCACCGTTGCCAGGCCCGCGCCGAGTTCATAGCCCAATGGCCCCAAAACCAGCAGCGTGATAGGAACGGTGACCAGTAACGACAGCATTGGCGAAAGGAAAATGCGCAGCGCGCCGGGTGAGTAACGGTTGAAGAATTTTTCCGTCTGAGCATAAAACAGCACGCACAGAATGGCCGGGAAAACCTGCGAGGCGTAGGCCACGTTGCGCAGATCGAACGACATGAATTCTGCGCCATCGGCCAGCTGTTTGGTCATCGCCGGTAACACCATGACCGCAACGGCTGAGACGGCAACCAGCACGTTGACCTTGAGCTTTGTCGCAGTGGTAATAGCGACCAGGATCGGCAGGAAATAGAGTGGGGCAGAGCCGATATTATCCAGCACTTTGTACGTGGAGCTGTCGCGGCTGAGCCAGCCCACTACATCCAGCAACAGCAGCAGTGATTTCAGTACGCCGCCGCCAGCAATGGCGGGCACCAAAGGCTGGAAAACGCTGATCACAAAATCAACGGCTTGCGCCCAGCGGTTGGGTTTATTGGCCTGCTGATGAGGCGTGTTGTTCTGTGATGTTCCCACCAGAGACCGCACTGCCTCGTAAACCTGAACCACTTCATGCCCGATAATCACCTGGCACTGCACGTTGACGCGCACGCCTAGCACGCCGTCAATTTTCGCCAGCGCGGTTTCATTCACTTTGCTGTTGTCGTACAGGCTCAACCGCAAACGGGTAGAGCAATGTTCGATATGTTCGATATTCTCAGCGCCACCCACATGGGCGATGACGTCCAGTGCTGTCTGCAAATGATTCATGTCTGGCCCCTGTCTCCAGAGCAAAAAAAAAGACCTGAAGCCCATTTCTCCTGGGGAGGAGAAATGGGCTTCAGGTCTTGCCTACGGAACGTAGTAACACGCCTGTACTTTTTATATCGGCCAAAAGCTGTTTAAAAGTCAAACAACCGTTGTGCTTCGTGCGCTAAATTGTGAGCGGCTTAACCCTTTTTCGCGCCATACTGCCGAAACCACGCCAGCATTCGCTGCCAGCCGTCTTTGGCAGATTCTTCGTGATAGCTTGGGCGATAATCGGCGTTAAAGGCATGTCCCGCCTCCGGATAAACCACGATTTCTGCTTTGGCATTTGCGGCGCGCAGCGCCTGTCGCATGGTCTCCACGCTCTCCAGCGAAATCCCCGTGTCTTCGCCACCGTACAGGCCAAGAACGGGCGCATTGAGATCGACCGCGATATCCACCGGATGCTTGGGTGAATTCAGTGTTTTTTCGCCAACCAGCTTGCCATACCAGGCCACGGCGGCTTTCAGCTGCGGATTGTGCGCGGCGTAAAGCCAGGTGATACGTCCGCCCCAGCAAAAGCCCGTGACCATCAACCGATGCGCATCGCCGCCGTGGCGTGCGGCCCAACTGGCGACATGATCGAGATCGGCCAGCACCTGCGCATCCGGTACTTTGCTGACCAGATTGCTAAACAGCGTGGGGATATCGCTGTATTCATTGGGGTCGCCCTGACGGAAGTACAGCTCCGGTGCGACGGCCAGATACCCCTCCAGCGCCAGGCGACGGCAGACGTCCCGAATATGTTCGTGAACGCCAAAAATCTCCTGAACCACAATAACGATAGGCAAAGGGCCGTCCGCATCCTTTGGACGGGCGTGATAGGCGGGCATGTTTTCACCCTGCGAGGGGATCGAGGTTTCGCCTGCCGTGATGGCGTCTTCAGACGTTGAAACGATGGTTGACGCGAGAGGGGCGGCGGCAGGTGCAAAATTCGTTTTTTGAGTCATGGTATTCTCCGTACCCGTTGGTGCAAATAAATATAGACCTCAAGTTAACAATTCACAGTGCCCGAAACGGGCTATCTTTTGTGCAGTAGTAAACGATATAACTTGTTAGTGTGATGAATATCACTATTTTATGGTAATTAACTGCAATCATTTTCATTCGTGGTGAGGTCTGTCACGAAAATGTACCCGGTGCTTCTGTAAAGTACCGTTTTACTTCTTCTGACAACCCGACCCACAGAGGAGTCACCTATGTCTAAGTCTGATGTTTTTCATCTCGGCCTCACTAAAAATGATTTACAAGGGGCTACGCTGGCTATCGTCCCTGGCGATCCTGAGCGTGTGGAAAAGATCGCCGCGCTGATGGATAAGCCGGTTAAGCTGGCTGCGCATCGCGAATTCACCACCTGGCGTGCTGAGCTGGATGGCAAAGCGGTTATCGTGTGTTCAACCGGTATCGGCGGCCCGTCTACTTCTATCGCTGTTGAAGAGCTGGCACAGCTGGGCATTCGTACTTTCCTGCGTATCGGGACGACTGGCGCTATTCAGCCGCATATCAACGTCGGTGACGTGTTGGTGACCACAGCTTCTGTGCGTCTGGACGGTGCAAGCCTGCACTTTGCGCCAATGGAATATCCAGCTGTAGCGGACTTTGAATGTACCACTGCGCTGGTTGAAGCCGCGAAATCCGTGGGCGCAACGACCCACATCGGCGTGACCGCCTCTTCTGATACCTTCTACCCAGGCCAGGAGCGTTACGACACCTTTTCCGGTCGCGTGGTGAACCGCTTCAAAGGTTCGATGGAAGAATGGCAGTCAATGGGCGTAATGAACTACGAAATGGAATCTGCAACGCTGCTGACCATGTGCGCAAGCCAGGGTCTGCGTGCCGGTATGGTGGCGGGTGTTATCGTTAACCGTACCCAGCAAGAAATTCCAAATGCAGAAACCATGAAGAAAACCGAAAGCCATGCGGTGAAAATCGTGGTTGAAGCGGCTCGCCGCCTGATCTAGTTTCCCCTTTCAGATAAAAGGCCGACGCGTTCGGCCTTTTCTTTTTGCGTAGCGCCTCGCAGGAAATCCCTTTCAAACTGGACATTTATACAGCACAATTCTATTTTGTGCGGGTAATGGTTTGATGCAGGGGGCGTTGTGGATATCTCCATCCTAATTTATGCAGTGATTGCGCTGGTGGGCGCGGGTGTGGGCTGGCTGATGTCCAGCTACCAGCATGCGCAACATAAAGCCGACCAGTTGGCCGATCGTGAAGAGATGGTGGCTGAGCTCAGCGCTGCAAAACAACAGCTTACCCAGAGCGCGCACTGGCGTGATGAGTGCGAATTGCTCAACAACGAACTGCGTAATCTGCGTGATATCAACACCTCTTTAGAAGCCGATCTACGCGAAGTCACCACCCGTCTGGAATCCACCCAACTGCATGCCGAAGACAAAATCCGTCAGATGCTCAACAGCGAGCAGCGTTTGAGCGAGCAGTTTGAAAATCTGGCTAACCGAATCTTTGAACAGAGCAACCGCCGCGTTGATGAGCAGAATCGCCAGAGCCTGAATGGTTTGCTGACCCCCTTACGAGAACAGCTGGATGGTTTTCGTCGTCAGGTGCAGGACAGCTTTGGCCAGGAGTCGCGCGAACGGCACACGCTGGCGCATGAGATCCGTAATCTCCAGCAGTTGAATGCGCAGATGGCGCAAGAGGCGGTCAACCTGACGCGTGCGCTTAAGGGCGACAATAAAACGCAGGGCAACTGGGGAGAAGTGGTGCTCACCCGCGTGCTGGAAGCCTCCGGTCTGCGAGAGGGATATGAATACGAAACGCAGGTGAGCATTGAAACCGACACCCGATCGCGGATGCAGCCCGATGTCATCGTGCGTCTCCCGCAAGGCAAAGACGTGGTGATTGACGCCAAAATGACGCTGGTTGCTTATGAGCGTTACTTCAATGCCGAAGATGACTTTACCCGAGAATCCGCGCTCCAGGAGCACATTGCCTCGGTACGAAATCACATCCGTCTGCTGGGGCGAAAAGATTATCAGCAGCTGCCAGGGCTGCGCTCGCTGGATTATGTGCTGATGTTTATTCCGGTCGAACCGGCCTTTTTGCTGGCGCTCGACAGACAACCAGAACTTATCACCGAAGCGTTGAAAAACAACATCATGCTCGTCAGCCCCACCACGCTGCTAGTGGCGCTACGCACTATCGCTAACCTGTGGCGCTACGAGCATCAAAGCCGTAACGCGCAGCAAATTGCCGATCGCGCCAGCAAGCTGTACGACAAAATGCGCCTGTTTGTGGACGACATGACATCCGTTGGGCAAAGCCTGGACAGGGCACAGGATAATTATCGCCAGGCGATGAAAAAACTCTCGTCGGGTCGAGGAAATCTGCTTTCACAAGCTGAGGCGTTTCGCAGCCTGGGCGTTGAGGTCAAGCGCGAGATTAATCCGGAATTGGCCGAGCAGGCCACGGCTCAGGACGAAGAATATCGCCTTCGCGACGGGGCGGGTGAGCAAAATACAGGCAATCAAGACAACGATTTAGCCGTACAAGCGTCGTCCGAAACGCAGGCAGACCGATTCTTTCGGGGTGGTTGAATCGTAGGGCAAACGCGCCCAATCTGTTACACTTCACGAACATTTGACGGATTAGCAGGCACTGAGATGGTTGACGATTCACAAGATACGACACACTTTGGCTTTCAGACTGTCGCCAAAGCGCAGAAAGCTGACATGGTTGCCCACGTATTCCATTCCGTGGCGGCAAAGTACGATGTCATGAATGACCTGATGTCATTCGGAATTCATCGCTTGT
>Ga0308165_1002638_pt1 | contig 20829 bp, 23 predicted proteins | sample PhyWR2_FD_201032 | JGI IMG/M metagenome (GOLD analysis project Ga0308165, IMG submission 201032) | Phyllosphere microbial communities from UC Gill Tract Community Farm, Albany, California, United States - DLSLW.R2 | ecosystem: Host-associated > Plants > Phyllosphere > Unclassified | place: USA... | reverse complement strand
GGCATGTGCCGGTCTGTCTTTTTATCAAACGAGTCTGACTGGTCGCGGTCGACTCACACAGGAGTTAATTATGAACATTGTCGCTACAGAGCGCGCTAAGCAAGGTACGGGTGCGAGCCGCCGTCTGCGTAATTCGGGCAAGACCCCTGGCATCGTGTTTGGCGGTTCCGCCGAGCCTTTGGCCATTGAACTGGACCACAACGATCTGTGGCACGCCCTGAAGAAGGAAGTGTTCCACTCCAGCGTTTTGGAAATGGACATCGCCGGTCAAGTCAGCAAGGTTGTGCTGCGTGACGTGCAATTCCACCCCTTCAAGCAACTCGTCCTGCACGTTGACTTCCAACGCGTTGACGAAAGCACCAAGCTGCACCTGAACGTGCCCCTGCACTTCGAAGGCGCCGACAAGTCGCCCGCAGTGGCCCAGGACAAGTGCATCGTGACGCCTCTGGTCACCGCCCTGCCCGTGGTCTGCGTTCCTTCGGACCTGCCCGAGTTCATCACGGTGGACCTGAGCGCCCTGCAAAAGGGTGGTTCGTTCACGCTCAAGCAAGTCAAGCTGCCCAAGGGCGTTGTGGCTCACGTGCGCGGCACGCAAAGCAACCCCGCACTGGTTTCCATCGTGCCTCCCGCCGATGAACTCGTCGCTCCCGTCGAAGGCGCTGCAGCTCCCGCTGCTCCCGCCAAGAAGGGCAAGAAGTAATCACTTCTTGAGCGCCTGTGCCAGTCCCCCGGGGCTGGCGCAGGCCCCAAAGCCAACGGCCCACCGCCTAGCCGCGCGTGGGCCGTTCGCTTTGGGGTGACCTATGCTTGTGGTCCATGGAGATAATTCACACATGATCAAACTGTTTGTCGGCCTGGGCAATCCCGGCCCCGAGTATGAAGACACGCGCCACAACGCCGGTTTCTGGTGGATAGACGAACTGGCGCGCGAACTCAAGGTCGCGCTGCAGCCCGAGCGCAGCTATTACGGCCTGGTGGCGCGCACCACGGTGGAGGGCAGCAATGTCTGGCTGCTCAAGCCCCAGACCTTCATGAACCTCTCGGGCAAGTCGGTGGGCGCGCTGGCGCGCTTCTTCAAGATCCTGCCCGAGGAAATCCTGGTGGTGCACGACGAGCTCGACATTCTTCCGGGCCAGGCCAAGCTCAAGCGCGGCGGCAGCCACGCGGGCCACAACGGCCTGCGCGACATCCACGCGCAGCTGGGCACGGGCGACTACTGGCGGCTGCGCCTAGGCATAGGCCACCCGGGCGAGCGTGCCGAAGTCGCGAACTGGGTGCTGAAGAAACCCGCGCCCGACCAGCGCACGCTGATCGAGGACAGCATCCATCACTCGCTCAGGTCCTGGCGCCTGCTGCAGGCCGGCGAGATGGACAAGGCCACGCTGCAGATCCACACCACCAAGCCGCCCCGGCCGAAAATCCCCCACCCCCTGAGCGGCTGACGCCGCTTCCCCCGAACAAGGGACACAAAGAGCGCCCCCCTCGGTGCGCAGTGGACCAGACAGCCCTTCCTCGATGTCCCTGAGCTGGAGTACGCCAGTGTCAGAGTGCAGGGGAAAATGGCTAAACGCCCTGTGCCTTCGCCGCCTCGAGTCTGTTGAATTTTTGCAGCAGCGTCTCGCGGCTCTCCACATGGTCGGGATGCACGGGAATGCAGGCCACGGGGCAGATCTGCACGCATTGCGGCTCGTCGAAGTGGCCCACGCATTCGGTGCATTTCGACGGTGTGATCTCGTAGATCAGCTCGCCCATGTAGATTGCGTCGTTCGGGCACTCGGGCTCGCAGACGTCGCAGTTGATGCACTCGTCGGTGATCATCAAGGCCATGTCGGCACCCCGCGCGCGCGCAGCCGCGCCTGGCAACACAATGGAGAAGACGGCACAGATTTCATATGGCCTCGATTATCCGGCCCAGTTCAATAGTCCCGCAGCCACCGCGGACATGCCCATGCCGGGCAAGCCGGCCGCGCCGCCTGGCCTTGATTTTTGCCGCTATGCTCTGCCCTGCCTGCTGAACCACCCATGAGTGTCTTTCTCCTCAAACGCCTGCTCACCCTGATCGCCACCCTGGCCGCCACGTCGGCCGTGGTGTTTGTGGTGCTGGAAGTGCTGCCCGGCAATGCCGCGCAGGTGCTGATGGGTCCGGACGCGGCTCCCGAGGCGGTGCAGGCCCTGGCCGAGCAGCTGGGCTTGAACCAGCCGGCCTGGCAGCGCTATCTGCAGTGGGTGCAGGGCCTGTTGGTGCTTGACCTGGGCGACAGCTATGCCTACGGCAGCCCGGTGCGCGATCTGGTGCTCGAGCGCCTGGCGCTCACCGTGCCGCTGGCCGTGATGGCAATGCTGATCACCACGGCGCTGGCCCTGGCCGCGGGTGTGTATGCGGCCTCGCGCCACAACCGCTGGGGCGACGTCGGCGTGATGGGCCTGGCGCAGCTGGGCATTGCGATTCCCAACTTCTGGTTTGCGATCCTGCTGATCTTGCTGTTTTCCGTCAAGCTGCAGTGGTTCTCGGCCGGCGGCTTTCCGGGCTGGAGCGAAGACGCGGGCGGCGGTTTCTGGCCGGCGCTCAAGGCATTGCTGCTGCCCGCAATCTCGCTGGCCGTGGTCCAGGCCGCGATCCTGGCGCGCATCACGCGCTCGGCCGTGCTCGAAGTGCTGCGCGAGGATTTCGTGCGCACCGCACGTGCCAAAGGGCTGTCGGCGCGCGCCGTGCTCTGGGGCCATGTGCTGCGCAATGCCATGGTGCCCGTGGTCACGGTGATGGGCCTGCAGTTTGCCAACCTGCTGGCCGGCACCATCGTCGTTGAAAATGTGTTTTTCCTGCCCGGGCTGGGCCGGCTGATCTTTCAGTCGATTGCCAACCGCGACCTGATCGTGGTGCGCAACTGCGTGATGCTGCTGGCGGCCATGGTGGTGGTCGTCAATTTCGTCGTTGACCTGCTGTACGCGGTCATCGATCCGCGCCTGAAAGCCAGCGATCTATGAGCAGCACCGCCTCCACCGCACCCACCGCCGGCAAGCGCGCGCTGCGCCAGCGCAGCTTGGTGTTTGGCGCGGCGCTGACGCTGGCGCTGCTGCTGGCCGCCGGCCTGTCGTTTGTCTGGACCCCCTGGTCGCCCTACGAGATGGACCTGCCGTCCAAGCTGCAGCCGCCCGGCAGCGCGCATTGGCTGGGCACCGATGCCTACGGGCGCGATATCGTCTCGCTGCTGCTCGTCGGCGCGCGCAACTCGATTCTGGTCGGCTTGATTGCCGTGGGAATCGGCCTGGGCCTGGGCACGGCGCTGGGCCTGCTGGCCGCGGCGCGGCGCGGCTGGGTCGAGGAGGCCATCATGCGACTGGCCGACTTCACCTTTGCCTTTCCCGCCATTCTTTCGGCCATCATGCTCACGGCGGTCTTCGGCGCGGGCATCGTCAACTCCATCATTGCCATCGGCATCTTCAATATCCCGACTTTCGCGCGCGTCACGCGCGCTTCGGCCAACGCGGTCTGGTCGCGCGAATATGTTCTGGCGGCGCGCGCCTGCGGCAAGAGCCGCTGGGCGATCACGCTTGAACATGTGCTGCCCAACATCCTGCCGATGCTGATCGTCCAGGCCACCATACAGTTCGCGCTTGCCATCCTGGCCGAGGCCGCGCTGTCCTACCTGGGCCTGGGCACGCAGCCACCCCAGCCTTCGTGGGGGCGCATGCTCAGCGAAGCCCAGACCTTGATGTTCGAGGCGCCGCTGCTGGCGATCTGGCCGGGCCTGGCGATCGCGCTGGCGGTGCTGGGCCTGAACCTGCTGGGCGACGGCCTGCGCGACCGGCTGGACCCGCGGCTGGCGCGTTCGCGCTGAACCCTGTACCTTGGCACCACGATGGCATTGCTTGAAGTCTCCAACCTGCAGCTGACGCTGGCCACGCCGCGCGGCCCGGTCACGGCCGTGCGCGACATGGACTTTGCGCTGGAGCGCGGCGCCACGCTGGGCATCATTGGCGAGTCGGGCAGCGGCAAGTCGCTGACGGCCATGGCGCTGATGGGCCTGCTGCCCGAGCGCGCCCGACTCGCGGGCAGCATACGTTTCGACGGACAGGAGCTGACAGGCATGCAGGAGTCCGAACGCGGCGCGCTGCGCGGCAACCGCATGGCCATGGTGTTCCAGGAGCCGATGACCGCGCTCAACCCGCTGCACAGCATAGGCCGGCAGGTGGCCGAGCCGCTGCGCCGCCACCGCGGCCTGGACGCCGCCGCGGCCAGGCGCAGCGCCCTGAGCCTGCTTGACCGCGTGGGCATTGCCGACGCCGCGCGACGCTTTGACGACTATCCGCATGCCTTCTCGGGCGGCCAGCGCCAGCGCATCACCATTGCCATGGCCCTGGCCTGCGAGCCCGACCTGCTGATTGCCGACGAGCCCACGACAGCGCTTGACGTGACCATACAGCAGCAGATTCTCGATCTGATCAGCGATCTGGTCGACGAACGCCAGATGGCGCTGATCCTGATATCGCACGATCTGGGCGTGGTCTCGCAGAACGTCGACGACCTGCTGGTGATGTACGGCGGCAGCGTGGTGGAAAGCGGCCCGACCGAAGCCATCTTCCAGCACATGGGCCACCCCTATACGCGCGGACTGCTGGCCGCAAGGCCGCAGCTCAACGGCGCCTCGCGCCGCCTGCCGACGATTGCCGGCAGCGTGCCCGAGCTTGCCGACCTTCCGGCCGGCTGCCCGTTTGCGGGCCGCTGCCCGCACACCATCGCGCTGTGCGCGCAGCAGCGCCCGCCCGCGCTCCGCGTCGACGCCGCCAACCACTGGGCACGCTGTGTGCTGCCCGAAGTCGTGCATGCGCCCTTCCCGGCAGCCCCGCAGCCATGATGTCTCCCGTCCCCCCCCCGGCAGCGCCGCTGCTGGAAGTCACCGATCTGGCACGCAGCTACCGGCTGCCGCGCGAGAAGCTGTTCAGCGCGCCGCAACGCATAGAGGCGCTGCGCGGCGTGAGCCTGCGCATGGACAACGGCCGCAGCCTGGGGGTGGTCGGCGAGTCGGGTTCGGGCAAATCCACGCTGGCGCGGCTGGTGATGGCGCTGGACCGGCCCGATGCCGGCCAGGTCAAGCTGCTGGGCCAGGACCTGCACCGGCTTGCGCCCAGGGCGCTGCGCGCCGCGCGCCGCGACTTCCAGATGGTGTTCCAGGACCCGTATGGCTCGCTGGACCCGCGCCAGCGCGTGTCGCGCATCGTGGCCGAGCCGCTGCAGGCGCTGCGCCTGGGCAGCGGCGCCGAGCAGCGCGAGCAGGCCGCGCAGGCGCTGGCCGAAGTCGGCCTGCGCAGCGGCGACCTCGACAAGTATCCGCACGAGTTCTCGGGCGGCCAGCGCCAGCGCATTGCCATCGCGCGCGCGCTGATCACGCGCCCGCGGCTGATCGTTGCCGACGAGCCCGTCAGCGCACTGGACGTGTCGGTCCAGGCCCAGGTGCTCAATCTGCTGCAGGACCTGCAGCAGCAGCACGGCCTGGGCTATCTGCTGATCAGCCATGACCTGGCCGTGGTGCAGCAGCTGTGCGATGAAGTGGTGGTGCTCTACCAGGGGCAGATCGTCGAGCGCGGCACGCCGGCGCAGCTGTTCAGCGACGCGCAGCACCCCTATACCCGCGCGCTGGTGGCAGCCGTGCCGCGCATTGCGCCGGGACGCGCGCGCGCGCGCCGGCGCGAGCGCGCCGCCGCCAGCGCCGCAATGGTGTAAAAAGGCGGATGCACCGCCAGCCCGCACGGGCTGCGCCCCCAGAACATTTCGCCCGGAGACACCCCCCATGTTGAATCGCCGCAGTGTATTGGCCGCCAGCACGCTGGCCAGCACGACCTTGCTCGCCCCCTGGGGTGCCATTGCCCAGGACAAGAAAAACACCGCCGTGGTGCTGGCACTCACCCTCGAGCCGCCGGGGCTTGACCCCACGGCCGGCGCGGCCTCGTCCATTGCCGAGATCGTCCACTACAACCTGTTCGAGACCCTGACCAAGATCAATTCCGACGGCAGCGTCTCACCGCTGCTGGCCGAAAGCTGGGAAGTCGCCGCCGATCTCAAGACTTTCACCTTCAAGCTGCGCAAGGACGTCAAGTTCCACAACGGCGTACCCTTCAATGCCGATGCGGTGAAATTCTCGTTTGACCGCGCCGCGGGCGAGAAAAGCACCAACAAGGACAAGCGCACCTTTGCCGGCATGCGCACCCAGGTCGTCGACCCGCACACGGTGGTGATCACCAACGAGGACATCGACCCCGACTTCCTGTTCGTGCTGGGCCAGGCGACGTCCATCATTGTCGAGCCCAGGAGTGCGGCGACCAACGCCACCCAGCCCGTGGGCACCGGCCCCTACCAGATCGGCCGCTGGAGCAAGGGCGCTTCCGTGACCCTGACGGCCTGGAAGGACTACCGCAGCGCCAGGGACATCCATATCCAGCGCGCCACCTTCCGCTTCATTCCCGACCCCGCGGCCCAGGTCGCGGCACTGATGGCCGGCGATGTCGACTGCTTTGCGCGCGTGTCACCGCGCAGCGTCGCGCAGTTCAGGGCCAACGCCCGTTTCCAGGTACTGGTCAGCGGCTCGCGCGCCAAGACCATCATGGCCATCAACAACGCGCGCAAGCCCTTGAACGACGTGCGCGTGCGCCGGGCGATTGCCGCCGCCATAGACCGCAAGGCGGTGATCGACGGCGCGGCCGAAGGCTATGGCGTACCCATAGGCAGCTACTACGTGCCCACGGCTTTCGGCTATGTCGACACCACGGGAATCAATCCCTACGACCTCGACAAGGCCAAGGCGCTGCTGGCCGAAGCCGGCGTCAAGCTGCCGCTGGCGCTGACCATGACGCTGCCGCCCGCACCCTATGCGCGCCAGGGCGGAGAAGTGATTGCCGCCCAGCTCGCCAAGATCGGCATCGAAGTCAAGCTGCAGAACGTCGAATGGGCGCAATGGCTCAGCGGCACCTACGGCAACAAGAACTACGACTTGACGATCATTTCGCATGTCGAGCCGTTTGACCTGGGCAACTTCACCAAGCCCGACTACTACTGGGGCTACCAGTCGCCGCAGTTCAACGCGTTGTTCGAACAGATCAAGCGCACCAACCGCCCCGCCGACCGCGCGCGCCTGCTGGCCGAAGCCCAGCGCCTGATCGCGCAGGAATCGGTGCATGCCTTCCTCTACCAGCCACAATGGGTGACGGTGGCCAAGAAGGGTCTGCGCGGGCTGTGGAAGGACATGCCGGTGTTTGTCAACGACCTGTCAGCCCTGTCCTGGGCATAAACTGAAGCACCCCCTGAGCGACTGCGTGGCTTCCTCGCTGCCCCCTTGCTGGGGCACGCCAGTTTCTACGAACTGTGCACCATGAGATAGCTACGTGACAGATTCACCGTTGCAATGAGGCCAGGCGCGCGGCCAGGCCGACAAAGACCAGCGCGGTCAGCCGGTTGAGCCAGCGCTGGCCCTTGGCCGAGCGCTGCAGCAGGCGGCCGAAAGCGCCGGAAAAGCAGGCCATGGCGCCAAACACCAGGAACGCGGCCAGCATGAACACGCCGCCCAGCAGCATGATCTGCGGCGCCAGGCGGCCACGCGCCGGATCGGCAAACTGCGGCAGGAATGCCAGGAAGAACATCAGCACCTTGGGGTTGGTCAGGCTCATGAACATGCCGCGCGCGCTCATGCGGCGCAGCGCGCGTGCATCCATGGCACGCCCGGCCTCGGGCGTGCCGGCGTCGGCATGCATCACCGGAGCGCGCCAGGCCTGCCAGGCCAGATAGCTGAGATAGGCCGCGCCGCAGTACTTGAGCACGGTGAAGGCCATGGGCGACGAGGCAAACACCGCCGCCAGTCCCAGCGCCACGGCTGCCGTATGCACCACCAGCCCGGCGCAAAGCCCCAGCACCACCGCCATGCCGGCGCGCGCGCCATGGCGAATCGACTGCAGCAGCACAAACACATTGTCCGGACCAGGGCTGATGGCCAGCAGCACGGCAACGCCAAAGAACGCGATCAGGGTTTCGGGAGTGGGCATGAAAAGGCTTTCAGACGCTCTTGAACCTCGGCGCTCGTCACCAGCCTGGATCACCAGTCCCTCGATGGTGCGTGGCAAGAGGCTAGCGGAGGGCCGGTACGATTGAGCAAAGAGTTCGGGAAGGGCGGATCGAGCCGCCGCCGGGCCGCCCCAAGGCGGCGAGGGCCCCCCTGGAAGGCAGCGCGCTACGCGAAGCGAGCAAGCGTGGGGGCTATGGTCAAGCCCTGCCCATGATGGAAGCCGTCGCCATCAGCTCTTCGAGCAACGCCAGCGACATCTTCCCCGACACCGCATAGGGGTCGAGTTCAATGGTCTCGGAATACTTGAGCACGATCGCATGGTTGATGCGCGACAGATTGACCTGGCCCATGGTCCAGCCGCCAAAGCGGCGCTCGTTGATTTCCTCGTAGTGCAGCAGCTCCACATCCTGGTGGCGCGCATCGCGCTGGATATGGCCAAACAGCGCGCTGACCTGCGAGCGCCCGCCTTCAATGGCCTGCAGGAACACGCCGCCGCCATAGCACAGCACGCCGGTGATGCCGGTCGCCGGGTTGTGCTCGCGCGCCTGGGTCAAAATGGCTTCGATTGCCTCGGCAGACGCATCTGCAGCTCGGCTTGCATAGATCAGGCGCACCAGCATGGTTCAGTTCCTTCCGGGAATCAGCGACAGAAATTCGCGGCGCAGGTTCGAGTCCTTGAGGAACACGCCGCGCATCACCGAGTTGAGCATCTTGGAATCCATCTCGCGCACGCCGCGCCATGACATGCAGAAGTGGGATGCTTCCATGACGATGGCCAGACCGTCGGGCTGGGTCTTTTCCATGATCAGGTCGGCCAGCTGCACCACGGCTTCTTCCTGGATCTGGGGACGTCCCATGACCCAGTCGACCAGGCGGGCATACTTGGACAGACCAATGACATTGGTGTGTTCGTTGGGCAGCACGCCAATCCAGATCTTGCCTATCACCGGGCAGAAATGGTGGCTGCAGGCGCTGCGCACCGTGATCGGGCCGACAATCATCAATTCGTTGAGATGCTCGGCATTGGGGAACTCGGTGATTGCCGGGGCCTGCGTGTAGCGGCCCTTGAACACTTCGTTGACATACATCTTGGCCACGCGCCGCGCGGTGGTGCGGGTGTTGTGGTCCTTGGCGGTGTCGATGACCAGACTGTCAAGCACGCCCTGCATCTTGGACTCGACTTCGTCGAGCAATTTCTCGAGTTCGCCGGGTTCTATGAATTCCGCGATGTTGTCGTTGGCGTTGTAGCGCTTGCGTGCCGCAGCAAGCCGCTCGCGGATTTTCACGGAAACGGGCGTCCCTTCGTCGGGGCTGGCTGTGTTCATGTCGGCGGCAGCAAGTTCTCTGAGCATGCGGGCATCCTACCAGCGATTGCACCATGTGCCGTCGCAAAGGACTTCCCCGGATTTCGCTGCAAACCCCGGGAATTTGCCGCCATGGACTTAGAGCTTGAACTCGGCAATCAGCGGCAGGTGATCGGACATGCGCCACCAGATCTTGCCCTTGGGCACATGCAGGCCGCAGGGCGTGAGGCCACGCACATAGACATGGTCGAGCTGGGCCAGCGGCAGGCGCGAGGGGTAGGTCATCATGCCGGCCGCATCTTCGAATTCGTAGAGGCCGAAACCGCCCAGCATGCGCTTGATCTGGCCGCCCCAGTCGTTGAAATCGCCGGCCACGACCAGCGGCGCGCCCGGCGGCACTTCGCGCTCGATGAAGCGCTGCAGCTGGGCGATCTGGCGCATGCGGCTGCCGCGTATCAGTCCCAGATGGACGACGATGGCATGCACGCTGCGGCCCTGGATGTCGATTTCCACATGCAGCAGTCCGCGCTGCTCGAAGCGGTGGTCGGAGATGTCCTCGTGCTTGTGGCCCAGAACCGGCCAGCGCGTGAGCAGCGCATTGCCGTGCTCGCCATCGCGCGTATAGGCGTTGGTGCGGTAGATGGACTCGTAGCCTTCGGGGGCCAGGTATTCCGCCTGCGACACCTCGGGCCAGCGGTCGAAGTACTGTGCCTCGCGCCGGTTCATCTTGCGCACTTCCTGCAGGCAGACGATATCGGCATCAAGCTGCTCCACCGCCAGTCCCAGGTTGTGGATCTCGAGCCGGCGTGCCGGGCCCAGGCCTTGCACGCCCTTGTGGATGTTATAGGTCGCGACACGCAGGATGCCGGAGTCGGAATTATGGGCAGCAGTCATGTACAGCGAGTGGAACGGAAAGAGGAGAAGTGAAGCGCGGCAAAAGCAATATGGCTTCTGCGTTCGATGCAGCCGCACAGCGGTCCGCCGCTTCGTGCCAAGCATGCCAAGCAAATGCGGTGTGTTCGCGAGGATTCAAGCCCACAGGGGTGTAGGACGGAACCTCCAGACCGAACACCCGCTCGGTGTTGTGCCAGACACCGGGCACATAGCGGTGCTGCCATTGCGGGTAGATGGTGTAGACATTCTCGAGTTGCCAGTCAAGCAGGCGGCAGCCCGGACCATGGGCGTCAATGCCGGTTTCCTCGCGCACTTCGCGCGCGGCCACGGCCTGCCAGTCCTCGTCCTCGAAGTCCTTGCTGCCCGTGACCGACTGCCAGAACTCCGGCTGGCCCGTGCGCTGCAGCAGCAGCACCTGCAGTTGCGCCGTGTGGATCACCACCAGCACCGATTGCGGAATTTTCGCCATGGACCATTGTGGACCAGGCCGGCGCGCAAGAAAAAACGGCACCCGCCCGACCCTAGGGTCAAGTGGGTGCCGTGGCGCTCATGCGCGCAGGAAGCGATTAAGCCTTGGCTGCGTCCAGGTTCCGCAGGCGGATATGCAGTTCACGCAGCTGCTTTTCATCGACCGGGCTGGGCGCCTGGGTCAGCAGACACTGGGCGCGCTGGGTCTTGGGGAAGGCAATCACGTCGCGGATCGACTCGGCGCCGGTCATCAGCGTGACGATGCGGTCCAGGCCGAACGCCAGGCCGCCGTGCGGGGGTGCGCCGTACTGCAGCGCGTCCAGCAGGAAACCGAACTTCTGCTGGGCGTCTTCGGGCGTGATCTTGAGGGCATCGAACACCTTCTTTTGCACTTCGGCGCGGTGGATACGGACCGAACCGCCGCCCATTTCCCAGCCGTTGAGCACCATGTCGTAGGCCTTGGCAATGCACTTGCCGGGATCGGTGACCATCAGGTCTTCATGGCCGTCCTTGGGCGCCGTGAAGGGGTGGTGCACGGCGACCCAGCGGTCGTTTTCCTCGTCATGCTCGAACATCGGGAAGTCGACCACCCACAGCGGCGCCCAGCGGTCCTCGAACAGGCCATGGCTCTTGCCGAATTCGCTGTGGCCGACCTTGATACGCAGCGCGCCAATGGCGTCGTTGACGATCTTTTCCTTGTCGGCACCAAAGAAGATCAGATCACCGTCCTGGGCGCCCGTGCGCTTGACGATCTCGGCCAGGGAGGCATCGTGCAGGTTCTTGACGATGGGCGACTGCAGGCCTTCGCGGCCCTTGGCCACTTCATTGACCTTGATCCAGGCCAGGCCCTTGGCGCCGTAGATCTTGACGAACTCGGTGTAGCCGTCGATCTCGCCGCGGCTCATTGCCGCGCCACCGGGCACGCGCAGCGCCACGACGCGGCCACCCGGCGTGGTTGCGGGAGCGGAGAACACCTTGAAGTCGACATCGGCCATGACATCGGTCAGCTCGGTGAATTCCAGCTTGACGCGCAGGTCGGGCTTGTCGGAACCGTAAAGACGCGCCGCTTCCTGGTAGCTCATGACCGGGAAGTCGCCCAGGTCCACGCCCAGCGTGGTCTGGAACACGGTCTTGATCATGCCCTGGAACATGTCGCGGATTTCCTGCTCATCCATGAACGATGTCTCGATATCGATCTGGGTGAATTCGGGCTGGCGGTCGGCGCGCAGGTCTTCGTCGCGGAAGCACTTGGTGATCTGGTAGTAGCGGTCGAAGCCGGCGACCATCAGCAACTGCTTGAACAGTTGGGGCGACTGGGGCAGCGCGAAGAACTGGCCGTCATGCACGCGGCTGGGCACGAGGTAGTCGCGCGCGCCTTCGGGCGTGCTCTTGGTGAGCATGGGAGTCTCGATGTCGACGAAGCCGTTGGCGTCGAGGAACTTGCGCACTTCCATGCTGACCTTGTAGCGCAGCATCAGGTTCTTCTGCATGTACGGGCGGCGCAGATCCATCACGCGATGGGTCAGGCGCACGGTTTCCGACAGGTTCTCGTCGTCGATCTGGAATGGGGGCGTCACGGAAGCGTTGAGCACCGTCAGGTCATGGCACAGCACTTCGATCTGGCCGCTCTTGAGCTTGTCGTTGGTCGTGCCCGCGGGACGCGCGCGCACCAGGCCCTTGACCTGCACGCAGAATTCGTTGCGCACGCCTTCGGCGGTGGCAAACATCTCGGCGCGGTCGGGATCGCAAACCACCTGCACATAGCCTTCGCGGTCGCGCAGGTCGATAAAAATCACGCCACCGTGGTCGCGGCGACGGTTCACCCAACCCGACAGGGTGACGGTTTCGCCCAACAGGGCTTCGGTCACAAGACCGCAATAGTGGGAGCGCATGGCCATGGCTAGTCTTCCTGCGCCCTCTTGGGACGCGACAAGGTTTGTTATTTGGGATTCGCGGGCGTGGTGTCGGGTGGCGTCACCACGCCCATCGAAACAATGTACTTGAGCGCGGCATCGACACTCATGTCGAGTTCGATGCAGTCACTCTTGCGCACGATCACGAAATAGCCCCCAGTGGGGTTCGGGGTCGTGGGAACGAATACGCTGAGGTATTCGTCGCGCAGATAGGCGGCGATTTCGCCGCTGGGCGTGCCCGTGACAAAAGCCACGGTCCAGACACCTTCGCGCGGCCATTGCACCAGCACGGCCGTGCGAAAGGCGTTGCCGCCTTCCGAAAACAGCGTGTCCGACACCTGCTTGACGCTGGAGTAGATCGAGCGCACCACGGGGATGCGGCTGACCACGGCATCGCCCCAGCTCACCAGCGTGCGGCCGGCGAAATTGCTGGCTGCGGCGCCCACCACCAGCAAGATGGCCAGCGTCAGCAGCACGCCGAAACCCGGAATATGCAGGCCCAGCAGGCGATCGGGCTGCCAGGCTTCGGGCAGGATGGTCAGCGTCTGGTCCAGCGTACCCACGATCCAGTTCAGCACCCAGACGGTGATGACGCCGGGAACAATCACCAGCAAGCCGGTAAACAGCCATTTGCGCAAAGCAGCCATGTGCGGGACTCAGTCGGCCGCGCCGGCAGTGGCGGCGGCAGAAGCGGACATGGCGGCCGGCGCGGCAGCGGCCGGCGCGGCATCGGCAGCAGCGGCGGGCGCGGCATCGGCCGCCGCCGGGGCGGCCGCAGGCTTGCTGCCGCCGTTCTTGAAATCGGTGGCATACCAGCCCGTGCCCTTGAGCTGGAAGCCCGGGGCCGTGAGCTGCTTGGAAAACGCCTGGGCGTTGCAGGCCGGGCACTGCGTCAGCGCCGCATCGGACATTTTCTGCAACACATCCTTGGCGTGACCACAGGAACCACACTTGTAGGCGTAAATGGGCATAGCGCTTTGAATCGAGGGAAAGTGCAAAACCCTCAATTATAGGCGTGCACCTCTAACCCGGGGCTGGCAGGGCTGCCTGCCGGAATTTTCAGGCCACGGTCTGGGCGAAATGATGACCGGCTTCGCGCTGGTTGCCCAGCCACTGCGGCAGCAGCGATCCGGCCCACATTCCGCCGGCCGCGCACAGCAGTCCGGCAAGCTGCTGCGGAAAGATCTCGGCCCAGCCGGGAACGCAGATCACGCTCAGCCAGCCGCCCAGGCCCAGAACCACCGCCGCCAGCGCGCCCTGGGTCGTGGCGCGCTTCCAGTACAGGCCTGCAGCCAGCGGCACCAGCGCCCCGACCAGCGGCACCTGGTAGGCGCCGGACACCATTTCATAAATGGAGCTGCCCTGCATGGTGATTGAATAGGCCAGCACGCACAGCGTGAAGCCCAGCACCGACAGGCGCATGGCCTTGAGCGTGTCGGCGTCCGACATGCTCGGGCGCAGGTTGCGCAGGATGTTCTCGACAAACGCCGTTGACGGCGCCAGCAGCGTTGCCGAAGCCGTGGACATGATGGCCGACAGCAGCGCGCCGAAGAACGCGATCTGCAGCGCCAGCGGCATGCGCTCCATCACCAGCGTGGGCAGCAGCTTTTGCGGGTCGTCGGCCAGCAGCGCGGCCGCGGTTTCGGGCATCACCAGCACCGCGGCCGTGACCACGAACATCGGCACGAAGGCAAACAGGATGTAGAAAATGCCGCCAATGATGGGACCGCGTCGCGCGATCGAAGCGTTCTTCGACGACATCACGCGCTGGAACACATCCTGCTGCGGAATCGAGCCGAGCATCATGGTGATGGCCGCTGCTATGAAGAACAGCCAATCGCGCGCGCTGGCGTTTTCCGGGAAGAAACGGAATTTTCCTTCGCGCGCCGCGAAGTCGATCACGCGGCCCGCGCCGCCGGCCAAGTCGGCCGCGTACCAGGCAATCAGCACCAGCCCGATGACGATCACGATCATCTGCACGAAATCCGTCAGCGCCACCGACCACATGCCGCCGTAAAGCGTGTAGACCAGCACGATCAGCGTGCCGACCACCATGCCGGCCGTGATGGACATCGCGCCCTGCGTGAGCAGGTTGAATACCAGGCCCAGCGCGGTGATCTGCGCACCCACCCAGCCCAGATAGCTGAAGATGATGATGGCCGAGCACAGCATCTCTATCGTGCGGCCAAAGCGCAGGCGATAGTAGTCGCCAATGGTGATCAGGTTCTTCTGGTAGAGCTTGTAGGCAAAGAACAGGCCGACCAGCACCAGGCACATGCCCGCGCCAAAAGGGTCCTCGACCACGCCGCTCAGGCCCTCCTTGACGAATTGCGCCGACACGCCCAGCACCGTTTCCGAGCCGAACCAGGTGGCAAACGTGGTGGCGATCACCACCGCCAGCGGCAGGCTGCGACCGGCCAGCGCATAGTCGGCCGTGTTCTTGACGCGCGTGGCCGCATACAAGCCTATGCCTATGGACGCAAGCAAGTACAAAACGATGAACGTGATCAGCATGGCACCTCTCCCCAACCCCGGGTATTGTCAAAACCGCTGCGGATTATCCAGGCAATAGGCGTCCTGCATACCGTGCTGTGGTGCAAATGATGCGGGGACATGTTGCCGCGTGCGCAGGAGGCCGGCATCCAGGCGGCACCGGCCGCCTGGAGCAGGTTCAATAAAACCGCACGCGCGCCAGGACCTGCATCACCAGCAGTCCCAGCAAAAAGCCCACGCCGCCATAGACCAGCGCCTGCAGCAGGCTGTTGGTGCGGTGCTGGGCCTTGACCAGTTCCTGCAAGGCCTTGTTCTGGTCGTCGTTGTTGTGCTGCAGCGCGCGGTACAGCAGGCGCGGCAGCTCGGGCAGCAGCTTGGCATAGGTCGGCGCCTCGTTGCGCAGTTCGCGCCACAGACGCTGCGGCCCCATCTGCTCGAGCATCCACTTCTCCAGGAACGGCTTGGCCGTGCTCCACAGATCGAGGTTGGGATCGAGCTGGCGCCCCAGGCCTTCGATGTTGAGCAGCGTCTTTTGCAGCAGCACCAGCTGCGGCTGGATTTCAACCTGGAAGCGGCGCGAAGTCTGGAACAGCCGCATCAGCACCATGCCCAGCGAGATTTCCTTGAGCGGACGGTCGAAATAGGGCTCGCAGACCGAACGTATCGCCGACTCGAGTTCCTCGACCCGCGTGGTCGGCGGCACCCAGCCGCTTTCAATGTGCAGCTGCGCCACGCGCTTGTAGTCACGGCGAAAGAAGGCCGTGAAATTCTGCGCGAGGTATTCCTTGTCGAACTCGGTCAGCGTGCCGACGATGCCGAAGTCAATCGAGATGTAGCGCCCGAAGGTCTGCGGATCGAGGCTGACCTGGATGTTGCCAGGGTGCATGTCGCCGTGAAAGAAGCCGTCGCGGAACACCTGGGTGAAGAACAGCGTCACGCCGTCGCGCGCCAGCTGGGGAATGTCCACGCCGGCTTCGCGCAGGCGTTCCACCTGGCTGATGGGAACGCCTTTCATGCGCTCCATGACCATGACCTGCGGATGGCAGAAGTCCCAGTGGATCTCGGGAATCAGCACCAGGTCCAGCCCTTCCATGTTGCGGCGCAACTGCGCGGCATTGGCGGCTTCGCGTATCAGATCGAGCTCGTCATGCAGGTAGTTGTCGAATTCGGCAATCACCTGACGCGGCTTGAGGCGCTTGGCGTCAGCCGACAGGCGTTCGACCCAGCGCGCCATCATGTGCATCAGCTGCAGATCCTTGTCGATCACCGCCAGCATTCCGGGGCGCAGCACCTTCACGGCGACTTCGTGCTCCACGCCATGGCGGTCACGCAGCACGGCGAAATGCACCTGGGCAATTGACGCGCTGGCCACGGGCTGCTGCTCGAAGCTGACAAAGATATCGGCCAGCGGCCGCTGGAACGAGCGCTCGATGGTCGCGACGGCGATCTCGGCCGGGAACGGCGGCACGCGGTCCTGCAGCTTGGCGAGTTCCAGCGCCACGTCGGGCGGCAGCAGGTCGCTGCGCGTGGACAGCACCTGGCCGAACTTGACGAAGATCGGTCCGAGCTGCTCGAGCGCCTGGCGCAGACGCACGCCGCGCGGCGTGTGGAAACGCCGGCCAAACGTCAGCACCCGGCTGAGCAGGCGCAGCGACGGCTGATTGAAACCGGACAGCACCAGTTCATCGAGGCCGTACCGGAACACCACCCACAGGATGGTCACCCCACGCAGCAGACGACTCATGGCTGATTCCGGCCGCCAATGTCCCCAGGATGCGTCTCGCCTGCATCCCTGGCCCGGCCACCGCGCGCACCGACGAACTGGCGCAGCGTCTGCGCGGCCTTGCGCGCCACCTGCGACACCGTATGCGCCGGCGCATCGCCGATCACGCGCGCCAGGTCTTCCTCGATATCCCACTGCACGTTGTCGACCAGCCAGTTGATGTCGGCCGCCAGCTGCACATCGCCTTCGATGCGTATCGCGGGCTTGTCGCCGCGCAGCGCGGCCTGGGCCAGCGCCAGCGGCGAGGTGTCGGTGACTTCAAGCTGCAGGTCGGGCACGGCGCCGGCGTCGGCCAGGTCCAGCAGGCCGGCGGGCGTGATCGTCAGCGCCATGGCGAACGAGCGCCACTGGACACGGGCGACGCGGCCTTTTTGCCGCACCAGACGCTCCATTGCCGCCTTCTCCTGCATCAGCACATGGTTGAGGAACAGCACCGTGCGCTGCTGCACTTCGTGCACCAGCCAGGACGGAAGTTGCGGGCCTGACACAACGCGTTCCAGGAGGCCGTTCAGGAAAGAAAAAGGGGACTGTGTTGCCATAGTCCCCGATTATTCCCTAGTTGGAGGAAATTACTGCAAAGCCTGCACTCCGGCAACCAGCCAGCCGCTGTTGCCGCTCTTGGTCTTGGTCATATTCCACACTTCGCGGAAGGGGCTAGGGCTGGCCGAAGCTTCCTCGCGGATCATGCCCGAGAACTCGACGCTGGCCATGTAGCCGTCGCCCAGGTCTTCGATTCCCAGCAGCTGGGCTTCGATCATCAGCACGTCGGTCTGGTTCACGGCGCCGGGATGCTCGGCTTCGCGCTCGGCCAGCTGGGTGCGGATTTCCGACAGCATGCCGTCGGTCATCATGGCGCGCAAGCTGGCGATGTCGGAGCGGTCCCAGGCTTGCTGCAGCGTCACGAAATTGCGCTTCGCGGCCGTGAGGAAGCCGTCGGCATCAAAGCCTTCGGGCACGCTCCAGGTGGAAGGCAGGGCCGAGCCGATCAGCGAACCACCGGCCGAACCCGTGGCCGCAGCCACCGGCTCGAAGGCAGTTGCCTGGTTTTCCCAGGGACGGGCGGAAGCGTCGTTGCCCACCTTGTCGGGGCTGTACTGGCGGGCCATGGGCACATCGCCCGTGCCGCCGGCGCCCGCGCCCTGGAAGGCAAACGGGCTGCGTGCCGCGGCGGCGTTGTCCGCCTTGGCCTTGCGCGAACGCATGACCATGCCCACAACCACCATGATGGCCGCTGCCAGCAGACCGAACATCAGCATGTTGGCAAAGGCTTCACCGAAGCCCAGCGAGTTGGCCAGCCAGGCCAGGCCCAGGCCCGCGGCCAGACCGCCAAGCATTGCGCCCCAGGGCTTCTTCGGCGCTGCCGCCGCCGGCGCCGCGGCGCCGGGCTTGGCCGCGGCCGAATTGCTGGCCGCATTCTGGGCCGGTGCGCCAGGCGCGCCGGGACCTGCGGATTCGCGCTGCGTCACATTGCTCGATTGCTTGCCCATGGACTTGCCGCCGCCCATGCGCTTGGCATCGGCATCCAGGTGGACCACCGACAGCATTGCCACCAGTACTACCGACCAGAGCTTCATCATGTCATCTTCCTTCCGTTGTTCGTTTTAAAGTGGCCAACACAACCCTTGCTGCGTCGTTGCGTTGCCTTGTCATGCTGTTTGCGTTTTTCTCTATCCTACTCAGCACTTGATACCCACATGAAGCGCCACGATGCCGCCCGTCATATTGTGGTAGTCGACATGGCCGAAGCCGCATTGCTTCATCAGCGTCTTGAGTTCATCCTGGCTGGGGTGCATGCGTATGGACTCGGCCAGGTAGCGGTAGCTGGCGTCATCGCCGGCGACCAGCTTGCCCAGCGTGGGCAGCACCTTGAACGAATACCAGTCATAGGCCTTGGTCAGCGGTTTGGCGACGCGCGAGAACTCGAGCACCAGCAGCCGGCCGCCGGGCTTGAGCACACGGCACATCTCGCGCAGCGCCTGGTCCTTGTGCGTCATGTTGCGCAGGCCGAAAGCCACGCTGACGACATCGAAATGCGCATCGGGAAACGGCAGCTGCTCGGCATCGCAGACCAGGGTCGGCAGCAGCACACCCTTGTCGATCAGGCGGCTGCGGCCCACGCGCAGCATGGCTTCGTTGATGTCGGTGTGCACGACTTCCCCGCTGGCACCGACCTTCTTGGAAAACGCCAGCGCCAGGTCGCCCGTGCCGCCCGCAATGTCAAGCACCTTGCTGCCTTCGCGCAGATTGGCCACCATTACGGTGTAGGCCTTCCAGGCGCGGTGCAGGCCGCCCGACATCAGGTCGTTCATGACGTCGTATTTGGTCGCGACCGAATCAAAGACACCGCGCACATGGCGTGCCTTGTCCTGCTCGTCAACCGACTCGAAACCGAAATGTGTGGTGCTCATATGCAATCAATGCTAAGCCAAGCATGCGCCTGGCGTACAGCGACAACCCCGTGCCGCCGCAGGGCTTGCCAGGCCTGCATCAAAAAGAAAAAACGTCTGCAGCGCAGGCCGAAGCTGCGGCTGAAGCTACTATTAATATAGCATCCTCGATGCCATGGACCAGGGATTGTCCGTGGTTGCCGGTCGCCCGCGAAAGACTCGACGGCCCGCGTTCATGACGCAGCGCCGGTCAGCTCAATGGCTGGAGCACCCATGGCCTGAAGATTTGCCCGGCATAGGCGTGTCGCGGTCTACGCCCGCTGCCTCGAGCCGCTGCAGGTATTGCGCCCACAGCTGTTCCTGCTGGCTGCCCAGCTCGTACAGATAGACCCAGGTGAACAGTCCGCTTTCATGGCCGTCACTGAAGATCGGCTTGATCGCGTAGTTGCCCACGGGCTCGACGGCGACGAGCTCTACATTGCGCTTGCCGTACTGCAGCACTTCCTGGCCCGGGCCATGGCCCTGGACTTCGGCCGAGGGCGAATACACGCGCAGCAGCTCGAAAGGCAGGCGGAACTGCGCGCCGTCGGAGTAAGCCACTTCAAGCACGCGCGAGGCGCCATGCACCGTGAGGGATTCGGGGGTGGGGATTCCGGGCTTCAAACCTGCCATGACTCAACCTGCTTTCTTGGAAAATTTCAGGACCAGGGCTGCAGCGCAGCCACGAGACGGGCCTCGACTTCCGGCAGGCGCGCCGCCAGCGCGGCTTCGCGCCCGGGCAGGCGGTCGCGCTGCGCCGGCGCCCAGATGGCGGCGGGAAAATGGCTGTCCCAGTCAAAGCGCGCAATCACATGCCAGTGCAGGTGCGCCACCATGTTGCCCAGCGCCGCGAGATTGATCTTGGTCGGCTGCAGCTGCTCGCGCAGCACGCGCTCGACCATGGTCACGACCTGCATGCACAGCACGCTTTCGGGCGCCGACAGATCGGAGAACTCGCTTGCGTGGTCGGTCCAGACCACGCGGTAGAACGCTGGAAAGCCCGGCTCGTCGGCGCGCACCACGCGCAGCCGCGCCCCCTGCCAGACCAGCGCGCCGCCCACCGAGGTGCACAGCACGCAGGCCGGATCGTGGCAAGTGCGGGCGTTCACACCAGCACCCGCTCGATGCCGCCGGCGTTGGCCCGCGCCACGTACTCGGGCATCCAGTTCTCGCCCAGGATCTTGTTGGCCATTTCCACCACGATGTAGTCGGCTTCGAGCAGGCCGTTCTTCAGGTCGTCGCCATAGCGGCTCAGGCCCTGCAGGCAGCTGGGGCAGCTGGTCAGGATCTTGACGTTGTCCTGGGCATCGAGCGCGCCCGCGGCCTTGAGCTGGGCCTGGCCCTTGAGTAGCTCCTCTTCCTTGCGGAAACGGATCTGCGTCGAGATGTCGGGACGGCTCACGCCCAGCGTGCCGGACTCGCCGCAGCAGCGCTCGCTCTTGAGCACCTGGTCGCCCATCAGGCCCTTGACGGTCTTCATCGGGTCCTGCAGCTTCA
>Ga0308165_1002637_pt1 | contig 20834 bp, 20 predicted proteins | sample PhyWR2_FD_201032 | JGI IMG/M metagenome (GOLD analysis project Ga0308165, IMG submission 201032) | Phyllosphere microbial communities from UC Gill Tract Community Farm, Albany, California, United States - DLSLW.R2 | ecosystem: Host-associated > Plants > Phyllosphere > Unclassified | place: USA... | reverse complement strand
TGAAGAGAAAAAAGAAGCACCAGATGGCTTGTGGAATAAATGTCCAAATTGTAAAAAACCGCTACATCAGGCAGAACTTCAGGAAAACAAATACGTTTGTCATTACTGCGATTACCACCTGAGAGTAGGATCAAAAGAATATTTCGAGGTTTTATTTGATAACAACGAGTTTAAAGAGCTGTTTCCTAACTTAACATCAGGCGATCCGCTAAACTTTAACGATAATAAACCTTACACCGATAGAATTAAAGAAAGTCAGGCTAAAACAGGCTTAAAAGATGCAATTCGTGCAGGTGTTGGTAAGATTGAAGGACAAGATCTCGTGATTGCCTGTATGGATTTCGCCTTCATTGGTGGCTCTATGGGTTCGGTTGTAGGCGAAAAAATTGCAAGATCGATCGATTATAGCATTAAACATAAAGTTCCCTTCCTGATGATTTCTAAATCTGGTGGTGCACGTATGATGGAAGCTGCATTTTCATTGATGCAAATGGCCAAAACATCAGCTAAACTAGCGCTTTTGAGTCAGGCTAAAGTTCCTTATATTTCTTTATTAACCGATCCAACAACTGGTGGTGTAACTGCTTCATATGCCATGCTGGGCGATATTAATATTGCCGAACCAGGTGCATTGATCGGTTTTGCCGGCCCGAGGGTAATTAAAGAAACCATTAAAAAAGATTTACCAAAAGGTTTTCAAACAGCAGAATTCGTTCTTGAACACGGTTTCCTTGATTTTATAGTTGATAGAAGAGCCATGAAAGCTAAATTGGGCGCTTTTATTAAAATGATGAACAACTAATTGGTTCAATAGTGCATTAGTCATGAGCTCATTAGTTCAAATCTACTAATAGACAAATGAACTATAATAAGAAAAGCAGGGCTTGGAGAACTTCGGTTAATTCAGTCCTGCTTTTTGCTTTAAGTCCTCGTTACACTCCGGGCTTTTCGCGGCAATCAGGTTTAATTAACATAGGCCAGTGGTTCTTTTGTAAGGTTTTCCTAGCGAGCGTATTAAACCACCCCAACCTTCGGGCAGCCCTCGATGGGAGGGAATATTAACAGCAATTTTTCTTATTTTTAAACTAACCAAACTAAAAATCAGATGAAAAAGCTATTATTACTCACTTTCCTCATCACTTTCATTATTTCTGCTAACGCACAGGAGAAAAAACCTAAAGCCGCTTACGATGAGGTTTTGGCTAAAAAACTTGGCGCGGATAATTATGGAATGAAAATGTATGTCCTAGTGATGCTTAAATCAGGCACGAATACCACAGAAACAAAAGCCAAAACCGATAGTTTGTTTGCTGGCCACATGACAAACATGGGCAAAATGGTAGAGATGCAAAAACTCGTAGTGGCCGGCCCGATGGGTAAAAACGATAAAAATTACCGCGGCATTTTCATTTTAAATACAAAATCTATCGAAGAAGCCAAACAGTTACTGGAAAGCGACCCGGCAATTAAGGCTAAATTACTCGAACCAGAATTATACAATTGGTATGGATCTGCAGCGCTGGCTGAATATTTGCCATTTCATGATAAGATACAGAAAAGTAGTTATTAGGGTTGTTTGCCACGGAAGCACTGAAGGCACGGAGAAGTTAACATAGTGAGGTCAGATGTTACCATCTGACCTTTTAGCTTAATGAATCATTCAATATCCACTTGTGAGATTGCCACGGCGATGAAAAATCGCCTCGCAATGACGATCCTACTTACTGCAACATTTCCATTAACATCCCTTAACCCTAACGCTAATTCCATAAATTAGCGCATCAAATAACTAACCCTAACTCATTATGAATAAAAAAATACTATTTTCTGCGCTATTCCTGTGCACCACGGCGAGCGTTTTCGCGCAAGACAAAAAAGTAATCGACAATATTGTTAAAGAAGTGAACGAAAACTCTCAATTGGAGAAACTTGCACACGAACTGTTAGATGTTGTAGGGCCGCGTTTAGTTGGTTCGCCACAAATGAAACAAGCCAACGATTGGGCTGTAAAAAAATATAGCGAATGGGGCATTTCTGCCAAAAACGAAAAATGGGGCGAATGGGCTGGCTGGGAAAGAGGCATTACCCACATCGATTTAGTAAGTCCGCGGCTACGTACCTTAGAGGGTACACAATTGGCCTGGAGCCCATCAACCAATGGAAAAGCCATTAATGCAGAGGCAATTATTCTTCCAACAATTACAGATTCGGTATCTTTTCAAAAATGGTTACCTAATGTAAAAGGTAAAATCGTTTTAATTTCAATGAACCAGCTTTCTGGCCGACCAGAAAAAAACTGGGAAGAATTTGCCACTAAAGATCTTTTCGAGAAGTTTAAAAAAGAAAAGGCAGAAGGAACAAAAGCCTGGGCTGCCAGCATAGCCAAAACGGGCTTAACTGCTAAAACCTTACCTGTAGCCTTAGAAAACGCAGGCGCTGTAGCTGTAGTAATCAATAACTGGTCGCAAGGATTTGGCGTTGATAAAATTTTTGGTGCAAACACCACAAAAGTGCCAACTTTGGATTTATCGGTTGAAGATTATGGCCTGGTTTACCGTTTGGCACTGAATGGCGATAAACCTAAGTTAAAAATCGAAGCAGATTCCAAGAAATTAGGCGCAGTACCCACTTTTAATACCCTAGCAGAAATAAAAGGCACACAAAAACCAAACGAATATGTAATGTTATCAGCACATTTCGATTCGTGGGATGGTGCAAGTGGCGCTACCGATAATGGCTCAGGTACCATTTTAATGATGGAAGCGATGCGTATTCTAAAAAAAATCTATCCCAACCCAAAACGTACCATCTTGGTTGGGCACTGGGGAAGCGAAGAACAAGGTTTAAATGGCTCAAGAGCTTTTGTAGAAGATCATCCGGAAATTGTGAGCAACCTTCAGGCTTTGTTTAACCAGGATAACGGTACAGGCCGTGTGGTGAATATCGGTGGACAGGGTTTCGCTAAATCGAAAGATTACATTACCCGTTGGTTGGCTGCAGTTCCTGATACCATTAAAAATCAGATCAAAACCAGTTTCCCGGGAACGCCGGGCGCAGGAGGTTCTGATTTTGCTTCATTTGTGGCTGCCGGAGCTTTGGGTTATTCATTAAGTTCTACCAGCTGGGATTATGGCACTTATACCTGGCACACCAACCGCGACAGTTACGATAAATTGGTTTTCGATGAAATTAGAAGCAATGTAATTTTAGCTGCGATTATGGTATATATGGCTTCTGAAGATCCTGAAAAAACTTCGACCGAAAAAGCGACAGATTTACCTGTAAACGAACGTACCGGAAAACCATCTACCTGGCCGATACAAACGAAATCGAATAGAAAAGGTGGATTGTAGTTGAAAATTTTGAATTGTTTTAAAAAGGAGCATTTGGAAACAGATGCTCTTTTGAATATATTCAAATCGTTAACGCTCCTAACTACTGGTAATGAATTACTATTTATACATAACAATATATTTTCTCACTGGATTAATCTGCATTACACTAATCGATACTGTTGGTGCTGTCGCCTCAAGAAAATTAAACTTCAAGTATACTTATTTGAGCATAGTTTCTTTTATCGTTTACATCGGGATTGGCTATCTGATATCGAAGCAATATGGATTAACAATTGCTTTAATTGTAAATGCAATTCTAGGTTTATATGATAGCACGGTAGGAATGAGCTTATCAATAAGGGCAAAAGCAAATACCGGAAATATAACAGGTGTTGAAGGCAACCCTAAAATGATTGTAGGAATGATTATAACTGCACTCTTCTTGGGGATCTTCGGTTATTTTTTATCTGGAATATAAAAATCTAGTTTTAATTTTTAGTACCGCCACATTTAATTTATTTTAAGATTTACAATCAGGAAAGATGCTGAAATAAATTCAGCATGACGATAACGCAACATATATTTACTCCTCTTTCTTCTGGAATTTATAAAACAGATACCCCAAAAAAGGTAAAATCAAAACACTACCCAACAAAAGCGCTAAACCCAAACTATAAATGGTTTTTTCTGGCCCAACGGTTTCCAATAGCGAAATCGCATCTCCGCTTTTTAAACGGATAAAATTTGGAAAGTGGGCATAACTTATTGCCAGTAGGATCATTGTTACCTGAAAGCCTGCTAAAATGCGTAAAACCTTCGTTTTTCCTTTAATTAACAGGTACCATAATAACACAAGGGATAAACTAGCCAAAATAATAGCAGATACCCCCACCGTACTCTTGAAAACCCAATCAATCAAAGGAATTTTATCACGCTGTGCAGCAATAAATACCATTGCCCCAAAAACTACTGCAGCCACATTCATAAATTCGGCCTTTTTAATAAAACGGCGTTTATCATGCGCTTCCTTTGTTTCACCAATCAGATAGATGGCTGCCAGGAAACCGCATAGGGCAACCGTAAAAAAACCTACAGCAACTGAAAACCAGTTAAACCAGCCCGAAATATAGGCAGTATAGAAATCGGTCGCCTGTGTGTCGATATGACCCGAGATCAGGCTTCCTGCAATAATGCCGAGAAATAATGCGGTAATAAAACTCGAATACCTGAATATTCGGTTATACAGCCATTGCATATCATCTTTAACAGCATCGTAGTGGCGAAATACAAAAGCAGTACCACGGGCAATAATCCCGATGAGCATAATGGCCAATGGAATATGCAGATACACAGACATGGTGGTGTAAATGTGCGGAAATCCTACAAAAAGAATTACAATCGCAATAATTAACCACATGTGGTTGGCCTCCCAAACCGGACCAATGGCCTGGTACATTGTTTTACGGGTTTTGCTCCTATTTTTTGTTGAGGTAAAAAGCTCTATAATTCCTGCACCAAAATCGGCTCCGCCCAATAAAAAGTAGAGCAGAATGGCCATGCATAAAAATGTAATTACAACGTATTCCATAGTCTATATTTTTGCCGCAGATTTGCACAGATAAAAACAGATTTTAAAGAAGTTAAGCAACATGCATCAAAATTTTTATCCGTGCTCATCCTTTTCATCTGTGGTTAATGATTATTTTCTTCAATTTTATTGTATAATACAGGTACCATTTTAATTTGGCGATAAAGTAAAAACGTTACAATAATGCTTAACGAAACATAAATGGCCGAGAAGATATAAAAAGAATAAGCAATTCCTGGCATCGGCGTAACGGCATCTTTAGTGCGCATAATGCCATAAATAATCCACGGCTGCCTACCAACCTCTGTAACAACCCAACCTGCTTCTAAAGCGAGATAACCAAGCGGAATGGCAAAAACAAATAATTTAAGTATCCAGCGTTTTTCAGTTAAAGGTTTCTTTTTAAAAAGTATGAAGAAATAAGTTAAGGATATTAACAGCAGCAGCGTACCAATTCCAACCATGATCTGAAAAGCATAATGAGTGATGGCCACAGGCGGATGTTCATTTTCTGGAATCTGATCCAGTCCTTTAACCTCAGCTTTGAAATCGCCATGCGCCAGGAAACTTAAAGCACCTGGAATCTTGATCGCCCCTGTTACTGTTTTATCTTTTTCGTTCACAATTCCACCGATCAACAATGGTGCAGGTTTTTCGGTTTTATACAGCGCTTCCATTGCGGCAAGTTTAGCGGGCTGACGTTTGGCCACGTCTTTTGCAGAAATATCGCCACTTAAGGGTTGCAATAAAGCACCAATACAAGCAAATACAGCTGCTATTTTAAAAGCTTTTAAATGGAATTCCTTGTTTCTATCCCTCAAAATCATTAGGGCATGTACACCTGCCACAGCAAAACCTGTTGCAGTAAATGCAGCTAAACACATATGCAAAGACTGACTAAACCATGCATTATTGAACATTGCTTGAATGGGGTCGATATTGAGGTATTGTCCGTTTACAAAATCAAAACCCGCCGGACTGTTCATCCAGGCATTTGCAGCAACTACCAAAATTCCCGAGGCCAACCCACTTACCCCAACTACCATCCCGGTAAACCAATGGAACCACTTATTCAGTTTATTCCATCCATAAAGGAAAAAACCAAGTGCTATCGCCTCGATAAAAAAGGCTGTTCCTTCTAAAGAAAAAGGCATACCAAATATCGGTCCGGCATGATCCATAAATTTTGGCCAGAGCAGTCCCAATTCGAACGACAACATGGTACCTGATACTGCACCGGTGGCAAAAAATATAGCCACACCTTTACTCCAGGCCTTAGTAAGGTTTTTATATACCTCATCGTTTGTTTTAAGCCATTTATAATGCGAAACGGCCATAAAGAAAGGCATTACCATGCCAATACAGGAAAAAATGATGTGAAAGCCTAATGATAAGGCCATCTGGGAACGGGCTGCTATAAAATCATCCATGAGCTGTAGATTTTGAATTGTAACAAATATAGTTGTTAAACACTAAAGCCTACTGTAATTCAATGCCGTTGAAAGGATTATTTTAAATATAGAACGTTTATAAATTGAAAAAAGATTTGGATGTACTTTTTCGTGGAGTTATGCTTTTTTTACCACAGATAAGCACAGATTTTTTACAGGTTAATAACCTTAGCTGTGCTTATCATTTTTTATCTGTGATTAATATTCTTTATACTATACCCCTTTCAACTCGTCATAAGCAGCTGTTAAACTCCTTTGAATACCCTCCCCCTGCCATTCCGGTGCATTAGGGATGGTAGTTGTTTTCAGGATATCTTCTTTGCTTTTACCCGCTTTAATTTCTCCACCAACAAACGTTAAAAGATTTTGAAGATAGTTTTGATAAGCTTTAATATCTGCTTTATTTCCGGTTACTTTCTCCGGATCTAAACTATGTCCCCAGATAAATAGTGTATCATTATCAAATTGAGCTATAATTTTATCTAACGCGGTAATCCAGTTACCTATATGGGCACCATTTTCACGATCGATGTAAGGAAACTTACGGTTAAAAACCAAATCGCCTACATGTGCGATATTTGCATGCTCAAAATGATAAACAGCATCTCCGTTGGTATGACCAGAGCCATAATAGTATGCTTTAATGTTTTCATCACCCACTTTTGCATTCCATTTTGTTCCAAAAGTAGTATCGGGCAACAATTGTTTGTCGAGATTATTTGCTTTCTCTGCCCCTCTTTTCTGATTTACCAAAGAGTTTTGATGTGCAACAACTTTTTCGGCCAAACCTTTAAATGAGATGTTTCCTGCGGTATGGTCGCCATGGTGGTGGGTGTTAATTAAGTATTTAAAAGGTTTTTCACCCAGTTTTTTTAATTCTTCTATCACATGTGGTGCCGTTGTAGGAAATTGCGCATCTACCACAACAAAACCATTGCTCGAATTTAACCAGCCAATTGTGCCACCCTGCTCAATAAATATCCCTACATTATTACGCAAAGGCTTAAAATTGTAGGCACGCAGCAACTCTTGTTGTGCAAAAACATCTGCTTTATAAATCGAGAGCAAGGCCATAGCCAATGCCGAATTTTTGATAAAATTTCTTCTTTCCATTTTGGGTTTAAGCTAAAAAAACCACAGCAAATACTGTGGTTTAAATTTAATGATTTTGATCGTGAATTACTAAATTTATATCCCCGATCCTGGCGTGGTGCCTGGCTCATGCCCCGGACCAAAAGAATTGTTTTTGCGGTCTTTATCTTTATTGAATAAATTGGTAGTCACTTTAGATGATTTGTTTTCATCAAGTGTTCTATCCTCTTTAATATCTTCTGCATTTTTATCCAGTAAATCGTTCTCAACAACTTTACTTTTTTCTTTATTCGTTTCCATAGTAATTGTAAATTGATGTACTAAAAGAACAAGTAAAAAATAAGATTGTTTTTAATAGTTGTTTTGGGAATAGGATTATTGATTACTAAATCTATATTTGGTGAGTCATTAACCAAGAAATCAGGACACGACACAAACTATCCCCACCTTCCATGACTAAGTAGGAGAACATATTTTGGTTGGTGAGCCACCAACCAAGGAATCAAAAAAACATAGCTTAATGCCTGGTGAGGAGCTAACTAATTAACAAGATCGGGCATAGGAATATTCTAATGGTTGGTGAGTCACCAACCAAGGAATCGGAGTAGAGAAAAGCCAATATTGTTATTCAAATAAATTTATCAGCTGCGACTACAACATTGCCCCAGGTAGTTTACCCAACTCATGAATGCAGCCGAAAGAATGAAACCTTCTTTTATGGATTTTATTAAAATGATTTGAAGATTCAAAAGAAAATGGGTTAAGGATAAACTTATAAATGTGTTTCCTTTCTTCATTCAATTTTTCTTCCAGTTTTGCGTTTTCTAGATTCTGAGTGTTGCGGTTCTTTTCCATGACGATATAGATTATTGAAAACTTGGCTAGTTTTCAGGGTTAACAATTTTAATAATAAAAATTATTTTAAAATTTGCTTAACCTTATACCATAGGGATTTTGATAAGGTTTCGTATTGGAACTACATTAAAATGGCGAGGATTGCCTTTATCTTAATTAAATATAAGTTTTATTTCCGGGTTTTGCAAGGATTTTCTTGTTTTAATAGCTGACGGCAATCTGCACGTACTATAAAAACCATTAATTATTTTGGAAATCAGGTTCAGTGGCATTTAGGGAGATATCATCCTGCTCTTCGTTACTTCCGATAAAGAATCGGAACCACCACGATCAGGTTTAGGTGGCGCAGCCAGTAATATCATGCAGGGTTGCAGGGTGCATAGAATTTATTTTTAAGATTAATTCTTTTTTTTGCATCATACCATTAACCGCAAATAGCAGTACAGCCTTTCGTAATATAAACCTGGTTGAAATGGCATTCCGATCCTTCATCGGAATATAATGAAAAACAGGATGAACGTAAAGATGAAATGCTGACCCTGCTTTCCAAATCAATCCGCTATTTTTTTCCCTATAAAAAAAGTCCCAATTTTCATTGAGACTCTCCTATTTGGTTAATGATATTTTTATGCTAAAGCATTCTGCTTTACTACCATTTTAACTTTTTCGATTACATAATCCAATTCTTCTTTCGTAGTATATTTGCTAAATGAAAAACGCACGGATGGCCGGTTTGGATCGGCATTAATACCAGTTAACACATGCGAACCAATGTTCGAACCCGAAGAGCAGGCGCTACCGCCAGATGCGCAGATACCATTGATATCCAGGTTAAACAACAACATATCGGCCATATCCATTTCAGGGAAAGAAACGTTTAATACCGTGTATAAACTTTTATTGGCATCGGTTTCTCCGTTAAAAGCAATCCCTGGAATCTCAGCAATCAGCTGTGCTTTCAAATAATCTTTTAAACCCTGAATATGCGCCTGGTGCTGATCCATTTCGGCATAAGCAATTTCTAGGGCTTTGGCCAAACCAACAATACCATATACATTTTCGGTACCACCACGCATATTGCGCTCTTGTGCACCACCATAAATCATCGGTGGGATTTTGATGTTGCTGTTTACATATAAAAAGCCAACACCTTTTGGTCCGTGAAGTTTGTGTGCTGCGCAAACAATAAAATGTGCTTTAAGTTCGCGTACATTATGCGGATAATGGCCCATGGTCTGTACCGTATCGGCATGGTAAATGGCATTGTATTTTTCGCAGATATCGCCAACTTTAACCATATCGGTTAGGGTACCCAATTCGTTATTGGCATGCATTAGGGAAACAAAAGTACGCTGATTATTTTGAAGAAGTTCTTCTAAATGATTATAATCGACATTTCCTTTTTCATCAATATTAACAAAACTTAATTTATCGATCTCACCATTTTTAAGCATGGTATTTAAAGTATGCTCAACCGCGTGGTGTTCTATTTTTGAAGTAATAGCATGTTTAATGCCATAAGATGCAATGCCACAACGGATAGCTGTATTATCGGCCTCGGTACCGCCAGAAGTAAAAAACACTTCAGATGGTGATGCATTTAATAAACCAGAAACGGTTTTACGGGCTTTCTCTACAAGCGTTCTTACCTCGCGACCAAGCGCATGAATGGCAGATGGGTTACCAAAATAGTTTTCCATCACGTTTGTCATTTCTGCAATTACTGCCGCATCTAAAGGCGTTGTGGCTGCATTATCTAAATAGACCCTTTTCATTTCTACGAATATTTATAAGTTAGTGTGTTGTAGAGCTGCCTTGCTAAGAACCATCTCTATTTTAAAAGGTTGGGGTTTAATCGTTTTATTAAATCCTGACCGGTATGTTAAAGCCTAAAATCCTTTTGGGGATTAAAGGTGTAATATTTCTTTAATATCAGAAATAATTTTATTTGCTAAACTCTCTGCAATGGTTTCATTTTCTGCTTCACTGTAAATCCGGATGATGGGTTCAGTGTTTGAACGGCGCAAATGTACCCAAGTTTTATCAAATTCTATCTTCAAACCATCAATTGTGCTGTAGGGTTGATTTTTATATTTCTCTTCTACCTGTTTCAATAAGTTATCGATATCCATTTCAGGCGTAAGGGTAATCTTATTTTTAGAAATGTGGTATTGTGGGTAACTGGCTCTTAATACAGAGATTGATTTGCCAAATTTAGCTAAATGTGTTAAGAATAAGGCAATACCTACTAAAGCATCTCTACCATAATGCGATTCAGGATAAATGATCCCACCGTTTCCTTCACCACCGATAATGGCATTTGTAGCTTTCATTTTATTTACTACATTCACCTCTCCTACTGCCGATGCATTGTATTCTGAACCTGCTTTTTCGGTTACATCACGCAAAGCACGGGTTGAAGAAAGGTTTGAAACCGTGTTTCCTGGTGTATTTTTCAATACATAATCAGCAACAGCCACCAAAGTATATTCTTCGCCAAACATGCTGCCATCTTCGTTTACAAAACACAAACGGTCAACATCCGGATCAACTACAATACCTAAATCGGCATTTTGTTTCTGAACTTCTTTTGAAATTTCAGTCAGATTCTCTGGAAGCGGTTCGGGATTGTGGGGAAAATGCCCATCCGGAGTACAATATAATTCTACCACTCTGCTTACCCCCAATGCTTTTAATAAAGCAGGGATAAAAATACCCCCGGTTGAATTTACACAATCGATTACTACTTTAAAATCTGCTTTTTTAATTGCGTCAACATCAACCAATGGCAATGCTAAAACTTTATCGATATGTTTTTGAAGATAAGTATCGTTTTTAATTACTTTTCCCAACTTATCTACATCAGCAAAATCAAAATCGGCACTTTCTGCTAAATCTAAAACTTCTTTACCATCAGCATCACTAATAAATTCGCCGCTTGCATTCAGTAACTTTAAGGCATTCCACTGTTTCGGGTTATGGCTTGCTGTTAAAATAATACCACCACCTGCATTTTCATCAGGCACTGCAACTTCTACTGTTGGTGTAGTAGATAAACCCAGATCGATTACCTCAATACCCAAACCTTGTAGGGTTCCAATCACCAAATTGTTTACCATCTCACCCGAAATACGGGCATCGCGACCTAAAACTATTCTTTTATTGCCTGTTTTTTGTACTACCCAGCTTCCAAAAGCAGCTGTAAATTTCACAATATCAAATGGGGTTAGGCCATCGCCAGCTCTTCCACCAATGGTTCCTCGTATTCCTGAAATCGATTTTATTAAAGTCACTTTATATAATTTATTTGAGGCTCAAAAATAAGAAAAAAAACAACACAGCCGCTATTTTGGCAGGCTTGTGCAACTTAATTTACATTGTTTTTATATCTATTTGTACGATCTGTTTTATAGAATTGGGCAAAGCACCAAAAACAAACGTGTGTTTAATTTGAAAGGTAGATTTGATTTTTTTCCAATTAATTTTCGCTTGGGTTTAAATCAATGGAAACCCGCTAAAGAATAGTTTAACAAAATCAATGGTTCAATAACTTATTGGAGATGCTTCTTTAGTTTTCCCTGTTTCCTAATCTATTAACTTTATTGTGTTTTAGGATTTTTACATACTCCACAATAAGGGATACTACTTAAAATCAAATCATAATATTTTTGCAACTTTATTGCATAAAAGTACATTCTAACTTTACTAGCGATTGTAAAAGCTTATATTTGCATCTTTTTAAGATACAAACGGCTTTTATATGCAGCGCAAGTGGTTTCAATATTGGTTTAATTCGCCATATTATCATATTCTATATCAACAACGAAATGATGCTGAAGCCGAGTTTTTCATCGATAAACTCACCCATTTCCTTCACCCAAAGGCAGAAGCTAAAATGCTGGATATTGCCTGTGGAAAAGGCCGTCATTCTATTTATCTAAACAAAAAAGGCTTTGATGTTACTGGAATAGATTTATCTGAACAAAGCATCAAGTACGCCAAACAGTTCGAAAACAATAAATTGCATTTCCTTGTACACGATATGCGCAGGCTGTTTTACATTAACTACTTCGATGTTGCCTTAAACCTGTTTACCAGTTTTGGCTATTTCGATACGGAGAAAGATCATGTAAATGCACTGAAAACTTTCAGAAAGTGTTTAACAGCGGAGGGTATTTTGGTGCTTGATTATTTTAATACCGAAAAAATTATCCGCAACTTAAATTCTTGTGAAACAAAATCGCTTGATGGCATTACTTTCAACATCACTAAAAATGTGGTTGATGGAAAAATCATCAAAAAGATAAATTTCGAAGACCAACAAAAGGTTTATAATTTCGAAGAACGTGTTCAGGCTTTCAGTTTTGAAGACTTTCAGCGCATGCTTAATAAAGCTGGAATGGTTATCGAAAAAACATTTGGGAGCTATGGCTTGGATGATTTTGATGAATCGAGTTCAGACCGCTTAATTCTAATCTGTAAAAAAGCATGATAGAAAGCATACAGCAATTTGATGTAGACTTGTTTTTGAAAATCCATAGAGGGCTTTCGAACAGCTTTTTCGATTGGCTGATGCCATTGATGCGCAACCGTTTTTTCTGGTCGCCACTTTACCTCTTTATCATTATCTTTTGTATTAAACAATATAAAAAACAGGGATATTACATCATTGGCATGTTGCTTTTCACTTTTGCCATGGGCGATTTAATCTCTTCAAAGGTTGTAAAGCCCTGGGTATCGCGCGTAAGGCCTTGTAATGATTTAAGCCTTTCCAACTACATTATCCACCGTGTACCTTGTGGCAGTGGTTTGAGTTTCCCATCTGCTCATGCCACCAATCATTTTGCAATAGCCGTTTTTTTAATCTGTGTTTTTTACAGCAGGTGGAAACCTATTTTACCCATCGGTATATTCTGGGCATTTATCATCAGTTTTGCACAGGTATATGTTGGTGTTCACTATCCTATTGATGTAACAACAGGTGCTTTGTTGGGCATTTCAATAGGGATGATCTGTTCGAGAATATTTAAAAAATTACAACCTGATTTTTAACTATGGAAATCTGGAAACTTTGCGTCCTCTTTTTCTGTGCCTTTTTAGGCGGAGCAGCCATCTTTTTGGTAAAAAGTGATAAATCCAAACTGCTGAAACTCATTTTATCATTCAGTGGCGCCTATCTATTCGCCATTACGGTTTTACATTTAATTCCAGATGCTTACAGCGGTACAGATAAATCAGAAATCGGGATTTTTATACTGATTGGTTTCTTATTGCAGATTTTTCTGGAGCAATTTTCTGAAGGTGTAGAGCATGGCCATATTCATAAACATCACGACGGGCATGTTTTTCCATTCGGGATTATGATCAGTTTGTGTTTACATGCTTTTTTAGAAGGGATGCCTTTGGCAAAAGAGCAACACAACGAATTAATTTTCGGAATTTCTTTACACCATATTCCGGCAGCCTTTGCGCTGGCCAGCATATTACTACAAAATCATTTCAAAAAAAGCAGCATTATATTCTATCTTCTTATATTCGCCATTATGGCACCATTAGGCTTTTATGTGAGCGTGGGCTTAAGCAACGGCACTATTGGGGGGTTAGATGCTTATTTTAATAAAATCATGGGAATAGTAATTGGTATTTTCTTACACATTTCTACCACTATATTATTCGAATCGAGTGCCGACCATAAAATCAATACCCGCAAAATGATAGCTGTTTTATTGGGTATTGGTGTAGCATTGATCGGTTTCTTTGCCGGACACTAGTTCAGTTGGCAGTTTTCAATTTGCTCTTTTCAGTTAACCGATTAACCAATTTTCAGTACTCAGTTGGCAATTTACTGTTAACCGATTAACCAGTTTACAGTACTTAGTTGGCATTTTACAGTTAAACGATTTGAACAATTAACCGATTAACCAATTTAAACGATTAACGCGGTGATAGCCGTTTTAAACGTTTAATCGTTTATAGTTTTGAGTTTTATGATAAAACATCTGTAAATTCACATATGGATGAGATTGTAAATGAACCGGCCGTAGCCTATCAAAAAAGACATTATACTGTTGAGGAATATCTGGAATTAGAAAAGCCATCAACAATAAAGCATGAGTATTTCCAGGGGGAGATATTTGCGATGTCAGGAGCTGGTGATAATCATAACGAGATTTTTAGTAATGTTTTTATTGAAATTGGAAATAAGCTTAAAGGCAAAACCTGTAAGCCTTATGGAAGCGATAAACGGATGAATATCCCTGAGAATACGTTATTTACCTATCCGGATATATCAATTTATTGTAATGGATTAATACACAGCGAAGTTGATGAAGATACTTCAATTTTACCTACGGTGATAATTGAAATCCTGTCACCCTCAACCAAAAATTACGATAGAGGTAAAAAATTCAACCTTTATAAAGATATTCCAACCTTAAAAGAATACATTATGATCGATTCTGAATCTGTGCTGGTAGAAGCTTATTACATTAATTATGAACAAAATTGGGCATTTCATCAACACAACAATATTGCTGATACCTTAACACTTGTTTCAATGGGTTTCGATTTGCCTCTAGCCGATATTTATGAGCATGTTCGCTTTAGTACAAATTAATGAAGCCTTAATTGATAAAGAAGTCAAGTTTTTCTTTGCACCCTGCAGATCAAACTTGACTTCTTGGGATTTACAGCTAAGATGAATGTAATATAAATTGTAAATCAAGAACCGTAAATAGCCAACCACCTACTTTTTCTCTTTCTTTTTCCCATATCCCCACGGACAGTGTTTGCATTTATTTTTGCAGCAATAACCACGCTTGAGATGATAAGCCGCTGTAAACACCACCAAGCCATCTTCATTAAAATAAAAATCTTCACCGTCTTTTAGCATAATGAGAGAATGATTGAGTGAGTGGATTAGAGGATGATTGACTGATTGAATTTTGAATGAGTGAATTTTTAAGCTGCATCATCTTTGTGCTATTTTAATTACTCCTTTTAACCGTTCAGTATTTTAACTTCTAATTTCCCTGCAAAATAATCTTTAAGCTGTTTTCCATCACCATGCAAAGTCCATACCTGTTTGGGTTTCACTTTTTCAATGGTTTCCAAAATCGCATCCCAATCGGCATGATCCGAAATATAAAGTGAAATACCATTTTGCTGCTGTAGGTTTTTCCATCCAGAGGCAAAAGCGCGCACTACATTAATCGCTTTATGATAACTGTGAAAAACCATTGGTGGAACTATGTAAACCTGATGTTCTTGATTATTCTTCATCACCTTCCTATCGTACATTTTGTAATTGCCCACTTTCATGCCGTAATCTTCATAGATTTTAACAAAAGGCATAATGCTATGGTGAACCATAATGTTTTTAGTGGTACAATATTCAGTCAACAACTGAATAATCCGTTGGCTTTTACCCAATGCGTAAGATCCCAACATAATATTCGCATTGGTTTCGTTCAGCTTTTTAATCTCATCAATTGGCGAGGGGTGTTTCGTTTCGGGATTTGCAAAAGTACTTTCTGTAATCAATACATCCGCTTCTACAAATTCAAAAGGCTCACAGGTAGCATCTGGCTCGATCTTATAATCTCCTGTATATAGATACTTTATACCCTTATATTCCATTAAAACCTGCGCAGAACCCAAAATATGTCCGGCAGAATAAAAGGTAATGTTAACGTCCTTTATTTTGAAAGCTTCGTGATACGTTTTGGTAAAAAAATCAACTGCCGCGAATTTGCGATAGCGGTGTTTCATAAACGTTGCAGTAGCGGCTGTACAATACACATTCTGGCTACCTCCAATGGCATGATCGCCATGGGCGTGCGAAACCACAGCTTCTTTAACAGGCTGCTGTGGATCGAGGTAAAAATCGCCATATACACAATATAAACCCGTTGGGGTAATGGTAATAAAATCTTCTAAAATCATGATTTGGGATAAAAGGATTTAAGGATGTTATGATTTGAGTAGATTAAGCAATAGCGCCATTAGCCTGTTTGGCAGCCCTAAGAAATTCTTGATGTAAAGCCAAAACCTGTTCAATGATAGATTGCTGTTCATCGTTAACGATAAAATGATTGGCCAGTTTTGCCTTTTCTTCATCGCTAAGCTGTTTATCCATGCGGGCCTTCACTTGTTCTTCTGTTACTCCATCACGCTGCATTAAACGCTTTATTTTAACCGTATAAGGCGCAGTGACCAAAATTGTGGTATCGCACATTTTATAAGAACCACTTTCGAACAATATTGCGGCCTCCTTTAACGTATAAGGAACTGTTGAAGGAATAGTGTTTTCCCAGGCATCAAATGCCCTAAAAACAGCAGGATGAACCAATGCGTTGAGTTGGGCAAGGGCTTCATCGTTATTAAAAACGATACCTGCAATATATTTGTTATTTAGTTTTCCGCCTTCAAAATAACTTTCCTTACCAAAAGCAGATTTTACTCCCGCTATCAATAAAGCATCTTTACACATGATTTCTTTGGCAACGGTATCAGCATAAAACACTGGGACTCCTAATACTTCAAAAACCTTACAAGCGGTTGTTTTGCCGCTTCCTATGCCACCTGTTATACCTACTTTATACATTTATTTTTCTACAATGAAATCTATTTTGGAAGGAACCACACTCACCAGTTTACAATAATCAGGAAACTCAGTTATTTTCACCGTAAACTGTCGGTGTTTTAAGTTTTGCCACTCATCTACATCGATTGTAGCCGTAATAAAACTCTCATCAACCTGATCGTAATTGCTTAGTGCCACTAAAAACGAAACCTTAACTTTTTTTGGATAAAGTTTAATGCTATTATAATTCCGGTTATTTACAACTTTTAAAGGCACTTCGATGGTTTTCTCCGTAAACTCATCTACAGGAAGTTTAACTTCAACCGAAGATGGATAAATACTAACATTTTTATGGATACTGTGCTGTAAAGCAATTCTTGTGGTGCTACTATTTTGTATTTTATCTTGCTTAAGTGTATCAGTAGGCCAGAATTTTATTTTCGCCAATTCTTCAGTCGGACCAGCTACTTTAACGTATTTAGGATTAAGGATAATCTCGCTCGAAATGCCATACTGTTTTTCGAAGCTTAGTTTATCAATCAGTTTTACAGGAACTCTTTTTACCAACCGTTTCGTAAAATCGAAATATAGGGTATCAGGTTTAACAGAAATTACTTTTTGCGTGCTTTCGAGCTGCCTGTTGATATTGAACAACTGGTCGGAAAAAACGATAAAATCTTTGGTATTGAGCTGGCTTAAATTTACGTTAACAGAAGGCGGACTGATCCGTAAACGGGCAAACAATAACTGCCAACCCGTACCTTCTACCTGCAAATCTATCGTGTCAGACTGTAGCGGATAAAATGCTCTTTTAGTAGGCGTATTTTTAAAAACTAATACTGTTTTAGCCGTGTAAATGTATTTGTTATTTAATGCCATAAAAAGCCATGCCGCTATGGCCAACAGCAAGCAGGCCAGTAAGCTAAATACACGTCTTTTTTCAATCTTAGTTAATCTAATAAAGGGCATAACATAGTGTAAAATAAAAATTGATGAGGATGAAACCGTTATTCAATTACCACAATAGCGTCAAATGTAGCAAAACTAAATAGCTGCTCAAAAACTTAAATGCTTAATGATAAATTAATGCAACTAATTCTTGAGATTATGTATTGATAACTATATTCGTAGTCGACAATCAAAAACAAATTATGAAAAAGCACATTTTAACGCTCCTTATCTTAACACTTTCTATTGGTTCTTTTGCACAAAAAAGATCAATTGTTTCTTATTTCAAAAAAGACATGATTACCGAAAATAAGGATGATTATGATTACAGGAGGGTTATCCAGGAAACTGATACGCCAACCTTATATAGGTTATTTGAATTCTATCCAGACAATGTGGAAAAAACAATAGGGACGGTTTCAAAATATAAACCCACGCTTGTTTATGAAGGTAATAAACAAAGCTATAATAAAAAGGGGATTTTGACGTCAAAAGTCAATTTCAAAAATGGCAGTTTAATTGGAGAATGTATATATTATTATGACAATGGTAAGCTTCAAAGCATATTCCAATATGATGAACGGGATGAAAATTCTAAAAATTCAGGAAAACCATTGAGAAGGTGGGTAACTGGAATTGATTCATTAGGTAATCAATTTATTAAAGACGGCACTGGATTATTTAAGAAAAGCGAGGAAAAAGGTCAGAGCGAAGAAGGGAACTATAAGGGAGGTTATAAAGATGGTACTTGGAAAGGAACAAGCAATAAAGGAAATTATGAAGAGGTTTTCGAAAACGGGATATTTAAATCCGGTACAGTTACATTATCCGATGGAAAACAGATAACCTATGATAAAATGGAAACACAACCCGAATTTAAAGGTGGAATGGCAGAGTTTTATAAGTATCTCGGCAGGAGTTATAAATTCCCTGCAGAAGCAGTAAAGAACCATATTAGTGGAAAATTATATGTTACTTTTGTTGTAGAAAGAGATGGGGCATTAACCGATTTATCTTTTAAGAACAATCTTGGTTATGGTACTCAGGAAGAAGCGATAAGGGTTTTAAATGACTGTCCTAAATGGATACCAGGTAAACAACATGGCATACCTGTGCGGGTAAAGTACAATATCAATATAAACCTGGCTCAACGCTAAACAAAAAAGCCACCTAATGGTGGCTTTTTTAATACACTTTAATTTAAAGACTAAGCTTTTGTTGCTACAACTGCTTTGGTTGCATCTAAAGAAACTGCTGATTTATCGAAACGGATTTTAGCACCACTTTCTACTTCAATTAAGAAAGTTGTTTCATTTAAATCAATGATTTTTCCGTGGATACCCGCGGTAGTAATTACTTTATCGCCTTTACCTAATTCTGCTACTAATTTTTTATGATCTTTGGCTTTTTTAACTTGCGGACGGATCATGAAAAAGTAGAAAACTACCATGATCAATACCATTGGTACAATTGTGGTAAGCATATTACCACCGCCTGCTGCTGCCTGTAAAATTACTGTTGATGTCATTTCTTATTTATTTGTTTTTTATGAATAACTAATAATTTATGCGTAATTGCTAATAAACTACCAATCAATTTATTTTTTTGTAAGTACCTCTCCTACTAAATGTACGGTAGTTACAGTTGGGTTTGCGTTCGAAGTAATGGTTACCACCTTATCTTGCATGCCCATTTTACCTTCGCTGTTAAAAACTACACTGATAATACCTTCTTTACCTGGTAATATAGGTTCGCCTGGCACCTGGGGTACAGTACAGCCACAAGTTGCTGTTGCATTTGAAACAATTAGCGGACTCTTACCTGTATTTTTAAGTTTAAAATCGTGTTTCACTTTTTCACCCTGTTCTATCTTACCGAAATCGAAAATATCGCGTTCAAAAACAATTACAGGTGCATCTGCTGGTGCAACCTTAGCGGTTTTTGAAGTATCGTTTCCTACAGAAACAGCTGATTGTGCTGCTGATGTTTGGTTATTTGCATTGCGGCATGCTGCAAATGAAAGTGCGGCCACAGCCAGGATAAATATTCTTTTCATTTTTAATCTTCGATTAATCCACGGCCAATCTTTTTAATGGTGTTGTTTTTCTTAAGATCGCCCAAAATTTTGTCTAAAATACCGTTAATAAATGAATTACTCTTCGGTGTACTGTAATCTTTTGATAACTCTAAGTATTCGTTAATGGTTACTTTAACAGGAATAGATGGAAAGTTTAGCAGTTCGCAGATGGCCATTTTCATCAAAATGGTATCCATAAGTGCAATACGCTCCGATTCCCAGTTTTTAGTTCTATCGGCAATCATTTCCTGATATTTGGCGTCGTTTTGTAGAGTATGTACAAACAAATCCTGCACAAATTTACTATCCTCTACCCAATCCGCACTGATTTCAGTCAGCTTGTTTTTAAAAGGATCCTCGAAAGTGAAGTTTTTAAGCGTTTTGGCTACCATACCTTTCATTACCTCGTGATCTACCTGCCAATTGATGAATTTTTCTTCAAAAACCTGAATAATAGCCTGGTTTTTTAAGATAATTTTCCTGAAAATGTATTTGATGATATCTTTTGATGATTCCAAACTTTCGTTAGGATCTGCAAGATATTCAGCATATTCTTTTGATGCTTTTAACGAATTGTAAACTGTTTTACGGATTTCTGGATCAAAACCCCAATCTACCTTGTATTTTTTAACTGCAGAAACATACTCTGGATTTTGCTGCATTAAAACGCTAAACTTATTGTGTAGCAATTTCATGTTAGGATTGATATCCTCTGCTGTTTTGATAAACTTGTTTGCGCGCTCTGCCGCGTCGTTGGCAGTAAATTCGGTAACTTCTACCATTAAAGATAACATCCAGATGTACATTTCGTACACGCTATCGATGCTCTGCATTAAGGTTTTTAAATCACCTTTAATGTCTTTTTTGTCTGCCATGTGCCAAGCAAAAATATTTTGCAAAGCTT
>Ga0308165_1002631_pt1 | contig 20864 bp, 16 predicted proteins | sample PhyWR2_FD_201032 | JGI IMG/M metagenome (GOLD analysis project Ga0308165, IMG submission 201032) | Phyllosphere microbial communities from UC Gill Tract Community Farm, Albany, California, United States - DLSLW.R2 | ecosystem: Host-associated > Plants > Phyllosphere > Unclassified | place: USA... | reverse complement strand
GTTCTAGTATAGAATTAGATCTATTTCCGGGACGATTAGATTAATAATTCAAATGCCCCTGAACAATTTCGGGGGCAATTTTTTTAATGGAATCCTTCAAATGTCTCAACCAGATGCTGAAAATCCGGACGGTTTAACGGCACTTTGTCTAAGCAGGAATCTCTGACTTTGCCAAGATCAGCCAAAACTTTCTCGTTTAAAGTATCCTTGCCCAGGGTTAACAAATCATCGAGTAGATAACCATAAGCACTTACTTCGATTCGTTCCAGGGCCAAAGCCAGTTGGGTAGCTGTTTTATCATAAAAACTTGCCGCGCCAAAATCACCGAACAAAGTGCTGCCTTCGTCATCGATTAAGGTATTGTGTGCATATAGATCGCCGTGCATAATGCCTGCCCCATGCAGCTGTTGGGCTAAGGATGCAATGGTTTTGGCAATGTTTAGTATCTGTTTCTCCGACAACTGCATTCCGGTAGGAAAAATATCTCTGGTACAGCTTTCCAGGCTCGGTGGATTACCCAGGTTATAGAAATGATGGGGGATCAGATCCATCACTAATCCTTTTTTGTCTTCAGGATGTAGCGTAATCTGCCCGATCAGGTTAACCAGGCCCGGATGGTACCCCGCGGCAATGTATGCGGTCATTTCATCCTCCGGCAGGCCATCACTGGTTACATTGCCTTTAAAGATTTTAACGGCCACCTCGCTGGTTTCATCGCCAATGCTTCTATTGGCTTTTGAAATTATGCCGGATGCGCCCTCTCCTAATAAATGGCTGATCTCTAAATCATGCCAGTTGATCAGTGAAAGTTTTTCTACCGCAGGTGTTTTACTAAAACTGTTCCCGGAAAATGCTACCCACGAAAGTTTGGGCATATTGGTTATCCATTCAGGCAATTCATGCAGTTTATTGGCCGCTATACGGAGCAGGGCCAGGTTCTGGCAATTGGCCAATTCATCTGGCAACGTTGCCAGCCGGTTTCCCGATAACATTAACTTTTGCATGCGTGTACAAAGGCCGATTTCTTTGGGCAATTCGGCAATGTTGTTATTGGTCAGGATTAACCAGCGCAGGTTCGGGTTGAGTGATTTTGCAGGTACGGATGTAATCTGATTGGATTTAAAACCCGCGATATCCAACAAAGGACAATCTGCCAGTGCCTCTGGTAGAACCGAAAAAAGATTTTCAGAACAGAAGAAAATCTTTAACTTTTTTAACCGGCCAAAATCTTCCGGCAGCGCGCTGAGCTTATTGAAAGAAAGATCCAGTACCTCCAGTGTATCGGCGAGCTCAAATATTTCCTGCGGAAAATCTGTAAGATCTTCGGAGAGTTTTAATGATACTGCTCCTTTAAGTTTACCGTTTTGTAATGCTGACAGGCTTTGCATGGGTTAGGCTGGTTTTAAAATAGGAAACGAAGATAAGGCTATATGGTTCATATTAAAAGCAGATCAGCTACAAATTGATGGTATTTTCTATTCCTAGCTGCTTTAAAAAGTATTCATCGTGCGATATTACCAAAAGTGTTCCTGAGTAATCATTGATTGCAGCTGTCAAAATCTCCACATTCTGTATATCCAGGTTATTGGTAGGCTCATCGAGAATGATGAGATCGGGTGATTGGTTACCGATGGTCAGTGAACAGAGGATCAACCGCATTTTTTCTCCGCCACTTAAGGCCGAACAGGGTTTGTCCCAATCGGCAGTGCCAAATAGAAACCGGCTTAAGCGGATTTTTATTTCATGTTCCTGTAATACGCCAGAGTTGTATTGTTGGGCCTGTTCATATATACTGAGCCGGTTATCAATTAAGGAATAATCCTGGTCGATATACATGGTCTTGATAGCTGCTTTACTTACCAGTCCCTTTGATGGCCGGAGCTCCCCCAAGAGGATCCTGATCAATGTTGTTTTGCCCGAACCGTTCCCGCCTTTTATTGCCAAACGTTCCCCGCTGAAAATTCGGAAGTTTAAAGGTTTTTGCCAGAGCATTTTCCCGGTGTAGCGAAAATTAATTTCCCTCACCTCGAAGATCATTTTACCCTTGTGGAGCGCAGCCTGGTTAAATCCGATCTTCATCTTATCCATCTCTGGTTGTGATGAACGGAGCTGAGTCAGCGAGGAATAGATATGTTCAATTTTTTCAGTATGTACACCCTTCATCTTGGAAGTGCTTTTTTCAGCATTGTTTTTTAACGTATTCATTGAAATGGTCGGCAGCCCTGCTTTTTCCTGTTTTTTCTTTCCTCTGGCATCCAGCTTTTTTTGCCTGTCCAGCGATTCGCGTTCAACCTCTTTAGCCTTACGCAGTGCTTTTTCTTTAGCCTTTACATCCTGGCTGAGCGCATCGCTTTCAATTTTTTTCTGTGCCGTGTAAAAGTGGTAATTACCGCCATAAACCGTTATGCCTTTTGAGCCGAGTTCGCAGATTTTATCAATCAGATTCAGTAAGGTGCGATCATGACTCACCGCGACTATAGTGTGTCTGGTGGATTGGATATAATGGTATAAAAGATTTCTAGCCTCCTGGTCAAGGTGGTTGGTGGGTTCATCCAGTAAAACAATTTCCGGCTGGTGAATGGCAATGCCCGCCAAAAACACACTGGTTATTTGCCCGCCGCTTAGCGTTTCCATTTTTTGGTTTAAATCGAGCCCATCTAAGCGCCAATGGCTTAAAGCCTGTTGACAACGGTCTTCTATTGTCCAGTCGTCGTTAAGCAGGCTTAAATTTTCATCCGTTACCTCCCCATTTAAGATTTCATAAAAGGCTTTTAGTTTATCGCCGATCCCGATGGCCTGCGCAACAGTGAGCGCATTAAACTGCCCAAATAGCTGCGGTATATAATAAGGAACGGATTCGGCTTTTGCATTCCCAATAGTGGGCGCAAGTTTACCCGCTAAAATTTTTAAAAGTGTAGATTTCCCTGCACCATTGTGACCGATCAGTGCAATTTTATCGTATTTATTGATGGCGAGATTTAAATCAGTAAATAATAAATCTCTATTGGGATGGTTGTAGGTAACCCCTTGTAGAATAAGCATACATTTCTTTTTTTAATGGTAAATAATTGCACAGGCGATGCTGCCTTGCTGTTATCTATTTTCTGAAAAGAAATTAATCTTACATGGATTGTGGATTTTGATTGTGCTACAAAGATAAGAAAATTTTGTAACCGGCTTGCCCCTTGGCGGGGATTGGCCGATTGATTTATAGCAAAAAGTAGGGTAGAATGCTATCCTGTGGGGGTCTTTCTTGCAAGGTTTCTCGGTAATGGCTCAGTCAAGGTCAACCTTTCATATCATATTCATTAAGTATAGATTTTATCTATATTGATTTTTATTTGCAATAGAAATTTAATCCTATATATTTACAAAAAACTTTAGGGGTGCCTACGTGCTGAGAAATACCCTTTGAACCTGATGCAGTTAGTACTGCCGAAGGGAAAAGTGAAAGCAACTACCGTTGCTGTCTTTTCGACCTACATTGTAGGCAATCTCTATAGTTTTTCCAATTTTTTAAAATATGGAAGTAACTATAAATAATCAAAATCATTTACTGAACGAAGCCTGTTCCATTGAGCAGATGCTTGCCCTGGTGCTCCCTTCACAAACCGACGGTTTAGCCATCGCTGTAAATCAGACCATTATCCCCAAACCGTGCTGGACCGGCCATGTTCTAAATTCAGGGGATCAGATCATACTCATCAAAGCCACTCAGGGCGGATAAAAAAACTACCACTATGAAACAAGAAAAAACACCGAACCAGGAAGTAATCAGCCGCAATCCTTTTCCGGCTTCGCGCAAGATTTTTGTGCCCGGAAAAATCCATAACATACAGGTCGCTATGCGCGAGGTCAGCCTGACAGAAACCAAAATCCATAATGGATTTGGCTTGACCGAGACTAATCCACCTGTAACTGTTTACGATACAAGTGGCCCTTATACCGATCCGAATGCCACAATTGATGTTAAAAAAGGATTACCAAGGCTGAGGGAGCAATGGGTTAAAGACAGGCTTGATGTTGTGGAACTTCCACAGCTTTCTTCTGCTTATGGACAGCAGCGCCTGGCTGATGAGCAACTTGATTCCCTCAGGTTTAACTTCACAAATAAACCTTATAAAGCGCAAACCGGCGCCAATGTATCGCAACTGCATTATGCCAAAAAAGGGATTATTACCGCTGAGATGGAATACATTGCCATCAGGGAGAACCAGCAAATTGATTTGCTCAATGAGCAACTTGGCAATCAGCACGGAGTGATGAACCACCAGCATCAGGGCAACAGCTTTGGCGCAAATACCCCAAAAGGATACATTACCCCAGAATTTGTACGGGCGGAGGTGGCTGCAGGAAGGGCAGTTATCCCTTGCAATATCAATCACCCGGAGCTTGAACCGATGATTATCGGCCGTAATTTTCTGGTAAAAATCAATGCCAATATCGGTAATTCAGCAGTTACCTCTACTATTGAGGAAGAAGTTGAAAAAGCTGTTTGGGCCTGCCGCTGGGGTGCCGATACGATTATGGATTTATCAACAGGAAAAAATATCCACGAAACCCGCGAATGGATTATCCGCAATTCACCGGTACCCATCGGTACGGTACCGATTTATCAGGCTCTGGAGAAAGTAAATGGAAAAGCTGAGGACCTTACCTGGGAAATCTTTCGTGATACCTTAATTGAGCAGGCTGAACAGGGGGTGGATTATTTTACCATCCATGCAGGGGTGCTGCTGCGTTATGTGCCATTGACGGCAAAAAGAATTACAGGGATCGTTTCTCGTGGCGGATCGATCATGGCCAAATGGTGCCTTGCACATCATAAGGAAAATTTCTTGTATACCCATTTCGAAGAAATCTGCGAAATCATGAAAGCATATGATGTGGCATTTTCCCTGGGCGATGGCTTAAGGCCCGGCTGTATTGCTGATGCCAACGATGCAGCGCAGTTCTCTGAACTTGAAACACTTGGCGAACTCAGCAAGATCGCCTGGAAACACGATGTGCAGACCATTATCGAAGGTCCTGGCCACGTGCCTATGCACCTGATCAAGGCCAATATGGAAAAACAACTTGAGCATTGCTCGGAAGCCCCATTTTATACCTTAGGCCCGTTAACCATTGATATTGCCCCGGGTTACGACCATATTACCTCGGCCATCGGCGCCGCGATGATCGGCTGGTTCGGAACTGCAATGCTCTGTTATGTAACGCCTAAAGAACATTTGGGCCTGCCGAATAAAAAAGATGTAAAAGATGGGGTAATTACCTATAAAATTGCAGCCCATGCTGCAGATTTGGCCAAAGGCCATCCAGGTGCGCAATACCGCGACAATGCTTTGAGCAAAGCCAGGTTCGAATTTAGGTGGGAAGACCAGTTTAACCTATCGCTCGATCCCGATACCGCAAAGGAATTCCATGATGAAACATTGCCTGCTGAGGGAGCCAAGATCGCCCATTTCTGTTCGATGTGCGGACCGAATTTCTGCTCGATGAAAATTACGCAGGATGTACGTGAATATGCCGCAAAACAAGGTGTCCAGGCAGAAGATGCTCTGGCCAAAGGCATGCAGGACAAATCAAAAGAGTTTACCGAAAAAGGAAGCGAAATTTATTCTTAAACCCTAATGGAACTGATTGTAATTGCCAGGCCGGCCGTATTTAAGGGAGAAAGCCATCTGATCAACAAGCTTTTCGAAGCAGGTTTACAGGTATTTCACCTGCGTAAGGAAAATGCTGATGAGGCTGTCTACCGGAAAGTTATTGAAGGGATTTTGCCCGAATATCACCCGCAGATTGCCTTGCATCATTTTTATTCGCTGGCTAAAGATTATGATATCAACAGAATTCACCATACAGAAAGCTTCAGAAAAAACGATGGTGATCAGGATTTGCCCGAAAAGTTCTTCTTCAGCACTTCAATCCATCAACTATCAGCTATTGATGATATCCAGCAGTACGGTTATAGCTTCTTCAGTCCGGTATTTAACAGTTTATCCAAACCCGGCTATGCCGGGGTAATCCCATCAGGTTTCCGTTTGGATAAAAAAGATGGACAGGCAAAGATTATCGCACTTGGCGGTATTGGCTTAAACCAGATCGAACAGGTAAAAAAAATGAATTTTGATGGCATTGCATTATTGGGTGCCATTTGGAACGACCCTTCGCAAGCACTAAAGACTTTTAAAAAAGCACAGGCCAAATGCCAGGCATACACTTAAAATTTTTAAAACCAAGAACATGATTCAGCCCATACAATATATCTCGCAAGCGCCCCGAACAGGCACCCATTTAGATGCCATTGAGCAGGTACTCAAAGCAGGGGGCAAATGGATTCAGCTCCGCATCAAAAATCGGCCGGAAACCGAAATTCTGCCTTTTGCAAAAGCGGCACAGGCTTTATGTGAAAATTATGGCGCCAAACTCATTATCAACGATTATCCTCACCTGGCCAAAGCCGTGGGCAGTTATGGCGTGCATCTGGGTCTGCAGGATATGCCGATTCTGGAAGCCCGGAAAATCATCAATACCGGGCAGATTATCGGTGGTACGGCCAATACATTCGAACATATCCAACAAAGGGTAGCCGAAGGGGCCGATTATATTGGCCTGGGCCCTTTCCGTTTTACACGTACCAAAGAAAACCTGAGTCCGATTGTGGGGTTGGAAGGATACTACAAATTAATGGAAAAAGTAAGGCAGGCCGGTATTAAAACACCCATTGTGGCCATCGGTGGTATCGAGGCTGCAGATATTCCGGCGATACTCGAAACCGGAATTTACGGAATTGCCATCTCGGCAGCGCTCACCAACCAGATACAAACTGCTGAAGTTCTCGACGAAATCAACAGCAAATTTAACATCCATTCCCTTTAACAATTTAGAGATATGTTAACAATAGCAGATCAAACCTTTAGCTCCCGGCTCTTTACTGGAACCGGAAAATTCAGTTCGGCCAAAGAAATGGAAAATGCATTGATTGCCTCAGCTTCCGAACTGGTTACCGTTGCCCTTAAACGTGTCGACTTAAGAGGCAAGGATGATGATATCCTGCATCACCTGAAACATCCGCACATCAACTTATTGCCCAATACCTCTGGTGTACGCAATGCAAAGGAAGCTGTTTTCGCCGCTCAGCTCGCACGCGAGGCCTTGGAAACCAATTGGATCAAACTGGAAATCCATCCCGATCCGAAGTACCTCATGCCCGACCCGATCGAAACGCTTAAGGCGACTGAAGAACTGGTTAAACTTGGATTCGTGGTCCTGCCCTATATCCATGCCGACCCCGTTTTATGCAAACGTTTAGAAGATGTAGGTACTGCCGCGGTAATGCCATTAGGTTCGCCGATCGGCAGCAACAAAGGTTTACGGACAATTGATTTTCTAGAGATTATCATCAGTCAGAGCAGGGTGCCGGTGATTATCGATGCAGGTATAGGCGCGCCATCGGATGCGGCAAAAGCCATGGAAATCGGTGCGGATGCTGTTTTGGTGAATACCGCCATCGCCATTGCCAAAAACCCCACCAATATGGCCACCGCATTTAAACTCGCCGTAGAAGCCGGTAGAATGGCTTTCGAAGCTAAACTCGGCGGTCAGCAGCATTATGCTGCTGCCAGCAGCCCACTAACCGCATTCTTAGATGAGTAGTTTTAACACGGTATTCGAATCTCACAATTGGGACGATACCAAAGCCAATATTTACGATAGAACAGCGGCCGATGTAGAGCGGGCACTAAACAATCCACAACGTAGCCTGGAAGATTTTAAAGCCTTGATTTCGCCTGCCGCAATGCCTTATCTCGAAGATATGGCGCAGATCAGTCAACGTTTAACTTTAGACCGTTTTGGCCGAGTGATCCAGATGTACATTCCTCTATACCTCTCCAATGAGTGTAATAACATTTGCACCTATTGCGGTTTCAGTTACGACAATAAAGTAAGGCGCAGAACGCTCAACCCGATGGAAATAATGCATGAAGTTGCCGTAATCAAAGGCATGGGTTATGACCATGTGCTGCTGGTGACGGGCGAAGCTAATCAAAGCGTACATACAGAATATTTTCAAAAAGTACTAGATCTGATCAGTCCGCATTTTGCCCATATATCCATGGAAGTGCAGCCGCTGGATACAGAAGATTATCAGACACTGATTCCACATGGTTTAAATACGGTACTGGTTTATCAGGAAACCTACCACCAGGACGATTACCGCAAACACCATCCCAAAGGCAAAAAATCTAACTTTTTATACCGCCTGGAAACGCCCGATCGGTTGGGAAAGGCAGGCATCCATAAAATGGGCCTTGGCGTTTTAATCGGACTGGAAGACTGGCGGACAGATTCATTTTTTACGGCCCTACACCTATCCTATCTCGAAAAACAGTATTGGCAAAGTAAATTCAGTATCTCGTTCCCCAGGCTGCGGCCTTTTAGCGGTGGTTTGGAGCCTAAAGTGGTAATGAATGATAAAGAACTGGTCCAGCTGATCTGCGCTTACCGTCTATTCAATAGCGAAGTAGAACTCTCTATTTCCACCCGTGAAACCATGGCTTTCAGAAACCAGGTAATCAAATTGGGGATTACCGCCATTAGTGCAGGCTCTAAAACCAACCCGGGCGGGTATGAAGTTGAGCCACAATCGTTAGAACAGTTCGAAATATCTGATGAACGCTCAGCACAGGAGATTGCGGCCATGATCAGAAAACAAGGTTACGAACCCATCTGGAAAGACTGGGATATGAGTTTGATCCATAAATCATGTTAGTAAAAGAAGAATTAAACCGGTACAACAGGCAAATGATTTTGCCCGGACTGGGGCTGGCCGGACAGGAAAAACTGAAGGCGGCCAAAGTGCTGATTATTGGTGCAGGCGGATTGGGCTGCCCGATATTGCAATACCTGGCTGCCGCAGGGGTAGGCGAAATGGGAATTGTAGATGATGATGTGGTAGAACTGAGTAACCTGCACCGCCAGATTTTATACAACCATACCGATATTGGCCAGCCAAAGGCAAAGGTGGCCGCTGAGAAACTCAGCTTACTCAATCCCCATGTTCAGCTTAAGGCTTATCACGAACGTTTTACCGCTGAACGTGCAATATACATTTGCGAGGCTTATGATCTGGTGATCGATTGTTCAGATAACTTTAGCACCCGTTACCTTGTAAACGATACCTGTGTAAGTTTGGGGAAAACACTGATATTTGGCTCTATCTTGGCTTTTGAAGGGCAGGTTGCCGTATTTAACCATGAAGGAAGAGCAAACTACCGCGATCTTTATCCAACGCCACCAACTGAAGATATCAACTGCGCAGAAGGCGGGGTGATCGGTATATTGCCGGGCATCATCGGGCTGTATATGGCCAATGAAGCTTTGAAGTTGATCACCGGCATCGGAGAAACCATGTCGGGTAAACTCATGAGCATTAATGCGTTGAACAATGCTATAATGATATTTAAAATCGCGCCAGAAAATCAAACAGAAATCAATAAAATAAATGAGCTTGAAAAAGGTGATCTAATAAAAGAAATAGATAAAATAACATTGGACAATTGGCTTCAAGAAGGGCGCGATGAGATATTCTTAATTGACGTGCGCGAAGATTATGAACACGATGAAAGCAATATTGGTGGCGTGAATATTTCCTTATATGCGTTAACAGATGCGCTTGAAAACATACCTAAGCATAAAAAAGTAGTCTGTTATTGCCAAACGGGGCAAAGGAGCAAAATGGCGGTGCAGGTATTGAATGGGATTTATGAGGGAGAGGTGTTTAGTTTGAAAGGAGGGTTTTAGTTCATTGGTCATTAGTCATTGGTTCACTCGTCATTGGTTCATTGGTAACCGCAAACTGTCAGTTGCAAACTGTATTATTGTTTAAATCGGTTAACTGAAAACTGCCTATTGAAAACTGTTAATCGGTTAATTGTTTAAATCGGTTAACTGTCGCCAAACGCCTAGCTCCAAACGCAATGCCGTTTCCATTTTCCATCGTACATGATCACCTTCTTTAAAGATCCTTCACTGCGTTCAGGATGACATACCAAAGGAGATCGACTCCGGACTGCAGACTAACGACTTAGGACTAGCCAATCGGTTAACTTTCGTCAAACGGCCAACTCCAAACGCAAGGCCGGTTCCATTTTCCATCGCACATCATTACGTCTAAGCTTTTCTTTTTAGAAAAAATTTGAATAGTTTAGCTATCGATAAATCAACGGAATCTCAAATGCTCAAAGAATGCTTCCCGCATGAAAAAACACCTTAAATACATTGATGGCAGTTCAGATAAATTCTGGCAGATCGAAGTACTGAATAATACTTATACCGTTACTTATGGCCGGAATGGAACCAGTGGTACCTCGCAGGCCAAAACTTTTGATGATGCCGATCAATGTTTAAAAGCCGCAGAAAAACTGCTGAACGAAAAAACCAAAAAAGGTTATTCTGAAACGGGCGAGGTGATAAACAGTCAGGCGCCATCAATACCTGGAAAAAGTGGGGATAAAGAGGTAGCCGAAATATTGAATGTTTACGACAACATTCTGAAAGAGAAAAATCTCATGGCGCTTTTACCTTTTCTACAGGAGAATTCCAAAGGAAATATTGAGGTGCTTAAAAAGCACATTAAGGCCAAAAAGCGTTATTGGATGGACTTTATCGACCTGAGTAAAGAACCACAGTTTAAATCAACAAACAATTATAGTTGGGGTACCAGGGGCGATGAAAAGTTAAAGGAAATTATTTCGCTTACCGCCATCGGTATACTGAGCAAAACAGATATTATGTCCTGGGATGAAACTTTCGGCATACTGGAAAAAGCGAAAGATCCCTCCATTTTAGCCATTTTGCAATGGGCGCAACCCGATTGGATTAACGCCTTTATTCTCGATAAAGTGAAAAAAAGCGAGTGGCGAAGTTTCAGCTATCCAAGCCTGCGTTTTCTTGAAAGCCATGCTTTGATTAAACCAGAGCCCGAACTTTATACTGTGTGTTTGGCCAGTGCAAGTGAGTGGGTAACCAAAATGAAACCGAGAGATTTTATCCAATATATCCTGAACGATGAGCTGGCCTATACACGTGATGTACCTAATCTATTTTACTATGAAACCGGGATACAGAACAATCACTTCAGAGATCACGATACCGAGGCCTATAACGCATTTTCGATATGGGAGATTATCTATAACTCCTTATTGCAGGACGGGAAACTGGATCGGCAGCAGTTTATAGAGCAGGCCATTTTAATCCAGACCAAAGATTGGAACAACAACCTTAAATCTTTTTTCCGGAAAAGATTAAGCGATTTAAATCCCACTGCAGCTGAGCTGGTGCTTTATCAGGAATACCTTTTTGCCTGTTTACAATATGCTTATGCACCAGTTGTAAATGCTGCGGTAGAGTGGATTAAACAGATTTATGAAGAGAAAAAGTTTAACATCAATTCTTTTCTCGATTGGCTCGAACCCTTGATGATGAGCAGCGACAATAAAACCGCCATCAAGAATATTTTGCCTGTTTTAGAGAAGCTGAATAAATCGTACCCCAAATTAAATAAAAAGATCAGCGCCCTTATTGCTGATATTTATGTGGTGCCCGATCTTAACCTGCAAGAAAGGGCAAGTAAACTGCTGTTAAAAATAGCTGCACCAAAAGATACGGCATTGCGCGAAAAATTATCAGGTTATTCGGCCCTGATGCTGGGGAACGTACGCTCGGGTTTAAGCAGTTTGCTGGCCGCCGAAGATCTACTTGTTTCGGATGAGGCTTTAGCAACCTATCATTTTAACCCGCAACAAGAAAAGGTATTAAACGAAGCAATCGCACTGCCAAAGGATTGGAATGATGTGGTGTATTTATTCGGCAAATTTATTGCTTCAGAAGAAATAGCCGATGCCGAGATCCTACTCAATACCTATATCACCCAAAGGCATTTGTTCCCTGCCGATTATGCCAAACAACTGGCACCTTACGCACAACAGGTTGAAAATAAATATTTTGAAAGTGTCCATAAAACGTATATCGCCACATTCCTGCGCGAGAAAATAAAAAATATCGATTATGTATTTACCATCACACAAAATACCTATCACAAAATAAAAACCCTCCTGCTCATCAGGCCTTATTTAGATATGGTGCATAAAAGAATGGCCGGCAATGTTAAACTGCCCATGCTTTCTTTCCCTACGCACTATCCGTATTGGGTGGCGCCAAAAGTGCTTTTAGAAAGGTTAATTGCCTATCAGCAAAGTGAAGAAGAAATTAATGCGCTCGATTTAACCATAGCCATTGGCCGCATGCCGCGCGAGCAGGTAGATGAAGCAATCCCGCTTCTGGCAAAGCTTAACGGCGAGCTTAAGCAACTCATGGCTTTTTGTCTGGGCACCACAAAAGATATTGTGGTTAAAACCGATAATATCTTCAATAAACTGTTCACCAAAATCGGAGCCTCAACAGATCCTGGCTTAAAAAGCGTGTGGGCCATGGCCGCCAGAACCTATTATCCTTATGAAAGCTTTCCTGTATTTAACGACACCTACCTCAAAGATTATCCGATGGCTGTAGCGCCGTTTAAACCTGAGATCAGGATTAAAGAAAAGTGGAACGAGTATATGAACTATCATTCGAAGAAAATGGAACGGTCGCCATCCTGGTATGCCATTGAATTCGATTCGCCTGTTTATGTAAACATTCATGGTTATTTCCTTTTCAGTTTAGACCTGTTCGGAAGAAAAAACAGTTGGGAAAACATGATGAGTGGCGAAGGCAATGTGTATTACTGGAACAGCCTGATGCCGCAGAATAACGATGCGCTGAGCTGGTATATCCTGCGTTTCTCTTGTCAGCATGCCAGTGGAGGAGCTTCAGAACTTAAGGGTTTCCTCCATGTGATCAACAGTGCAGGCTTCCGTTTTTCAGATATCTCGATGTTGGTTTTTGCCTGTATGTTTTTTATGGACAAAAAAGAGGTCCGTTTAATGGCTTCAGAGGTATTGATCAACCAGATTGAAAAGCAGATGATCGATCTGGATCTTTTGGCCACAAAACTCGCTTATTTAGCCTCGAATAAATATGGCGCCTTTTTACGCCTTGTAGAAAGCATTGGCGCATTAAAAGATGTTTCTGCCTTGCACAACTCTGCCTTTCTACAACTGCTCGAAGGTTTGTTAAAACACCTGGTTATTGCCGAAAAACTTCCCCTAAACTTTAAAAAACTGGTTGAGCATTATGTGGATGTGCTTTACAAAACTAATCAACAGCCTGCTCCTGCAACCATCGCTTTTTTGGGGCGATGGAAAGACAATGCTTCCCTTAAGGGTTTAATTAAACAGATTATTACAGCTTAACATGACCGATCTACAATATCACTATAGCGGAGTTTCTACCTTTACCAAGGCTAAAGGAATAAATAGTTTAGTTTTGGCCCACCAAACCGAAATAGAAGCCGTAAACAATATCCCCTGCTTTTTCTGGGGCAGTTTAACCGATTCTTATGTTACCGCGAAATGCTGGAGCACCATAGCAAAAGTAGTACGCTCAAGCTTCGGGCCAATCCCCCCAAGTTTACGCGATCCCATTGTTACTGCAGGCACCGAATGCATCAGGTTCGAAGGTTTTTCTTCCTGCAATGGCGTGTATGTCAGGCTCGATATGAAACCCGAATCCATTGATGGCGAATTTATGGCCAGTGGCACCACCAACGTAGATTTTAACGACCCCATGCTCAATGCCTTAAACAGCATTCAGAAAAACGAAAAAGTAACCCTGGCCGTGGGTCAGCAGGACATGCAGGTAGTGACCAGTAAAACTAAAGTGACAGAAAAAAAGGTAACCTTGCCTACCCGTTGGATTAAAGGTTTAACCAGTGTACAGCTTTACCTGGCCGATATGGACCTGAAGTTTGAGCTAAATAAAATACAAACCATACAGCTTTTTCAAAACCTGCCAAAAGGAACTGTTAAAGGCGATTTCTTCATTGCAAATAGAGCAGGCAAATTTATGTTCTCTACCCTGGTCACAGCCGATGCCGTTCGTGTGGGCGGTTTACACCGGCTCCGTTTGTTAGATGGCATTTTAGCCATTGCCGATAAGGTGTATATCTACGAATCGGCCGATAAACAGACCGTTGCCTTTGTGTACGAATTTGGTAAAATGCAATTGCTGATGGCTTTCTCTCCAGATGCCTACCGCGGATTTTCTGGCGAGGGCAAGGCGCTCGACCAGATGACCGAAAACCTGCCCGTAGAATGGGTTTACGGATTAAACAGTTTGCTTAAAGCCAACGAAAACTTCGACCCCACTTTACTTTCCATCGAACACGATATCGATTTTGGCACCATGGATCAGCTCACCTCGAGCTTATCATCAATGGGTTTACTCGGTTACGATGTAATGGGCCGAAACCATTTTTACCGCCAGCTTCCATTCAAAACAGAACGTATATTAAGCTTAAACCCCCGGTTAAAAAATGCCAGGAAACTGATCGATCAGCAACAGGTCAGGATCCTTAAAAAGGAAAACGGTTATATCGAAGCAGAGGTAAAAGGCACAGGAGTATTACACAAGGTGGTTATCGATAAACAAGGCTACCGTTGTACCTGCGAATGGTTTACCACCTACCAGGGCAAAAGAGGAATCTGCAAACATATTCTGGCCGTGAAGATGAGTTAATTGGTTTGTACATTAGTCATTGGTCATTGGTTCACTGGTCATTAGTCAATTGTTTATTGGTCATTGGTAACCGCAAACTGTCAACTAAAAACTGTTAAGGGGTTAATCGGTTAACTGTCGCCAAACGCCCAACTCCAAACGCAAGGCCGGTTCCATTTTCCATCGCACATGATCACCTTCTTTAAAGATCCTTCACTGCGTTCAGGATGACATACCAAAGAAGATCGACTCCGGACTTCGGACTAACGACTTCGGACTACGCAATCGGTTAACTGTCGCCAAACGCCTAGCTCCAAACGCAATGCTGTTTCCATTTTCCATCGCACATGATCACCCTCTTTAAAGATCCTTCACTGCGTTCAGGATGACATACCAAGGAAAATCGACTCTGGACTGTTTAATCAACTCTGTACTTAAATGATCTTATATCTCTTATATGGTGAAAACTTGGTTCAAGATAAAGATGCATCACTGCGTTTAGGATAACATACCAAAGGAGATCGACTCTGGACTTCGGACTACGCAATCGGTTAATTCGCTTAGCGCTCAACTCCGAACGCCCAGCGCCAAACACAAGGCCTCTTATATCGACTCCAAGCTCCCAACTCCAAGCTCCCAACTCAAAAACGGCTCAATCTTTGCTCCTCCCCAAACTTAAATTTTATAAGGAAACCATTTAGATCATGAACAAATTACAAGCACTATCTCAAAAACCATTAGCCGCACTTTTAATCCTGTTTACCCTTTTCTGCTCCGCCTGTTCCGAAACCCCTGAACGTTTCTTCGACATCGCCATCCTGAACACCAACATGATCAACGATTTCGCTAGCGCCGATCTGGCCCGCCACATTAACGACGAAACCAAAGAATTTCCCGATATCCCATCCAGCAAAAAGAAAGGCAACGAAGCCGCCACCAACCTTAACAACAAAATATTATACCTCGAACAATCGCTCGAAAAAGTGAAAAAACTTTCCGCTTCGGGCGATGAAGAAAAAGAAATTAAAAAGCTTTCCCAGCAATTGTACGAACTGGTAATCCCGGTGTATAAAAACGAATACCTGGCCTACGCCAAACTCTGCGACAGTAAAGGCAGCCAGACCGCCAAAGATGAAATGATTAACAGCATCGACCAGAAATATGGCGCCCGCTTTGAACAAAATTTTAATGCCCTGATGGAAAAAGGTAAAACCTACGCCCAAGAGCACAATATCCAGGTAAACTGGGGTCAATAAATTACCGCTGGTTTAACTCAGGTACAAAATATCTGGATTAAACCAGCACTTAGCCGCTAAAAACCCCCTTATCCGCAACAATAAGTTAAACTTATTATTAGGCTAATTCTACTCCAGACAAACTTTCAGCATCGTCAGTCTCTCGTTCTTTCACGGGCTGTTTAACTTCTTTCTTCAGCCTGCTTACACCATACCCACCCAGGCTTATCAAAAAAGCCGCACATAAAAACCATATTAAACGGGTAAATAAATACCTGTAATAAGAAATATGATTTTTTAATATACCCGGTGAAAATTTCTTTAATGTTCTAAGGGTGTCTGGAGGGTACACGCCCGCAGCGGTAAAATATTCATGGTTATCCTTATAGCCTTTATACCAAACTTTACCCAAAGAATATTTAGTCATCGTATCAGGCAAATTAATTTTTCTCTGCTGTTGTAAAAGTGTAAGGTCTAATGGGATAATCGTAACCCCAGGCTTTTGTTCTCCAGCTCTAACCGGTTCATAATGATCGCCATCCCAATACATAACTTTCTCATCTGTATTGGGAGTTCTAACTGTTGTTGGCAAACGCTCCCAGATCATAAAAGAGACGCTACCAATAGAAAGTAATAGAATACAAGAAATGACAATATAGCGGCGGGGGATTAGTCTTATTGAATCGGAACGAGTACTTGTTGTCCTCCCTCCACCAGTTCTTGTTTTCTCCTCAAAGACACGTTTTTTTTCCTTATCGTTAAGTTGCCCCCACTCAAAGGATGTCGGGAAATCTATTAACCAGGCAAGTAGGTCAGTATTCTCTTCTTTTGTTTTCCCTGTCTCGCCTTTGATGTGATTGCATAGGGCCTTATAATCATCGGGCTCTGAATCATATATAACCTTCCGAAAATCATCACATTCTAACCCATCTACTTCATAGAACATTGAAAGTGCGTCGGCATCTTTTGGATTATATCTATCGTCATAAACCTTTAAACAAGCCTTTCTTAATCTTGTGGTTGTCTCTCCGGTTAAAATGGTGCGTAGCACGCCATTATCCCTCATTTTTTTATAGACAGCCAATACTATGTCTTGATAATCTTCAGGCATTTTTCAAAAATTTAAGCGTAAAAATAGAAATGGAATTTTTGGAATCTTTACGGTTTCCCAGAATTCTATGGAATTTAAAAAGAATTATTTAGAATCTCTGGAATTATCTGAAAACTAGCGATTTGAAGCATGGATATTTGTCTCAACAATTAATTCAAGCAACGGTTCAAACAATAATCCAAGCAAAGAATCAACTGTTAAAAACGAGTAGAAATCGCGGTAGTTATTAGCCGGTTTGGGAAGCAGCCACCAGCTCCCGCGACAGACACTCACCACTTCCCAAAATTTTTCAGAAGGCCTTCTGATTACAAATCGTAGCAACCTCCGAGTACGGATCTCGGAGGCCTACATAGTAATTGATTCTAAAAATTTTAAGAAATGTTTATTCCATTATTTATCGCTATCCTACTGGGATTAGCTACCCCCTCTAATACAAACCATTCTGCATCTTGTGGCGGAACAACAACCGTAAACACTGCTGATGCCGATCCAGGCGACTCAGGTGAGCCAGGCGATACTCCTCCAGGTGATGATACTGGTGGTGATACTGGCAATAATCCTCCAAGATAGGAAACAGAAATACGGGCAAATTGCCCGTATTTTTTTTTAGATTAGAGGATTAAATAAAATGAATTGAAAAACTATCTAGCGCCTCTCATCTTCCTGTTTTTAATATCCTGCAGCAAGAAAAAATCCATAAACATCATCAGTGAGACTAATCCAAACTACGAGAAAGCCTGGTATTTCTCGGATCATAATGTTCCAGATAGCAGCTTTATTTATTTCAACAAAGCCAAAGAAGACTTTTTAAATCATAATGATAGTGTTGGCATAGCAAAAAGTTTAATAAATATGGCTATTCTTAGTGGAGACCAGAATGATTATTTTGGTAGTCAAGAAATATCATTGTCTGCAATTAAATATCTTAACGTTAAAAATGAAAAGCAAAAAGAGATATTATCTTCCAACTATAACAATCTTGGCAAAGTTGCACACCATTTAAAAAAATATCAGGAAGCGGATCAATTCTACATCCAATCCATCAAATTAGCGAACAAAGAAAAATCTAGAATTATATATATAGGTAACCTAGCCATTAATTTATCTGATCAAAAAAGATATAGTGAGGCATTGACTTATTTTGAAACCATAATAAACAACAAAAGTACTACGAATGATAGTACTTTATTTCCACGTGTATTAACTAATATGTCTTTGACGAAGTGGCGTCAAAATCCCAATTATAATCCGGTGCCAATTTTTTTAAAAGCATTGAGTATCCGCGAAAAAAAAAATGATCAATGGGGGAAAAACTCAAGTTTCGCTCACCTTGCTGATTTTTATATTCAGAAAAAGCCAGATTCAGCTTTGTTTTACGCTGACAGAATGTACAAAGTAGCAAAAGAAATAAAAAGCGAAGACGACCAAATAGAGGCCTTACAGAAACTCATTAAACTTAGTTCGGCACAGAAAGCAAAATATTTTTTTAGTATCTACGAAAAATTAAACGACAGCGTACAAAATGCACGTGCAGCGGCTAAGAATCAATTTGCTGTTATCCGCTACGATTCAGAAAAAGATAAGGCTGATCTGTTAAAATCGCAGGCAGATAATGCGCAGAAACAAAATAACATCTTAAGGTTATATATTATCCTGGTCGTATTAGCTGCATTTTTAATCTTCAGCTATTTCCTCTACCAAAAACGTAAAAAGAGCCTGCAGCAGGAAAAGGAGATAGAGGTTAAAAAAACAGAGCTTAAATACGTAAAAAAAATACACGATCGTGTGGCCAACCGTGTATACCAAGTGATGTCGGAAGTGGAAAATACAAGCGAAATAGACAAAAATGACCTGGCAGATAAACTTGATGTTATCTATAAAATATCAAGAGATCTTTCATACGATAATAAAGAGAACAACTTCGAAGAAAGCTTTTCTGTTGAATTATCTAAAATGTTATATGCTTACGCCTCTGCTAAAACCAACATCATATTAGAAGGTGGGGGCGAAAAACTTTGGGAAGATATTAAAGAAGATACCAATGCCGAAGTATTTTGCATTTTGCAGGAACTGATGACCAATATGAAAAAACACAGCGGTGCAGATAAGGTTGTCATAAATTTTAAACGTGAAAATGGCCGAATAACGGTATTATATGCTGATAATGGAAAGGGAATGGAGGTTTTAACACCTAAAAATGGTTGGAGAAATACGGAAACCCGTATAGAAAGTATTTCTGGTCATATTACTTTTGATACCAGGCCCGATGAAGGGCTTTGTATTGAATTTTCATTCCCAACCTTATATAAATGATAAATATGTTCAAAAACGTACTCATCGCAGAAGACCATGAAATTGTGAGTAAATCCCTCCGCAGTGCACTTACCGATCTTGGCATCACCATAGCCGATAAAGATTATGTATTTTATTGTGATGATGCGTTTACACGCGTGCAAAAAGCACTTCGTGATGGCGATCCTTACGAACTCATTATCACCGATCTTTCTTTTGATGAAGACTATCCAAAACAAAAAATAGCAGGCGGCAGAGAACTGATCAAAGCCTTAAAAGAAATACAGCCGGACTTAAAGGTTCTCGTATTTTCTATCGAAAACCGGGCACTAATTGCCAATACGCTGTTTAAAGAATATGATATCGATGCCTATGTGCCTAAGGCACGCCATGATGCGAAAGACCTTAAACTAGCTTTAGAAAGCATTTATAAAAACAAGAAATATCATTCGCCCAACCTAAGGCAAAAAGAAGAATATCTACATGATTTTACCATCTATGATAAGACAATTGTTTCGCTCATTCTAGATGGTAAGACTCAAAAGGAAATGGCAGGCATACTGAAAGAAAAAATGATGGAACCGTCTGGTTTGAGCAGTATCGAAAAACGCATAAACTATATCAAAACGGCGCTGAACATCTCAAATAATGGGCAACTCATCGCTTATTGCATCGCGAATAAAGTAATTTAGTTTGTCGTCCGAAGTCGGGTGTCCGAGGTTCATCATGCAAAAAGAGAAACATAAAGGCGCATTTCGCTCCTTTCGTTATGCACCTAACTCAGTGACTAATTACTTTTCTCTCCGTGCCCTCATATGTGGTTAAGAACAACAAATTCATTTGGCGGTTTGTGTGAGGTACCGTGCCCATAAGCCAAGGAACCAATTGTCTACGGTTTTCCGTAAAAATTAGCCGCCTCCCTGTTCTACATTTGATCAACAAACAAAAAGCTAAGGCAACATGGATCTTAAACTAAAGTTAGAACAGCTTCACCAGCGTGTGGTCGGATTAAAAGATCAGATTAATACTGAAGAGGCCACGAAAAATGCATTTGTAATGCCCTTTATTCAAATATTAGGGTATGATATTTTTAATCCCACAGAAGTAATACCAGAGCACATCTGCGATATCGGTACCAAAAAGGGCGAAAAAGTAGACTATGTGATCCGCAAAAATAACGAGCCTATTCTCATTTTCGAATGCAAACATTGGAAAGAAAGTGCCGATGCCCACAACTCGCAATTGCACCGTTACTATCATGTTTCGAAAGCGCGCTTCGGTGTACTCACCAATGGCACAGTTTATAATTTTTACGCCGACCTGGAAAAGCCGAACATCATGGACGAGAAACCTTTCCTCACCATCGATATCGAGGATTTGAAAGATAATGCCATTAAAATTCTCGAGAGCTTTACCAAAAATGAATATAATTTAGAAACCATCCTCGATTCGGCCGAAGGTTTAAAATACATCAAAGCCATTAGAAAGGAATTTGAAAAAGAGATCGATAACCCTTCAGATGAAATGGTGAAGTTGTTGGTCAACCGCTTTTTCGATAAACCCCTTAC
>Ga0308165_1002628_pt1 | contig 20891 bp, 17 predicted proteins | sample PhyWR2_FD_201032 | JGI IMG/M metagenome (GOLD analysis project Ga0308165, IMG submission 201032) | Phyllosphere microbial communities from UC Gill Tract Community Farm, Albany, California, United States - DLSLW.R2 | ecosystem: Host-associated > Plants > Phyllosphere > Unclassified | place: USA... | reverse complement strand
CCGATGACACCTGCAGCGCGGGAAGCTGCTGCTGTAACAGGCGCTCGCCAATCGGGGAGCGACAGATATTGCCGGTGCAAACCACCAGAATGGAATGAATCATTATTCAGGCCAGGATCGAATAAAACGCACGGTTTCCGTCAGGTCATGCACGCCGGTAATGGTCGGTACAAGCTGCGTCAGCACCCGGTTCCAACGCGACAGCGGTGCCGTCGTGACGTAGACGATATCGTAAGGCTGGAGCTGAAACTCCGTCCCCAGCACCATGGCGGAAGCATCACGGGCGTTGAGCTGATAGATCTGCGCAATCTTGCCGTCGCGGTTTTTACCCGAGGTGGAGCGGATCACGAAAATGCCGGTGGCATCAGCCATGTCCTGATTCAGTCCCCCGGCGTTAGCCAGCGCTTCGGCCAGCGTCATGCCGCTGCGGTCCATCTTGAGGGTGCTCTGTTTGACCACTTCACCCATCACAAACACTTTCAGGGCATCATTACGCGGAATAAACAGAATATCCCCCGGCCACAGCAGCCGGTTTTGCATCAGATCGCCATGCTGCATCAGGGCATACAGCGAAATGCGCGAGTCTTTGCCGTCGTGCGTGAGCACCACGTTGCGCCAGTCCGCATCAGCCGAGAGGCCACCCGCCGCATTGATGGCGTCCATAACGGTCAGCGGAATATTGGTAATGGGCTGCTGGCCCGACTTATTCACCTCGCCAGTGACATAGGCCTTTTGCGAGCGGAACGCGGCGATACTGACATCAACCTGCGGGCTTTCAATCACCCGATCCAGTCGGGCCGTGATCTCTTCCCGCACCTGCGCCAGCGTTTTACCCGCAACGTGGAGTTTGCCAACGTAAGGGTAAAAGAGCGTTCCGTCAGCGCCGACCCAGTTACCGGTGTCGCTGGCGCTGCGGTATTGCCCGGCAGGGGTGGTAAGCTCGGGGTGATCCCAGACGGTGATCATCAGTACATCCCCCGGCCCGATGCGATATTCCCAGCGCGTTAACTCGGCATCGAGATTCGGATTTACCTGAGATTTAGCCCCGGCAGGACGAAGTTTTTCAATAACAGAGGGCGTTAGCGGCCAGACATCCACTTTCTTATTAAGATCCAGCGGGTTGTCGGCCACGGCAACGTTATTTTTTCCGGAAGTATTTAGATGTTGACCGGGAATAATTGTGCAGCCGGCTAATAAGATCGCTGCAAAAAAACCGGCACCTGCGCGGAGTGTCGTTTTCATTAATAATAAAACTCTGGTTATTGCGTTAATATTCCATTAATCCCGACGCGGAACGCGTAGCGAGCGCCATTAAGTAATTAAACAAAATGTCTTTATAATTATACTGTTACAAAAAAACACCTGATACGATCAGAGGACTCACCGTACTGATAACCACCTGGTCATTGATTAAAAAAGAGGAAAACCAAAAGCAGGATCAATAATTCAAAACGCATCATAAACACTACACTATAAAAATAATACTGGTCGACATTAACTATTGTGCTAGTAGCGCGTCTTTTAGGATTTTATAAAAGGAACTATAGATTAAACTGTAATTAAATAATGATAAATTCATACCGTTAATAACCAGCGCGGTGCGCCCAATGTCTGGATGTACAGATTTGTTACATTTTTTCACCAACGAGCCGGTTGGCAAAAACATAAAATAGGTCGTCTGTTGCTCGATGAGGGAACAGCAGAGCAAAGGTAACAGCCATGGTAAATCTGGAGAGAAAATGACTAAAGCTAAATTACTCCTTCTGGGCGTAGTGATGTCAGTTGCGAGCGCGGCATTTGCAGCACCGAAGGCCACAGCGGCACCCTCGGGCATCCAGGCCTATGAGGAACAGGAGTTTATTGCTGATTTTACGAAATTTAAGATTGGTGATTTCGCCCCGGCACAGTACCTGACGCCTGAGTACACCATTAAACAGTACAATCTGCGCAACCTTCCTGCGCCGGCAGAAGGCACTCACTGGACCTACATGGGTGAGAACTACGTCCTGGTGGGCAATACGGATGGCAAAATTATGAAGGTGTATAACGGCGATATCTTCTACCACCGTTAATCGACATTTTTACTGCACTTCAGGCTGCCCGCAACGAGCAGCCTGAATGTTTTATACCGCGCGGAATGCGATATCGCCCGGGATAATCTCACCCTGCCAGTAAAGCTGCGCAGCAACACGATCCGCCAGCTGGCGATACATCTCTGTGAAATCACTCTCAGGACGGTTCACCACCGTCGGCTTACCGCTGTCCAGATCTTCACGCAGGGTGATATGCAGCGGCATCTGGCCGAGCAGCTGGGTATGATACTGCGCCGCCAGCTTCTCGGCACCACCGGAGCCAAAGATAGCTTCATGATGGCCACAGTTGCTGCAGATGTGCATGCTCATGTTTTCGACCACGCCCAGCACCGGCACCTCAACTTTCTCGAACATCACGATGCCTTTCTTAGCGTCGATCAGGGCGATGTCCTGCGGCGTAGTGACGACGACGGCCCCGGTAACCGGGATATTTTGCGCCAGCGTCAGCTGAATATCACCAGTACCCGGCGGCATATCCAGCACCAGATAATCGAGATCCGGCCACATCGTCTCCTGCAGCATCTGCATCAGCGCTTTGCTGGCCATCGGCCCGCGCCAGACCATGGCGTTATCGTCAGTCACCAGATAGCCAATCGAGTTGGTTGCCAGGCCGTAGGCCATAATCGGCGCCATGTGGGTGCCGTCAGGTGAGGTCGGACGTTGGTTTTCTGCCCCCAGCATGTTGGGGATCGACGGGCCATAGATATCGGCATCCAGAATACCGACCTTTGCCCCTTCGGCGGCCAGCGCCAGCGCCAGGTTCACGGCGGTGGATGATTTGCCCACCCCGCCCTTACCGGAGCTGATGGCAATGATGTTTTTCACGCCGTTCACGCCCGGGTGGTTTTTCACACGCTTCAGGGTAGCGATAGCGTGCGTCAGCTTCCAGTCAATGGCTTTTGCACCGGTGATACGCAGCAGTTCAGCACTCGACTGCTCTTTCAGCGTCTCAAACGCGCTGCTCCAGACAAACGGCATCTGCAGTTCGATATGCAGGGTGTCATCCAGCCACGCCACGTGGTGCAGCGCTTTCAGCGTCGTGAGATTATGCTTCAAGGTTGGATGCTGAAAATTAGCCAGCGTACCGGCGACCATCGCGCGTAAGGCTTCCGGTGATTTGGCCTGGGATTGAGAACTCATCCCGACTCCTTTGTTCTTGTGAATAAGACCTTTGTCAGACAAGTTTACCTGAAAGGCCATGGTTTGTGCTTACTTAATAATGACCCTTTTGGTACTATCAAAAACCCTTTTTACTGTAAAAGAAGTAATGCCCACTATGACTCAAGTCGCGAAAAAAATTCTGGTAACGTGCGCACTGCCGTACGCAAACGGTTCAATCCACCTCGGCCACATGCTGGAGCATATCCAGGCTGATGTCTGGGTCCGTTACCAGCGAATGCGCGGCCATCAGGTTAACTTTATCTGCGCGGACGACGCCCACGGCACGCCGATCATGCTGAAAGCCCAGCAGTTGGGGATTTCTCCTGAGCAGATGATCACCGAAATGAGTCAGGAGCATCAGACCGATTTTGCCGGCTTCGACATCAGCTACGATAACTACCACTCGACGCACAGCGACGAGAACCGTGAGCTGTCGGAGCTGATCTACACCCGCCTGAAAGAGAACGGTTTTATCAAAAACCGCACCATCTCTCAGCTCTACGATCCGGAAAAAGGCATGTTCCTGCCGGACCGTTTTGTGAAAGGCACCTGCCCGAAATGTAAGGCTGCGGATCAGTATGGCGATAACTGCGAAGTGTGCGGAGCGACCTACAGCCCGACCGAGCTGATTGAGCCAAAATCTGTGGTCTCCGGCGCGACGCCTGAAATGCGTGATTCCGAGCACTTCTTCTTCGACCTGCCGTCGTTCAGCGCGATGCTGCAGGCGTGGACCCGCAGCGGCGCACTGCAGGAGCAGGTCGCGAACAAAATGCAGGAGTGGTTTGAATCCGGCCTGCAGCAGTGGGATATCTCCCGCGATGCGCCGTACTTCGGCTTCGAAATCCCTGACGCGCCGGGCAAATATTTCTACGTCTGGCTGGATGCGCCAATTGGCTACATGGGTTCCTTCAAGAACCTGTGCGACAAGCGCGGCGACACCGTCAGCTTTGAAGAGTACTGGAAGAAAGACTCCACCGCCGAGCTGTATCACTTTATCGGCAAAGACATCGTCTACTTCCACAGCCTGTTCTGGCCAGCGATGCTGGAAGGCAGTAACTTCCGCAAGCCGACCAACCTGTTCGTTCACGGCTACGTGACGGTCAACGGCGCGAAGATGTCCAAATCGCGTGGGACTTTCATTAAGGCCAGCACCTGGCTTAACCATTTTGACGCCGATAGCCTGCGCTACTACTACACGGCGAAGCTCTCTTCCCGTATCGACGACATCGACCTGAACCTCGAAGATTTCGTTCAGCGCGTGAACGCTGATATCGTCAACAAGCTGGTGAACCTGGCCTCCCGTAACGCCGGCTTTATCGCCAAGCGCTTCGACGGCGTCATGGCTGCTGAGCTGGCGGACCCGGTGCTGTACAAAACCTTTACCGACGCGGCAGCCACCGTTGGCGAAGCATGGGAAGCACGTGAGTTCGGTAAAGCGGTGCGCGAAATCATGGCGCTGGCCGATGTAGCAAACCGCTACGTCGACGAACAGGCTCCGTGGGTGGTGGCAAAACAGGAAGGCCGCGACGCCGACCTGCAGGCAATCTGCTCAATGGGCCTGAACATGTTCCGCGTGCTGATGACCTGGCTGAAGCCGGTTCTGCCAAATCTGGCAGAACGTGCAGAAGCGTTCCTGAATACCGAGCTGACCTGGGATGCTATCCAGCAGCCGCTGCTCAGCCACAAGGTCAACACCTTTAAAGCCCTGTACAACCGTATCGAAATGAAACAGGTTGAAGCGCTGGTTGAAGCGTCTAAAGAAGAGGTGAAAGCCGCAGCCGCACCGGTAACCGGTCCGCTGGCGGATGAGCCGATTCAGGAGACCATTACCTTTGACGATTTCGCCAAAGTCGATCTGCGCGTGGCGCTGATTGAAAACGCGGAATTTGTTGAAGGTTCCGACAAGCTGCTGCGCCTGACCCTGGATCTGGGCGGCGAGAAGCGCAACGTCTTCTCCGGCATTCGCTCCGCGTATCCGGACCCGCAGGCGCTGATTGGTCGCCACACGGTGATGGTGGCGAACCTCGCCCCGCGTAAAATGCGCTTTGGCATCTCGGAAGGGATGGTGATGGCCGCAGGCCCTGGCGGGAAAGATATTTTCCTGTTAAGCCCGGACAGCGGTGCGCAGCCTGGTCATCAGGTGAAATAAAACAAAAAAGCCGGATTTTCATCCGGCTTTTTTTATGGTTTCGGGTGGTGCACCCGATGGGTCAATCCGCGCAGGAAATTACGCAAAAACTGATCCCCGCACTCGCGGTAATTTTTATGTTCCGCCGCACGCATCATGGCGGTGATTTCCGGGACGGAGACGCGGAATTTTTGCTCGGTCATGATCGCCAGAATATCGTCGGACTTCAGTGAAAACGCGATACGCAGTTTTTTCAGCACCGTGTTGTTGTTAACACGACGCTCGAGTGCCAGCTCAGGGGCGGATTCATCTTTGCCGCGCTTGTCATAGATCAGACCATTCAGGAAGCCAGACAGGATGATATCCGGGCAGCGGACAAATCCGTCTTCATCTTCCTTCGTCATCCAGGTATCAAAACCGGCGGACGTGGCTTCCATGTCGGCAAGCGCAAGAATGCGCACCATGTCGTTATTATTTGCTTTCAGGGTGTAGCGCAGGCTACGAAGAATGTCATTACTAAGCATGAGTGCCTTTAACTGTCGGTGAAGCGATGGGCGCAGTGTACCAGTTTTACAGCCCTATCGCCTCTTTCAGGCTCTTCAGATAGCGACGGCTGACCGGCACCGTCTGCCCTGCCCTCAGCACCAGCTCCGCCTGCCCGTTCTCCTCCAGACGGATCTCTTTCAGATGCGCCAGATTGACCAGAAACTGACGATGACAGCGCAGCAGCGGTGTGCGGCTCTCCAGCGTTCTCAGCGTCAACTCGGTAAAGCCCTCTTTGCCTTCGTGGCTGGTAACAAACACCCCGCTCATCCGGCTGCTGACAAAGGCCACGTCGTCCATCTGCAGCAGATAAATGCGACTGTGGCCGGAACAGGGGATGAACTTCAGCGGCTGCTGGTTTTCCGCCAGCAGCGATACATCCTGCACGCTACGCTCCTGGCGCAGGCGGCTCAGGGTCTTTTCCAGCCGCGGCTCTTCAATCGGTTTCAGCAGATAGTCAAAGGCATGCTCTTCGAACGCTTTTACCGCGTACTCGTCAAAGGCGGTGAGAAACACGATATAGGGCCGGTGCGCCGGGTCGAGCATCCCCACCAGCTCCAGGCCGCTGATGCGCGGCATCTGGATATCCAGAAACAGCACGTCCGGGCGCAGCTTATGCACCGCGCCGATGGCTTCGATGGCGTTGGCGCACTCGCCGACAATCTCGATATCGCTCTGCCCCTGCAGCAGGAAGCGCAGGTTCTCCCGCGCTAAAGGCTCATCATCAACAATCAGCACATTTAACATGCGTGTTCCTCCAGAGGCAGTCGTAGGGTTATGCGGGTAAAGCTGTCTGGTTCACAGGCGACGGTAATGCCGCAATTCTCACCGAAGTGGGCGCGCAGGCGTTTATCCACCAGCCCCATCCCGAGGCCGCCGCCCTCTTGCACGGAGGTATACAGCCCGGCGTTGTCTTCGATATCCAGCACCAGATAGCCATTGAAACGGCTGGCGGTAATGGCAATCTCGCCGGTGCCCAGCAGCTGCGACGTCCCGTGCTTGATCGCATTTTCCACAATCGGCTGTAAGGTGAAGGCGGGTAACTGCTGCCAGGCCAGCTCATCCGGCACCGAAAGCTGCACCTGCAGGCGTGACTGGAAGCGCGCCTTCTCGATTTGCAGATAGGCGTTCACGTGCTCGATCTCATCGGCGAGGGTGACAATTTCGGACGGCCGCTTCAGGTTTTTACGGAAAAAGGTCGACAGAAACTGCACCAGCTGGCTCGCCTGATCGCTGTCCCGGCGGATCACCGCCTTCAGGGTGTTGAGGGCGTTAAACAGGAAATGTGGATTGACCTGAGCGTGCAGCAGCTTGATTTCCGACTGCGTCAGCAGCGCCTTCTGCCGCTCGTACTGCCCGGCGAGGATCTGCGCCGACAGCAGCTGGGCAATCCCCTCCCCGAGGGTGCGGTTGATGGAGCTGAACAGCCGGTTTTTGGCTTCATACAGCTTGATGGTGCCCATCACCCGCTGGTTTTCACCGCGCAGGGGAATGACCAGCGTCGAGCCCAGCTTGCACTGTGGATGAAGCGAGCAGCGGTACGGCACTTCATTGCCGTCGGCGTACACCACTTCCCCGGTTTCAATGGCGCGCAGCGTATAGGTGGAGGAGATCGGCTTGCCGGGCAGGTGATGATCGTCGCCGGTGCCGGTAAAGGCCAGCAGCCGCTCGCGGTCGGTGATGGCGACTGCGCTGATATCCAGCTCCTGATGCAGCACCTGCGCCACCTTCATGCTGTTCTCTTCGTTAAAGCCCTGGCGCAGGATCCCCTCCGTCGAAGCGGCGACCTTCAGCGCGGTGGCAGAAAACGCAGAGGTGTACTTTTCAAACATCGCCCGCTTGTCGAGCAGAATGCGCATAAACAGCGCCGCGCCCACGGTGTTGGTGACCATCATCGGCGCCGCAATATTGCCGACCAGATGCAGGGCATTGTCGAACGGACGGGCAATCAGCAGGATGATCAGCATCTGCACCAGTTCAGCGACGAGGGTGACAACCCCCGCCGTCAGTGGGCTAAAGACTTTATCCGGACGCCCGCGTCGGACCATAATGCTGTGCACCAGCCCACCGAGCAGCCCTTCGACAATGGTCGAGATCATACAGCTCAGGGCGGTCATGCCACCCATTGAGTAGCGGTGCAACCCGCCGGTGAGTCCCACCAGCCCGCCGACCACCGGGCCGCCGAGCAGCCCGCCCATCACCGCGCCAATGGCACGGGTATTGGCGATAGAATCCTCAATATGCAGGCCGAGATAGGTGCCCAGGATGCAGAAGATCGAGAACGTGACATAGCAGAGCAGCTTGTGGGGCAGGCGAACGGTCACCTGCATCAGAGGAATAAACAGCCGCGTTTTACTCATCAGCCAGGCGATGACCAGAAACACACACATCTGCTGTAGCAGCAGCAACACCAGATTAAATTCGTACATACCTGGAAACCGAAAACTCTAAAAGCGCGTAACATACACTGATGCGCTGTAACTTTCTTTGTAGCCGTTCTGGAAAGATGATTTTTCGTGTCCGGCATCACATCTTTTCCTGAACATAATCTGATTATCGCATTTTTTGTGCAAAAAAAGAGCAGCCCTTCCTGGTTCGACAATCTACGACTACAGTTAATCTGGGTAAGCGCAAGCCGGGGGATAACATGGCGCTGTATACGATAGGGGAAGTGGCACTCCTGTGTGATATCAATCCTGTAACGTTACGAGCATGGCAGCGGCGTTACGGATTACTCAAACCGCAGCGAACCGACGGTGGACACCGCCTGTTCAATGATGCCGATATCGACCGGATCCGTGAGATCAAAAGCTGGATCGATAACGGCGTCCAGGTAGGCAAAGTCAAATCGTTGCTGAGCCCGGAAAACAGCGATGCACAGGATATCTGGCGCGAACAGCAGGAGGTGCTACTACGCTATCTGCAGTCCGGCCATCTGCATCGCCTGCGCGTGTGGCTCAAGGAACGAGGCAGCGAATACCCCGCCCAGACCTTAATTACCTCTCTGTTCATCCCGCTACGTCGACGTCTGCAATCGCAACAACCCACCCTTCAGGCCCTGCTCAGCGCGCTGGATGGCGTACTGATTAACTACATCTGTATCTGTCTGGCCTCGGCGCGCAAAAAGAACAGCAAAGATGCGCTGGTGGTCGGCTGGAATGTCCATGACACGACCCGCCTGTGGCTGGAAGCGTGGATTGCCGCCCAGCAGGGCTGGCGCGTCGATGTGCTGGCGCACTCGCTGGTGCAGTTGCGCCCGGAGCTGTTCGATGGCCAGACGTTGCTGGTGTGGTGCGGCGAGTCGCCCACCGCCGCCCAGCAGCAGCAGCTGACCCAGTGGCAGGAAAATGGTTATCCGGTGTTCCCGCTAAACGGCAATTAATGGTTCATTAACACCTGCGCTTCACCGTATAATCGTGCCGATAACATAAGGAGCACATTATGAACGCAGCCAAAGTGGCCGTTATTACCCTGTTCGTTCTCATGGCTGTCAGCGGTATCGGCGGCGTGATGCTGGCAGGCTATTCGTTTATTGTTCGCGGCGGTGTCGGCTGAGTCTCTGCGCCAGCCGCTCAAACGCGCGATCCACCACAATCGCTGCCAGCGCCACCAGCACGGCCCCCTGAATGATATAGGCGGTATTAAAGCCGCTTAAGCCGATAATGATCGGCGTGCCCAGCGTGTTCGCCCCCACGGTAGACGCAATCGCCGCCGTCCCGATATTAATGATGACAGAGGTGCGGATCCCGGCCAGCATCACCGGTGCCGCCAGCGGCAACTCGACGTTGCGCAGACGCTGCCAGCCGCTCATTCCCATCCCCTCAGCCACGCTGATGGCCGCCGCGGGTACCGCCGCCAGCCCTGCCAGCGTCGCCTGTAAAATCGGCAGCACCCCGTAGAGGATCAGGGCGACAATCGCCGGCTGCTGACCAAAACCCATTACCGGTACCGCAATCGCCAGCACCGCCACCGGCGGAAAGGTCTGCCCGACCGCCGCAATGGTCTCGACCAGCGGGCGAAACTCGCGTCCAGCCTCGCGGGTGACGGCAATCCCGGCACCGATCCCCAGCGCCATTGCAAAGATGCTGGAGACGCCCACCAGCCAGAAGTGGGAAAGCGTCAGGCTGAGAAAGCTCTCCTGCTGATAGACCGGGCGCGGCAGCGCGGGAAACAGCGCACTGAACAGCGGTGCGCTGTAGGGCATCACCAGCAGCAGGGCGATAAACAGCAATACCAGCCACAGGAGCGGATCACGGAGCCACGTCATGCCCCGCCTCCGTACGCAGCAGATCGCGAAAATAAAGGGTGCCGCACGGCTGATTGTGCTCATTGACCACCGGCAGGGCTTCGCAGCGGCAGGTGACAAACGCCGAGAGCGCATCCCGCAGGCTCATGGCGTCCCGCAGCGGGGTGGCGTCGCTCGGGGCAATATCCCGACGCATGGATCCGCCCACGGTACGCAGCGACAGCAGGCGCACGCCCAGCTCGCTGCGGCCAAAAAATTCGCGCACAAAGGCATTCTCCGGCTGGGTCAGCAGGGTCAGGGGGGGGCCCTGCTGCACCACCTTGCCGTGGTCCATCAGCACCAGATGATCGGCCAGCCGCAGGGCTTCGTCGATATCGTGGGTCACCAGAATAATGGTGCGCCCGAGAATACGGTGAATGCGGGTCATCTCCAGCTGTAGCGCGCCGCGGGTGACCGGATCGAGCGCGCCGAAGGGTTCGTCCATCAGCAGCACTTCCGGGTTAGCCGCCAGGGCACGCGCCACGCCGACCCGCTGCTGCTGGCCGCCAGAGAGCTGGTGCGGATAGCGCTCGCGCAGCACCGGCTCCAGCCCCAGCAGGGCCATCAGCTCATCCACCCGGTCATTGATTTTTTGCCGGGACCATTTCTGCAGCTGCGGCACGGTGGCAATGTTGCGCGCCACCGTCCAGTGCGGAAACAGGCCAATCGACTGAATGGCGTAGCCCATCCGCCGACGCAGTTCCAGCACCGGCAGGCTGCGGATCTCCTCCCCGGCAAAGCGGATTAAACCGCTGTCATGCTCCACCAGCCGGTTGATCATCTTCAGGGTGGTGGATTTGCCCGAGCCCGAGGTGCCAATCAGCACCGAAAAGGCCCCTTCGGCAAAGGTCAGGTTCAGGTTGCTGACCGCGGGCTGCCCGGCAAAGGTTTTGTTTACGTCATGAAATTCAATCATTGGAACTCCTTTTGAGCAGGGCTATCCACAGCGCGAACAGGGCATCAATCACCACCGCCAGCGCGATGGTCGGCACCACCCCCAGCAGCACCAGATCCAGGGCGCTGCTCAGCAGCCCCTGGAACACCAGCGCGCCAAATCCCCCGGCCCCGATCAGCGCCGCGATCACCGCCATCCCCACCGTCTGCACCGCCACCACCCGCAGACCGCGAAGCAGCACCGGCAGCGCCAGCGGCAGCTGGATCTGCCAGAAGCGCTGGCGGGTATTCATCCCCATCGCGTCGGCGCTCTCCAGCACTTCGGCAGGCACCTGACTGAGCCCCGCCAGCACCCCACGCGCCAGCGGCAACAGGGCGTACAGCACCAGCGCAATCAGCGCCGGGGTCATGCCGGTCCCGGCAATACCCAGCGACGACAGCCACGGCCAGGCGCGGGTCAGCCCGGCCAGGGGTGCAATCAGCAGGCCAAATAGTGCCACCGAGGGAATGGTCTGTATGACGTTTAACACCGCGAACACCGGTCCTTGATAGCGCGGCTGGCGATAGCAGAAAATCCCCAACGGTACGCCAATCAGCAGCGCCGGAAACAGGGTCCCCAGCAGCAGGGTCAAATGCTGTGCCAGGGCGTCATTAAAGACATCCTGGCGGTTGGCATACTCCTTAAGGAGCGACAGAGCGTTAAGTTCGCCGTGAAAAAGCAGCAATAATGGCAGGATCCAGATTTGCGCCTGCAGCAGCCAGCGCCAGAGCGGCTGCGGGCTGAGTCGGCGGATAACATCGCTGCAGGCCAGCAGGCACAGCGCCAGCCACAGCCACAGGCCGCTGCCCACTCCCGTGCGCGCCAGCGGGCTTTCACTGCTGGCGAGGTGCGAGGCGGCAAGCCCGGCGCTCCAGACCAGCAGGGTAAACAGCAGCTGACACACCACCAGCGTCGCGGCCAGCGCCCAGCGCCCGCGCGCCAGGGTTAACCCCAGCAGCAGACCCAGCGGCAGGAGCAGCAGCGCAGGCGAAAACGACCACACCTGCCAGGCCGCGCGCCCTTCCCCGGACATCAGCCGGTTAGGGGCAAAATTCACAAACGGCAGCGCGCCTGCAACCACGGCAATCATCGCCAGCAGCAGCAGAACGCGGTTATGACATCGTATTGGCACCGAACAATCCTGGGGCTACTTCACCAGCCCTTTTTGCTTCAGGTAATCTGCCGCCACTTTTTTGGCATCCAGCCCCTCGACCGCAATGCTGGCATTCAGCTGCTGCAGCGTTTTCTCGTCCAGGCTGGCAAACACCGGCTTCAGCCACACATCCAGCTCCGGATACGCTTTCAGCACCGCTTCGCGCACCACCGGGGTAGGAGCATAGATCGGCTGAACGCCTTTCGGATCGGTCAGGGTTTGCAGGCCGAGCGCCGCCACCGGGCCGTCGGTGCCGTAGGCCATCGCCGCGTTCACGCCGGAGGTCTGCTGAGCCGCCGCTTTAATGGTCACTGCGGTATCGCCGCCCGCCAGCGACAGCAACTGGCTCTGATCGAGCTTGAAGTCGTAGGCTTTTTCAAACGCAGGCAGGGCATCCGGGCGCTCGATGAACTCCGCCGAGGCGGCCAGCTTAAAGTCCCCTTTCTCTTTCAGGTAGCGGCTGAGATCGTCCAGCGACGTAAGTTTGCCCTTTTCCGCCAGATCCTTGCGCACCGCAATGGTCCAGGTGTTATTGGCCGGGGCCGGGGTCAGCCAGATCAGATGGTTCTTTTCGGCATCGAGCTTTTTGACTTTCTCATAGCCATTCTTTGCATTTTTCCATGCCGGGTCGTTTTCATCTTTGAAGAAGAACGCCCCGTTGCCGGTGTATTCCGGGTAGATATCCAGCTCGCCAGAGGTGATCGCGCCGCGCACCACCGGGGTGGTGCCAAGCTGGACTTTATTGACCGTTTTAACGCCGTGGCTTTCCAGCACCTGCAAAATGATATTGCCGAGCAGGGCGCCTTCCGTATCGATTTTCGACCCGACTTTAATCGGCTCCGCCGCCTGTAATGGCAGGCTCAGCGCCGCCAGCAGCACCGCCGAGCCTAAAATCCCCTTTGAGATCGTCATTCCAATGCCCTCGTTATTTTGCCGCCGTTTTCAGAGGCTTGAGAGAAAAGCGTAGTCGATAAGCGGGCGTTTAGCGCGACTCCGGCATTTTTAACGGCAGGGTCAGCACGCTGGCGGCAAAGTACAACATGGCAATGACCCACAGCGTCCCCTCGACGCCGAACGGGGCCACGCACAGGGTGACGATCAGCGGCCCGACAAAGTTGCTCAGCCCGGACCCCAGATTCAGACACGAAATGGCCGCACCTTTGTTATCCGGCAGCAGCGACGGGATCAGCGCGCTAAGCGGCCCAAAAGCGCCCAGCCCGATGGCGTACAGCGCCAGGGCACAGAACAATGCGGTTTCGCTGTTGCCAAACAGCACCGGGGCATAGCACACCGCCAGCATCGCCAGCCCACAGAGGGTGCCGGAGAACCAGACCACCGTATTGCGCCAGCCGATAGTGTCGCCCAGCCAGCCGAAGAAGTAGCTGGCGAAGATGTTGACCACGTTCACCAGCCCCCAGATGGTGAGCCACTGGGCAATGCTGAAGCCAAAGTGCGGCAGGTAGACCGGCATCAGGATCACCAGCGAAAATTTGCCGATGTCGTTGATGGTTTTGACGATCACCGCGAGACGCATTTTCGGCTCGCGCACCAGCACCCTAATCCCTTCGCTCAGGGCCGCACCCATGCTGCCGCCCTGCTCCACCGCGGGACGATCGCGGTTAAGCACCAGCGCGCAGAACGCCCCCAGCATCACAAAGACAAAGCCGCTCAGCAGGGTGGCGGTTTCGCCGATGGCGGGCAGCATGACCCCGGAGTACCAGGGCCCGACGATGGTCATCCCCACGCCAAAAGCAATCCAGAACCAGGAGACCGCGCGCCCGAGAATGCGCGGCTCGCAGCGCTGGTTAATCCACACCAGAAACGAGTAGGCAAACAGCGGATAGGCCACGCCGCGCAGGGCATAGCTCGCCACCATCAGCGGGTAGTTCCCCTGCGGCAGGGCATAGCCGATAAACGGAATCGAGCCGATAAAGTAGACCGCTGTCGCCGCCCACATCATGCGGCGCAGGCCAAGCACGCCTGCACCAATTCCCGAGAACCACGACACCACCGCCACGCACAGGCCAAACACCGACGACAGCAGGCTGATGTGGAAAGCGTCGAATCCTCGGTGTTGCAACATCGACGCCAGCCAGCTCTGCTCGATGGTGGCTCCGGTAATGAACAGGAAAATCCCGATAAAGCCCCAGCTCAGTTCGCGGGGGAGTCCCAGCCTGGCCCAGAGTCCATGCTGAATGTAGATGCTGTGTTCTGTCATTTTGCTTCGTCTTGAGCAGACCGGGCGCACAAGCCCGGTCCGGGTTGGAGGGTCAGGCGTTGGTCAGCTGCGCCGAACTTTGGCGCGCCAGCATCCGTTTGCGGTTGAGATAACCCACGGTGTTGTCGCCCCAGCAGTGCTCGTATGGCATCCCGGTCAGGCTTTCGATGACCCGGCGGTGTTCTGCACTGACGCTCGCTTTGCTGCCGCCCTGCTTCAGACGCGCCACTTCTTCGTTAAGAATGGCGTGCGTCCGGCTGTTCACGCGGAACTGGAAGGCCGACCAGATCCCCCAGAGGGTGAGGATCACCGGCAGCACAATCATGATCACCATGATCATGTTAATGGCCGACTGCGGCTGAGCGCTCTGGCCGGAGACAAAGCCGGACATCTGCAGCGCCACCCCCACGAGGAAAATCGACATCGCCTGCGAGGCTTTGCGCAGCAGGCTCATAAAGCCGGCGAAGATCCCCTCCCGCCGCTGGCAGGTGAGGATCTCATCCACGTCCGCCACGAAGGTGTAGTTATTCCACGGAATGGCGTAGATCCCGCCGCGCGCCAGACCGGCAATCGCCGCCCCGGCATACAGCATCACCATGCCGCTGGTTTCGCTGAAGTAGGCCGAGACCAGCAGCGCGAAGGCCACCAGCCCCATCGACGCCTGAGTGGCAAAGGCGCGGGACGGGGAATAGCGCAGGGTCAGCCAGGTAGCAATGCCAACGCCAAAGAACTGCAGAGCGTTAATGACGCCAAGCAGGTTCGAGGCCATCACCGACGAGGTCATCAGGGCGAAGACCACGAAATAGGTAAACACCGAGTTGAAAATATCCTGGGCCACCGAGCCTCCGAGGTACATCCCCAGATGCGAACGGAAGGTTTTGATTTTCAGGGTCGAAACGAAATCGTAATAAATATGGTAGATGCGGGTCGCCAGCGGCTCTTTCTCCTCCTCTTCGTCGTGGACTTCGTTCTGCTGGATCTCCTCAAGCGTTCGTTCCCAGGTCCCGAAGTAGACGAAGAACAGCACGATCATAAAGGAGACGGTGAAGATGGCCCCGGTATAGAAGAACGAGTCTGACGAATCCGGACCAAAGTACGCCACCAGACGCCCCGGCAGGAATGCGGCGGCAAAACCGGCCAGCTGGGCAATGTACATGCGGGCGCTGGTGAGCTTAGAGCGCTTGTTGAAATCCGAGGTCATCTCAGCCGACAGGGTGTCGTAAGGGATGATGATCATGGTGTAGACGATCTCAAACAGAATGTAGAACAGCAGATACATCCAGTAGTTGAAGCCCTCGACCCATAGCAGGCTGTAGACCGACACCAGCGGAATACTGGCCAGCAGGAAGAAGCGGCGGCGGCCAAAGCGACGGCCGAGTGCGGTTTTATGGAAGTTATCGGAAACGTAACCGATGACCGGACACATGATCACATCGACAATGCGCGCCACCGCAAACAGCGAGCCCGCCTCGATCGGCGACAGGCCGCAGAAAGTGGTTAAGAAAAACAGCAGCCAGGCGCTGACCAGCGTAAACGCGCCGGAGCCGATCACATCGGCCAGTCCGTAACAGACGTAGTTACGCAGTTTTATTTCACGCACTTTTTTTATCATTTTCTGTTCCCTGAATGTGGCGGATAAACCCGGATTGCCTCGTCATCCCAGCCTGCGGGGAGCGGCTGCGGACGGGTAATGTTGAGGGCGTTAAGCTGTAACTCCTGAACGCCGGTGGCATATAGCGCAGGCAGGCCGTGCGGATAAGGCTCAACCCCGTGTGCGCGCCCGGTTTGCGGGTTGACGAGATAGGCGTTATCCAGACCCATCCCGGTCGGTCGCTCGGGATTGCAGGGCGGGCGTACGTCGTAGCTGCCCTGCTCGTCGCTGACGCTCAGCTGCTGGGAGAAGGTCAGGCCGTTGAAGGTGACGTCGCGAATCGCGCCCGGAATGTCGCTGTGCAGGTTGATTGCCCCCTCCCCGCTGCCGCTGAGGTTGGAGAAGGTGATCTGGCGAATTTGCCCCGGAGTGATGTCCGGTGCGCGATGGCGAACCGAGACAAACACCGGATCGGCTTTGCCCCAGTGGCACGGGTCGCCGTGGCGGCAGTCGAAGAGGATGTTGCTGAACAGCATCTGGCTAAACTGGCCGCCATCGCGGGAGACGAGGCCGATGGCGCGGTTGGATTCGAAGATAACGCAGTTGTTAACCGCGACGTTGCGGATATCGGCGAAGGTTTCGGTCCCGACTTTGATCGCGCAGCTCTTCGAGCGGATGATGCAGTTATTGACCGTGACGTTCTCTGTCGCCTGCTGAAGTTCCGCCGCTTTGGCGGTGGTTTTCAGGCAGATGCCGTCATCGGCAGCGCTGAAATAGCTGTTGCTGAGGTGAACGTGCTGGCAGCTGTCGATATCCAGCGCATCGGTATTGGAGAGCGTCAGATCGTTATCGATGGTGATGTTGTTGATAAACACATGGCTACAGCTGACCAGATGCGCGGTCCACATCGGCGCGTCGCACAAGGTGATATCTGCGATCCGCACCTGCTGGCAGCCTTCGAGCACCAGCATTCGCGGGCGGTGGGTTTTCGGCTGGCGATAGCCCTGAGCATCCGGCTGTGGGGCAAACCAGGCGCTGGCGTTACCGTCGATGCAGCCTGCACCGCTGAGGGTAAGGTGATGCGCATCGCGGGCGTACAGTAGCGCCATCCGCGACATCTCCGCCATGCTTTGCGTTTCGGCAGCCTGATAGTCAGCCTCCTGCGGACTGGCCAGCAGTCGCGCACCCGCCTCCAGATGCAGGGTGAAGTGTGACGGCAACACCAGCGTGCCAGTCAAATACGTTCCGGGCGTCACCACCAGCGTGCCGCCACCCGCCTGCGCCAGGGTATCGATTACGCCCTGCAGGGTGTGGGTGACAAGAGACAGACCGCTGCGGTCGAGGTCGACATCGTCTAACGAGAGCTTCATGTGGATACCTGTCAGCTGTTAAGTGACGGGCATTTAACGCCGTTTCAGGCCACGGCTCGCGGGGGGATTCCGGGGATTTTTAACGAAGAGTGAACAGCATCACGGCGGTATGACGTGCTGCAAAGCGCTTTTGATGGGGTTCACGTTTTGCCGGGTGAGGCAAATGTGAAATGTGAAGATAATCACAATTCACAGGCGGAAAAGCGTGATAAACGCGAGGGTTAAGCGCCTTTCAGGGCAAAGGAAAGAAATTCTGTGGGGCCAGTCACGAATCATAGAGTGAGGCGTCGTCTGGCAATTGCCGGGTGGCGCTGCGCTTACCCGACCTACGAAATGCGTAGGCCCGTGCAAGCGCAGCACCGCCGGGTGGAATTACAGCAGTTCGAACTCGCCTTTGTTTACGCGGGCGGAATCAACGCCGATAAAGACGTTGAATTTGCCCGGCTCAGCGTCATATTTCATCTGCTGGTTCCAGAACTTAAGCGCATCGACGTCAATCGGGAAGCTGACGGTTTTGGTTTCGCCCGGTTTCAGGTTCACCTTCTCAAAACCGCGCAGCTGTTTCACCGGACGGCTCATCGAAGCGGTGACATCCTGCACGTACAGCTGCATTACCGTCGCCCCTTCACGTTTGCCGGTGTTGGTCACTTCCACGCTGGCGGTCACGCTGCCGTCACGCGCCAGCGTTGGCGAGGACATTTTCACCTCAGATACGCTGAAGCTGGTGTAGCTCAGGCCATATCCGAACGGATACAGCGGGCCGTTGGCTTCGTCGAAATAGCGCGAGGTGTATTTGTTCGGTCTGTCCGCGTTGTACGGACGGCCAGTGTTGAGGTGGCTGTAGTACACCGGGATCTGCCCCACGGAGCGCGGGAAGGACATTGGCAGTTTGCCCGACGGGTTATAATCGCCGAACAGCACGTCGGCAATGGCGTTACCGCCTTCGGTGCCGGCGAACCAGGTTTCCAGAATCGCGTCAGCCTGCTGATTCTCTTCGACCAGCGCCAGCGGACGACCGTTCATCAGCACCAGTACCAGCGGTTTGCCGGTCGCTTTCAGCGCGGCAATCAGCGCCTTCTGGCTCTGCGGGATGGTGATATCGGTACGGCTCGACGCTTCGTGCGCCATCCCCTGGGCTTCACCCACCACGGCAACCACCACGTCGGACTGTTTCGCCGCGTTCACCGCTTCGTCAATCATCGCCTGCGCCGGACGCGGATCGACCTTCACCGCCTCTTCGTACTGATTGAGGAAGGTAACGATGTCCTGGTCGCCGGTGACGTTCGCGCCTTTGGCGTAAATCACCTTGCCCTTGTCACCGAGCGCATTCTGGATGCCCGTCAGCACGGTGACGGACTGATCCGCTACGCCTGCGGCAGACCAGCTGCCCATCACGTCGCGCTTGCTGTCAGCCAGCGGCCCGACCACTGCAACGGTGCCGGATTTGCTCAGCGGTAGCGTCTCGAGACGGTTCTTCAGCAGCACCAGGCTTTCACGCGCCACGTCACGCGCTTCTTTACGGTGCAGGCGGCTTTCGGCGTTGGTATCTTCCGGGTCGGACTCTTTCGGCCCCAGGTGGCTGTACGGATCGTTAAACAGCCCCATGTCATATTTCACGTTCAGCACGTGGCGGGCGGCGTCATCCAGCTCGGCCATCGTGACTTTGCCGCTTTTAATCAGCCCCGGCAGGTATTTGCTGTAGTACTCATCGCTCATACTCATGTTGATGCCGGACTTCAGCGCCACGCGAACCGCATCTTCCGGATCGGACGCCGCGCCGTGTTTAATCAGCTCTTTGATCGCCCCGTGGTCGGACACGGTGATGCCCTTAAAGCCCCACCGATCGCGCAGGACCTCTTTCAGCAGCCAGGCGTCGGAGGTCGCCGGGGTGCCGTTGAGGGAGTTCAGCGCCACCATTACTGCGCCGCTGCCCGCATCCAGCCCCGCTTTGTACGGCGGCATATAGTCGTTGAACAGGCGCTGCGGGCTCATATCAACGGTGTTGTACTCTTTCCCACCTTCGACGGCACCGTAGGCGGCAAAGTGCTTAACGCTGGTCATCACCGCATAGCGATCCGCCGGGCTTTTGCCCTGCATCGCTTCAACCATGGTTTTGCCCATCGTCGCGGTCAGGTAGGTATCTTCCCCAAAGCCTTCCGAGGCGCGGCCCCAGCGCGGATCGCGCGAGACATCCACCATTGGCGCCCAGGTCATATTCAGGCCGTCGTCTGCCGCTTCATAGGCCGAGACGCGCCCGACGGTTTTCACCGCATCGAGATTAAAGGAGGAGGCCAGCCCGAGGCTGATCGGGAAGACGGTACGCTGACCGTGGACCACGTCATAGGCGAAGAACAGGGGAATTTTCAGGTGGCTGAGTTCCATCACCTGATCCTGCATTTTGCGGATATCCTGACGGGTGACGGTGTTGAAAATCGCCCCCACCTGCCCGGCTTTGATCATCTCGCGAATCGCCTCTTTCGGGTTATCCGGGCCGACGCTAATCAAACGCAGCTGGCCGATTTTCTCATCGACCGACATTTTTGTGAGCAGGTCAGTAACAAATGCGTCCCGGGCTTCCGGCGTCAGCGGATGATTGCCAAACAGGTCATCTGCCAGCGCAGGTTGCAACGCCAGACTCACAGCGATACCTACAGAACAAAGCCATTTCATCTCGTTTACTCTCTCATCAAAAACCGCCGGATAGTCGCGGCCAGACCGTGCGAAGAGCGCAGTGTGCCATAAACCCTGAGCAGGGTGCAGGGTTTATTCTCTGATTTTGCAGGCGAATAGGTGTTCGCTTAAACATTAATCGCGCTATGATTTATGGCGATCATTTTGACTTACCACAAGGGGTGGAAGATGTCCTCTGTTCGAAATCACGATAACGAGACTTTTATTAACGACCTGTCGCGCCTGGTGGGTCACGCGCATCTGCTGACCGATGCCGCGAAGACCGCCCGCTACCGCAAGGGCTTCCGCTCAGGCCAGGGTAACGCGCTCGCCGTGGTATTCCCGGGAACCTTGCTGGAGCTGTGGCGGGTGCTCAGCGCCTGCGTCGCGGCCGATAAAATCATTCTGATGCAGGCGGCCAATACCGGTCTGACCGAAGGCTCCACGCCGAACGGCAACGATTACGACCGCGACATTGTGATCATCAGCACCCTGCGCCTCGACAAACTGCATCTGCTGGATAAAGGCGAGCAGGTGCTGGCCTTCCCGGGCACCACCCTGTATGCGCTGGAAAAAGCGCTCAAGCCGCTGGGTCGGGAACCGCATTCGGTGATTGGTTCATCGTGCATCGGCGCCTCGGTGATTGGCGGGATCTGCAACAACTCGGGCGGCTCGCTGGTGCAGCGCGGCCCGGCGTACACCGAAATGTCCCTGTTCGCCCGCATCGATGAGAGCGGCAAGCTGC
>Ga0308165_1002627_pt1 | contig 20891 bp, 11 predicted proteins | sample PhyWR2_FD_201032 | JGI IMG/M metagenome (GOLD analysis project Ga0308165, IMG submission 201032) | Phyllosphere microbial communities from UC Gill Tract Community Farm, Albany, California, United States - DLSLW.R2 | ecosystem: Host-associated > Plants > Phyllosphere > Unclassified | place: USA... | reverse complement strand
GTAAAGTTTGGTGGGATAAATAACCAGATCATCCCGGTTTTTTACCAGCCGACATTGCAATTGCAGTGTCGGCTTTTTTTGTAGTTGCTATTTTGAATTGTCCCATCAAACGTTTGCGCATAACTTGCTTAAGCGTATGAAAAAGTTTAGTTTATCTTTAACAGGTAGGAGCACGGTCTTTCAGACCACAATAAACGGGATCAAAAACTATACGCTACTTATAATTCATCATTTATACATGAAAAACATTCTATTTACACTCGGTTTAATCATCATCACAAAGGGGTTTTTATTCGGACAAACCGACAGTACGGTTATTCGATCAATACCATCCGTTCAGGCGGTAAATGTTGGCGATAAAAAGATTGTTTTTCCTGAAAGCCCTAAAGGGTATCAACTTATATTTAAAGGAAGTAACCGCGCACCAGTTGTAGATGCCGTCGGAAGAATAACAACTCCATTGGTTGCAACTACTGTTAAGCTTTATTTTCAATTGATTAATAAAACAGTTGATTCGATAAAGTACGATATTTCAAAAGAAATTACTGTTCCAGGTAAATATTCTGATGGAGGTATTAATCCAAAACCTTTCGTTATTCCGGCTTTGCGCGAATGGCATGGTGCTAAAGGCGATTTCTCTTTAACAGCTTCTAGTAGGATCGTAATGAATACTGCTAATGAAAAGCAACTGCAAAGTGCTGCAAACATTTTAAAACAAGATTTAAAAGATCAATCAGGGTTTAACCTCTTAATCGTAAAAGGCAAACCTAAAAAGGGTGATATTTTTTTAACGCTTAATTCAAAAGATAAAAGCATTGGTGAAGAAGGTTATTATATTAATGCAGATGAATACATAACCATTAGCGCTGTAAAATATCAGGGATTATTTTGGGGAACAAGAACCTTGTTGCAATTACTGGAGCAGCAAAATAGTATCCCAAAAGGATTAGCGAGAGATTACCCTGAGTTTAAAGTCCGCGGATTTGTGCTTGATGTTGGTCGCAAATTCTTTAGCCTGCAATTTTTGAAGGATTATGTGAAATTCATGTCTTATTACAAACTGAACGATTTTCAGATCCATTTAAACGATAACGGTTTTAAAAAATATTTCAATGATAACTGGGCAGAAACTTATTCGGCTTTCCGTTTAGAAAACACAACCTACCCTGGTTTAACCGCAAAAGATGGCTCTTACACCAAAAAGGAATTTATGGCATTACAAGAATTGGCTGATGATTATGCAGTTCGTATCATTCCAGAAATTGATGCTCCTGCACATGCACTGGCCTTTACCAAAATAGTTCCCGAAATTGGCAGCAAGGCCTATGGAATGGACCATCTCGATCTGCATAATCCACTTTCATTTACCGTTATGGAAAATGTGTTTAAAGAGTATATTTCAGGTGATAAACCTGTGTTTATGGGTAAAGCAGTGCACATTGGTACCGATGAATACGCCAAAAAAGATGCTGAAGTTTTTAGGGCGTTTACCGATCATATGATTAAATATGTAGAGGGTTTTGGTAAAGATGTGCGCCTTTGGGGCGCATTAACACATGCCAAAGGTACAACGCCGGTAAAGGTTGGAAACGTGGTTATGAATACCTGGTACAACGGCTATGCCAATCCTGTTGAAATGAAGAAACTAGGATACAAACAGATCAGTACGCCTGATGGATGGCTGTACATCGTACCCGCGGCCGGCTATTATTACGATTACCTAAATATTAAAAATCTTTACAATAAATGGACGCCCTCGATGATTGGCGATGTTCGGTTTCCTGCTGGCGATCCTACTATATTGGGCGGTTCTTTTGCGGTGTGGAATGATATTGTAGGTAACGGTATTACCGAAAAGGATGTGCACGACAGGGTATTTCCTGCTATGCAGGTTTTAGCACAAAAAATGTGGGGTGGAGCTGATACACTTTTAACGTTCGAAGATTTTAATATGCGGAGCAAGAAAATAGGCGAAGGACCATCATTAAACATCAGCGGAAAGTTATCCAAAAAAGATGTGCCATTTACAGCTCATTTTACTTTTGATCAAAGCGACGAAAAAATTAAAATCATAGGCGCAGTTTATACATCAGAATATTTAAAAAATGCGTTATCCTTTTCTGGAGAAAATAGCTATGCAAAATTGCCTTATACTGAAATTGGGTATGATTACACGGTTTCCTTTTGGGTAAACCCGGCTGATAACAATGCCGAAAACGCAGTATTATTTAAATCACCAAATGCAGTTGTAAAATTAAAACAAGCTGGTACAGGTAAATTGGGATTCTCGAGAGAAGGTTACGATATTGATTTTGGATATACTTTACCAGAAAATAATTGGACACACGTAGTGATTACAGGTACCAATAAGGGTACGAGCCTTTATATAAATGGAAAGCTTGAAAAGAAATTGTACGATAACTGGATTGTGTTTACCGACAAAGACAAAACCAAAATGCGTAAATCCGAAACCCTGTTTTTTCCATTGCAAACCATTGGTGGATTTAAAGGAAAACTAGATGAACTGCAAATTTGGAACAAGGTATTGTCGGATGAAGAAATTTCGGTCTTAAAATAAAATTTAAAAAACACATCTTAAAAAAAGGATTTGTCAGCAGCCGACATGCAATAAGCATTGTCGGCTTTTTTATGCCTTATGGTTAAAGCTTGTCAAACGTTTGTGTTATAATTTATTGCAATCTAAAGCATGCGGTAAGTTCAGATTTTAAACTTTTTATTTTTCTAAAGAATTAAGCTTAAATAGTATTTTACTAAGTTTTTAGGTAATATTTTTCTGTGATTTATATTCAATTTTAATCAAACGTTTGCGCATTGTTTTGCGAAAAAATGTCAATTTTTTGACCTTATCTTTAGTTAACCGACAATCAAACGCCCTCTTATAACCACTTGTTAAATTTTACTTTAAGAATTACCAAGAAGCAACTAATCCCAAATTAAATAAATTTTCTATGACCAAATTTTACATCCGAAAAATCGGCTTTTTCGCCATTTTTCTACTGGCTGTTACGTCCGTATCAGCCCAGTTAAAAATAACCGGAATTGTCAAGGGGGCCGATGATGGCCAATCGCTGCCCGGCGTATCAGTAAAAGTAAAAAATACAGTAACAGCCGTAAGTACCGACGGAAATGGGCGTTATAATGTTACTGCTGTAAAAGATGCCACTTTAATTTTTAGTTACGTTGGCTATAAATTAAAAGAAGTTCAGGTAAACGGGCGTAGCGAAATCAATGTCAGTCTTAATCCCGATCAACAATCACTAACCGATGTTGTTGTAGTGGGTTACCAACAGGTAAAACGGAAAAATTCTACCGCTGCGCTTGCAACTGTAACGAGTAAGGATATTGAGAACCTGCCAGCTGCCAGCGTGGATGTACTTTTACAAGGTAAATTGCCAGGGGTAAATGTGCAAAATTTTACTGGCCAGCCAGGGGTAAGTACCTCTTTAATGGTACGTGGTAACACCAGAATCATGTCGGCAGGAGAATTTGATGGCGATAGAGCTTTCAGTAATCCGCTTTATGTGATCGATGGCCTACCAATTTCTGAAGATGAAGTTGAAGCCTTTACACAAACGGGAACAAACTTTCTAACCTCACTAAATCCAAACGATGTAGAATCTATTGATGTACTGAAGGATGCTTCTGCTGCCGCCATTTACGGATCGAGAGGTGCAAACGGTGTAATACTGATTAAAACTAAAAGAGGTGTTGCTGGCGTTCCAAAGGTGAGTTTCAATACTTATTATGGAATAGTTAAACAACCTGATTTTTTAGAAACCGTTATCGGTGCCGAAGAAAGAAGGCGTAAACTAGATCTGATTTATAATTACGGTAATCCCACGCAGTTAAGGGATCGGGTTCCGATAATGTTAACAGATAGTTTAAATCCATCGTTTAATAACAATAACAATTGGCAGGATTTATTTTATCAAAACGGAACAGTATCGAACCAGGATTTAGCCGTTTCGGGTGGAAGTGAAAAGTTCAACTATCGTGTTGGTGTTGGTCATTATAACGAAAAAGGAATAATTAAAGCCACAGGCTATGAGCGTTACTCGGTAAATGCCAATTTAGGTGCAAACTTTAGCGAGAAATTTCAGATGCAAACCTCGCTGAGGTTAAGTAGGGGATTAAGGATGGTTGGTAGAGTGAGGCCGGAAGAACAGGGTTACCGAAATGCTTTCAAAATTAACCCTGTAGGCATGCCTTCCTCGTTATTTTATTTATCCGACCAGGACAGGGCAGATATAGAGGCACCATACGAAACCGTACGGAACAGTAATGCAGATAATAATGTGAGTATTGTAACCAAACTCACATATAATATTGTTAAAAATCTCTCTTTTAATACGGAAGGTGCTATCAATTATAGTTCATCAAAGCGCGATTTCTTTAGTCCGGCCAGAAGCGAATACAATGGCAGAGCATATGCATATTCTGGTTTTAGTGAAGGTTTAAAATATTTGATCACCAATACCCTGTTATACAATTTTAGTATCAACGAAACTCATAATATCAATTTTCTTGCAGGTCAGGCTTTCGAAAGCCGTGATAACCAATCGTTATCAGTTGCCGGTGAAGGTATTCCGAATGATAATATAAAGGTGGTATCAGGTGTTGCCCAAGGCGATTTGACTGGCGGATCTGACCATTCTACCTATTCAAAACTATCTTTCTTTGGAAGTGCACATTACGATTATAAAGAAAAATACCTTTTCGATTCGTACCTCAGGGCCGATGCCTCATCCAGGTTCGGACGCGATAATAGATGGGCGGTTTTTCCATCATTTTCAGCTGCCTGGGTGGCAACGGAAGAAAATTTCATGAAAAATATTTCTTGGATCGATTTGGCCAAAGTTAGGTTTAGCTGGGGTTTGAGTGGTGACGAAGCCAGTATTGGAGATAACGACCGTTACAACAGCTTTTCGCTTGGTGGTGCAGGTTACAATGGTAGCAGTGCCGGAACTTATGATGGTGTTCCTGTAATTTATCCAAACTTTGATAAGCTGACCAACAACAATTTAACGTGGGAGGAATCTTCACAAACCAATATTGGGCTTGATGTAGACCTCTTTAAACACCGCTTAAGTATCACCGCCGATGCTTATGTGAGAAATACAACCGGACAAATGTTGAAAGTATTGGTACCAGAAACATCGGGTTTCAGCACCTCGTTGAGTAATGCCGCTGGTGTTCGCAACTCAGGACTTGAATTTCAGATTTCCGGCCGGGTTTTTAAACCTGAATCTGCTTTTCAATGGAGCCCTTCTATTAATATCTCATTTAATCGAAATATTGTTACCGCACTTCCAAACGGAAACCGCGATTTATATAGCAACGGTACCATCTACGTTGTGGGCAAACCATTAAATATGTACCAGATGTACATTACCGATGGAGTAATTAATTCTATAAACGATTTATTGGTAAATCCGTATACCGGGCAGGTAGGAAGTACCAAATGGGGAACACTGATTTTGGGTATGCCAAAATGGAGAGATATTAGTGGTGATTACAAAATATCTGATAATAATGGTGAAAACGATATTACCTTTTATGGCGATCCAAATCCGAAAGCTACTGGAGGTATTAACAATGCTTTTAGGTATAAAAATTTCTCTTTATCCGTTTTTACCACCTTTACCTTAGGTAGAACAATTGTAAATAATACCCTGGCGCAAAGATTATCGAACGGTTTGTTTTATGGTAATCCAGAAGATCTTGCAAGGGCATCTATCGGCGATTATGAACAATATAACTATTGGAGATCGGCAGGTGATAACGCAACCTTTCCGGCATTAAATCCTTTTGCGGGTTTATACGTATTCAGGAGCAACCAGACCTTTTATGTAGAACCAGGCTGGTATGTAAGGATAAAGAACGTAAACCTGGGTTATGATTTTGTGCCAAAAAGTAATCCATGGATGAAAAAACTTAGCATTAATCGCCTAAAACTTTACGCCATGGCAGATAACCTGGTGATGTTCCAGAAATTCTCCGGAATTGATGCCGAAGCCGTAAATGCCCAGGGCTACGATTTTGGCGATGGATATCCCATCCCTAAAAAATATACACTAGGTATCCAGGTAGAATTTTAAAAATTAAGTAGATGAAAACGAATTATAAAAAAACAAAAAGTAGTTTGCTGGTAATCGCCACGCTACTGATCATACTTATAGCCCCATCCTGTAAAAAGGCTTTAGATAACGAATTGGATAACGCCACATATGATGATAAATTCTGGAAAACTGAAGCTGATGTCCAGGGTGCGATAAGTGGGGCCTACGGACTTTTAAGAACAAGTTTGTATACCGATAATGCCTTTTTTATTTGGGGGGATTTACCATATGGCGAGTTTAAGACTGACGATACCAATATGCAGGGGCCGTATGTAAATGGCGGGTTAAATGCCGTTTATTATCGCGAAGGCGGTGCACACACCTGGACGAATTGGTACAAAGTGATAAACGTTTGTAATTTGGTGATTGATAAAACACCATCAATACCAGATGCATCATTTGCCGGAGGTGCAAAAGCAAAAAATTATATCGTTGGCGAAGCCTATTTCTTGCGTGGATTGTGTTATTTCTACATGGCAAGGGTTTGGGGTGAAGTGCCCCTGCAAAATGAGGCAATTTATACTGCCGAACAGATTAAGCTATTGGCTCAATCGCCCGAAGAAAAAATTACCGATCAGGTAATCAGCGATGCAGGAAAAGCTTCGGCATTGATGACTTTCGAGGGTACAGCTCAGTACCAAAGGGTAAGGGCAAATAAAGGGGCAGCTTTGGGTTTATTGGCCCATGTAACCGCCTGGCGCCACGAATATGCCAAAACACTTGCTTATACCGATTCCATTATCAACAGGGTTGATGCCTATGAATTGGAAACTGCCGACAATATCAGAATGCCCTTTAAAAATGCAAATTCGAAAGAGAATATTTTTGTAATTCCTTCTTCCAATGCAAAAAAAGAGGCTTACTTCTATGGTGGCATTGGTTTCGAGACCTTAATGGAGCCATATACAAATAGTTTCAGTAAGCCACTGTATTACCTAAATCCGGACTTTATGATTAATATTTATCCCAACGCTGCAGATGCTAGATTGGATAAATTTTATGGGCGTAGCAGCAGTGCCAATATTGGTCTTTTAATAAAATACAGTGATGTTGGTTACAAAACGCCTACAGAACCTTATATCGAAAGTAATCTGATCATTTACCGCCTGGCTGATATGTACCTGTTAAAAGCAGAATCATTAAATGCATTAACTAGGGATTCTGAGGCACAAACAGCTCTAAATATTGTTCGGCTAAGAGCCAATACAGCAGGAAGCAGTGCTGTAGGCAACCTTTTAAAAATCGATATTATGAACGAGCGGATACGTGAGCTCGCCGGCGAAGGACAGAATTTTTTCGATGGTGTAAGAATGAACCGCGGTCCGATTTGGTTAACCGATGCGCGTAAAGCACTTAAGGGTTGGAGATGGCCAATTGCCAACAGTATTCTGCAGAACAATAACCTCATCAACCAAACCGAATTCTGGAAAGGTAAATACTAATTAGATACAACATGAAAAAATACATATTTATAATTTTTGCAGCTATGGCAGTATTCATGAGCTGTAAAAAAGGCAACGGGATTATTGATGGAGGATTAAGTAACCCAAAGGTGAATTTTAATACCTACGATTTCCTAAAATCACATCCTAAAAAAGTTTTCGATACCACTCTGATGGTAATCGATAAGGCTGGTTTAAAAGACGTAATAAATGGAGATGTTACTTTTTTTGTTCCGAATAACTATTCAATTAATAATTTTCTGAATATTAAACGTGATGAAGCCCGCCAGATTGATGAGAATAAAAATTACACCATAGATTCTCTATTTAAACATTTTACGCCAGCAATGCTCCGCGATTCGCTGGGTATCTACGTTTTTAAAGGTAAAATTTCATACGCACAGCTTACCGAAGAAGGGAAAATCTATCATTCTGTTGTTGCTCCTGCCGAAAGTTTTATCATATCCTATACCAAAACAACAGGTTACCTGGTAGATGGTATTATAACCAACGATGCCAAACTGGTTTATTTTATAAAAGTTTTGGGCGAGAGAGATGTTATGGTTAATGGTAAAATGGAAGATCCAAGCGGCGATGAAAGCTTATTGGATAGAAGTACTGTTTGCCAAACATCAGGGATCGAAACCACAAATGGTATTGTTAATGTACTGAGCAACTCCCATCCATGGACATTTAAAGTAAAAGATTTTTAAAGCAATTTTTATGAAAAAGATATATTTATTCGGAGGCATACTGTGCCTTATCATTGCTGCGATAGGTTTTAATGCCTGTAAAAAAGTAAAAGAAGGTTTTTTAAGCGATTACCTGCGATATTCTTCCAACCCTTTAAGGGTTAATGCAGGCTCTTTTTACCTTTCGCAAGGTTTAATTCCTGATGCATCTACACCGCCATTTAAAGTAACGTTGCTAAATGTTCGCAATAAAGCAACAGGCAAGCGTGCAGAAGAGTTTTTCAAGGAATACGAAATAGACATCTGGAAATTGCCTTACGACCCCCGCACCGATACAACGCTCGCTTTAATCAATGCAAAGAGATCGAGGGTTAAAAAAACGCCTTTTGAAGTCGCACCCGTTAGTGGTCAGATGGTTTTTAATGAGGGCAGTAACAATATTCCACCAGGAGAATACCTATTGGATCTTCAGGTCGAAAATCCAAATGGTACCAAGATTTACAATAATATTTGTACCATAATTCTTGCCCCACAGGTAGAATACGAATACATTAACGCACCTTATGCATTGGCCGTTGAAGCCAATAGCGAAACAGGAATTAGATTTGCCTATGATGCTGATTGGATTGATGCCAACATTGGCCGCTCTACCACGGCATGGTTAAAAATTAAACGGATTGCCGATTTTCCTAATCAGGTGGTGCTTAAATTTAAAGATAAAAATGGCGCCTTATTTACACCTTCTGAATATAAGCTAAGGCCAAGTGGAAATACCTATCTCAAATCATTAGGTACCTTTGCATATAAAACTACAGTTACCGATACTGCGGTATTATACGATTATGCAACAAGCCCTTTTCCGGCACTTTACTGGGATACACAAAGCAATGGTATAAATTGTTACTACAGGCTTAATGCGAATAATATTGCCTCTATAGATACCGCAAGCGCAGCAACCTGGGCCCCTCCTTCACAATTGCCTTACGGTACATGGAATAAAAGGCCGGTTAAACTAAATGTGCGATTTAATACCAGAATTAACAGACCGGGAAAATATCTTTATGAGATTGTTTTAGCTGCAACCAAAAAATAAATTCATAACCGCTGGCAGATATATAGCGGCTCCGCAGAAACGCCAGTTATTTAATTTTAAAATTGATATAATTCAATCATTAAAAGTCTTGGCAAACGTCAAGACTTTTTCTTTTATGGTAACATTTCCGATGAGTTTTTTTGATTAACGCCGTAATAGTTTGATATTTAGAAACCAAACCAAACTTTCGATGAAATTTAAATTTATACTCACTACATTATTGTGTGCAGGTTTTTTTGTACAGGCACAACAGGGCCCAAGAAAAAATCAATCCAAAGAAACAGTAACCACTACGCAGGTTACAGTTAAAGACGAACCTAAATCTTCAGCAAACGAAAGAACAATTAAGGTAGAGAGTTCGGTAGTTACCAACCATTCTGTAAATATAGATGGGAAAGATGTTCCATATAAAGCCACTACAGGTACACTTCCGGTTTGGGATGAAGATGGAAAACCGATTGCAGGTTTGTTTTATACCTACTACGAACGCAGCGATGTGCAAAACCGAGATAAAAGGCCTTTAGTGATTTCTTTTAATGGCGGTCCTGGCTCTGCTTCCGTTTGGATGCACATTGCCTATACCGGTCCGGTTGTATTAAATATCGATGATGAAGGTTATCCTGTTCAGCCTTATGGATATAAAGAAAACCCTTATTCTATTTTAGATGTTGCCGATATAGTTTACATCGATCCGGTTAATACAGGCTATTCTAGGGCAGTAAGTAAAGATATTCCGACCAATAAGTTCTTTGGCGTACGTGCCGATATTAAGTATCTGGCCGAGTGGATCAATACTTTTGTAACACGCAACAACCGTTGGGCTTCTCCAAAGTTTCTAATTGGTGAGAGCTATGGTACCACCCGTGTTTCTGGTTTAGCTTTAGAGTTACAGAACAGTCAGTGGATGTATCTTAATGGTGTGGTATTGGTTTCACCGACAGAATTGGGTATCGATCGTAGCGGTCCGGTTGATGCAGCTTTACGCTTGCCTTACTTTGCCGCAACTGCCTGGTATCATAAAGCACTTACAACCGATTTACAAAGCAAAGATTTAACGGCAATGTTACCTGAAGTTGAAAGTTTTACCATTAACGAGTTAATTCCGGCGATTTCGCAGGGAGGAATGTTGAGTGCAGATAAAAAGAAAGCAATAGCTGCAAAAATGGCCCATTATTCTGGTCTTTCAGAAAAGGTGATTTTAGATTATAACCTCAATGTGCCTACAGGTTTCTTCTGGAAAGAACTGCTGAGAGATAAAGGTTTCACCGTGGGCAGGTTAGATTCTCGCTATCGTGGCATCGATAAAATGAGCGGGGGCGAAGAGCCCGACTATAATGCCGAGTTAACCTCCTGGTTGCATTCTTTTACACCAGCCATAAACATGTACATCCGCAACGAGCTGAATTATAAAACCGATTTAAAATACAATATGTTCGGTTCTGTTTACCCTTGGGATAAAACAGGAGACCAAACTGGCGATAATCTCCGTCAGGCTATGGCACAGAATCCATATTTGCATTTATTGGTGCAATCGGGTTATTATGATGGTGCTTGCGATTATTTTAATGCAAAATATAGTATGTGGCAGTTAGATGCTGCTGGTAAACTGCAAGATCGTATGAGCTGGGAAGGTTACCGCAGTGGGCACATGATGTATCTCCGTAAAGATGACCTAAAAACCGCTAATAATCATATTCGCGAATTTATCAAAAAAGCTTTACCAAAAGCAGGAGAGGCTGCTAAGTTCTAACCAGGATTAGGAGGATTCAAGGATTTTAAGATTAAGCGAATATATTTACCCTTTGAAGAAGATGGTTTGGTAACTCTTAAAAACAATTCTTCGGGTTTTATTTGGAGCGCAGTTGCGGTGCAATAATTATCGTTCGTCCTGCTTTGCACTCTGATCTTTTTTGCCCTTCACTTCGACTGCCCTCAGTGCAAGTTCGCTCAGGCTGACAAAAAAGGATCGTCGCTTCAATCAGGGCTAGTTGGGTTAGGGCGGTGGCACGGAAACCCCTCATAGTAGCGCAGGCATGTGTAATCTAAACCTGACAGCCGCGACAGCCCCAGATTTTTCATCTGGGCTAAAGCAAATGGCAGGGCTGCTTTCAAAAAAGAATTACTGCAATTGCTTTTTGAATTATAAAGACTGATAAAACAGCATCGATAAATTCTAATTTGAGATTCTAGAGTTGAGAACTTTATCACCACCGTGCCGATGAAAGTTGTCAACTCTTTGAGCGATTTATCTCCTCAAAAAGGCAAACAAAAAACTGTTGGTTACAAACTAAAAATAATTACTTATTTTTGTGGTTCAATTATGCAGCAAATAAAAACATCATTCGATTTTGAGAAACCTATTGCCGATTTAGTTCAGCAGATAGAAAAGGTTAAGCAAGTTGCCGATAAAACCAAGGTAGATATGTCTGCCACTTTAGACGAGCTTGATGGTAAATTAGATGAAACCACTCAAAACTTATATAAAAATTTAACGGGTTGGAACAAGGTTCAAATGAGCCGTCACCCTGATCGTCCGCAAACTCTTGATTACATCAGCATGATCTGTGATGATTTTATCGAGATGCATGGCGATAGAACGGTTAAGGATGATAAGGCGATTATTGGCGGTTTTGCTACCATAAATGGCCAAACCGTAATGGTTATTGGTCACCAGAAAGGTAAAAATACCAAAGAACGTCAGTTCCGTAATTTCGGTATGGCTAACCCTGAGGGTTACCGTAAAGCTTTACGTTTAATGCGCTTGGCCGAAAAATTTAATAAGCCAGTAGTTTCATTTATCGATACCATGGGCGCTTACCCAGGTTTAGAGGCAGAGGAACGTGGACAAGGTGAAGCTATCGCCAGAAACTTATTGGAAATGTCTGTTCTTCGTGTACCAATTATCTGCATTGTTGTAGGTGAAGGTGCATCCGGAGGAGCTTTGGGTATCGGTATTGGCGATAAAGTATATATGTTAAAGCATACCTGGTATTCGGTTATCTCTCCAGAGTCTTGCTCATCTATTTTATGGAGAAGCTGGGATTTCAAAGAAAAAGCTGCTGAATGTTTAAAACTAACATCTGATGACATGTTTGGCAACAAATTGATTGATGGAATCATTCCAGAGCCTCTTGGTGGCGCACACCAGAACCCAGAGTTAATGGGTAAAACTTTAAAAGATTATATTGTTAAAGATTTAGCTGCTTTAGGTAAACTAAAAACCGATAAACTTATTGAACAAAGAATTGATAAATTCTGCGCAATGGGTGTGGTAAACGAATAATTATTAAAAAAAAATAAATTTGAATCCTGTTTGGCAATGCTGAACAGGATTTTTTTTATTAAAATAATCCATTTATAAACGACATATATTTAGATCCGTCATGCTGAATTTATTTCAGCATCTATCATGCTACAAAGGCCCTTAAATAAATTCAGGGTGTTGGTCAACAAAAAAAAGCAGCTACAAATTAATGCAGCTGCTTTGTAAGCTATTTTCAGATCCGCTTATTGCTGCGGGCCTTGTTGTGGGAAGAACATCGACAAACGGCCTTCTAAGTTGTTAAATGTTTTTTGGAGTTTATCGCTTAATTTATCCTGTCCGGCGGCTTTACTCGTTTTGATCATTCTATCCAGGTAATATAATCCAGTTTGAATGTTCTGCGATCCCGTTAAACCTTTTGATTGGGAAATATCTGCAAGATAATTTAGTTCCTTGTTGATGTAATCGCCAGATTTATCTAAAATATCGTTCGCTCTGGCCGTTTCGCCCAGTTTGTATAAATTTTCTGCCATGTAGAATTTCACTACAACGGTACGGATACCGAAGAATTTATCAGGCATTACAGCAAAATATTTATCAACTACTTTTTTAGCCTCATCAGTTTTACCGTCTTTAATTAAGCTGCCCGTTAAGCTGCTGAAAATGTTGGTGAAGATAAAAGTATCGTCAGATGATTGTGGATCTAAATATTTAGCGGTTTTCATATTTCCCCACTTAAATTTAGTCATCACATTATTATACAGAACAGGTGTGTTTAATTGTTCTGGTCTATCATCAGATGCTGTAGTATCAGCCTTCAGTGGCAATAAACGCAAAGCTAAACCTTCGCTATATAAATACTTATCTAAACCATTGTATTGCTCTGATGGCACTGTAGAAGCGAAATAAATAGGACGTTTCCAATTGTTGTGCGCAAGGATATCGAACATAGCCAAAGTCCCTTTTGTAACATAACCTTTGTTAAACTTCCAGTCCATTTCTGCAGCAATTTTTGAGGCATCGGCCGCAGGTACTGTTCCTGTGCTCACCACCTGCTGTGGATCTATCGTAATTTTAAGGTTTTTAGTTGGTAAAAAGTTAGATTTTGTTCCATCCTGCATTGGTACTTTATCGCTTTCATCGTTTGATAACAACAAATCTACAACGTTTTTCAGCTCAACACTACCAGCAATTTTATAATCATCGTATGGCATTACATCTCTTTCACCCTGTACATATTGCTCTGGTTTCATCGAGATTGGCAATGGTGCCGATTCATTTTGTTTTTGTCTTAAGCCATTAATATACCAATCTGTATCAAATAAACTTAAGTTTACAATACGCACATCCGGACGTACATTCTCCACTTCTTGGATATACCAAAGTGGATAAGTATCATTATCGCCATAAGTAAATAAGATGGCATTCGGTGCGCAGGATTGTAAGTAATCCAATGCAATATCATGTGGAACCAATTTGGTAGAGCGGTCGTGGTCATCCCATCCCTGCTCGGCCATAATTACAGGAGCAGCCAATAAACCGATAACGGTTGCGCCAATGGCACCAGCAGTTGGGCTTACTTTTTTAAATACCCATTCCTTAATTGCGAGCGCCCCGAGCCCAATCCATATGGCAAAGGCATAGAACGATCCTACATAGGCGTAATCCCTTTCGCGTGGCTCTAAAGGTTTTTGATTTAAATACAATACAATTGCAATACCCGTAAAGAAGAATAATAAACCTACTACACCTGCATCTTTCTGATTGCGTTTGAAATGCCAAAGTGCGCCAATAATTCCTAAAATTAATGGTAAAAAGAAGAAACGGTTATACGCCTTGTTATCAACTGTTGATGGCGGTAAATGACTTTGATCACCTCTCAGCATGGCATCAATTGGTTTAATACCACTGATCCATTCACCTTCAAAACCACTTCCCTGACCTTGTTCATCATTCTGACGGCCAACAAAATTCCAGAAGAAATAACGCATATACATATAACCAATCTGGTAACTTGCTAAAAAGCCAACGTTATCAACCAGATTAGGGTTTTTCGAATCATCTAAGTGCATCCACTCCTTATAAAAAGCAGCATGTTTAGGGTCATCACTGTACATACGTGGCAATAAGGTATTGTTGCTATACTCGTAGTCGGTTTTTTTACCTGCTACTTCATATTTGTCTTTACCTTTTCTCCATATTGTTTTACCTCCTTCAGTAACACCTGTTCTTTCAGAGTTATAGTTAGGTCCGTAACCCAATGGCCTATCGCCGTATTGTTCGCGGTTTAGGTAACTTAAGAAAGAGAAAGCATCCTTTGGTGCACTGTTATTTAAATTCGGGTCTGCTTTGGCCCTGATGATGATCATCGAGAAAGATGCATAACCGAAAATAATTAAAACGGTAGAGATTAAACCTAAGTTTAATAATTTCTTTTGGTGCTGGATAGAATAACGGATTCCCCAAACCAGTGCACCGATTAATAAAACAGCAAAGAACAAAACACCTGTTCCGAATCCCATTCCCAATGTATTTACGAAGAACAGATCGAAATATGCACCGAATGAAACCAGGTATTGGATAATACCATACTGGATTACTGCCAGAATTAAGATACCTACAATAAGGGTTTTGATAATTCCTGATGTTGTAGCCTTATCAGTTCTTTTAAAATAATATATAAAGGCAAGTGCCGGTATGGTTAATAAGTTTAATAAGTGGATACCGATTGATAAACCCATGATATAGGCAATAAACAATAACCAGCGGTCGGCCCTTGGCTCATCAGCGTGAGCTTCCCATTTTAAGATAGCCCAGAAAACAATTGCAGTGAATAAAGATGATTGCGCATAAACCTCCGATTCTACAGCCGAGAACCAAAAACTATCAGAGAAAGTATAGGCCAATGCACCAACGGCACCTGCACCCATAATACTGATCAATTTAGCAGTGGTCAATTCTTCTCCGGCTTTTAACACTGTTTTTTTAGCCAATGCAGTGATCGTCCAAAATAAGAATAAGATAGTTGCGCCGCTCGAAACAGCCGAACCTACGTTCATCCAGTATGCAATTTTAGTTAAATCGCCAGCTGCGAAGATGGAAAAGAAACGTTGCAGCATCAAGAATAAAGGTGCACCCGGTTGGTGAACAACCTGCATTCTAAATGCTGATGCGATAAATTCACCGCAATCCCAAAAGCTTGCAGAAGGCTCTAAGGTTAAAACGTAAGTTAGTGTAGCAATTAAAAAGCAGATCCAGCCTACTATATTGTTAACTTTTGAATAATTCATTGGTTTGTTTAATGATATTAAAAATTGTTTTCACATAAAAATGCTGCCGAAATTAACTATTCTAGTCGATAAAACAGGTAAAATTTCAGATTGATTTAACAATTTTTAACGGCTTAAGCCTATTAACATAAAGGATTTTAATCGATTTGCAAATTAAAAACCCATAAGCAGAAATTTAAAATCTACCTATGGGTTAAAATTTAGAATGTTTTTGGTTTAACCTGCTGCAAAAGGAGTAAATCTTACAATCAGGTCGTTGTATTGTTTCTCGATACTTTTGCTTAGCTCAGCCTGTTTAAATACGGCTGTTAATTTTACCATTTGTCCCAAATAACCAAGGTAAAAACGTACATCCTGCTCAAATGCCAATTGGTTTTTACTTACCGAAACATCGGCCAGATGGGTCAGCTCTTTGCCTACATAATCAGCAGATTTTTTGATCATTGCATTTGCACGGTTCAGGTCGTTTAAGCGGTATAGGCTTTCGGTAAAATAATAAGTATTCATTACCTGGCGCATGCTGTAAAACTTAACGGGTATCACTTCGAAATATTTGTTGGCCATGGTTTTGCTTTTTGTAATTTCACCTTGGTTGAGCAGGTCGCTTAGTGCACTGTTGAACATATTTGAGATTCTGGTTACGTCATCGGCAGATTGCCTGTCCAGATGATTTGCATTTTTTATATTTCCGTAAGCATAAACATTCATTAGGTTATTGTATAAAGGTTTGATGTTGATTCGCTCATAATCTTCGGTAATGGCCGTATCCGGTTTCAGTGGCAGCAATCTTTTGTTCAGTCCTTCCGAATAGAGATATTTATTTAAACCGAGATATTGCTCATCGGGCATGGAACCGGTAAAATAAATCGGCCGCTCCCAATTGTTATGTGCCAAAATATCGAATAATGCCAAAGTTCCTTTGGTTACATAGTTTTGGTTAAATGTCCATTCCATGCTGCCCGCAATTTTGCCGGCATCTTCTTTTGGCACCGTACCGGTATCTAAAACCTGTTGCGGACTTACTGTAAGTTTTAGGTTTTTGGTAGGCAGTACGTTGTATTTTGCTCCATCGTTCATGGCTACCTTGTCTTCATCATGGTCGGAAAGGAGAACGTCTAAGATTTGCTGTAACTCAATATGTTGGGCAATTTTATAGTCTTGGTAATACATAATATCCCTTGTGCCTTCAACATATTGTCCTGGTTTTAAGGTGATGGGCAAAGGGGCCGATTCGTTCTGCTTTCTACGCATCCCATCGATATACCAGTCGGCAGTAAATAAGCTCAGGTTTACCACACGCACATCCGGGCGTACATTTTCTACCTCCTGCGCATACCAAACCGGATAGGTATCGTTATCTCCATAAGTAAATAGGATGGCGTTTGGTGCACACGATTTGAGGTAATTTACCGACATATCCCGCGCTTCGTGGCTATCAGAACGGTCGTGGTCATCCCAACCCTGATTGGCCATAATAATCGGGGCGCCAAACAATGCTATAATTGAGGCAAAAATACTTGCCCGCATAGGCGTTAATTTTTGAAACACATAATCTTTTAAGCCAAATACACCTAAACCGATCCAAATGGCAAACGCATAAAACGAACCTATGTACGCATAATCCCGCTCCCGTGGCTCAATCGGTACAGAGTTTAGGTAAAATACGATGGCGATTCCGGTGAAAACAAAGAGTAAACCAATAACCCCGGCATCTTTCTGATTGCGTTTAAAATGCCATACCGCACCAATCAGGCCTATAATCAACGGTAAAAAGAAAAAACGATTATAGGCTTTATTTTCTACGATAGATGGTGGAAGGTTCTTCTGATCGCCAAGCCTGATCGCATCTAAGGGTTTAATCCCACTGAGCCAGTTGCCATCTTTCCCGCCAAACTGTCCATCTTCGTTATCCTGTCTGCCCACAAAATTCCACATAAAATAACGCATGTACATCTGTCCCGCCTGAAAAGAGAATAGGTATTTCAGGTTATCTATAAAGGTGGGTTTATGTTCATCATCAAAACCCATATAACTTTTGTAAAATCGGGTATGTTCAGGTTTATCACTGTACATACGCGGCAAAAGTGTTTGGTCGGCAAAAACATAAGCCGATTTAGTCCCTGCAGGTTCATATTTTTTATCTCCTTTGCGGATAATTTTACCCGTTTCCTTAATGTCGATTTTTTGAGAATTGTAGTTCTCTCCATAAAGTAGCGGTCTGTCGCCATATTGGTCGCGACCTAAATACCTTGAAAGTGAGAAAACGTTATCTACATTGTAATTGTTTAAATTAGGTTTTGCCTGCGCCCTGATTACGAGTAAGGCAAAAGAGCTATAACCGAATAAAAGAAGTACAGTAAACAGCATTACCAGGTTTAGCCCCCTTTTGTTTTTAATGATAGAGTAACGGATGCCATAAACCAAACCTCCAATCAATAAAACAGCAAAAAACAATATTCCCGTTCCAAAACCGAGACCCATGGTATTTACGAAGAAGTAATCAAAATTTGCCGCAAGCGATACAATATACTGGATAATGCCAAATTGGACCACCGCAAGTGCCAAAATAGAGACGAAAAATACTTTTAAAATACTTTGCCAGGTGGGAGCAGGGTTCTTTTTAAAATAATAAACAAATATTAATGCAGGAATGGTAAGCAGGTTTAAAATATGTACACCGATTGAAAGCCCCATGATATAGGCTACAAAAAGTAACCACCGGTCTGATTTTGGTTCATCAGCCTGCGATTCCCATTTTAATATGCCCCAAAATACAATGGCACTGCAAAGCGACGACATAGCATAAACTTCCGCTTCTACGGCCGAAAACCAGAAACTATCAGAAAAAGCATAAGCCAAGGCACCAACAAAACCTGCCCCCATAATACCGATGATTTTTTGATTTGTGATTTCTTCACCTTTTTTAATGACCGTCTTTTTCGCCAGTGCGGTAATCGTCCAGAATAAAAAGAGGATAGTGCCTGCGCTGGCAAGTGCCGAAGCCATGTTAATAAAGTAGGCTACCTTGGTTTTGTCGCCAAAAGCCAATGCAGAGAATAATCTCTGGATCATTGATACGATAGGGGCGCCAGGCTGGTGTACCACCTCCATACGGAAGGCTGAAGAAATAAATTCGCCGCAATCCCAGAAACTTACAGATTTATCTAAAGTTAAGATGTACGTGAGCGCGGCAACGAAAAAACAGAGCCAGCCTCCAATGGTGTTGATCCTTGAGTAATTCATAGTTTAATTTTAGTCTTTGATAATAAATGATTTAAGTGGTTCACAGTAAAAAAAGTCGTAGAAAAAAATAAAATGTTGCACCAGATATGATGATTTTTTTATCTTTGCATCGCAATCAGGAAACAGCAAGAAAGAAATTAAAAATATTTTAAAATCACTCTTGCATATTTAAAATAAGGTTCCTACATTTGCATTCCCTTTCGAGGAGAATATCCTTGAGAAGTTTTTGTCCGATAGTATAAGGGTAGTACAACGGTTTTTGGTACCGTTTGTCTTGGTTCGAATCCAGGTCGGACAACGAAAATTTAAGCTCGGATCATGTTTAAACAGACATGATCCGATTTTTTTTAACCGTAAACTACACGAACCCATGCCATTGCAGTTTAACCCGGTAAAGCTTTTTTCCGGAACAGGTTCTAAGGGATTATCACTTAAGATTGCCGAACATTACGGTAAACCACTTGGTAGCGTAACCATTCACAAATTCAGTGATGGAGAGTTTCAACCTTCCTTTGATGAGTCAATTCGTGGTAGTGATGTTTTTCTAATCCAGTCTACTTATCAGCCCAGCGATAATTTAATGGAACTTTTGCTAATGGTTGATGCCGCTAAAAGAGCATCTGCACATTATATTACTGCAGTAGTTCCTTATTATGGTTTGGCCCGTCAGGATAGAAAAGACAAACCTCGTGTAGCCATCGGAGCCAAATTAGTGGCCAACTTATTAAAATCTGCAGGTATCCACCGCATCATGACGATGGATTTACATGCTGCACAGATACAGGGTTTCTTTGATATTCCGGTTGATCACTTAGATGGATCGGTAATCTTTGTACCTTATATCAAAAGCCTGGGTTTGAAAAACTTAACTATCGCATCACCAGATATGGGCGGTTCGTATAGAGCGCGTACTTTCGCGAAGTTCTTTAATGCTGAGGTTATTATTTGTGATAAACGCCGTAAACGTGCCAATGAAATCGAATCAATGTCGATTATTGGTGATGTTACCGGACAAGATGTAGTATTGATCGACGATATTTGCGATACTGCCGGAACCCTATCAAAAGCAGCTGCTTTGATTATGGAAAACGGTGCAGCAAGTGTAAGAGCGGTTTGTACACACGCAGTATTATCAGGCAAAGCTATAGAAACGGTAGAAAATTCGGTGTTAACCGAGCTGATTGTTACGGATACAATCCCGTTAAGACAGGAAAGTCCGAAAATTAGAGTACTAAGTACAGCAAGTTTATTTGCAAGGGCAATTGCCAATGTAAACGAACACGGCTCAATTAGTGATCTGTTTAGGGTATAGTGCGATTAAGCGTATAAGCTGGTTAATCGGTTAATTGTACATTCGTTCTCAGTTAACCAATTTAAACAATTAATCAGTTAAACATAAATAAGAGTTTAAATAAGGTTGAAGGTATAGGGTTGAAAGCTTAAGGTATAGATACTCGATACTTAATACTTACTACTAATAATTAAATAAAAATAAAATGAAAACAATCGCAATTAGCGGTTCTCCAAGAGAGAACGTAGGGAAACGCGATGCCAAGGAACTTCGTTACGAAGGTAAAGTTCCGGCGGTATTGTATGGTGGAAAAGAGCAACAACACTTCGCAGTAGTTATTGCTGATTTAAGAGATGTTATTTATACCCCGGATGTAAACTTTGTAGAGATCGAGGTTAACGGTACTAAAACTAAAGCTATCGTAAAAGATACTCAGTT
>Ga0308165_1002626_pt1 | contig 20904 bp, 17 predicted proteins | sample PhyWR2_FD_201032 | JGI IMG/M metagenome (GOLD analysis project Ga0308165, IMG submission 201032) | Phyllosphere microbial communities from UC Gill Tract Community Farm, Albany, California, United States - DLSLW.R2 | ecosystem: Host-associated > Plants > Phyllosphere > Unclassified | place: USA... | reverse complement strand
CTATAAATAGGATTATGTTTTAGCCATTAGTCAAAAACTCAAGCTCCAGTTGTCACCCTGAGCGTAGTCGAAGGGCAGTACAAACGGGGCTTCGACTCCGCTCAGCCTGACATGGTGCAGGCAAGGCGCTTTAAATAAAATCTTCAATGTTTAGCTATTAGTCAAAAAGTTAAACTCCAGTTGTCACCCTGAGCGTAGTCGAAGGGCAGTACAAACGGGGCTTCGACTCCGCTCAGCCTGACATGGAGTATATTAAGCCAAACACCACATTGTAACCAACAATTAAACCATAGTAATTTCAAAACAAAAAATCCCGTCCTGATTGCTCGGAACGGGATTTTTTTTATTACTAAGTTCTCTTAGAAAGAATAACCAACTGAGAAACCTAAAACACGGTTTGTTAATTTACCATCACCAGATCTACCATCTTTAGGAATTAAATTCGTCAATCCTAAACCATAGTTGGCACCCAATAAGAAACCAGAATTTGTGCGGTATGCTAAACCAAAATTAGCTCCAAATTCAGTGCTTGAGTAGTCTTTGTCTGCAGCAGAACCGAACGATAAATCATCATCGCTTGAAGAGTTGGCTACTGTAGAAGTATTTGAGGTAGTATTAAGTGTTGTAATCGATCCTTCTGTTTTGTTTTTTCCTGAAATGTTGAAGCCAACATACGGACCAGCAGAAATTTGAACAGCACCCGCACTACCAGTTGGAATTCTAAAAACCGCATTAACTGGAACCTCAATAGTCATTAAATTGGTTTTGTTTGTTGCAACAGTTGTTGTTGTAGTGTTACCAATTGTAGTTACATCTGTCGATTCGAATTTGGCACCCTTGTTTTGTAGCGAAACTCCCGGCTGGATAAAGAAATTATTTCCCACACCAAAATCTGCGAAAGCAGTAACGTTAAACCCAACATTGTCTTTCATGTTGTCGTTGTAAGTTGTGCTTCCATCAAAATCGCTTGCATGGAATCTTGATAAGTTTACACCTGCCTTAATACCAAATCTTGCATCAGAGCCTGTCATTGTTGTTTGTGCGAAAGCACCAGTTGCCAACAAGATAACCGATGCGCTTAATAGTAACTTTTTCATAATATTTTTCTTTAGGTAAGAAATTCTGTTTAAAAATCAGGCTTATGCCTACTTGTTAATTACAAGCCCCATATCCAAAAGCTATGCCAAAGTATCATGTGTGTTACAAATTAAATAGGTAAGTTGTTGTATTACAGCAGGTTTTTTAATTAATCTGTGCAGAAAGCGTAGACATTGTTAACCTGAATAGTTGTGCGTTAATTTGTATAGATATCAGGAAAAACTACACAAAGCTGAGACGTCGACGCCAAAACATCAGTCATCTGATGAATATCTGGCGCCTTGCCATATTCATCAGATGACTTCCAACAGAACTACGTTTTTTGTGGTTTCTTTTTCGCCGCCGGAAACAATACATTATTTAAGATTAAGCGATAACCTGGCGAATTAGGATGCAGGTTCAAATCGGTTGGTGGGTCGCCTACGGCATGTTGATAATCTTCCGGATCGTGACCTCCGTAAAAGGTAAATTGCCCTTTGCCAATTTCGCCATGTAAGTAGCGTACCTCGGCCGCACCTTTATTTTCGCCTAAAACAGTTACACTTGTTTTGATCAGGTCTTTTTTAAATGCAGTAGTTTGGCCCATAAATCCTTTAATTACTTTATCATGGTTTTGGGTAAGCATGGTCGGAACCAGGTCCCATTTTGCCGAAAAATCGAACAGACTAAAATAATCGTTCGTTTTGGTTAGTGTTCTGTATTGGGTGACGTCAATATCCGAAAACTCGTAGTTCAACGGGTTGGTGTCCAGCCTAAAATTCTGGAAAGCAAGTGTTTTATTGAAATCCATTTTCGATTGTGCGTTTGGATCTGCGGGATCGCCATCAAACATTTGAGCACAAATATCTACACCATCGGCCGCCAGAGCAATATCGAAACTGTCTGTTCCCGAGCACATTGCAAACAGAAAACCACCACCGGCGCAGTATTCTTTAATATGTTTTGCAACCGAAAGTTTCATTTCCGATACCTTTTTAAAGCCCATCTTCTTTGCCAAAGCCTCCTGATTTTTCACGTCTTCCTGATACCAGTTTGCATACCTGAAATTCGCCCAGAAACGCCCAAACTGACCAGTGAAGTCTTCATGATGCAAATGCAGCCAGTCGTATTTACTTAACTTATCCTGCAAAATGTCGTCATCGTAAATCACATCGTACGGTATCTCCGCATAAGTTAAAACCAGTGTTACCGCATCGTCCCAGGGCAATTTACTTTTTGGTGAGTAAACTGCAATTTTAGGCGTCTTCTCTAATTTTACCATTTCCATATTAACCGATGGATCGCTGATCTCGTTTAACAATGAAATCACTTTTCCATCTGCCATAACTTCATAAGAAACGCCTCTTATCTTCAATTCATCCTCAACGGTTTTATTGTACTTAATCAAAAAACTTCCGCCGCGATAGTTCAAAAGCCAATCTACCTCCACCTGCTTACTGATGGTCCAATAGGCGATGCCGTATGCTTTGAGGTGGTTTTTCTGATCTTCATCCATGTAAATCAGCAACGACGAGGCCTGAAGTGTGATCGAACAAAGCAAGCAAAAAACGAGGAGATAATATTTCTTTTTCAAAATGGTAAACGCTTAAAACACTAAAATACCGCATTTAAACTGTTTAGAAAAATTTAATGGTATTATAAGTTACACAATTTTGCTATTTTTGCCCTCTACTTTTTAGAACGCCCTTTTAGGTGGCAACAAATAAATAGATATGAGTAAAGCAATAATTAAAACCGAAAAAGGTGATATGACTGTTGAGTTCTTCGAACAAGATGCTCCGAAAGCAGTTGCAAACTTTAAAAAATTAGCCAAAGAAGGCTTTTACGATGGTGTAACTTTCCACCGCGTAATTCCTGATTTTATGGTTCAAACCGGCTGTCCAAATTCAAAAGAAGGAGCAACCGGAATGCCCGGCACAGGCGGCCCAGGTTATAAGATCGATTGCGAATTGACTGGCGAAAATCAATATCACGATCGTGGCGTGTTGTCTATGGCACATGCAGGTCGCAATACAGGAGGTTCTCAGTTTTTCATTTGCCACAGCAGAACAAACACTGCTCACTTAGATCGTAATCACACCGTTTTTGGTAAAGCGGTTGAAAACGTAGATCTTGTTGACGATATCCGTCAGGGAGATAAAATTTTAGGAATCGAAATTATTGATTAAAATTAGATATGAGATACTAGATTTGAGATATGAGGTTTCCTCAAGCCTCATATCTCGTTTCTCACATCATTTAAATAATTAAACAATTGATTTGAGACAATGGATATGAGGTTTGAGAATTTTCTCACGGCTCACATCGCACATCTCAATTCTCACATCTCAAAAAATATGAACTTAAGAGGAATTGTTGCCGTTTCTGGTAGACCAGGTTTATTTAAACTGGTTGGGCAAAATAAAGTGGGTTACATTTTAGAAAGCCTTGATGCGCAGAAAACTAAAATTGTAGCCAACATAACCAATACAAAACTGGCTTCATTAGAAGATATTACGGTTTATGGCGAAGACGATGAAATTAAATTGGCAGACATTTTTGCCAACATTTCTGCCAAGGGATCTACTCCTGATTTAAAAGACAACTTGCGCCCTTATTTTTTGGAAGTTGCTCCGGGCCACGACCAAGAAAAGGTGTATGCTTCTGATATGAAGAAGATCATTACCTGGTATAATATCTTAAAAGATTTACCGCTCTTTACCGAGGAAGCTCCTGAAACACCAGGAACGCCGGCAGAGGTAAAATTGGCAGAAGAAAAAGCAGTAGCCGATAAGAAAACAAAATCTGCTGCCGCTAAAGGTTCAGGTAATGCAAAAGCAACTACCAAAACTTCGGCTCCGGCCAAAAAAGCAAACATGACAAGTAAAAAAGGCGTTTAAAAACGCTTTTATCTTTACTATTACTATTGAAAACACCGGATTTATCTGGTGTTTTTTTATGCCTTTAAAAGAAATAATATAGCAAAGCAACAATGATCAAAGCAATAACCATGCTTATCCAAAACACCTTGTTGCTGCCACTTTGGTTACTTTTAAATCGGTAATTGCGTTTATATTTATCGTACATATTATTGGTTTTTATTAGTTAATGATGGTTAGAAAGCGGTTATTCCATAAGGAAATCGTTGGTATTAAAATTCGTTTTTTTTTGCTATTGGTCGTAATGAAACCGACATTGAACAATGGCACACTTTTGGTTTTTCCCTTTAGTTCCCGATACTTGGTAAACTAAGCGATGTTCCCCTGTAATGCGCCTCGACCAAAAGCCTTTTAAATTATATTTCAATGGTTCTGGCTTTCCCATACCGTGAAAAGGGGTTCTTTTTATTTCCTTCAGTAATTCTCTAATTTTTTTTTCTACCTCCCGGTCATTATCCAACCGACATTCAAATTCCTACCAGCCCTCAATTGTGAATACAATATCCAATCTTTCTACATCAACTGTTTAATCTTCTTCTAAGGAAAATGATCTTACATTATCCTGCTTTAAGCTTTCAATGGAGCGTTCTAATCTTTTACGGTTTGCCTCGGGTGACAACAGATGCGCTGTTTCTGTAAGTGTATTATACTCTTTTATTGAAATCACAACAACAGCATCGTTTTCGTTGTTGTTTCGAGGTAAAATCAGAACATCTTCCGTAGTGCTTACTTCATCGAAATAAGTTTTCATATTTGTTCGAAGTGGTGAAATAGTTACTGCTTTCATAATTATAATTTAACGTACTTTCAAATGTACGCTCTGTCAAGTTTTTTTCCAACAGGGGAGAGACGTAGTTGATCATTTGTAACCATAAACAATGCTTCCTTTAAACTGTTAATTGCAAATTGCCCACTAGCAATTAAGCATGATGATAAGGTTCGCCCTTTAATATACTAAATCCCCGGTACAATTGCTCAACAAAAAATAAACGAATCATTTGATGAGAGAAAGTCATGTCAGATAATGAGAGCATGCCATTCGCCCGTTTGTAGATACTTTCATCGAAACCATATGGCCCACCGATGATGAAAATTAAATGCTGAACGCTACCTACCATTTGTTTATTCAGATAAGCTGAAAATGCAACAGATGTATATTTTTTTCCTTTTTCATCCAATAAAATTACAACATCGCCATTATTGATTTGTTTATGCAGTAATTCTGCTTCTTTGGCTTTCTGCTGCGCTTCGCTCAGATTTTTAACGTTTTTAACATCAGGTATCGCTAAAAAATTGAAGTTTATATAGTGCTTAAGGCGGTTGATGTACTTCTCAATCCCTTCTATAAGATATTTGTCTTCGGTTTTGCCAATTGCAATTAAGCTGATCTTCATTTAATAATTTGCCTATCTTTACTGTTTTGAGATTCAAACTTAGAAAAAATGTAAGCGATAAAGGGCATGAATTGAAAAATAGCCTGTCAACCTGCATTTTGAAGCGTTTGAAGAAGATATAAAGCCAAACTCCATGTCGATAACGCCGTCAGAAATTTTATCAGATTATAACTTAAAAATACAAACTGCAAAAGCAAATATTGAGGTAACAAAAGCAAGCATCGATAACTTTTCGTTTGTTAGAATCGGGTTGTTTCTGGCAGAAATCCTGTTCTTCGTTTTGCTGCTAAACTCAGCCGATAATGGTTGGCGTACGCTTGTTCAGGTAGCTTTAATTGTGCCCATAATTGTGTTTGTAATTGTTGTACGCAAACAAAGTACACTCGATCGCAAAATCGAGTACCAAAAGCAATTACTATGGGTTTACCAAAATGAATGGAATGTTATTAACGGTGAACAAAACGGATATGATAACGGATCGAAGTTTGAATCGGAAAGTCATCCATACACTTCAGATCTCGATATTTTCGGCCAATCTTCATTGTTCGCTTTGGTTAATCGCTGCAACACTGTTGTCGGGAATTCGCTTCTGGCGCAAAAGCTGGCCAATAAGGCTAAGCCTTCAGATATTTTACTGCGTCAGGAGGCAATATTAGAAGTTCGCGGTAAGATACAGCATACGTTCGATTTCAGAGCCAATTTACACGCACACGATGCAGGCAAGATCGAACAAATAAAAGAACAATTAAAATTTAAGCTTGGCGAACAACTTGCCTTCGTTCGGGGCCCGCTGTTAAGAACCTATGTTGCAACCGCACCATTTCTTTCGCTGGTACTTATTGCTGCGGCCATATTTTTGAGCACTATTTTTTGGAAATTGCTTGTGCTGTTTCTCGTTGGCCACATTGGGCTAAACGTAATGTTAAATGCCAAAATAAATTTAGTGTTTTATAGTTTTGGCGGCAGCTCCAACCTTTTAAACAGTTATGCCAGTGCAATTCGCTGGACGGAAACACAAGACTGGAAAAGCAATTATATTACTAAGCTGTTCGATTCCAGAGTTCCTGTAAGCCGCGAGATTAAAAGTCTTTCCAAAGTGATCCAAAATTTCGACGCCCGGTTAAATATTTTGGTTGGCGGTATTTTAAATGGTTTTTTCCTCTGGGATTTAAGGTGCTGTATCAGTCTCGATAAATGGCACCGATCATCATCGAGCGATGTTGTTTCGGGCCTTAATCATCTGGGCGATTTCGAGGAGCTGATCTCTTTTGCCACAACCGCCTATAACCAGCCCGACTGGTGCATGCCAGAGATAACCGACCAGTTTGCCTTGACTGCCGAAGCGCTTGGCCACCCACTTATATCGCCAACTATCCGTGTAAATAACAGTTTCCACGTTGAAGCAGCGCCGACCGTAGATATTATAACAGGATCGAATATGGCCGGCAAAAGCACCTTTTTACGCACGCTTGGCATCAATATGGTTTTAGCCTATGCTGGTGCCACCGTTTGCGCAGAAAAAATGAGTCTCTCTGTTTTTGCACTCAACACCTATATGCGCATTAAAGACTCGTTGAACGAAAGTACCTCGACATTTAAGGCCGAGCTTAACCGGTTAAAAATGATTTTGGATAACGTTGTAAACGATAAAGATACCTTCGTGTTAATCGACGAAATGTTACGCGGCACCAATAGCCGGGATAAATATTTGGGCTCGAAGGTGTTTGTAGAAAAGCTGATTGCCGAAAAAACGCCTGCACTTTTTGCAACGCACGATCTGCAGCTCGCCGATTTGAAAGAAGACCACCCACTAACCTTGCGGAACTTCCATTTCGATATTTCGATAATACAAGGCGAAATGAAGTTCGATTACAAATTGAAGCAGGGACCGTGCTCAACTTTTAACGCAGCAATTTTACTGAAAGAGATCGGATTGTCTTTGGATTAAACGTTGGCCCTGGCAATGCCGCATGCTAATTGCGCTTGCTGATAGTCCGATTGGTCGTTGAATGAAGAATATTGCTTAAGTTATTTTGGTGATTCAATCAGATCTAATTTTATTAATTCCCAATGTTTTCCTCTTAAACATTCTGGATCGACTTCCTTGTCTGCTTTTTCGAAGTCAATCAAATTTCTAAAGATTATTTCTTCGGCATGGCCATATGGATACCGCTGTTGATGAAGAGCTATCATTTCTTTAATGGAAAAAACGTCTAAAACTTCATGGATATCCCAAAAGTCTTTTTTTCTTCCGGCACTTTGAACAACTTCCATTTTCATGGCCATAATTTCGCCAATGGTTGCAAATCGTATGTCTTCAATAAATAAAGGTTTTTGTATAAAAGGATCCGTATAGTTGATATCAAGCTTAACGCTTTCTAAACGATTTTTGCCTACCAGATATGATCTGCCATTTGCAACCAGCGTTCCAAATGATCCATCAACATATCCGAAATTGCCTTTTAAAAAAATATCTATCTGATCGAAATCTATTGAGCCATAAGGTGCATCTGTAAACAGATCAATGTCGACAGACATTCTGTGCCCAAGCTGTAAGCTTAATGACGTGCCACCAACAAGTCTAAATTGATCAAATATTGGAGATTTCATTAATAGCAGCAAAGCTTCTTTCAATGTGTCATTAACAGTATTCCAATAGAGCATCAGGGTCTAACTAGTGAGTTATCTTCAGGTAATTGCGTTTTAAAAGGTTTGATAACACGTCTGCTACAACCTCTTTTCCATAAAATTTTTCTATCTCTGCTTTCTCAGTTAAATCACCTCTTTCATAAATTCGCTCTATAACGAATTCTTTGTGAAACTCCCAGTCAATTCTGCTCCTATTAATATCCCAGAATAATGCAGGCCGAATGATTTGCAAGTCAGGAGTTTTCTTGTCTCTGCTTTGATCTTTTTCGAGCCGGGCGTTATAAAAAGTTTGAAGGGCCATTAAAAAGCCTTCTTCAAGATTTAAGGCTTTTTCGGCTTTTAAAGACAGGGAGGTAGTCAGCTGTTTTTTCCCTTTGATTATTGCACTAATGGTTTGAGCACACTCAGCCAAAGAAATTGCAAATTGTTCTATGGATAAATTTTTCTTCTTTAACTCGTATTCTAAGAAGAAACCAGGATGAAGTCCTTTTAATATGGATAGCCTCTCAAACATAAACAAATATAAAGAATTTTGTTTACATGGAAATGGAAGGCCGTTTAAATAACGCACTACTCAATGCGGGCTTTCTTAAGTGACTTTACAGATGATTTAATCAACAAAGCGTAGGCCCTGCACTGTAGATCAACCAAATAACCAAGTTTTTGATAAAATTACTTCGATGGTGTTGCTAATTTTCTTATATTCACAAAGAGCCGTCTTAATTAAAACGATTGATAATTGAAGTTCTGATTATTGATGTCTACCAACCGCTAACCAAATGATATTAAAAAGAAAATTGTTGTATGCTTCAGGCTTCGCCTTATTGGCTATTGGCGTAATTGCCTTTTCACTTTTTTCTTCGAGCGAGCCAATCGATTTCAACACCCAGGTTAAGCCCATCCTCAATAAAAAATGCATTTCGTGCCATGGTGGTGTTAAGCAGCAAGGTGGTTTTAGCGTTTTATTTAGAGAAGAAGCGCTCGCTAAAACAAAAAGCGGTAAACCGGCAATAATTCCCGGTAATCCTGATGACAGCGAATTTATTAAACGCTTAAAATCTAACGACCCTGAGTTGAGAATGCCATATAAGCATGATCCTTTAACCACCGATGAGATAGATATTTTAAGCAGTTGGGTAGCCCAAGGCGCAAAATGGGGCACACATTGGGCTTATCTAAGTGTAAAACCCGTCGAAGTGCCCGATATAGATAACGATTGGGTTAGAAACGATCTTGATCGGTTTATTTTTGCAAAACTTGATGACAACCAACTGGTGCCAGCAAAAACGGCAGATAGAGCCACCTTATTAAGGAGGGTAAGCTTAGATTTAATTGGTACTTATCCATCAAAAAAAGTTGCCGACGCTTATTTAGGTGGTAAAAATGAAGAAATGGCTTACCGGGCTTTGATTGATAGCTTGTTGGCATCGCCCAGGTTTGGTGAACGTTGGGCGTCTGTATGGTTAGATATCGCCCGCTATGCCGATACCCGGGGTTACGAAAAGGATGTGCGGCGCAATGTTTGGCCTTACAGAGACTGGTTAATTCGGGCTTTCAACGCTGATATGCCTTACAACCAGTTTATTACCAACCAAATTGCAGGCGATTTGCTTCCAAACCCTACCGATGCCCAATACATCGCCACTACCTTTAACAGAAATACCCCAACGAATGACGAAGGTGGAACCGATAACGAAGAATTCAGAACAGCGGCAGTGCTCGATCGGGTCAATACCGTTTGGGAAGGTTTAATGAGTACAACTTTTGCCTGTGTGCAGTGCCATAGCCATCCTTACGATCCGTTTAAGCACGAAGAATATTACAAGTTCCTAGCCTATTTTAACAACACCCGAGATGAGGATACCGCGGGCGATTACCCGCTGCTGAAAAGCTATGGAGATAGTTTGCGCCTTAAAGTAACTGAGTTAACGAAATGGGTGGAGGAAGTTTCGGGAAAGGAAAGAGCAGATCAGGTAAATTTATTTTTAAGAACCAACGAACCCGCAATAAACTCGGCATCTGCCGACAAACTTAACAATGCAGTAATTCAAGATAAAAACCGCGGCCTTTTATTATCGAACAATTCGAGCGCCAGGCTTAAAAATGTGAACTTAGACAAAGCGGATCAGCTCATTTTTCGTTACGAAAATAGTACAGGAGGCATATTGAGCTTACATACTGGCAGTGTAAATGGTCCGGTAATAAAATCGTGGCAACTAGAACCTACTCAGGGTTTTGAAAATATAATGGTCGATTTTTCACCTCAAAACGGCGTAAAAGATGTTTATTTAACCTACCAAAACGGTGCGATAAAAGATCCAAAGCAATTTTTGGTGAAGTTCGATTGGTTTTATTTTACCAGGCAGTTGCCGGGCAAAGGCTCGTCCGATTACGCAAAATACAGTGATATGTTTGTTGAATTAATGAACGCAGACGTAACGGGAACACCGGTTTTAGTAGAAAATCCCAAAAGTATGTTTCGCAAGAACAACGTGTTTGAGCGGGGAGCATGGACATCAAAAGGTAAAGAAGTGAGTGCAGGAGTTCCCAAATCTTTAGCCTTTGCCATGCCAAAAAATGCCCCCGATAATCGGTTGGGGTTAAGCATGTGGCTTACTGATAAACGAAACCCGCTGGTTTCCAGAACCATGGTAAACAGGCTTTGGGAGCAACTCTATGGTGTGGGCCTGGTAGAAACCCTCGAAGATATGGGTACCCAAGGCATTGCGCCGACGCACGAAGGCTTGTTAGATCATATGGCTTACCAGTTTATGTACAAATACAACTGGAGCGTAAAGCGCATACTTAAGGAAATGGTAATGATGGCCACTTACCGGCAAGACAGCAAGGTGCCAGAAGACTTAAAGGAAAAAGATTTATTCAACAAGTTTTATGCCCGCGGATCGAGGGTGCGGTTAAGTGCCGAACAAATACGCGATCAATGTTTGGCCATTAGTGGCGTATTAAGTGCCAAAATGTATGGCCCACCTGTAATGCCCTGGCAACCGGAAGGTATCTGGTCATCGCCTTACAATAGTGAACGATGGATTAAAAGTGTAGGCGAAGACAGCTATAGGAGAAGTATTTACACGTTTTGGAAGCGAGGGGCACCTTATCCGTCAGCAATTGCATTCGATGGAGCCCAGAGGGCCGTATGCAGTCCTCGAAGAATAAGAACAAACACTCCACTGCAAGCTTTAGTTGCCTTAAATGATAGCGTATACGTCGATTTGGCGAGGAGATTTGCCGCCAGAATGGAAAAGCTGGGTGGAAGCACCAGCCAGTCGAAAATCGCGATGGGGTATCGACTGATGTTATATAAAGTAATACCAAACGACAGGTTAAAAATATTTAACAATTTATATGCTAAAGCGTTAGATGAGTTTAAGAAAAGACCTCGTGATGTTGTTGCGATAATGGGCAATAATCAAACAAAGTATACAGCAAAGAAAGCAGCACTGGTTGTGGTCGCTAATGCCATGTTAAATCTTGATGAAGTAATAACCAAAAATTAAACGGCCAACATGACGAGAGACGAACTTAACGCATATAAATTAGTTAAAGAAGCACAAGAAGCCAATGCGCAAATGCATTCGAGGCGTCATTTTTTAAAAGAAAGTGCGATGGGGCTTGGCAGTTTGGCCATAGCGTCGCTTTTGGGCAGCTGCGGAAATTTTTTCTCCGAAAGCAACAATAAGATTGCTTACGATCCTGCCCATCCGCTTCTGCCGAAATCGCCTCAGTTTTTGGGTAAGGCCAAAAGCGTAATCTATTTGCACATGGCGGGCGCACCATCGCAACTCGAGTTATTCGATTTTAAGCCCGAACTGATGAAAATGGATGGACAGGATTGCCCTCCATCGTTGCTTGCCGGAAAAAAGTTTGCCTTTATTACAGGCGTACCAAAAATGCTCGGCCCACAGGCCGTTTTCGAAAAACACGGACAGTCGCGTGCCCTGGTAAGCGATAATTTACCTCATTTTTCGTCATTAGTTGACGAGATAAGCTTTTTGAAAGCTGTAAAAACCGACCAATTTAATCATGCACCCGCACAATTGCTGGTTCATACCGGTTCGCCACGTTTAGGAAGGCCCAGTATCGGGAGCTGGGTAACTTATGGTTTGGGTACAGAAAATCAAAACCTACCGGGATATGTGGTGCTTACCAGTGGTGGAAATTTTCCGGATGCAGGCAAAAGTGTTTGGGGAAGTGGTTTTCTGCCATCGGTTTACCAGGGCGTTCAATGCCGTAGCGAAGGCGATCCGGTGTTGTTTATAAAAGACCCGGACGGGATGAGCCGCGATTTAAGAAAAGCATCAATTGATGCGATAAACAAAGCCAACGAGCAACAGTATCAGGAATATAATGATCCGGAAATCTTGTCGAGAATAGCGCAATATGAAATGGCTTACCGTATGCAGATATCTGCGCCCGATGTGATGAATATTAACGACGAGCCGGCCTATATCCACGAAATGTACGGCACACAGCCCGGCGTAAGCTGTTTTGCCAACAATGTGTTATTGGCAAGAAAACTGGTAGAAAAGGGCGTGCGTTATATTCAGTTATTCGATTGGGGCTGGGATGCCCATGGCGACAATCCAAAAAATTCACTTAACATCGGTTTGAAAAATAAGTGCCGCGAAATCGACAGGCCAATTACGGCGTTGTTGCTCGATTTAAAGCAGCGTGGCCTACTCGAAGAAACATTAGTTGTTTGGGGCGGAGAATTCGGCCGTACACCAATGATGGAAAACCGAAACGGCGTGCAAAATCCGTTTAAGGGCAGAGATCACCATACCGAGGCCTTTACCATGTGGATGGCAGGCGGTGGGGTGAAAAAGGGATTTACGCATGGCGAAACAGACGAAATCGGTTACAGTGCAATCAGTGGAAAAGTAGATTTGTTCGATATTCAAGCCACGATATTAAACCAATTGGGCTTCGATCACGAGCAGTTTACTTATCCGTTTCAAGGCAGGCCGTTCAGGTTAACCGATGTAGCGGGAAAGGTAATACGAGAAATAGTTGCTTAACAGTTTTCAGTTGGCAGTTTGTAGTCGGCAGAGGCAATTAGCAATAACCGATTGACCAATTGACGAATGACCAATTAGTCAATTACCAATAAGCAATTAATCAATGACCAATAACCAATTAGCGATAAATCAATAACCAATAAACTAATGACCAATGAACTATTGAACCAATTACCCAATGAACTACTGAACTAATGACCAATGACCAATAACCAATTAGCGATAAATCAATAACCAATAAACTAATGACCAATGAACTATTGAACTTATAGGCAGTTTTAGTCACCGGATGAATCTTTGGGGCATGATGTATTCATCCGATGACCAATGAACCGATGAACCAATTACCCAATGAACCACTGAACCAATGACCAATGAACTATTGAACCAATTAGCAATACATCAATAACCAACAAACTAATGACCAATGAACTATTGAACCAATTACCCAATGAACTACTGAACTAATGACCAATGAACTAATGAACCAAACCCGAAGAAAATTTTTACAAAAAACTGCGGTGGCAACTGCAGCCTCTTTTTTAACTCCGTTAACCAGTATCAAAGCGAGCGAACCCGCCTCGATAAAGGCTAAAGCAAGTTTTGAGCTATTGTTTTTGCAAACCAATTGGGGTTTTAATGGAACAAGAGATGAGTTTTGTGCGGCAGCCAAAAAAGATGGATACGAAGGCATTGAAGTAGGATGGCCAGGAAACACGGAAGATTTAAAAAACCTTTTCGATGCCGTAAAAAAGCATAAACTACAGGTTGCTTTTTTATGTAGTGCATCTCAATCTGGTGCCGCTGAAAATTTGGCTTCATTAAAAAATACCATTAATGCGATATGTTCAAATACCTATCAAAAACCCCTGTACATTAACTGCCATTCGGGAAAAGACTATTTTAGTTACGATGAGAATAAGCAATTTATCGATTTTACCACAGCCACGACAAAATCTACAGGCATAAAAATTTATCACGAAACCCATCGCGGCAGAATGTTGTTCGCCGCCCATGTAACTAAACAATTTGCTGAAAGGAATCCCGATTTACGCTTAACCTTAGACATTTCGCATTGGTGTAATGTGCACGAAAGTTTGTTGGCCGATCAAAAAGACACTGTTGATTATTTACTGCAAAGAGTAGATAATATTCACTGCAGAATTGGGCATGCAGAAGGACCACAGGTGAACGATCCGCGGGCACCAGAGTGGGAAAAAGTAGTTAATGCGCATCTGGCTTGGTGGGATAAGGTTATCGCCTACAAAAAAGAAAGGGGAGAGCAGATCACTATTCTTACCGAATTTGGTCCGCCAGATTATATGCCAACATTGCCTTACACACGCCAGCCTGTGGCCGATCAATGGGCAATAAATGTATATATGATGAATCTACTTAGAAAAAGGTATCAATAATATGTTGGAGTTTTTTGGTCGCTTTCATCCTGTTTTTGTACATCTTCCCATCGGCATTTTATTGCTCGCTTGTATTTGTATCTTTCTATCATTTAAAGCAAGGTTTGCCAATTTGAAACCTGCAATTTCGATCATGCTGCTGCTGGGTGCATTAAGTGCAATCGTTTCTTGTATTTCCGGATATCTGCTCGCTAATGGAGGCGATTATAATGGCGAATTAGTCGATAATCACCAGTGGATGGGCTTCGGTGTTGCCGGCGTTTCAATTTTACTATTGATTATTTACAATAAAATAAAATCTAATTTCGTACTTGGGGCGATTTCGGGTCTACTTATTTTATCGATTTCCATTACAGGGCATATGGGCGGCTCGCTAACTCATGGTTCTGATTATTTAACAGCGCCCTTGCTACGCAATAGCCAGGAGAGCGGCGCTGCCATTCCGGCCATAGCGAACGTACAAGACGCATTTGTTTATGAAGATGCAATTAAGCCACTGTTTAAAAACAGGTGTTACAGTTGCCATGGAAGCGAAAAGCAAAAAGGTAAACTACGCTTAGATGAAGAAAGTTACATTTTGAAAGGCGGCGAAGATGGGCATACGCTGGTAAAAGGAAAAGCAGAAGAAAGCGAATTGATTAAACGGGTTTTACTTCCATTAAACGATGAAGACCATATGGCTCCGAAAGAAAAGCCGCAGTTAACAGCAAATGAAATTGCATTGTTAAGATGGTGGATAGATAACGGCGCAGATTTTAAAAAGAAATTTAAGGATTTACCTCAACCAGCAAGCCTGAAGCCCGTTCTGGTAAGCTTGCAAAAGGGAGAAAGTAGTGCGGAACCAGCAACGCAAGCGGATGAGATTCCGAAAAATGACGTTAGCGCCGTAGATGTAGAAGTACTTAAAAAGTTTAACGAGCTCGGCGTTACTATAATTCCGGCGGCGCAAAACACCAATTATCTGTCGGCGAATTTTGTTAATGTACAATCGATAGACAAAACTATGCTCGACTTGATAAAATCCATTGATAAGCAACTGCTTTGGCTCAAGCTTGACAATAACAAGGTTAACAATGGAACACTTAAGGCACTTAAAAATGCGGAAAACCTGACGAAGCTAAGCCTAAATTTCACATCCATTACCGATGCCGGATTGGCGTATCTTAAAGATTTACATCAGTTAAAATCGCTTAGTTTGGTAGGAACAAAAGTTACTGCCAATGGAATTCGTCAGTTAAAAGCATTAAAAAAACTAAAATTTATCTATCTATATCAAACACAAATAAGTCCATCTGATTTACCTGCTATTAAAAAGCTGTTTCCCAAAGCAGTAATCGATACCGGAGGTTATCAATTACCCGCAATACCAAAAGATACTATCGTATTTAGTGCACCTTAAGTTAATTAACAGTTTCCAATTGCAAGGTAAAAGCGGTCGCAAATGTTAGCTACCATATTTATCTAATCAGTGTGATTGAGCCCGAGAAGCGAACGTCTTTGCCCGAAAGATTCGTTCCATTAATCAAATAGTAATAAACGCCAACGGGAAGTTGATTGCCCTTAAAGTCGCCTTTCCAATTATCGAATATGTCATCAGTGAAAAACACCTGGCTGCCAAGCCGGTTATAGATTTGAATGCGATATTTTTTAAGGTTCGTGATGCCAACGACTAATTCATCATTCATGCTGTCGCCATTTGGCGAAAAAGCATTTGGTACAAAAATCGATGCATCCTTTCTAACAATGATGTCGCCTTGAACTATTGATGTAAAACAACCATTATTTGAATACGCTGTTAGCCGAACTTTGAAAGTACCTTCCAGTTGATATTGATGCGTAGGGCTGATAGCGGAAGACGTGAAGCCATCACCAAAATCCCACAAATAAGAATCGGCAAATTGCGAAGTATTTGTAAAAGTAATTTGCACTGGCGCAGCGAACTTGACGTTAAATTTTGGCTCGGTATAAAAATTTGCAGCCGGAATTCTGGCAATAGGTGGAATAATAATCGACGCCGGTGCTGACGTGCATGTGCCAGAGGTAAGTGTTACCCGATATTCGCCAGCTTGATTGAAATCGGTGATGGGAATTTCGATGCTGCTGGTAGCTGCCGTGTAATTGTTCGGTCCCGTCCAATTATAAATGATATTGGGTTGCTCCGGCACGGCAAGCTTGATAACATCTTTTAAACAAAAGGCCGGCTGATTCGACGTTATCTGCGGTTTGTCGGGCTTTATCTCTACCAAAATATCTTGCGATAAAGTGGAGCTGCATCCGTTATTGGTCTCCACAGTGAGTTTGATGGTCTTCAAACCTGGCGAATTAAATCTTACCGATCGGCCGTCGTTCTGCGTGTGTAGTTCATCTTTCACATCATCGCCCAAATCCCATATGAGTTTAGTGTAATTGGTTGACGAATTAATGAGTCTGAAACTTTGATCAGATTCGCACTTATTGCGTACTTCTATCGTGAATAAAGCTTTTGGTAAAAGGTCAACAGATAGGATTTCAATGGTATTTACCTCGCTTACGCAGTCTCCAACCTGCACAAAAAGACGATATATGCCGGCATTTTCGGGCCCTGTAACTGTTATTTCGGGGTTCTGGTTTTCTGATATAAAGCCATTCGGGCCCGACCAATGATAGGTGGCAAGGTTCAAAAACGGAGTGGAGAGTTTCAGTACATCGCCCTCACATAAGGTTAAATCTGACGCCGTAATGTTGGGCTTGTCTGGTGTTTTTGCCACGATAAAGTTTTGTGTGGTAATCACGTTACAACCATTAGTTGATTTCGCTTCTAAAACAACAACCTTTTCTCCGGGTGTATTGTAGGTAATAGTATATGGACCTTCGCCAACTGCTGAGGACCGACTAGCGCCTTCGCCAAAAGACCATTTAAGTGAAGCATAGTTTGTTGCGTTACTTTTAAAAATGTAGGCCTGGTTATCGGTACAGGGATTTAGTTTTTCTACTGCAATTTCAGCGGTTGGCCCGGCAAAATCTGCAGTTCCGCCAAACTCGATGGTGAAGCCATTATTTCCCATCGAAAAATTATTGATTAATAAGGCATAGAGATGATCCACCTCTAAATCTACATATTTTACAAAGCCGTTCTGGCCAGAGCCGCAACCACCGGCTTCTGTTAAATCAGTCTCCGTTAAACTTAAACCGGTTTTGAAGAAAACTGGCGTGCACGTTACCCCACTTGCGGCACAACAACGGATCGCGGTTGTAGCATTAACTTTGCTGCAATCTCCATCGATTCCTAAATCATAAAAAACCCAATCGATATCGTCAGTGGTAACGGTAGGGGTTATGGTGAAGGTGAAATCGCCTGCTTTTGAAGCTTTGAACATATACCATGCAGTGTTAGCCTCGTTATTAATGCCTGCTCCATCTAAACAGGTACCGAGAGATTCGTTTCGAAGTTCTCCAGCACCTACAACATTGAGCTGTGTAAACGCCTCCTTAGTGCAAAGGAGCGAGAATGTTCCACAATCTTGGCCAGGTTGAATTGGTGGAAAATAATTATCAACACACAATCTAAATGTTCCTATGTTATCATCTGGCGCACTCACCCTGATAAAATATATTTGACCAAGAACTAAACCACCTTTATAGAGTGATGTTACATTGCTGGATGTTGTTGAAGAACTTGGAACTTCGGAAATGGAGCTGGTAAGCGGATCTTGTAAATACAATGCAACCAAAGGATTTATCAAGGTGTTTGTACTTGCAGCGTTAACTTGCCCACTTACAGAAATATTCACATCGTGTTTGGTAGCTGTAAACTTAAACCATACATCTTTTCCAACCGATGGCCAGTTAATTGCCTTTGCAAACCCGCTTGCGGTGGCTTCTAAATTATTAAATGCAGCGTCTGCACTGCAAAAGGCAGAGGTATTGGCAATGTTAATGGCGCCAGCTATTTCATCGTTAATGGGAGGCGCTGACTTTGCCGAAGCGACAAGGTTGGTTAGCAGCAAAATTAAAAGTACAAATGAAAAGCGCATAAGGGTAAATCTATCAAAAATAGTTTTATTTCTAACAGATTCCATTATTAATGATTTGTTAACATTAAACTTGCAACTTACGCTCAACCAACTTGTAAAATGATAAAATCGAGTGATTTTGGTGCTGATTTTTTGTGGGGAGTTGCTGTTGCGGCTGCTCAAATAGAAGGTGCTGCTGCAGATTATGGCAAAGGCCCATCTATTTGGGATACGTTTTCGGCCAAAAGCGGTAAAATAAAAAAAGGTCACAAGCCAAATGTAGCCTGCGATTTTTATCATAAATACACCGAAGATATTGCCCTTGTTAAGCATTTAGGGTTTAGTATATTTAGGTTTTCTATTGCATGGACAAGAATATTTCCGCTAGGCCGTGGAGAAATTAACCAGCAGGGCGTCCGTTTTTACCATAACGTAATCGACGAATGTTTATCACAAGGCATTGTGCCTTACGTTACCCTATACCACTGGGATTTGCCTCAAGCACTCGAGGATGAGGGCGGGTGGACGAGTTTTTCCATTAATGAAGCATTTAATGACTTTGTAAAGTTCTGCGCAGTGGAATTTGGCGATAAAATTAAAAACTGGATCGTACTAAACGAGCCTTTCGGATACACTTCGCTTGGTTATATGTTGGGTGTTCATGCACCGGGTAAAACAGGTTTAAGCAATTTTTTTCCAGCCGTTTTACATACGGCATTGGCACAAGCAGACGGAGGAAACATTCTTCGCTCGGAGATAAGAAATGCCAATATTGGAACCACTTTTTCATGTTCAGAGATTTTGCCTTACACACAGAACGATGACGATTTACTGGCCGCCAAACGGGTAGATTGTTTAATCAATCGCCTCTTTGTAGAACCAGCACTCGGAATGGGCTTCCCAACGGCGGATTGGGATTTGCTGGAAAAATTTCAAATTGAATATGGCACGTGGCGCTTAAATAACAGAATGAAATTTGATTTCGATTTCATCGGTCTCCAGAACTATTTTCCGCTTACGGTAAAGTACAATGCTTTTATTCCTGTAATACAGGCATGGGAGGTTAAGGCCAAAAGCCGGAAGAAGCCTCATACCGCCATGGGCTGGGAGGTTAACGCAGATAGTTTTTACAATATTATTAAGCAGTTTGCCGCCTATCCGAACATCAATAATATTATGATTACCGAAAACGGGGCAGCCTATCACGATAAATTAACTAATGGAAACATTGTAGATACCGAAAGAATCGAATATTATAAACTTTATTTAGCTGCGTTATTGAAGGTAAAAAACGAAGGAATAGACATCGCAGGCTACATGGCGTGGACATTAATGGATAACTTTGAATGGGCCGAAGGTTATAACGCCAGATTTGGATTGGTACACACCGATTTTAAAACCTTAAAGCGTACCATCAAATATTCGGGCCATTGGTGGCATGAGTTTTTGAGGAATTAGGTGCGTAATGGCAAATAAGGACTTAGAAATTGGCAATAAGGTAAATGGGGGCGGGAGGGGAGTGGAGTTTATTTTTAGATCGGCGGAAAATTTTCGATCTTTATAAAAATCATGACCTAATGAACGATAGAACGACAGTCTATAGGACTTACTATAATCCGATGGAAGCCAATATAATCAGGGCAAAGCTTGAAGATGCAGGGTTTGCATGTTTCCTTGCAGATGAAAATGTTGCCACGCTGAATCCGTTGTATAACCAAGCTATTGGTGGCGTTAAACTGGTTGTTTTTGAACGAGATGTTGAGGCAATTAACCAGTTATTGCAAGAAGATAGTGATCAATCTCTCGATTTGGAAACGTCAGAATTTGCTGATGCTGAGGCTACAAATGTTGTTTGTGAACGATGCGGTTCAAAGAACGTAGGTTTCGGTCTGGCAACAAAAAAGAAGCATGGCCTTTTCGCTATCATCCTTTCCTTCTTAACATTTACAACTCCGGCTTTTGGCAAAAAGTGCCACCATTGCTACGATTGCGGCTTCGAATTTGACTAAGATGTGAATAATTTGCCTGTATGCTTTTGTTCCGTCGGCTAAAGCCAGACGGCAAAGAAGCCTAGGCGAGGCGCTTAGTTTTTCTGCTGGTTAATTGTCGCTTCTCTATCCGTCGGCTAAAGCCAGACGGCAAAGAAGGCTAGGCGAGGCGCTTAGTTTTTTTGTGCTGGTTTATTGTCGCTTCTCCATCCGTCGGCTAAAGCCAGACGGCAAAGAAGGCTAGGCGAGGTGCTTAGTTTTTCTGCTGGTTTATTGTCGCTTCTCTATCCGTCGGCTAAAGCCAGACGGCAAAGAAGGCTAGGCGAGGCGCTTAGTTTTTTTGCTGGTTTATTGTCGCTTCTCTATCCGTCGGATAAAGCCAGACGGCAAAGAAGGCTAGGCGAGGCGCTTAGT
>Ga0308165_1002625_pt1 | contig 20921 bp, 14 predicted proteins | sample PhyWR2_FD_201032 | JGI IMG/M metagenome (GOLD analysis project Ga0308165, IMG submission 201032) | Phyllosphere microbial communities from UC Gill Tract Community Farm, Albany, California, United States - DLSLW.R2 | ecosystem: Host-associated > Plants > Phyllosphere > Unclassified | place: USA... | reverse complement strand
TGATCGCCGACAAGAGCAGCGACAACGAGCTGACCCCACGGGAAAGCCAGGTGCTGTACAAGATGGCCCAGGGCATGAACAACAAGGAAATGGCCCGCGACCTCGACATCAGCGTACGCACCGTGGAAACCCACCGCCTGAGCATCCGCCGCAAGCTCAACATCGACAAGCCGGCGGCGCTGGTCAAGTACGCCATCGATCACGGGATCATTTCCCGGTAAGCCCTGCCCTGGGCTTCAACATCAGTACACACCGACCTCGACCGCGTCACCGTTCAACCGCACCGGCCAGACGCGCAGGCGTTGTTGCGGGTATTCCAGGCAACTGCCGTCTTCCAGGCGAAAATGCTGCTTGTAGATCGGCGACGCCACGACCAGGTCACCCTTGATGCTGCCCACCAGGCCCCGACCGATCACGTTGGCCCCGGATTGCGGGTCATGGTTGTCGATGGCGTACAAGGTCTTGCCCTCGGCGCCGGGCAGGTAGAACAGCGCCACCTGGGCACCGTCCAGCCAGACCACCACGCCGGAGTTGCTGACCAGATCCTGTTGACCGCACACGGTTTGCCAGGTGTCGAGCGCTTGCACGCGTTGGGTATTGAATTGGCTCATCAGACTGTCTCCTCGGTGACCGGGATAAGGTTGAGTTCGGCGGCCATGATCGGGCGCCGCTGACCGCGTTCCTGGACAAAGTGAATGTCCGGGTCCGGGCGTTTGTCGTTGACGAAGGTGCGGAAACGCTTGAGTTTTTCCGGGTCTTGCAGGGCGTTGGCCCACTCGCATTCGTAGCGGTCGACCACCAGTTGCATCTGCGATTCGAGCTCGGCGCCCAGCCCCAGGCTGTCGTGGATGATCACGTCCTTGAGGTAGTCCAGGCCGCCTTCCAGGCTTTCGCGCCATACCGAAGTGCGTTGCAGCTTGTCGGCGGTGCGGATGTAGAACATCAGGAAGCGGTCGATGTAGCGGATCAGCGTGTCGTCGTCCAGGTCTGTGGCGAACAGCTCGGCGTGACGGGGGCGCATGCCGCCGTTGCCGGCGATGTAGAGGTTCCAGCCCTTTTCGGTAGCGATCACGCCAACGTCCTTGCTCTGCGCTTCGGCGCATTCGCGAGTGCAACCGGACACCGCGAACTTGAGCTTGTGCGGCGAGCGCAGGCCTTTGTAGCGGTCTTCGAGGTTCAGGGCCATTTGCACGCTGTCCTGCACGCCGTAGCGGCACCAGGTGCTGCCGACGCAGGATTTGACTGTGCGGGTCGACTTGCCGTAGGCATGCCCGGTTTCGAAACCGGCTTCAATCAACTCGGCCCAGATGTCCGGCAACTCATGCAACTGCGCGCCGAACAGGTCGATGCGCTGGCCGCCGGTGATCTTGGTGTAGAGGTCGTATTTCTTCGCCACCACGCCAATCGCAATCAGCTTGTCGGCGGTGATTTCGCCACCGGGAATGCGCGGCACCACCGAATACGTGCCGTTCTTCTGCATGTTGGCCATGAAGGTGTCGTTGGTGTCCTGCAACGGCACGAGCGAAGCGTCCATGATCGGCTGATTCCAGCAGGACGCGAGGATCGAACCGACGGCAGGCTTGCAGATGTCGCAGCCAATGTGGCCACGGCCATGCTTGGCCAGCAGTTCGTCGAAGCTGATCACCCCTTCCACCCGCACCAATGCGTACAACTCCTGACGGGTGTAGGCAAAATGTTCGCACAGGCTCTTGTCGACACTGACGCCGCGCGCGATCAGCTCATGTTCGAAGACCTGCTTGAGCAGCCCGGCGCAGCCGCCGCAACCGGTGCAGGCCTTGGTTTGCGATTTGAGCAGACCGAGGTCGGTGCAGCCGCCGTCAATGGCTGAGCAGATCGAGCCCTTGGTGACGTTGTGGCACGAACAGATGGTGGCCGACTCCGGCAAAGCGCCTGGGCCCAGGGTCGGCGCGCCTTCGGAGGTCGGCAGGATCAGGCCGGCCGGTTCCGCGGGCAAGGCGATGGCGTTCTGCGCGTATTGCAGCAGCGTGTCGTAATAGCTGTTGTCGCCGACTAGCACCGCGCCGATCACATACTTGCCGCAGGCACTCACCACCAACCGGCGATAGCTGGCGCTGGCTTCATCGACGAACTGGAAGCTGCGCGAGCCCGGGGTGCTGCCCTGGGCGTCGCCGATCGAACCAACGTCGACACCCAGCAGCTTGAGCTTGGTCGACATGTCGGCGCCCATGAACGGTTCTGCCACTTCGTTGCACAACTGTGCAGCGACGTTGCGCGCCATCTGGTAGCCCGGCGCGACCAGGCCGAACAGGCTACCGTTCCACGAGGCGCATTCACCGATGGCGTAGATGTGCGGATCACTGCTCAGGCAATGGTTGTCGATCACGGCGCCGCCGCGCGGGCCGATCTCCAGCGCGCATTGGCGAGCCAGCGCGTCTTGCGCACGGATGCCGGCGGAGAACACGATCAGGTCGGTTTCGAGGAACTCGTCATTGGCGAAATTCATCCGATAGCGATACTCGTCACCGGCGCTGATCGACTGCGTGGCACGGGACAGGTGCACACCGACGCCCAGGCGTTCGATCTGTGCCTTGAGTGCAAGACCACCCATGTCGTCCAGTTGCACCGGCATCAGGCGCGGGGCGAATTCCACCACATGGGCTTCCAGGCCCAGGCTTTTCAGGGCATTGGCCGCTTCCAGGCCCAACAGGCCACCGCCGACCACCACACCACGACGGGCATTGGCGGCTGCGGCGCGGATGGCATCGAGGTCTTCGAGGGTGCGATACACCAGGCGCGAATTGCCCTCGGCACCTTCCACCGGTGGCACGAAGGGATAGGAGCCGGTGGCCAGGATCAATTTGTCGTAGGCGATGCCGCCTTGTGCGGTGACCACATGGCGGGTGGCACGCTCGATTTCCAGCACTGGCACGCCCAGGTGCAGGGTCACGCCGGGTGTCTGGTACAACGCGGCATCACCCAGGGCCAGGGATTCGGCGTCGCGACCGGTGAAATACTCCGACAGATGCACACGATCGTAGGCACGCATCGGCTCTTCGCTGAACACATGAATGTGGTAGTGCTCAAGCGCGCCCTTCTCGATCAACTGTTCGACGCAGTGATGGCCAACCATGCCATTGCCGATCACGATCAGCGTTTGCAATTTGTTCAACGCGGCAACATTGGAGTTCATAAGGAGCACCTGGCTAAAACGGTTCAAAAAGCAAAAAAAAACGCCTGAAACCTTGCGGTTCCAGGCGTCTTTGCCTGTTCTTTTGCGGTGTTGAGCCCAGACAGCTATGCCTGATCCACCGATGTTGCCCTTGTTTCGATCGTCGTTGACCAAGCGGGCTGCCCACTCGACTGCGTTTGTGGTGGGCCTGCCAGGTGTATTGCAGTGTTTGTGCCAGATTCCTTCGAGCGTGGCCAAACGCCCCGATTTACGGGCACTTGGGCGTCAGCTCTCCAATCCCTCTCGCCCTAGAGTTTTGCCTTCGCATAGTGCAACGCACAGCAATGGGGCTTTATAAAAGTGCACGATCAAAGGTATTTGAGCCAGGCAAGGTCACGACGGCGCGCCTTCAATGCGGCAAAGGCCTTGACCGGTGGATACAGGGCGACGGCCAGCAACAACGCGGTCAACCACACCGCACCTATCGAGCTGAAGCCAAACCAGTTGCCCTGGTTCAGGCCGAACAGCGCGACCGCAATGAGGTACAGCACTTTCAGCGCATACAGGTGCAACAGGTAGAAGAACATCGGCGCCGAACCGAACACCGCCAGCGGGCGCAACCAGGGGCGTTGCCGTTCAAACCACAGGAGCAGCAAGCAGCCGACGCTGAGGGTCAAGGTCAGGAACAACAATGACGGCGGGTATTTGGTGATGTTCAAAAAACTTATCAGCGTTTGCACGGACGACTCGCCCACGCTCCAGGATTTTTCGCCATAGCCGTTGAGCAAACGCAGGGCAACGAACCCGGCCAGACCGACGACACCACTGATCAGCAATGCGCGTTGCCGTGCGCCGACATCGGCCATTTTCCCGAACCACGGCCCCATGGCGTAGCCGAGGCCGATCACGCCGATCCACGGCAACAGCGGATAGGAGGTGCGCAGGCGCAGGCCATCGGTCAATTCGATCCAACCGCGATCATGCAAGATTGCCCAGGGTATGTGCATGGCCGATTCAACCGGGAAATGCAGCGTGTCCAACAGGTTGTGCCCGGCGATGATCACAACGCTCAGGAGCAACAAAACCGGGCGCGGCAGCCAGACCAGTGCCGACAACGCGATCATGCTCAGGCCGATGGCCCAGATCACTTGCAGGTAAATGACGCTTGGCGGCAGCTGGAAGGTCCAGGCGAAATTGACCAGGGTGAATTCGAGCACCACCAGAAACAGCCCGCGGTTGAACAGGAAACGACAGACGTCGCCCTTGCCCGCGTACTTCTCGCCGTACAGCCATGCCGACAGGCCAGTGAGCAGCACGAACACCGGGGCACACAGGTGCGCCAGGGTGCGACTGAAGAACAACGCGGGTTCAGTCGTGGCAACGCTCATGGGATCGCCCACCTGATGGTGCAGGAAGAAGGTTTCGCGCACGTGATCGAGCAGCATGAACAGAATCACCAGGCCTCTGAGTGCATCGATGCTCAGGAGCCGGACGACGGTGGAACGCGGTGGTGTGAGGGTCATGGGGTATTCGCAGTGCAGGCACGGGGGCCAGCACCTTATATTGTTACCCTATAACATCTCAAGCATTTCCGAAGCCTTCTGTAGGAGCGAGCTGGCTCGCGATGGCATCAATCCCGCCGACAGCAATGCTGACTGCCCCACCGCTATCGCGAGCAAGCTCGCTCCTACAGGGGGCCGGGTCGCTCACAGAATGTGTGTTTAGCCCAAATCCCTGTGGGAGCGTTGGTAGGGTTCGATGAAGTGACAGCCCAGGACATCGTTCAAGCGTTTGGCATCGCTCATCCGGCGAAATAATCCGGGGGTCTGCCAGGGCGCATCTCCGTCGATGTTCGGCGCGCCGAGCCCGGCGAGGACGTCGGCGATCAACACCGAACGGGTTTCGAACGAGATACGCGTCAGCCCCGTACTGTTGTCGACACCGGCGTGGGCGTGCGCGCCGGAAAAGGCGATCAGGCTGCCCGGCTCGATTTGCACCGCAATGCCCTCTTGCCCATCGATCGGTTCCAGCAAATGCGGGATGGCCTCATCGGCATCCACCGTGTTGCGCCCGTCCTGGTGGGAGCGCTGGAGAATGGCGCGCATATCGAAATCGGCGCTGGAATTGCGCAGCGCTCGTTGCCAGAGGTCGGGATAAATCGCAAATGTGCGCCCGGCCGTGATCGGATAGATCGGAGCCCACCAGTTAGTTTGCGCGTACAGGTTCGAGCCCCAGGTGTCTCGGTGGAATGCGATGGTTGCCGTCACTCGTGCCCGTGAGGCACGCGCATCAGCTTCGCGGTGCGGCTGGAAGCGCAGGTGCAATCGGTCGCAGGCCAGTGCCTGCGCCTCAAGGCCCAGGCTTTCGATGACCACTCGCCACAGCCCCTGAATCTCGCGAGAACCGGCAAAGGTGGCCTGGCATTTGGCGAACAGCACGGCCTGTTGTTCGTGGTTCAGATGGCGATGGATGTGGGTCGGCGGCCAGGGATGCAGTGCTTCTTCAAGCATTGCCCGGGTGTGTTTGACCAAGGCGGCCATGGCAGGCGCATCGTTGATACGCAGGATCTCACCGGCATAGAGACGATCATGAAATCGGCGAGCGGAGCCTGGAACAGCGAACGGGCTGTACATGCGCGGGTTTCCCTGGAGAGACAGCCCTCGACTTTAGAAGCGAGCCGGCCGTGGCGACAGTAGCAGGCTGGATAAAAAAATGCGGATCAGTGGATCCGGACCCGGCACACCCACCTGTAGGAGCGAGCATGCTCGCGATGGTCGTCAACGATAACGCTGGGTGCCTGATACCCCACGGTGTTCTTGATTCCATCGCGAGCATGCTCGCTCCTACAGAGGAGTGGTGTGCTCAGGTTCGGTTAGCCCCGCCCACAATGCTCCAGCAACGCTTCCAGCGGATGGCGCAATTGCTTGTCTGCCTGGCGCTTGACCTGGCTGCGGCAGGAGTAGCCGGTTGCCAGGGCCTCGCCGGGTTTGTCCAGCTTGCCGGCCCAGGACTGCTCGAAGATGGTTCGCGAGGTTTCCTGGTTGCGGGCTTCATGGCCGTAGGTGCCGGACATGCCGCAGCAGCCCGTCGCCTCGCTGACCAGTTTCAACCCGAGCTTGGCGAACACCGCCTGCCACTGCCCGGTACTGGCCGGGGCGTTGGTTTTCTCGGTGCAGTGGGCCAGCAAGCGGAACGTCTGGCCGTCAGGACGCGGGTTGTCCGGCAGCGCATCCAGCAACCACTCCTGGGGCAGCAGCACTGTCGGGCAGTCTTCCAGACCCGGCACTTTCTGATACTCCTGGCGATAGACCAGGGTCATCGCCGGGTCCAGGCCCACCAGCGGCACGCCGCAGTCAGCCAACGCCTTGAGTTGATTGGCATTGCGGATCGCCGCCTTGGCGAAGGCGCCGAGGAAGCCCTGAACATGCAATGGCTTGCCATTGGCGCTGTAGGGCGCCAGGAACACCCGATAGCCCAGTTGATGGGCCAACTGGATGAAGTTCGCCAGCAGGGGCGTTTCGAAGTAACGGGTGAAGGCATCCTGCACCAGCACCACGCTGCGTTCGCGTTGCTCGGCCGTCAGTTCGCGCAGGGCCGGCACGCTGGCCACCGCCACCTTGCATCGGGTCAGCGTTTTTTGCAGGTCGAAGCGATGCAACAACGGACTGTCGAGCATGCCGACGTGGCGCTCGAGCAAGCGCGTGATCCATTTCGACCCCATCACCGCGTTGTACAGGCCCGGTGCATAGGCCATGTAAGGGATGGTGAATTCCAGCGAGCCAATCAGGTAATCGCGCAGCGGGCGTTGATAACGGCCGTGGTACAACTCCAGGAAACGCGAACGAAATTCCGGCACGTTGACCTTGATCGGACACTGTCCGGCACAGGACTTACAGGCCAGGCAGCCCGCCATCGCGTCGTAGACTTCATGGGAGAAGTCCGCCTCGTCACGGGAGCGCGCCAGGTTGTTGCGCAACCGCGTTGGCAAGCCACTGAGCCACGACACCTTGCTGCGTGCAGCCGCCAGCACGTCGATATTGGCCGCGCCTTGCAGACGCAGCCACTCACGGATCAACGACGCCCTGCCCTTCGGCGAATGCTGGCGTTCACGGGTGGCTTTCCACGATGGACACATCGCGTCGTTGGGGTCGTAGTTGTAGCAGGCGCCGTTGCCGTTGCAGTGCACGGCGCTGCCAAAACTCTGCCAGACCCGCTCGTCGATCTGCCGGTCCATATCACCGCGCAAGGTCACTTCGTTGACCTTGAGCAAGCTGTGTTTGGCATCCGGCGGCGTGCAGATCTTGCCGGGGTTGAGCTGGTTGTGCGGGTCGAACGCGCCCTTGAGCCTTTGCAACGCCGGGTACAGCTCGCCGAAAAATGCCGGGACGTATTCGGAGCGTAACCCCTTGCCGTGCTCGCCCCACAGCAAGCCGCCGTAACGCTGGGTCAACTCGGCCACGGCATCGGAGATCGGCTTGACCAGCGCGGCCTGGGCCGGGTCTTTCATGTCCAGCGCCGGGCGCACGTGCAACACCCCGGCGTCGACGTGGCCGAACATGCCGTAGGCCAGGCCATGGCTGTCGAGCAAGGCACGGAACTCGGCGATGTAGTCGGCCAGTTTCTCCGGCGGCACGGCGGTGTCTTCCACGAACGGCTGCGGGCGTACCTCGCCCTCGACGTTGCCCAACAGCCCCACCGAACGCTTGCGCATGGTGTAAACGCGGGTGACCGCTTCGGCGCCTTCGGCCAGGGTGTGGCCAAGACGCTCGATGGTCTTGTCCGCTTGCAGGTGCTCAACGAATGCCGCCACGTCCGCGTTGACCTGCGCCACGTCTTCGCCGCTGAATTCCACCAGGTTGATGCCCAGGGTGGCGCGCTCGGCGTCGCTGGGAAAATACTCGGCGACGCTGTGCCAGACGATGTCCTTCATCGCCAGCAGCAGCACCTTGGAGTCCACGGTTTCAATCGACAGCGGCTTGTGCGCCAGCAGCGCGTTGGCGTCGCGCAGCGCGTCCATGAAGCTGCTGTAGCGCACGTTCACCAACACTGAATACTTGGGAATCGGCAGCACGTTGAGCTTGGCTTCGACGATGTAGCCCAACGAGCCTTCGGCGCCACACAGCACGCTGTTGAGGTTGAACCGGCCCTGCTCGTCCCGCAGGTGCGCCAGGTCGTAACCGGTCAGGCAACGGTTGAGTTTGGGAAACACCGACTCGATCAGGTCCGCCTGGGTTTCCTGGATCTGCCGCGCCGTGCGATACACCTCACCGATGCGTCCTTGCTGGGCGCACACGGCCTCCAGTTCCGCTTCGCTGAGCGGCTGGCTGTGCAGACGCTCGCCCCCGAGGAGCACGCTGTCGAGCTCCAGCACGTGATCGCGGGTCTTGCCATAGGTGCAGCTGCCCTGCCCGCTGGCGTCGGTGTTGATCATGCCGCCCACGGTGGCGCGGTTGGAGGTCGACAGCTCCGGGGCAAAAAACAGGCCGTGTGGCTTGAGTGCAGCATTGAGCTGGTCTTTGACCACGCCCGCCTGCACGCGCACCCAACGCTCTTCAACGTTGATTTCGAGCACGGCGTTCATGTGACGCGACAGGTCGACGACGATGCCATCGGTGAGCGACTGACCGTTGGTCCCGGTGCCGCCGCCCCGTGGCGTAAGCTTGATCTGCTGGAAACGCGGTTCGGCCATCAGCGTGGCGATGCGCACGATGTCGTCGGCGTCCAGCGGAAACACCGCCGCTTGCGGCAGGCGCTGGTAGATCGAGTTGTCGGTGGCCAGCACGGTACGGGTGGCGTAGTCGGCGCTGAGCTGGCCGCGAAAGCCGCTGGCTTGCAGGGCCTGGAGGAATTCCGGGTAGTGCTGCGCGGGGGACGCGGTCGTCAGCTGGGCGATCATGGCGGTGGTCTCTTCACGGAAATTTCATGATACTTGTCGCCTGAGCATTAATAGATAAGCCTCAGGTCGTTATAGACACCAATGATCCCGCAGGCTCGGTCACGGAACAAACGGATATTTCTGCCGCTATCGATGAGTTTTATGAATGAATTACCGCCACCTCACGCCATCGATGTCGCTGCTGCTGGCTTTTGAAGCCGCCGCGCGCCATGAAAGCTACACCCGCGCCGCCATGGAACTGTCGCTGACCCAAAGCGCGGTCAGCCGCCAGGTACAGGCGCTGGAGCAGCAACTGGGCCTGACCCTGTTCCGCCGCGAAGGCCGCCAGGTGCAATTGACCGATGTCGGCCGGCTGTATCAACGGGAAATGAGCGAAGCGCTCGGGCGCATTCGCAGCGCGACGTTGCAGGCCATGGCGTATCAGTCCGGCAGCGGCACCCTGCGACTGGCCACCCTGCCGACCTTCGGCTCGAAATGGCTGCTGCCGCGCCTGCATGATTTCTACAAGAACCATCCCGGCATGCTGGTGCACATCCATTCGCGGATCGACACCATCGACTTCGAATCCAGCGGCATCGATGCGGCCATCGTCGTCGGTTCCAGCGACTTGCCCGGCCTGATCAGCCATCGACTGCACACCGAAGAACTGCTGGTGGTCATCTCCCCGCAGGCCGCCGCTGCCCAGCAGGACTGGTCGGCTGCGCGCATCGGCGAGCAGACCCTGCTCAATGTCGCCACCAACGCCAACGTCTGGGGCGAGTGGTTCAGCCATCACCACCTGCCCCACCGCCTGATGCGCCTGGGACCGAGCTTCGAACTGACCTCGCACCTGATCCAGGCGGTCAGGGCCGGCATCGGCATCGGCCTGGTGCCGCGCATCCTGGTCAGCGACGAACTGGCCAACGGCGAGCTGATCAGCCTGGACCAGCCCTTCGCCAGCCAGCGCAGCTATTACCTGGCCTACCCGCCACGCAACGAAATGCTGCCGTCGCTGGTGGCGTTCCGTTCGTGGTTGCTGGCGCAGATTTGAACGAACAAGCCTGAAGCCACCGCCTGACCTTGCTCAGAAATCCACCGTCGCCGACAACTGCAACGTACGCGGATACCCCTGGGAGAACGCCCCATACGAGGCCACGCCCGACCAGTATTCGCGGTCGAAGACGTTTTGCACGGTGGCGCGGAACGTCGTTGGCCGGCCTTCGATCTTGGTGGCGTAGCGCGCGCCGGCGTCGATGCGGGTCCAGGCATCCAGTTCCTGGGTGTTGGCCTGGTTGACGTATTGGCTGTCGGTGTAGATGGCGCCGCCGGTCAGGGTGAAGCCTTCCAGCCATGGGGTGTCCCATTCGGCCCAGAGGTTGGCCTGGATGTCGGGCACGCCCACCGGTTTGTTGCCGCGGTTGGCCGCAGTGGCCGAGTCCGTCAGTTCGCCGTCAAGGAAGGTCACGCCCCCCATCAGGCGGGTGCCGGGTGCCACTTCGCCGAATACGCTGAGTTCGACGCCACGGTTGCGCTGTTCGGCCTGCACCGAAAACACATTGTTCGCACCCACTTCGCCGCTCGGTTTTTCGATCTGGAACAGGGCCAGGGTGGTCATGAACGTACCGTGCTCATACTTCACACCCACTTCGTGTTGCTTGGACTCATAAGGGGCAAAGGTTTCACCGGCGTTGGCCGCCGTGCCGGGGGCGATGTCGCCTTTGCTCAGGCCTTCGACGTAGTTGTAGTACAGCGACACGTCTTCCCACGGTTTGACCACCACGCCCACCAACGGCGTTGTGGCGCTGTCGTCATACCGCGAACTGACTGAGCCGGCGGCGTTGTAGTTACGCGACTCGATGTCCTGGCGGCGCACACCGAGCGTCAACTGGATGCGGTCGTCCAACATGCCCAGGGTGTCGGTGAACGCCACGCCGGACAGTTCCGATTCGGAAACGCGCAGCACCTTCGGCGCCGCGAGGTACTGTTTGGGCGCGTCCACCGGGTGGTAGAAGTTGGAACGGATGTCGGTACCGTTGGTGATGCCCCGGGACAGTTCATCCTGATAACGGGTGGCCATCAGCGTCGTGGTATGGGTTACCGGGCCGGTGGCGAAGAGCCCGCGAAGGCCAACGTCGGCGGTCGAACGATCGACGTTGAATTTGTAGTAACCGGGGATATTACTGGTGTCGGCTGCATCGTTGAGAATGCGAGGCACCTGGTCGGACAAGCGTTTGACATCCGACTTGCCGCCACCGGCGTGGGCGAAGACGGTCAGGTTGTCGTTCAGATCATATTCGCCGCCGAGCAAGGCCGACTGCTCTTTGGTGTCGGACCAGCCCCACTTCTGCGAGACGTTGGTGCGACCGTTGGCGGCGGAAGGCACCTCGACCCCCGGCGCGATGGTGAAGGGCCGTGATGCGCCATCGAATTTTTCGCTCTGGCTGATGAAATCCAGGTTCAGGCGCAAGCGCTCGCCCTGATAATCCAGGGCGATGGCGCCGATGTTCACCGCTCGCTCCTGGTCATCCACAGCGGTATCGCCGCCCTGCAAACTGCCGTTGAAGCGCACGCCAAACTGGTTCTCGTCGCCGAAGCGGCGGCTGACATCCAGATGGCCGCCGACGTTGGAGTCCGACTCATAGCTGGCGGTAAAGCGGGTCAGGTCTTCGGCCAGCGGGCGCTTGGGCACGATATTGATCACACCGCCCACCCCGCTGTTGGGCGAGATGCCGTACATCAAGGCACCCGGCCCCTTGAGCACTTCGACACGTTCGGTGTACTGCGTAAAGGCGCGGTAGTTGGGCGCGACGCCATACACGCCGTCGTAGGCGAGTTCGCCCAGGTTGCCTTCGCCGATGGCAAAGCCACGAATGAAGAAGGAGTCAACGATACCGCCGGTTTGCCCGGTGGAACGTACCGAAGGATCGCGTTGCAGGGCGTCGGCCACGGTCACCGTTTGCAGGTCGGCCAGGGTCTTGGCGGTGTAGCTGGTCACGCTGAACGGCGTGTCCATCACATCTTTGTTGCCCATCATGCCCAGGCGCGCACCCCGTGCCACCTGGCCGCCGGTGAACTCTGCGGGCAGCGCGGTCGGCCCAGCGTAGCGGGCGTTGATGTTGGTGGTGTCCAGGGTCAGGTTCGGCGTGTCGCTCGACGTACCGACCGAAGGATTTTCCGGCTTGCCCGAGGGCTCGGCCGTGGCGGCCCAGGCGCTGGTGCTTGCGGCTATCAGGGCTACATTGAGCAAGGCGGCGCGGATGGCGAGCGTGAGGGCGCGCTCGGCGAAAGGTCGACTGGCAACAGGCATGGCGTGAGGTTCCTTGGAGCTAGGAAATGGGAATCACTCCTAATGCCAGCCAGCTCGAAAAAAAGTATCACCCTGCTTCGATTTTTCCTCGCGGGCTTCACAGGATGGGTTTATCCGGTTGCGGCAATCGCCGGAGCCGGGTCAAATGCACGCCGTTTGGCCGGGTGATGCGAGGTTGTTCTGCCGCTCCCCCGCTCCCGTTCGACTAGCGAGGTTGTCCCATGCCCAACGCCGGTGTCATTCAGGGCTCGAGCGTCAGAGTCCTGATTTATCTGCTGTTCGCGATCCAGTTGGTTTCCATGGGCGCGATGGAAATGAGCGGACCGTTCTGGCCGGTGCACCTGCGCGGCTTGACGGACTCGGCCTCGTTTTTCAGCTTCGCCAGCATCGCCGTGTACGTCGGCCCCATGCTGGGCATCATGCTGACCAGCGCATTCTGGGGCCGCATCGGCGATCGCTACGGTCACAAGCTGATGATGATCCGCGCCCTCGCCGGCTTGTCCCTGACGCAACTGGGCCTGGCCTTTGCCAGCGACATCTGGGTGATCCTGGTGCTGCGATTCCTGCAAGGCGCGTTCGCCGGTTATATCGCCCCGGCCCAGGCCTACGGCGTGAGTATCGAGGCACCGACTCGCCGCGCCAGGCTGTTCGCGATCCTGCAAATTTCGACCAACGTCGGGTCGTTGCTGGGGGCCGTCGTCGGCGGGCTGATCCTCGACTACGCGACGTTCTTCTGGATCAACCTGATCGCCTCGATCCTGTGCGCCCTCTGCACGGTGATCGCTGCCGTGACGCTACCGGACGTGCCACCGGTGAAGAAAACCGCTGCCACCACCCGGCAATCACACGACCTTGCCTGGCGCCGCTCTCCGATGCTGTCGTTGCTGGGGGTCATGGGCATTCTGCTGTTGGCGCGGATGCTGCCGCAGACGTCGTTTTCGCTGTACGTCAGCTCGACGTTCGAGGTCAGAAACTCGGTCGTCGGCCTGTGTTATGGCCTGTTCGCGCTGGGTTTCATCCTTTGCGCAACGGCGTGGTCGCGCTATTTCGAGCACCGCACCGCACAAGACTCACTGCTGCGCATCCGCTACGTGGTGATCGGGTGCATCGCCCTGACCGCGCTGATCGGCGTGACCCGCAACGCCTCCGTATTTGTCATGGCGTACTTCGCCTGGGGCGTATTGCTGGGCGCGACCACACCGGTACTGATGGCACTGATCTCGAAAACCACAGACAGCTCGCAACAGGGTTACGTGCTGGGAATTGCCCAGAGCATCTCGCAGTTCGCCTCGATTGCCGGCATCTGCGCCGGTGGCTTGCTCAGCCAGATCTACGGTTTGCAATACACCTACCTGTTCGTCTGCGCCGCCTACCTGATCGCACTGCTGCCCATCGTGGCGTTGCGCGCCCGGCCACTGCGGATAGCGGGCGAGTGATCGCACTTGCTTTCCCGGTAGCGAGTCAACTAGCATTGGGAATACTTCTCAATTACAAGTCAGCCTGGCGCCATGAGCGAAACCCTTCCCACGAATCACGATCAGCACCTGCGTGCGATTGAGGCCCTGTACAGTGGCCATCACGGCTGGCTGTACGCGACGTTGAAACGAAAACTGGGCAACGCGATGGATGCGGCCGACCTGGCGCAGGACACCTTCGCGCGCATCCTCGCGTCCCAGGTCACCGTGATCGAACAGCCGCGTGCCTACCTCAGCTGCGTGGCCAAGGGCATCCTGATCAACTGGTACCAGCGCAAGGCACTCGAACGCGCCTACCTCGATGCCCTCGACAACCTGCCGCCGCAAGAAGCACCTTCGCCGGAAACCCATTTCGTGGTCCTGGAGACCCTGCATGAAATCGACGCGATGCTTGATGCCTTGCCGCCGCTGGTCAAACGAGCGTTCCTGCTGTCGCAGCTCAATGGCCTGAAATATCAGGACATCGCCGATCAACTGGACGTATCGCTGATCACCGTCAAGCGCTACATGAAGCAGGCATTCGTGCAGTGCCTGATGCTGGTGGAATGAATGCTCATCCTGCGCAAGGACCCGCCGCTGCCCCCCGAAGTGCTCGAAGAAGCCGCCGAATGGCTGATGCGCCTGAGCGAAAACGACCTGAGCGACAGCGAACGCACCGAGTGGGAACGCTGGAAGATCAGCAGCCCCGAGCGTGACCGTGCCTGGGCTCGGGCGCAGTTGCTGCAAAGCAAACTGGGCGGTCTGCCGCCGTCGCTGGCGATGTCGGCGCTGGATCGACCGAGCAACCCGGAACGCCGTGCGGCCCTCGGCAAGCTGGCGCTGTTGCTGGCGGTGATGCCGGTCGGCTGGGGCAGTTGGAAACTGGCGCAGTCGCAGCAGTGGACGGCCGACTATCGCACCGCCGTCGGCGAACGACGCGAGTGGACCCTGGCCGATGGCTCTCGCATCACCTTGAACACCGATTCCGCCGTCGATGTGCTGTTCGACAGCCAGCAGCGCCTGATTCGCCTGCGCGAAGGCGAGATCCTGGTGCAGACCGCCACGGACAACTCATCGTTGGCCCGGCCCTTCCTGGTCAGCACCGCGCAAGGCCACATGCAGGCCTTGGGCACGCGCTTCATCGTCCGCCAATTGAGCCCGTTCACCCACCTCGCGGTCATGGAAGGCGCCGTCAAAGTGGTGCTGGCCGATAACCGTCAGGCCGAGTCCCTGATCGTCAATGCCGGCCAGCGCATGGCATTCACCGCCCAAGCCTTTGGCAGGGTGAACACCGCAGACCGGAATGCCAGCGCCTGGACCCAGGGCATGCTGATGGCGGACAAGATGCGCCTGGCGGATTTCGTCGCTGAGCTCACCCGCTATCGCCACGGTTTTGTCAGGTACGACCCGGCGCTTGCCGATCTGCGCATTTCCGGCGCGTTTCCGATCAGCGACACCCAGCGCACCTTGAACATGCTGGTGCAAACCTACCCGGTCACCGCCACCGCTCACCTGCGAGGGTACTGGGTCACTTTGTCTCCGGCCTGAGCCTCCAAAAAAATCTGCCGCTGGCTGATACTTTTTTCGATCTCGGCTGGCCTGTACAGAAACCTCCATTGCCTCTCGCCACAGGGTCATCCATCCATGCCTGTCATTTGCCGCGCGCTGCTGAGCCTGACCCTGATCAGCGCTGCCTGCCCGTCGGCGATGGCAGCCGCGCCGACGCAACTCGATTCGGTCGTGGTCCATGCCTACAACATCGCCCCCGGACCTCTCGGCGCAACGCTGTCGAGCTTCGCCGTGGACGCCGGCATCGCCCTGTCGTTCGAACCTTCGCTCACGGAGGGCCTGATCAGTCCGGGGCTGACCGGCTCTTGCTCGACGCGCGAAGCAGTGACCCGGTTACTCGCCGGCAGCGGTCTGGACATGGTCTTGCGCAGCGACGGCAGCTACACGCTGGTGGAACGCCGGGTCACCCTCGACGAAACCACCATCGACGGCATCGACACACGCAGTGACAGCCTGCCGCCGGTGTATCCAGGCGGTCAGGTGGCGACCGGCAGCCGTCTGGGCATGCTCGGCAACACCGACGTGATGGATGCGCCGTTCAGTGTCAGCACCTACACCGCCGCCCTGATCAAGGACCAACAGGCAACGACCGTGGGTGATGTGCTGGAGCGTGACTCATCGGTGCGTTCCACCGGCCAGACCGGTGGCATCGTCGACTCGTTCTTCATCCGGGGATTTCCCGTCGGTGAAGGCAATCTGGGCGAACTGGCCTTCGACGGCGTCTATGGCGTGGCCTCCAACTACCGGGTGTTCACCGAATACGCCGAACGCATCGAAGTGGTCAAGGGGCCCGGCGCGCTGCTCTACGGCATGTCGCCCAACAGTGCCGTGGGCGGCGTGATCAACGTGGTGCCCAAGCGTTCTCTCGATGAAGACCTGACCCGATTCACCGCCAGTTACGCCCAGGACGCCCAACTCGGCGGTCACCTGGACCTCAGCCGACGTTTTGGCGAGGAACGTCGCTTCGGTGTGCGCCTCAACGGCAGCGTGCAGCAAGGTGACACGGTGATCGATGATCAGAACCGCGAGGTCGGCGTCGGCGCGCTGGCCCTGGATTATCAAGGGGATCGCCTGCGCACCAGCCTGGACCTGGTGAGCCAGGAAGAGCAGTTTGACGCCGCGTCCCGACCGTTCCTGATCGCGTCGGGCGTGCAAATCCCTTCCGCCGCCAACGGCCGGACCAACATCAGCCAGGACTGGGGCTGGTCCAAGACCCGCGACAAGTCGGCCCTGCTCAGCGGTGAATACGACCTCAACGATCAATTGACGGTGTTCGCCCATGCCGGCGGCGGCCAGTCGAAGGTCGCACGCATGTCCGACCAGACCCCCACCATCATCAACGCCGCAGGCGATACCTCGTCGATCCCCGGTTATTACAAGTTCGAAGTCCGGCGCTACACGATCGACGCCGGTGCGCGGCTGCGCTTCGACACCGGTCCCGTGAGCCACAGCACCGCCCTGCAAGTGACGCGTTATCGCGATGAATTGTCCCGGGGCATTTTGTCCGGGCCTGCGGTGCTGTCGAACATTTACCACCCGATCCATCGCCCCAAACCCGCGATCGCCGAGCCGGCCACGCCCAAAGTGTCGGCGACCGAGTTGTCCGGCATCGCCCTGGCCGACACCCTGTCGATACTCGACCAGCGCGTGCAAGTGACCCTGGGCCTGCGCAAGCAGAACATCCAGTCCCACAACTACAACGCCGCCGGTGCGGTCACGTCAGCCTATGACGATGGCAAGACCACGCCGTTGTTCGGGGCCGTGCTGCGACCCTGGGACCACGTGTCGTTCTACTACAACTACATCGAGGGTCTGAGCAAGGGGGACGTCGCCCCCAGCAACGCCTCGAACGCCGGCGAAATCTTTGCCCCCTACGTGTCGCGCCAGCAGGAGGTCGGGGTCAAGCTCGACTACGGCAGTTTCATGTCGAGCCTGGCGCTGTTCCAGATCAAGAAGCCCAGTGGCGAGTTGTCTTCCGGGGTGTTCGCCGTCCAGGGTGAACAGCGCAATCGCGGCGTGGAACTGAACATGTCGGGCGAGATAGCCCAAGGCACGCGCCTGCTCGGCGGCGTCACGCTGTTGGACGGGAAACTGACCAAGACCAGCGTCGCGGCCAATCGCGGCAACACTCCGGTGGGCGTGCCCGACGTGCAAGCCAACCTCTGGGCCGAGTGGGACACACCCTGGACCGAAGGGCTGACGCTCACCAGCGGCGCGATCTACACCGCCAGCCAGTACGTCAACCAGGCCAACACCCAGGAACTGGACCCGTGGACGCGCATCGATGTCGGCGCTCGATACACCACGCGTATTGCCCAGCGACCCACGACGTTTCGCGCCACGGTGCAAAACGTTTTCGACCGTGAGTATTGGTCGGGGGTCGCCTCCTACGGCGCGTTTTCCCAGGGGTCACCACGCACCCTGCTCCTGTCGGCCACGGTCGATTTCTGACACATGCAAAGGCCTTGATCATGCTCACCATTGTTCGACGCAGCCACGCCCTGGCCGCGCTGCTGTTTGCTGGATTGCTGGGGTTTTCACTGGCGTCATTGGCCAACGAAACGGATGACACGCGCAGCACCGTCACCGATCTGCTGGGGCGCAAGGTCAAGGTCAACCTGCCCGTCAAACGGGTGATTCTCGGCGAGGGCCGCCAGTTGTACCTGGTGGCGGCGCTGGACACACAAAACCCCATCGAGCGTATCGTTGGCTGGCGCAAGGACCTCATCCAGTCCGATCCCGACACTTACAACGCCTACCTGCGCAAGTTTCCGGGCATTGCCGACATCCCTACGTTCGGCGGGTTCGAAGACGGCACCTTCGACATCGAGCAAGCGATCTCGCAGCGTCCCGATGTGATTGTCCTCAACATCGAGGCCCGACACGCCACCGAAGATGCGCGCTACATCGAGAAGCTCGACGCCTTGGGCATTCCCGTGGTGTACGTCGACTTTCGCAACTACCCGATGCAGAACACCGAGCCGACCATGCGCCTGTTCGGCCAGTTGTTCGGCAAGGAACAACGCGCCGAAGCGTTCATCGCGTTCCGCAACCAGCAGATTCACCGGGTCACTGATGTGATCGCCGCGCAACAGCCTGCCCGGCCCAAGGTGTTCATCGAGCGCATCGGCGGCTACACCGACGATTGCTGCCTGAGCTTTGGCAACGAGAACTTTGGCCGCTTCGTGGAAATGGCCGGCGGCGACAACATCGCCAGGGACATCATTCCCACGACCTTCGGCCAGTTGAACGCCGAACAGGTGATCGTCGCCAACCCTGACCAGATCGTCGTGACCAGCGCCAACTGGGAAGCCTTCGCCCCGGGCGGGCACTGGGTGGGCGTGGGCCCGGGCGCGGACATGGCCGAGGCCCGGCGCAAACTGGCGTGGTACACCGGTCGCCCGGCCTATGCCGGCATCAAGGCACAGGAGAGCCAGGCCTTCCATGCCATCTGGCACCAGTTCTACAACAGTCCCTATCAGTTCGTGGCCATCCAGCAACTGGCCAAATGGTTTCACCCGACGCTGTTTGCCGACCTCGATCCGCAAGCCGCGTTTCGTGAGCTGCATGAGCGCTTCCTGCCGGTGCCCTACGAGCCGGGTTATTTCGTCAGCCTGGGCGAGCCCGAGGTCAAACCATGAATGCAATCAACGATACGATGCTCCAGCGCGACACCTACCGCCGACTGGTGGTGCGCAAACGCCTGATCCTCGCCGCCCTGACGCTGCTGCTGTTGGGCAGCGTGGTGCTTGACCTGGCCCTGGGCCCGGCCAGCTACAGTCTGGGTGAAGTGCTCGGCGCCCTGCTGTCACCGGACAGCGCCGCGCCGCAAGTGCGGGTGGTGATGTGGGATATCCGCCTGCCCGTGGCACTGATGGCGGTTGCCGTAGGCGCAGCGTTATCGCTGGCCGGGGCGCAGATGCAGACCATCCTCAACAACCCGTTGGCCAGCCCGTTCACCCTGGGCATTTCTGCGGCAGCCAGTTTCGGCGCCGCCATGGGGCTGGCGTTTGGTGTGGCGCTGTTTCCGATGGCAGCGCAATACATGGTGCCAGCCAACGCATTCATCATGGCCATGCTCTGCGCCCTGCTGATCCACTTCTTGAGCCTGCGCCGTGGCGTCACCGCCGAAACGATCGTGCTGCTGGGCATTGCCCTGGTGTTCACGTTCAACGCGTTGTTGGCGCTGGTGCAGTTTTTTGCCACCGAGCAAGCCGTGGCCGCCGTGGTGTTCTGGACCATGGGCAGCCTGACCAAGGCGACCTGGCCCAAGCTGGGCGTGATCTGCGTGGTGATCCTGATCACCCTGCCGATCTTCGCCAGGCGCACCTGGGCGCTCACCGCCCTGCGGCTAGGGGATGACAAGGCGGCCAGCTTTGGTATCAACGTGCGCAGCCTGCGTTTCCAGACACTGATCATGGTCAGCCTGCTCGCTGCGTTTCCCGTGGCCTTCGTCGGCACCATCGGCTTTATCGGGCTGGTCGGCCCGCACATCGCGCGGATGTTGATTGGCGAGGATCAACGTTTCTTCCTGCCCGCCTCATTGCTCACGGGCGCACTGATCCTGTCGGCGAGTTCGGTGGTCAGCAAAACCCTGATCCCCGGCGCTATTTTCCCCATCGGCGTGGTCACGTCTCTGATCGGCGTACCGTTCTTCATCTCCCTGATTCTCGGCGCAAAGAAAAACTCATGGTAACGATCCAGCTGCAAGACCTCGGGGCCAGCTATGGCCAGCGCACGATCATCAGCGGTGTGACCACCGCCGAATTTGTCGGCGGCCAGGTGGTCGCCGTGGTCGGGCCAAACGCCGCAGGCAAATCGACCCTGTTCAAACGCATGGCCGGGCTGATCGACGGGCCCGGCGAGGTAAAGCTGCACGGCGCTGAAAAAGGCATGAAAGGCATCAGTTACATGCCCCAGGGCCTCAATGCCAGCGCCCGTTTGACCGTGTACGAATCGGTGCTGCTGGCGCGTAAACAGTTGACACCGGGTTGGGTCGTCCACGATGACGAACTGAAACTGGTCGATGAAATCCTCGACGCCCTGGGCATTACGCCGCTGTCATTCCGTAACCTGGGTGAACTCAGCGGTGGTCAGCAACAATTGGTTTCCATCGCCCAGACGCTGGTGCGCGAACCGCAAATCCTGTTGATGGACGAACCCACCAGCGCCCTCGACATGCACCGCCAGGTCCAGGTGCTGAACTTCATGCGCGACCTGGCGCGAAAGCGGGAGGTCATTGTGTTCATCGCCATCCATGACCTCAACCAGGCCTTGCGCTTCGCGGATCAGGTGCTGGTCATCGCCGATGGCACCTCCCGGGGCAGCGGCCCGAGCCATGAAGTGATCAACGAACAGATGCTGCGCGCAGTTTACAAGGTCGAGGCGCGCATCGAGCGCTGCAGCCGTGGGCAGCACCATATCCTGATCGACGATATCGTCTGAACCGCTACGGCTGCAGCCCTTCCAGCGCCGTGCCGACCGCTTCCAGTAACAAGTGCGCATGCTCCTGTTCGAAGGCCAACAGCGGGCGAATCTTCAGCACGTTTTCCAGCGGCCCGGCAG
>Ga0308165_1002624_pt1 | contig 20937 bp, 18 predicted proteins | sample PhyWR2_FD_201032 | JGI IMG/M metagenome (GOLD analysis project Ga0308165, IMG submission 201032) | Phyllosphere microbial communities from UC Gill Tract Community Farm, Albany, California, United States - DLSLW.R2 | ecosystem: Host-associated > Plants > Phyllosphere > Unclassified | place: USA... | reverse complement strand
GCGACCAGCCAGTCAGTCTTGGGCCCGTCGTCCACGTCGCAAACCATTTTGCAACGCTTCCCGCTGGGCAGAAACCTCACGCATTAAACGTGAAGCATTCGATTCTCGCAGAATTTCCTTTGCACGTCAACCGCTTAGCCCGTTTTGCCGGCCCAAAGCTGCGGGTCGGCGCGGTCCTGTGCGGCGCAATTGCAACAGAGCCCGGCGGCGACCTCTGCGGACTGCGAAAACGCTATGAAATCAGTAGCTTGCAAGGCTTATGCAGCCTTGCAGACCGGTTCCATAAAGTGAGCACCCCTGTTCCCTTGAATCCGGGACGCTCTCATTTTTGACATCACTGGCCCTGTGGCAAATATTGGCGCGCCAGCGACTGGAAGGCGGTCAATCCCGCGTCGCGCCCCAGCTCCTCCTCGATCAGCGCCGCGACGCGCGGCGCGATCGCCACGGCACGCTGGGCATCGAGGAACAGCAGGCGGCTGCGGCGCGCGAGCACGTCCTCGACGCTGCGCGCATATTCATGGCGCACCGCAAAGCGCACCATGGCTTCGCTCAGGCCTTCGGTCAGCCAGACATCGGCGCCGGGCAAGGCGGCCACGGCTGTGGCTTCGGTGCCGTACGAGTGCAGACCCTGGGGCGCATTCATTCCCTTGAGCCCCGGGTTTACGGCCGGCGTTCCGCCGGCCGGAGCACCGACCAGCGGCAGGTTCACCGTCACGCCGCCCGCGCGCTCGGGCAGCTGGCCGGTCGCAAAGCACTCGCGCAGCACGTCCTCGGCCATCGCACGGTAGGTGGTCCACTTGCCGCCGGTCACGGTGACCAGGCCCGAGCGGCTGCTCATCACCGTGTGCTCGCGGCTGATCTTCTTGGTGTTCTCGCCGTCGTCGTCCTGGGGCTTGACCAGCGGACGCAGGCCGACCCAGACGCTGCGCACATCGTTGCGCGTGGGCTGGCGCACCAGGTACTTGCCGGCCTCCGACAGGATGAAGTCGACCTCCTCGGGGAAAGGCAGGGGCTCGCGCGCCAGATCGTTGCGCGGCGTGTCGGTCGTGCCCAGGATCACCTTGCCCAGCCATGGCACGGCAAACAGCACGCGGCCGTCGGCGGTCTTGGGAATCAGCAGCGCGTGGTCGGTGGGCAGGAACTCGCGGTCCACGACCACGTGCACGCCCTGGCTGGGAGCGACCATGGGCTTGACTTCGCGGCCCAGCGCCTTGCCGTCGAGCTGGCGGAACAGATCGACCCAGGGACCGGTGGCATTCACCACGCACTTGGCGTGCACGCGATAGACCGTGCCGGTCTCGGAGTCCTCGCAGACCACGCCCGTGACCTTGCCGTCTTCGTGCAGCAGCTCCTTGGCCGGGCAGTAATTGACCAGCAGCGCGCCCTTGGCCGCGGCGGTACGCGCCAATGCGAGCGCCAGACGCGCATCATCGAACTGGCCGTCCCAATATTTGACGCCGCCCTTGAGGCCCTGGGTGCGCGCCGTGGGCAGCAGCGAGACGGTCTTGTCGCGGCTCAGGAATTCGGTGGCGCCCAGGCCGGCCTTGCCGGCCAGCGCGTCATACATCTTCAGACCCGCGCCATAGAATGGCGTGTCGAGCAGGCGGTACGAGGGCATGACGAAGGCCAGGCGCTGCGCGAGGTGGGGCGCGTTGCGCAACAGCGTCGTGCGTTCGTGCAGGGCTTCGCGCACCAGCGCGATATTGCCCTGCGCCAGATAGCGCACGCCGCCGTGCACCAGCTTGGTGGCGCGCGACGATGTGCCTTTGGCAAAATCATGCGACTCGAGCAGCACCACCTTGAAGCCCCGCGCCACCGCGTCCAGCGCCACGCCCAGGCCGGTGGCACCGCCGCCTATGACCGCCAGGTCGTAGACGCAAGGCTCGGCCAACCGCGCGAGCAAGGCGGCGCGGTCCGTGTCCAGGGGAAGCGAAGTAGTTGTCATAAGCGGGCTTAGCAGCGTGATTGGGTGAAAATCGGGCAACGCAGACCGCAGGCGCTGCAGCCTCCATCACGATAAGGCAGCAGCGGGAACAATGTGCGTCACAATCAATGGCGTAATTTTCGCTCTTTTTGTTTCGTTTTTGTGAAAAAGATGTTCACATGAGCGCGTTTTGATTCGAAATTAGTTTTTACCCTACAGCCAAATTCGCACCAGGAAGAAGCGTGAACCACTCCAACCCTCGCCAACTCCAGTTGCTCGATGCCGTGCGCCAGCAGCAGTCCGCCACGGTGGAGCAACTGGCCGTCAATCTCGGCGTGACGCTGCAGACCGTGCGCCGCGATGTGCAAAAGCTCGCCGACGCGGGCCTGCTGGTGCGCTTTCACGGCGGCGTGCGCGTGCCCAGCGCCACGGTAGAAAACCTGGCCCACCCCCAGCGCCAGGGACTGCATGCCGACGGCAAGGCGCGCATCGCGCGCGCCGTCGCCCAGGCCGTGCCCAACGGCTGCTCGCTGATTCTCAACATCGGCACCACCACCGAAGCCATCGCCCAGGCGCTGCTGCAGCACCGCGGCCTGCGCGTGATCACCAACAACCTCAACGTCGCCGCCATCCTGAGCAGCAACACCGACTGCGAAGTGATTGTCGCCGGTGGCGTGGTGCGCTCGCGCGACCGCGGCATCGTGGGCGAGGCGGCGGTGGATTTCATCCGCCAGTTCAAGGTCGACATCGCGCTGATAGGCATCTCGGCGATCGAGGCCGATGGCTCGCTGCGCGATTTCGATCTGCGCGAAGTCAAGGTCGCCCAGACCATCATCGCGCAGTCGCGCGAAGTCTGGCTCGCCGCCGACCACAGCAAGTTCGAGCGCCAGGCCATGGTGCAGCTCGCCACGCTGGCCCAGATCAACCGCCTGTTCACCGACGCGCCGCCGCCGCCGGCCATCGTCCCGCTGCTCGCCGAAGCCGGCGTGCAATGCACCGTCGCCGCCTGACCCCCTCCTCTCCCGATATGACCTACCTGCTCGCCCTAGACCAAGGCACTTCCAGTTCCCGCAGCATTCTTTTCGACGCCCAGGGCCGCATCGTCGCCCAGGCCCAGCTCGAACTGCCGCAAATCTATCCGCGTCCGGGCTGGGTCGAGCATGACCCGCTGGAAATCTGGCGCACCCAACTGAGCACGGCGCGCGCCGCGCTGGCCCAGGCGGGCATTGCGGCCAGCCAGGTGCGCGCGCTGGGCATCACCAACCAGCGCGAGACCACCGTGGTCTGGAACCGCCAGACCGGCCAGCCCATACACCATGCGATCGTCTGGCAGGACCGACGCGCCGAGCCCGCGTGCGCCCAGCTGCGCGAAAACGGCCATGCCGACAGCATCCAGCAAAAGACCGGGCTGCGCATAGACGCCTATTTCTCGGCGACCAAGCTGCAGTGGCTGCTCGACGAAGTGCCGGGAGCGCGCGCCGCAGCCGAGCGCGGCGAGCTTGCCTTCGGCACCATAGACAGCTGGCTGATCTGGCAGCTGACGCAAGGCAAGCGCCATGTGACCGACGTCAGCAATGCATCGCGCACCATGCTGTTCAATGTGCACCGCAACCAATGGGACGACGAGCTGCTGGCGCTGCTGCGCATTCCGAAGTCGCTGATGCCTGAAGTGCTACCCTCGGCCAGCGACTTCGGCCAGACCGCGACCGATGTGCTGGGCGCGGCGATTGCGATCGGCGGCGTCGCCGGCGACCAGCAAAGCGCGCTGTTCGGCCAGGCCTGCTTCAAGGCCGGAATGGCCAAGAACACCTACGGCACGGGCTGCTTCATGCTGATGCATACCGGCGCCAACTTCCAGACTTCGCACAACGGCCTGCTCACCACCAGCGCTGCGCAGACCAGCGCCACGCGCGCGTTCGCGCTCGAAGGCAGCGTGTTCATCGGCGGCGCCGTGGTGCAGTGGCTGCGCGACGGCCTGCAGGCCATAGAGCACAGCGGCCAGGTGCAGTCGCTGGCCGAAAGCGTGCCCGATTCGGGCGGCGTGATGCTGGTGCCGGCCTTCACGGGACTGGGCGCACCCTATTGGAAGCCCGATGCGCGCGGCACGATCACCGGTCTGACGCGCGGCAGCTCGCTGGCACACATCGCGCGCGCTGCGCTCGAGTCGATCGCCTACCAGAGCGCGGCGCTGCTGCTGGCGATGAGCCGCGACGCGGTGGAAAGCGGCGGCGCACCCGTGAGCGAGCTGCGCGTCGACGGCGGCGCCTGCGTCAACAACCTGCTGATGCAGTTCCAGGCCGACCTGCTGGGCATTCCCGTGGTGCGTCCGGCCGTGGTCGAGACCACGGCGCTGGGCGCGGCCTATCTTGCAGGCCTATCGGCGGGCGTCTATCAAAGCACCGACGAACTGACCGAACTGTGGGTCGCCGAACGCCGCTTCATGCCCACGCTGCCCCCGTCGCGCGCCCAGGAACTGATGGCGCGCTGGGAACATGCGGTCGCCCAAGCCTCGCTGCCTGCCTGAGCCCCCACGCCCCTACCCCTTCTTTCTGTACTGCAAGCCCATGAGCAACACCTCTCCCCTGTCTACCACCATTGCCTTCATCGGCGGCGGCAACATGGCCAGCGCCATCATCGGCGGCCTGCTGCGCCAGGGCCTTGCCGCCGACCAGATCGAAGTCGTCGAGCCGTTCGAAGCCGCGCGCGCGGCGCTCAAGGAGCAGTTCGGCATCAATGCCCGGGCCGAAGCCAGCGACGCGCTGGCGCGCGCGCAGCTGGTGGTCTGGGCCGTCAAGCCCCAGACCTTCAAGGACGCAGCCGCGGCCGCCGCACCGCATACCGCCCAGGCCCTGCACCTGAGCGTGGCCGCGGGCATTCCCACGGCCAGCATCGTGCAGTGGCTGGGCAGCGAGCGCATCGTGCGCGCCATGCCCAACACGCCGGCGCTGATCGGCCAGGGCATCACGGGCCTGTTCGCGCGCCCGGCCGTGGACGCCGCGGGCAAGGAGCTGGTCGAGCAGGTCGTGGCCAGCACGGGCAAGCACCTGTGGGTCGAGCAGGAAGATCAGCTCGACGCGGTCACGGCACTGTCGGGCTCGGGCCCGGCCTATGTGTTTCTGTTCCTCGAAGCCATGACCCAGGCCGGCGTCGAGATGGGCCTGGGCGCGCACCAGTCGTACCAGCTCGCGGTGGCAACCTTCCAGGGCGCGTCGGAACTTGCCGCGCGCTCGAGCGAGCCGGTGGAAGTGCTGCGCCAGCGCGTGACCAGCAAGGGCGGAACGACCCATGCGGCCGTGACGCACATGCAGGAAGCCGGCGTGCCCGCGCAGTTCATTGCCGCGATGCGTGCCGCCGAACAGCGCGCCAAGGAACTCGCGCGGGAATTCGGCAACTGATCAGGCCGCGCCCGGCGCTGCCTGCGCTGGCGGCAGGGGGCGGCGCAGCAGTTCCACGCCCATTTCTCGCGCCAGGCCGTCGACTTCGCGCTCGCTGAACTCGCGCACGCGCGCCAGCAGCGCGGCCGCGCCATCGGCCATGGCCAGCGCATCGGGCGCATTGCCTTGCGCTGCTTCCAGCAGACACTGCCCATCGGGGCCCGCCAGGGTCAGCCCCTGGCCATCGCGCTGCACCAGCGCGGCCTGCAGCAGTTGCAGGCGTCCGGCGGCCGAAGCCGCCCGGAGTTCGGCCAGCGCCCGGCTTGCGCGGTCGGCGGCGGCAAAACGCATGACGATCAGGTTCTGGCCCATGGCGAGTCCTTTCAATTGCCGACATGCGGCAGGCCGGTCAACGCAAAGCAAACCCCAGCGCCACGCCCGCGAACAGCGTGGCACCGATCCAGTGGCTCTTGCTGAAGGCCACGAAACAGCCGGCGCGCGTGCGCTCGCGTATCAGCGTGAAATGCCAGAGGATCTGCGCGACCGCCGCACCCATGCCCAGCGCAAACGGCCAGCCCAGGCCGTAGGGCAGCAGCGCCCAGAGCGTGAGCAGCCAGCTGAGCGCAAAGAAAACCATGATGCCGGTCACGTCCCAGCGACCCAGCGTGATCGCCGAGGTCTTCATGCCGATCTTGAGGTCATCGTCGCGATCGACCATGGCGTATTCGGTATCGTAGGCCAGCACCAGGAACATGTTGGCCAGCCACAGCATCCAGCCGGTCGCGGTGACCGTGCCCAGCACGGCGGCAAACGCAATGACGATGCCGAAATTGAATGCAATGCCCAGGAAAGCCTGGGGCATGGAGAAGAAACGCTTGGTGAACGGGTAGAGGATGGTGAACAGCACCGCGGGCACCGACCAGGCGACGGCTTCCCAGCGCGTGGTCAGCACCAGGCCCAGCGCGACCAGCGCCAGCACCGCGCCCACCACCACGGCCTCCTTGACCGAGACCTGGCCCGACGTGATGGGTCGCTGCGTGGTGCGCTTCACATGCCTGTCGAAATCGCGGTCGGCGATGTCGTTGATGCAACAGCCCGCGCTGCGCATCAGCACCGTGCCCAGCACAAACACTGCCAGCAGATGCCAGCCCGGAAATCCTTCGGCGGCAACCCACAGCGCGGCGAGCGTGGGCCAGACCAGCACCAGCCAGCCCGCAGGGCGGTTCCAGCGTATCAGGTCGAGATACAGCGCCAGCCGCGAGCGCGGGGATGCTGGCGGTGGCGTGGAGGAGGAGGAAGCAGCGTGTGACATGGGATCCGGTGGAGAACAGGGGTACCGGTCACAATGTAGCGCAGAGCCGGCCGCGGGAAAAGCCATGCCGCAAGCGCCCCCGTAGGTCGAAGAAGATGAACGGGGCCAGCGCCTGCCCCGTCCTCGCGGCCATGGCCGCAGGCTTCAGGAGAGCCGTTCGACGCCGGGCAGGTTGCAGGCGTAGACCGCGTTGCGCAGCGCGGCAATCGCTTCGTAGCGCGTGAAGCTGCGGCGCCAGACCAGCACCACGCGGCGGCTGGGCGTGACCAGGCCGTCTTCGGTACGGATGGGCAGGTAGCGGATATGCGGTTCGTCGTTCTTGCGGCGGCGCACCGGAGCTTCGAGCGCATCGCGCGGCACCGACAGGCGCGGCACCAGGGTCACGCCCATGCCGGCGGCAACCATGTGCTTGATGGTTTCCAGCGACGAGCCTTCGAACGTGCGGCGAATGCCTTCGGCATTGCTCGCATAGCGCGCGAACTCGGGGCAGACTTCCAGCACATGGTCGCGAAAGCAATGGCCCGACCCCAGCAGCAGCATGGTTTCGTTCTTCAGCTCGATGGTCGACACCGAATCCTGCTGGGCCAGCGGATGGTTGCTGGGCACGGCGGCCATGAAGGGCTCGTCGTACAGCGGCGCGGTTGCGAGACCGGTATCGGGGAAGGGCTCGGCCACGATGGCGCAGTCGATTTCACCGGTGCGCAGCATTTCGAGCAGCTTGACGGTGAAGTTTTCCTGCAGCATCAGCGGCATCTGCGGCGTGCGCTGGATCGCGTGGCGCACCAGCTCGGGCAGCAGATAGGGACCGATGGTATAGATCACGCCCAGCGTCAGGGCTCCGGCCAGCGGGTCCTTGCCGCGCTTGGCGATTTCCTTGATGGCAGCCGCCTGCTCGAGCACGCTTTGCGCCTGGCGCACGATTTCCTCGCCCAGCGGCGTCACCGACACCTCACCTGCGCTGCGCTCGAAAAGCTTGACGTCAAGCTCTTCCTCGAGCTTCTTGATGGCGACCGACAGCGTAGGCTGCGACACGTAGCATGCTTCTGCAGCATGTCCAAAATGCTTCTCGCGGGCCACCGCAACGATGTACTTTAGTTCAGTGAGGGTCATGTAGTGGGGTCCTGGGCCATGCGGAACGCCTATTGTCGCGGCACTTTGGCATCAGTGCCGATATCGACGTTGCCAAGTCTGATATTTAAACGGTTACATATCATGCCTTGAGAAACTCTGCTTTACCACCCAACCAGCGTGCAACATGGCGTTCGGCGAGCTGCGGGAAGCGGTCCAGCATCTCTGGAGCGCATTCGCGCGCCCATTCCAGCAAGTCGGTATCGGTCGCCAGATCGGCAAAGCGCAGCATTGCCGCCCCCGATTGGCGCGCTCCGAGAAATTCACCGGGCCCGCGGATCTCGAGGTCGCGGCGCGCGATTTCAAAGCCGTCATTGGTTTCGGCCATGGCGCGCAAGCGCTCCTTCGCGGTTTCGCCGAGCTTGCCATTGTCGCCCACGGCATACAGCAGCACGCAGGCCGAGGCCGCCGCGCCGCGGCCCACGCGCCCGCGCAGCTGGTGCAGCTGGCTCAGGCCGAAGCGCTCGGAATGCTCGATCACCATCAGCGACGCATTGGGCACGTCGACGCCGACCTCGATCACCGTGGTGCTGACCAGCACGCCCATCACGCCCGCGGTGAACAGCTCCATCACCGCCTTCTTCTCGGCCGTGGGCATGCGCGAATGCAGCAGGCCGACCATCACGCCGGGCAGCGCATCGCTCAGGTCGACATGGGTCGCGGTGGCGTTCGACAGGTCGAGCGCCTCGCTTTCCTCGATCAGCGGGCAGACCCAGTAGACCTGCCGGCCCGCGGCCACCTGGGCCGCGATGCGCTCTATGACTTCATCGCGCCGGCTGTCGGCAATCAGCTTGGTGACGATGGGCGTGCGCCCCGGCGGCAGCTCGTCGATGGTCGAGACGTCGAGGTCGGCGTAATAGCTCATGGCCAGCGTGCGCGGAATCGGCGTGGCGCTCATCATCAGCATGTGCGGCTCCAGCCCGGTGTGCGCGAGCTTTTGCCGCAAGGCCAGGCGCTGGGCGACGCCGAAGCGGTGCTGCTCGTCGATGACCGCGAGCGCGAGGTTGTGGAACTGCACCTGCTCCTGGATCACCGCATGGGTGCCGACCACCAGCGCGGCCTCGCCGCTGGCCACGAGTTCGAGCATGGCCGTGCGCTGCTTCTTCTTCTGCGCGCCCGCGAGCCAGGCGACCTTCTTGCCCAGCGGCTCGAGGATCTTCTCGAGCCAGCCGACCAGCTTGCCGAAGTGCTGCTCGGCGAGGATTTCGGTCGGCGCCATCAGCGCGCACTGCCAGCCCGCAGCAATGCAGGTCACGGCCGACAGCGCCGCGACCACGGTCTTGCCCGAGCCCACATCGCCCTGCAGCAGCCGGTGCATGGGCACGGGCCGCGCCATGTCGGCGGCAATCTCGGCGCACACGCGCTGCTGGGCCCGCGTCAGGCCGAACGGCAGTTGGGCCAGGAACTGGGCATCGAGCGCCAGCGCGCCCGGCGCGCCCGCGGGAATGCTCAGCGCGGGTGCGCGCAGCCGTGCGCGTTCGCGCTTGGACTGGTATTGGGACAGCTGCTGGGCCAGCAGCTCTTCGGCCTTGAGACGCTGCCAGGCCGGATGGCTGTGGTCTTCCAGCGTGGCCAGCGCCACATCGGGCGTGGGGTTGTGCAGGAATCTGAGCGCATCGCGCAGGCTGAACAACGGCTGCAGCCCACCGGCGCCATAGGTCTGGTGCACGGGCGGCGCAGCCTGCGGCGGCAAGGTGTCGCTCAGATCGGCGCGCTGCAGTGCGCTGGCGATCGCGCGGCGCAGGTAGGCCTGGGGCAGGCCTGCGACCGTGGGGTAGATGGGCGTGAGCGCGGCCGGCAGCTCGCCGCCGGCCAGGCGAAACGCCGGGTGCATCATCTGCCGGCCCCAGAACCCGCCCTTGATCTCGCCGCGTATGCGCAGCTTCGCGCCCACGGAAAGCGTCTTCTGGTGCGAGGGATAGAAGCTGAAGAAGCGCAGCTCGCAGCTGCCCGTCTCGTCCTCGACCTGCACCAGCAGCTGGCGGCGCGGGCGCAGCTGCACTTCGCTCGACACCACGGTGGCCTCGATCTGGACCGTGGCGCCGTCGCGGGCGTTGCGCAGCGGCGTGATGCGCGTTTCATCCTCGTAGCGCAACGGCAGATGCAGCGCCAGATCGATGTCGCGCGTCAGCCCGAGCTTGAGCAGCGCTTTTTGCGCGCTGCTGACAGGGGCTTTGGACGGGGCAGAAGACGGGACTGACATGAACGGCTGGTAATCTCGGACAAATGGAAAAGGCACAATAGGGGAAAGCTTGCGCGCAACCCGCGCACCGCAGCACGGCACTACCGCCTGAGTAAAAAGGCTACCATGCGCCGGTCCACATTTCGTCAGGTTACCTTTCACGCCCCGCTCCCATGCTCAAGCGCCTCAATGTCCAGCACCTCTCGCAGGGCATGTATCTGCACGAATTCTGCGGCTCCTGGCTCGCGCACCCGTTCTGGCGCAGCCGCTTTCTGATCAAGTCTGCGGAAGAATTGGCCAAGCTGCGCAGCGGCACCATCCAGGAGGTCTGGATCGACATACGCAAGGGTGCCGACGTGGCGCCCGAGGTGGAATGCCTGGTCTACGACCCCGACACCGCGACTTTCGTCGATCCACCCAACGCGCGCTCGACACGACCGGAGCGCCCGCGCTCGGCGCTGGGCGCGAACAGCAGCAGCCTCGACGAGGAGCTGCAGCACGCAGCGAGCCTGTGCCAGCGCGCGCACCCGGCGATCAGCCAGCTGTTCACGCAGGCGCGCGATGGCCAGGGCATAGACATCCACCCGGTCTACCGCCTGGTCGAGGACATCACCGATTCGATAGAGCGCAACCCCAGCGCGCTGACCAGCCTGGCACGTCTCAAGGAAGCCGACCAGTACACCTATCTGCACTGCCTCGCGGTCTGCGCGCTGATGGCGGCGCTCGCGCGGCGCCTGGGCCTCGACGACCACAGCGTGCGCAAGGCCGCGCTCGCCGGGCTGCTGCACGACCTGGGCAAGGCCAGCATCTGCCCTGAAATCCTGAACAAGGCCGGCCCCCTGGATGACTACGAATTCGCCATCATGCGCACCCACTCGGCCAAGGGCTGGCAGATGCTGCAGTCGATGGAAATCGACCCGGCGGTGCGCGACGCCTGCCTCTACCACCATGAGAAGATCGACGGCACGGGCTACCCGCACCAGCTGTCGGGCGAAAGCATTCCACTGCTGGCGCGCATGACGGCGATCTGCGACGTCTACGACGCCGTGACCTCCAACCGTCCCTACAAGCGCGGCTGGCCGCCGGCCGAAGCCATACGCCGCATGGCGCAATGGAGCCGCACGCATCTGGACCACAAGCTGTTCGAAGCCTTTGTGCAGACCGTGGGCATGTATCCCGTGGGCTCGCTGGTGCGGCTGCATTCGGGTCTGCTGGCCGTGGTGATAGAGCCTTCGGAGGTTTCGCTGCTCGCTCCGCGCATCAAGGTGTTCTACGCGATCAGGACCCAGCAGCGGCTCACGCCGTACATCGTCGACCTCGCCGCCCTCACCTGCGACGAGCGCATCGCCACGCACGAGAATCCCGACGACTGGCCGTTCGACGACCTCGAATCGCTGTGGCGCGGCCGCGCCGCCAGCGAGGAGCCGGCGACGGCCTGAGCCTGCGCCGGCGCGCGCGCAAAGACAACAGTGGCCTCGGCCATATCGTTTCTTTGCGACAATTCGCGTTCCTTTTTTGACCCTTGGAACGGGCCCTGTCCGGCCCTCAAGAACTGCATGTCTTCCAGCCCTCGCGCCTTCACGCTCAGCGACTTCGACTTCGAGCTTCCCGAATCCCTCATTGCCCAGCACCCCACGCCCGAACGCAGCGCCTCGCGCCTGCTCGACGGCCGCGCCGCGCCTTCGGTGCACCGCATCTTCCGCGAGTTGCCTGAGCTGCTCAACGCCGGCGACCTGCTGGTGTTCAACGACACGCGCGTGCTCAAGGCGCGGCTGTTCGGCGAGAAAGCCAGCGGCGGCAAGCTCGAGCTGCTGATCGAGCGCGTGCTCGAAGGCGGCGAGGTCGTGGCGCACATGCGTGTGAGCAAGAAACCCCTGCCCGGCGCGCGCATCCACATGTGCGGCGGCCTGCGGGGCGGCGGCTTCGACGCCCTGCTGCTGGGCCGCTGGCCCGACGAAAACGGCCCGCTGTTCCGCTTCGCGCTGCAGGGCCCGGCCGGCGAGACGCCGTACGAGCTGATGGAGCGCCACGGCCACCTGCCGCTGCCGCCCTACATCGAGCGCCAGCAATCCGAAGGCAACGACCCCGACGCCGCCGAAGACAGCCAGCGCTACCAGACCGTGTTTGCCGACAAGCCCGGCGCCGTGGCCGCGCCCACGGCCGCGCTGCACTTCGATGAAGCCGTGCTGGCGCGCCTGGCCGAACGCGGCGTGGAACGCGCGAGCGTGACGCTGCATGTGGGCGCGGGCACGTTCCAGCCGGTCAAGACCGAGAACCTCGCCGAGCACCAGATGCACAGCGAGTGGTATGACATTCCGTTTGCCACGCTGGCAGCGCTCGAGCGCTGCCGCCAGCGCGGCGGCCGCGTGATCGCCGTGGGCACGACCACGGTGCGCACGCTCGAGTCCTGGGCCAAGAGCGGCAACATCCAGGGCGACACCAACATCTTCATCACGCCGGGCTTCCAGTTCGAAGTGGTCGACATGCTGGTCACCAACTTCCACCTGCCCAAGAGCACGCTGATGATGCTGGTCAGCGCGCTGGCCGGCTACGAGCAGGTGATGTCGCTGTACCAGCAGGCCATCGCCCACCACTACCGCTTCTTCAGCTACGGCGACTCGATGCTGCTGGAACGCCAGCGCTGAGCGATTTCAGCAGGGCGCGCCCGTTCGCCCTGAGCCGTCGAAGGGCGTTTCAGGGCGGGACGGGCACGGCGCGCTCATCCTAGGCGAAATAATGGCACAGGCGCTGGCCCTTGACCTCGTGCACCGTGACCTCGATGCCGTAGAGCGCGGACAGCACTTCGTCCTGGACCACCTGCTGCGGCGGGCCTTCATGCGCCACGGCGCCGTCCTTCATCGCGATGATGTGGTTCGCATAGCAGGCCGCGAAATTGATGTCGTGCAGCACCACGACCACGGTCTTGCCGCGCTCGTCGACCGCGCGGCGCAGCAGCTTCATCATCGCCACGGCATGCGCCATGTCGAGGTTGTTGAGCGGCTCGTCGAGCAGCATGTAGGGCGTGTCCTGGCACAGCACCATGGCGATGTAGGCGCGCTGGCGCTGGCCGCCTGAAAGTTCGTCGAGAAAGCGTTCGGCCAGGGGCTGCAGCTGCAGATAATCCAGCGCGTCTTCCACATGGCGCAGGTCTTCGGGCGTGAGCCGGCCCTTGCTGTGCGGAAAGCGCCCGAAGCCCACAAGATCGCGCACCGTGAGGCGCAGCGCCGACTGGTTGTCCTGGCGCAGAATGGCCAGCACGCGCGACAGCGCGTCGCTGGCCGTGGTCGCGACATCGTGGCCGTCGACGCTCACCTGGCCACTGCTCATGGGCATCAGCCGGCTGACCAGCGACAGCAGCGTCGACTTGCCCGCGCCGTTGGGGCCGATGATGGCGGTGAACTGCTGTTTCGGAATCTGCAGCGAAACCGCGTTCAGCACCGTGGTGCTGCCGTGGCGCTTGACCACATCGCGTGCGTCGATCATGTCTTGCCCTTGCGCATCAGCAAATAAATAAACACCACGCCGCCGAGGAACTCGACGACGATGGACAGCGAGGTGTTGAAAGCGAACACCTGCTCGAGAATCACCTGGCCGCCCAGCAGCAGCACGCAGCCCCACAGCACGGCCGCGGGCAGCACCCAGTTGTGGCGGCGCGTTCCCATCCACTGGTAGGCCATGTTGCTCACCAGCAGGCCGAAGAACGTCACCGGGCCGACCAGCGCCGCAGACACCGCGACCAGGCAGGCCATCACGACCAGCAGTTGCAGCACCTGGCGCTGGTAGGCCACGCCGAGATTCACGGCGACATCGCGGCCCAGCGCCAGCACGTCGAGCACATGGCGCTGGCGCCAGATCCAGGCCGCGCCCAGCAGCATCAGCGCGAGCGATGGCCACAGCAGCTGCACCTGGATCGAGTTGAAGTTGGCAAACATCCGGTCCTGCAGCGTCGCGAACTCGTTGGGATCGATCATGCGCATCGCGAAGCTGGTCAGGCTGCGAAAGAAGATGCCGCCGACCATGCCCACCAGCAGCATCAGGTGCAGGCTGCTGGACTGGCCGGTGAAAAGCCAGCGCATCAGCAGCACGCTGAAGAACACCATCAGCACGATCTCCAGCAGGTACTTGGGCAGCACGCCCCAGGCGACCACGCCCGACGCGCCCAGCAGCAGCACCAGCAGCGCCTGCAGGAACAGGTAGAGCGCGTCCAGCCCCATGACCGAAGGCGTGAGAATGGTGTTGTGGGTGATGGTCTGGAAGACCACGGTCGACATGCCTATGGCGCCGGCCACGACCAGCATGGTCAACAGCTTGATGCCGCGGTGCTCGAGCACGAACGCCCAGTCGGTCTTGACGCCCACTGTCATGAAAGCCACGCCGGCCACCAAGGCCAGCAGCGCCAGCAGGCCCATGCGCACCGCTGGCTTCTGCCAGCGCTCGGCCCAGGTGGCCGCATGCGGCGCGGCAAGTTGCGTTGTGTTTTCCATATCAGCCTGCACGCCGGCGTTTGCGCACGATCAGAACCAGGAACAGCGCACTGCCCACGACCCCCATCACGGTGCCTACGGGAATCTCATAGGGCGCGATCACCAGCCGCCCCACCAGATCGCACAGCAGCGTGAGCCCGGCGCCGGCAATGGCGACCCACAGCACGCTGCGGCGCACGTTGTCGCCGACGATCAGGCGCACGACATTGGGAACGATCAGCCCGACAAACGGAATGCTGCCCACGGTCACCACCACGCAGGCCGTGACCACGGCGACCACCACCAGGCCCTGCCAGACCAGGCGCTTGTAATTGAGCCCGAGGTTGGTGGCGAACGACTCGCCCAGGCCGGCGACCGTGAAGCGGTCGGCGGCCTGGCAGGCCAGCAGCGTCACGCCCAGCGACAGCCACAGCATTTCATAGCGGCCGTCGATCACCACCGAGAAATCGCCGTTGGACCAGGCGCGCAGCGACTGGATCAGGTCATGCTGGTAGGCGAAGAACATCGCCGCGGCATCGATCACGCCGGCCAGCACCAGGCCGACCAGCGGCACGATCCAGGCCGAACGCAGCTTCACGCGCGCCAGCACGGCAAGGAACAGCGCCGTGCCGGCCAGCGCCATCAATGCCGAGACGCCCATCTTGGCCCAGACCGACCAGCCGGGCGCCCACAGCGCCATCATCAGCATGCCCAGCGTCGCCGACTCGACCGTGCCCACCGTCGAGGGTTCGACGAAATGGTTGCGCGCGAGCATCTGCATCAGCAGACCCGCGACCGCCATGGACGAGCCCGCGAGAATCAGCGCCAGCGTGCGCGGCACGCGGCTGTAGAGCAGCACCTGGGCGACCATGTCGTCCTCGCTCGAGGACCACAGCGTATTCCACGACACATCGCTCACGCCCACCGAAAGGCTCCACAGCGCCAATGCAAAAAGGGCCACCAGGGCCCCGGACCATGCCGCGACAAAAGAGCCCGACGCAGCGGCGCCCGACGCAACGGCGCCCGACGCAACGGCGCCCGACGCAACGGCGCCCGATTTAACCGCGGGCAAAGGCATTCGACAATTGCTGGATATTGGCTCTCAGGGCGCCAGGGCTGGCGTTGGACAGCAGATACCAGTTGGCAGCGTTCAGGTAGACCACCTGCTTGCTGCGCCAGGCCTTGGTCGCCTGCACCAGCTTGTTGTCGAGCAGCTTCTGCGCGGCCTCGCCTTCGCGGCCGATCGCGGCGTCGCGGTCCAGCACGAACAGCCATTCGGGGTTGGCCTTGAGCAGGTATTCGAAGGACACGGCCTGGCCGTGCTTGGAGACTTCGATCTTCTGCGCCAGCGGCTTCATGCCGAACACGGTGTAGAGCATGTCGAAGCGCGAACCCGGGCCATAGACGCTGAGCTTGCCGCCGTTGGTCATCAGGAACAGGCCAGGGCCCTGCCTGGCGGCCAGGGTGCGCAGGCCCGCGATTTCCTGCTCTATGGTCTTGATCTCGGCTTCGCCCTTTTCGGCCAGGCCGTAGACCGCGGCGATCGCGCGGATGTTGCGGTACACCTCTTCGAGCTGCTTCTGGTTGTCGAGCGTCACATCGAGCACGGGCGCGAACTTGCGCAGCGCCTCGATCTTGGGCAGCGAACGGTTGCCCGCAATGATCAGATCGGGCTTGAGCGCCTTGATCTTTTCATAGTCGGGCTCGAACAGGCTGCCGATATGCGGGTAACTGGCGCTGTCGGAATAGGCCTGCAGCAGCGGCGGCAGCTTGGTGTCGGGAATGCCTTGAACTTTGCCGCCCAGCGACTGGATGATGTCCAGCGCCGACAGGTCGAGCACCAGCACGGTCCTGGGTTTGAGCGGCAGGCTGACTTCGCCCGTACTGTCCTTGACGGTGACGGTCTGCGCGGCCCAGCCCGTGGCAGCACCACCGGCCATGCTCAACACCACACCCCATTGACCCAGGCGGCCCATCGCCTGACGGCGCGTCACGGAAAACGTCATAACCCCTATCCTTCCTCACGATGCTGGCAAAAAACATCCGCAAAGAAGGCGCCGGGCCGGCATGCGGCGAGCGCTCCATATGCGAACAATTATCATTTTGCATCCTACCAGAACCCCAGGGTTTATCCGTATACGCATGGTTTTTCCACGGCTGGCGGCATGGCTGCTGCGCCATCCGCGACACGCCATTTGCGCACGGGAGTAAACGCGCCTGTCCCAGGGCCTAGAATGATTTGTCTGCGCGGCCCCTGCGGCCGCGCAATTCGTTGCAGGCCGCAATCGCGGCAGATTCATTCAAAAAAGAGAGGGTGGGCGCGATGTCCTCCTGGTTTGCGGGACTGTCCCCGTCCGTGCGCGCCGCGCTGACGGGCATAGGCTTGACGGTATGCGCCTGCGCGCTGTTCGCGCTGCTCGACAGTGCGACCAAGTTCAGCGGCCAGGCCCTGCCCATGCTGCTGGTGGTCTGGCTGCGCTATCTGTCCCAGGCGCTGGTGACCACGGCGCTGGTGCTGCCGCGCTACGGCTGGTCCATCCTGCGCACCCAGCACCCGCGCTTTCAGTTCAGCCGCTCGGCCTTCGGTCTGCTGACCACCTGCGTGGCCTTCTTCTGCATCCAGAGCATGCCACTGGGCAACTTCACCGCGATCTGGGCAGCCAGCCCGCTGCTGATCGTCGTCGCCTCGGCCTGGCTGTTCAAGGAACGCATCAGCGGCGCGCGCCTGGTGCTGCTGCTGATAGGCCTGGCCTGCGTGATCCTGATCGTGCGCCCCGAAAGCACCGACCAGCCGCTGGGCTGGCGCAGCCTGCTGCCGATGGCGCTGCTGCTGTGCGGCACGGGCTACCAGCTGCTGGGCAGCCGGCTCGCGCGCCTCGATGCACCCGCAACCACCCAGCTCTACACCACCTGGCTGCCGCTGCTGCTCACGGCCCCGCTGCTGCCCTGGTTCTGGCAAAGCGTGGACCGCTGGCAGCTCTGGGGCGCGGTGCTGGTGATGGGCGTGTGCAGCGGCGTGGGCCACCTGCTGCTGCTGCAGGCCTACCGCGTTGCGACGCCGGCGACGATCTCGCCGTTTCTCTACAGCCAGATCGGCTTCGCGATGGCCATGGGCTGGCTGTTCTTCGGCCAGGTGCCCGACATGTTGTCGCTGCTGGGCATGGCCGGCGTCGTGCTGTGCGGCATGGTCAGCATCTGGCTCAGCATGAGAGAGTCACGCTGAGCCCAATGCCCCGTTCGCGCTGAGCCCCCTCCCGTTCGCGCTGAGCCCAATGCCCCGTTCGCGCTGAGCCCCCTCCCGTTCACGCTGAGCCCAATACCCCGTTCACGCTGAGCTTGTCGAAGCGCGCGCTTCCCGAAACGCCCGCGCCTGGCCGAAATGCCCGTTGCCTATGAACGGCACGGGCGGACGCAGCGCCGACAGCGGCGAGGGATGGTTGCTGGTCAGCACCAGATGGCCGCGGCCTTCGGGAATCCAGGCCTGCTTGGACTGCGCATGGCTGCCCCAGAGCATGAACACCACGGGATGCGGGCCTTCGGCCACATGGCGGATCACGGCGTCGGTCAGGGCTTCCCAGCCGCGCTTGCTGTGGCTCGCGGCCTGGCCCTCTTCCACCGTGAGGCAGGTGTTGAGCAGCAGCACGCCATGCGTGGCCCAGTTGATCAGGCTGCCGCCGGGCACAGGAAAGGCAGGGATGGGCGTGCCCAGGTCGCGCTGCATTTCCTTGAAGATGTTGCGCAGCGACGGCGGCAGGCGCACGCCCGACGCGACCGAGAACGCCAGGCCTTCGGCCTGGCCGCGGCCATGGTAGGGGTCCTGGCCCAGGATCACCACGCGCACCGCTTCGGGCGGCGTGAGTTCCAGCGCGCGCAGCGGCTGGGGCGGGAAGATCACCGCGCCGGCATCGAGCCGCGACTGCAGGAAGGCCAGCAGCTGCTGGCCGCCAGGGCTGGCAAAAAAGCCATCGACCAGCGGCTGCCAGCCCGCGGCCACGGGCCAGTCGGCCGGGTTGGCGGTCTGCAGCTGGGTCGCGGCCTCGGGAGCAAGAGTGTCGATAGCGTGCTGCATGTCGCCCCGCGATGTCAGGAGAACAGCTTGGCCAGGGCCAGGCCGGGGTCGTCGGCGCGCATGAACGCTTCGCCCACCAGAAAGGCGTTGACGCCCGCGTCGCGCAGCGTCTTCACGTCGGCGGGCGTAAGAATGCCCGATTCGGTGACCAGCAGCTTGTCGGCCGGCACCTGCTTTTGCAGCTCCAGCGTGGTCTGCAGGCTGACTTCGAAGGTGCGCAGATTGCGGTTGTTGATGCCCAGCAGCGCGGTTTTCAGGCGCAGCGCGCGCTCGAGTTCGGCCGCGTCATGCACCTCGACCAGCACCGCCATGTCGAGGCTGCGCGCCACGGCTTCCATCTCGGCCATCTGCGCGTCTTCAAGGCAGGCGGCAATCAGCAGCACGCAGTCGGCGCCCATGGCGCGCGACTCGTAGACCTGGTAGGGATCGATCAGGAAATCCTTGCGCAGCACGGGCAGCAGGCAGCTGGCGCGCGCCTGCTTGAGGTAGTCGACGCTGCCCTGGAAGAACTGCTTGTCGGTCAGCACCGAAAGACAGGCCGCGCTCACCTTGCCATCGCCATCGGCATAGCTTTGCGCGATGTCGGCGGGAATGAAGTCGGCGCGTATCACGCCCTTGGACGGGCTGGCCTTCTTGACTTCGGCGATCACCGCCGCATGGCCCTTGGCGATCTTTGCGCGCAGCGCGCCTTCGAAATCACGCGTGAGCACACGGCTTTCGGCGTCGCGGCGCATGTCGGCCAGCGGCATGCGTTTGCGGGCAGCGGCGAGTTCTTCGCGCTTGACCGCCACGATCTTGTTGAGGATGTCGGACATGGGAAGCTTTCGGTATCGGGGAAAAATTCAAACCGCGCGGGCGCTCGACAGCGCCTGCGACTTTGCGATCAGCTGCTGCAGCTTGGCCAGCGCCGCGCCGCTGTCTATCACCTGCTGCGCGCGCAGCAGGCCTTCGGCAATGCTGGGAACGACATTCGCCGCGTACAGCGCCGCGCCTGCGTTGAGGCACACGATATCGCGTGCCGGACCCTTGGCGCCCTGGAGCACGCCGCGCAGCATGGCCATTGATTCCTCGGGGTTCTCGACGCGCAGCGAGCGCGTGCTGGCCATCTGCAGCCCGAAGTCTTCGGGGTGGATCTCGTATTCGTGCACCGCGCCGTCCTTGAGCTCGCCGACCAGCGTGCTCGCGCCCAGGCTGATTTCGTCGAGCCCGTCGCGGCCGTAGACGACCAGCGCATGCTCGGCGCCCAGGCGCTGCAGCGCGCGCACCTGGATGCCCACGAGGTCTTCATGGAACACGCCCATCAGGATGTTCGGTGCGCTCGCCGGGTTGGTGAGCGGCCCGAGGATGTTGAACAGCGTGCGCACGCCCAGTTCCTTGCGCACCGCGGCGACGTTCTTCATCGCCGGGTGGTGGTTGGGCGCGAACATGAAGCCTATGCCGACTTCGGCAATGCAGGCCGCGATATCTTCGGCCGACAGGTTCAGGTTGACGCCCAGCGCTTCCATCGCGTCGGCGCTGCCGCTCTTGCTCGAGACGCTGCGCCCGCCATGCTTGCTCACCTTGCCGCCGGCCGCGGCAATGACGAACATCGAGCAGGTCGAGATGTTGAAGGTGTTGGCGCCGTCGCCGCCGGTGCCGACGATGTCGACCAGATGGGTCTTGTCGGCCACCTGCACGCGCAGCGAGAACTCGCGCATCACCTGCGCGGCGGCCGTGATCTCGCCAATGGTTTCCTTCTTCACGCGCAGGCCCGTGAGGATGGCCGCGGTCATCAGCGGGGACATTTCGCCGCCCATGATCATGCGCATCAGGTGCAGCATTTCGTCATGGAAGATTTCGCGGTGTTCGATGGTGCGCTGCAGCGCAGCCTGGGGAGTGATCTGTTGCATACCGGGTCTCAGGCCTTTTGTTCCAGGAAGTTGCGCAGCATCGCGTGGCCGTGCTCAGTCAGTATGCTTTCGGGGTGGAATTGCACGCCCTGGATGGCGAGCTCGCGATGGCGCACGCCCTGGATCTCGCCGTCCTCGCTGGTGGCGGTGATCTCCAGCACGTCGGGCAGGCTCGCTCGCTCGATCACCAGCGAGTGGTAGCGGTTGACGGTGAACTGCGCGGGCAGATCGGCAAACACGCCCGACTGCGTGGTGGTGATCACGCTGGTCTTGCCGTGCATCTGCTGCTGGGCGCGGATGATGCGCCCGCCAAACGCCGCGCCAATGCTCTGGTGGCCCAGGCACACGCCCAGGATGGGCAGCTTGCCGGCGAAATGCTGGATGGCCGCGACCGAAATGCCGGCTTCGGCCGGCGAGCAGGGTCCGGGCGAGACCACCAGGCGCTCGCTGCCTTCGGCCTGCATGCGCTGCGCCAGTTCCTCGAGCGTGATTTCGTCGTTGCGCACCACGCTGACTTCGGCGCCGAGTTCGCCGAAGTACTGCACGATGTTGTAGGTGAAGCTGTCGTAGTTGTCGATCATCAGGAGTTTCATGGC
>Ga0308165_1002623_pt1 | contig 20938 bp, 19 predicted proteins | sample PhyWR2_FD_201032 | JGI IMG/M metagenome (GOLD analysis project Ga0308165, IMG submission 201032) | Phyllosphere microbial communities from UC Gill Tract Community Farm, Albany, California, United States - DLSLW.R2 | ecosystem: Host-associated > Plants > Phyllosphere > Unclassified | place: USA... | reverse complement strand
CCATCTATACCCTGTATGTGCTTGGCCGCCTGATTGCCGGCGACTGCTCCGATAATATTGCCAATCATCTAAAATTTCCTTCTAATCTAAAATGCAGGGCCCATCGTTCAAATGGTGCTTTGCTTTACTGCATCAGCTTTTTTCTTTAGATCATCAGCGCGCTTTTTCGCTTCGGCCCGAACGCGGTCGGCTTCTTCTTCGAGCTTCTCTGCGGCCACATCTGCCTGTTTTTTGACGCTACCAGCTTGTGCCTCAAGCGCATCGGCCGATGCGTCCTTGGCTTTGCGGGCCGCAGCATCCGCCTCGTCCTGAACTTTACCAGCTCGTTCGGCCGGGCCTGAACCGGTGTATTCGACGCCGGCTGCGGTGGCAGCGGCTTCGTCCTGCTTTTGGCCGGCCTGCTCTTTCGGTCCGCCACAGGCGGCAACGCCTGCGAAGGCGAAGAGGAGGAAAAAAGAAGGCTTCATGAAATCACTCCTGATGGAGCAAAGGGAACGCCGAAGAAGTAGGCTAGGTTGCAGCGCTCTCTCTTGGGACTTTGCAAAGTCCTGGGGGCGAAAGGCCAGATTACGCGTCGGCGCTCAAATCGCTGCGCATCTGCCCATGCGCAAGAACGGCGAAAAGCCCCGTTCCGCCGATGATATTTCCCAGCAGTGCCGGCAGAGTGAATTCGAACCAGGCCTCTGAAAAACCGATACTTCCGCTCAGCCACAGGAAGGTCGCTTGGGAAGAACCCGTGACGACATGCGCGAAGCCTCCCAGTGCGATTACGTACGTGAGCGAGAAAATTACCCAAAACTCACTTCCGCGAGAATTGGGTAAAACCCACGCGATGGAAGCCATGATGAAACCTGCGGGAATTCCCAACGTAAATGTCCGCGTCCAATGCTGCAATTCCAGCTTGCCCAGAATGTCTAGCGCGATCAGCCTCTGCTCGTGGGTGATGGTGATTTCCCCGGCCATCAGCGCACTGACCAAGGTTACTCCTACAAGGTTACCGGCGAGCACGCATATCCACAGCCGGGAAAGGCGGCCAAGGTTGCGCCATGTCGGAGAAGTCGCAACCGGGAGGACCGCCGTGACCGTACTTTCCGTGAAGAGCTGCAACCGGCCCATGATGACGATGACATAGCCCACGGGATACCCCAGAAAATAGATCAGCGGCGCCCAGTCGGTATCAGGTAGATGGCTGCGCAAGAACAACTCGCACATGAGGGAAAGGGCGATCGCAAGGCCGGCAGCCAGGCCTGACAGGCACAGCGCAAGCGCAGGTCTGGCGAGTTCTTCCTCGCCCTGCAGGCGCACTACCTCGTGAACGATCTTACTGGAACTGGCGCGGCGATCCTCCACGTCTCGTGCTTCCTGGGCATCAAGACTTGCATCCGGTTCGTGATCGTCCTGTTGCGGCTTGCCGCCGTCATGCGGTGCCGAATCGCCAGGCCGTGTGGTCATCTTCCCAAAGCCTCTCTGGTGAGGGGATCGCAATTTGCGTTCGAGGCCGCTGGCCCGTTCCTGCCGGTTCAGAAATCCAGGGGCACTCAGGCGAGCCGATGCCTAGCCCGAAGATTGTTATCATCAGGCCGGGAAACGTTGCGTACAAGCTGAGCAGTCTGAGTTCAGGGCTCTATCAGCCGTCAACCGCGCAGGTCGTCGGGCACTACTCCTCCATTCGCTGCCAGCTTGTCCATCACGGCGCGATGAAGGGCAATGTTCTGTTCGGCAGATCCATCGGCGCCGGCGTGCACGTTCAACTCCGCGCCGAGTTCCTTGCGGGCAGTGAGGCTTGAATCAAGGCCCAACAGCTTCAGCAGGTCGACTATCGAGGTCTTGTAGTTGCCCCCGTGATCGTCATTCATTCCGGCCATCGCCTCCAGCACCGCGCCAACGTCAACGCTTTGCGGGGCAGCGGCAGGGGCTGCGGCTGTGACGGGGGCGGGTTGCGGCGAAGGGCTCGCTGTTGGCGCGGGCGCTATCGCCTCGGCGGTGGGTGCTGCCTTGGCTTCGCCGTGATGAAAGATCTTTTTCATGATGTTTCCGAAGATGCTCATTTCGTGCTCCTGCCGGCGCCGGCGAGTTTCGGCGGCGTCTTCGAATGTACAACGCTTCGGTGAGAAAGGCGTTGCGGAACGTTTGGGTGCGCCGGGTAGTTAAGCCGACATCTGGAACTTTTCAACGTGGAGCGACGATTATGAAGCAGTCTCTACTGCTCGCAGTATCATTGGCAGCCCTCGGCTTGGCGGGCTGCAACAAGCCGTCGGACTCTCCAGGCGAGCCGGCAGCAAGCGTGGCACCGGCTAGCACCTCTGCGACCGACAGCGCGGTGAAAGACGTAGACAAGGGCCAGGCTTTCGCAAACATAGCTGCTGCCAGCGATGCATTCGAGATCGAAAGTTCCAAGCTTGCGATCACCAAAGCGACGACGGCCAAGATAAAGTCTTTCGCCAATAATATGATCGAGGCGCATACTAAATCGACAGTGGAACTGAAGGCGGCTGCGGGTGCCGCATCGCCGGCTATCACGCCGAACGCTGCGCTGACTGCGGCACAGAAGGCCACGCTCGATCAACTGGCTGCCAAATCCGGCGCTGATTTCGACCGTGCCTATGCGGCTGCTCAGGCCTCTGCACACGCAGAGACGCTCGATGCGCTCAAGGGCTATTCCGTAGGGGGCGAGGTCGCCTCGTTGAAGGCGTTTGCTACGAAACTGATTCCGATCGTGACAGCGCATCTCAACATGGCGAAAAGCATCTGACCGGCGACATCAGCGGGCGATCGCAAATTAGGATAATTCGGCCTGAAAAAATAGCGGAGGCCTGCGATGAGTACGATTGAACGGGCGTTCGAGCTTGCCAGGAGTGGCGATTTCCAAAGTGTTCAGAAAATTCGGGACCAACTCGCGAAGGAGAGTTTTTCAAATGTGCGTGAGCATCTCGACGGATCCTCAATCCGCAAGCAACTGATGCAAATCATTCGAATGGCAAGGCAGTAGTCTGACGCTGGCCTCAAGAGAATTCAATTTCACGTTAGAAATTGAGCCGTCTCGTTTCTCGCAGGTGGCCAGGTCGTCGCAGTGACGATATCGTCGCTGCGGATAGCCTTTGTGCGGCATTGGTTGCCTGCCGAGATGGGAAACGGAGCCTGCCGTTTGCGCGACAGGCCCCGGGTCATGTGGGCTCAGAGGCCGAAACGGATCGCGCCCAGTACGGTGCGCGGGGCGCCCGGCAGGTTGAGAATGGCAGAGGTGCCATGCCCTGACACGATGTAGTTCTTGTCGAACACATTGTAGAGGTTGATCTGTAGGCGCGCCGGGCCGACTTGCGCCCAAGCCATGGCATCGGCCGTGATGTAGTGTTCCAGCACTGTAGTGTTGGCCGGATCGGCCCAGCGATTGCCGACATAGTTGGCGCCCGCGCCGACGCCGAAGCGGCCATCGACGCTTTTCGTCAGGAAGACGCTGGCGGAATTCTTCGGCGTCAGGGTCGATCCCTTGCCGACGAACAGAGCATTGGCAGACTTCGTCACCTCGCCGTCGAGATAGGCATAGCCTACAATCGCGCGGAAGCCCGAGGGCAGGTCCAGCGCACCGGAAACCTCGACGCCGCGGGTGCGCTGGGTGCCAATCGGCACGACGACCTGGGGATTGGCCGGATCGCTGCCCTTGATGCCGGTGCGCTTCAGGATAAAACCTGCGATCTGGATCGACAGGCGGTTATCCAGCAGCGTGTATTTCGCGCCGATTTCCTTGTTAGTGGTCTTTTCGGGCGCGATGTCGGTATTATTGGCTGCCAGCGCGAAGGTTTCCGCCGAGGGTTGGAAGCTGCTGCTCCACGAGGCGTAATAGGACTGCGCTTCGTCGGGCTGGAAGACCAGGCCTGCGCGGGGGCTCCACTTGTTGTCGACGCGCTCCAGCGGTTTGGAGTTCGCGGGAATGGTGATCCGCGTTTCCTGCTTGAACCTGTCGTTACGCACGCCGACCAGCGCCTTGATACCGTGGCCAAAGTCGACGAAGTCTTGAACGTAAATGCCGCGCGTCGTCATTTTGGAAACGGAGCTTGCGCTGAGAGCGGTGAAGTTGGCGTTCGACAGCACCGGGTTCACAGGCGCAAGAATCGGCGTCACTGCGACCACGCTTGACCGGACGGTGTCGGCGTCCTTCACCTGACGGGCAAATTCGACCCCGTAAAGGATGGTATGCTTGGTGCCGCCAAGCTCGATCTTCTGGGTCAGTTCGGACTGGTTCGACCAGCCGTCCTCGTCGCGCAGGATGCCGCCGTGCGAAAGCGTGACGGTGCGCGCTGCGGCATTGACGGCGGTGGCATTCGTGTTGTGGCGGTCCAGCGTGTAGCGATAGTGACGCAACCCGTTGCGGAACGACAGCGAGTCCGAGAAACGGTGTGCCAGCGTCACCGTCTGCGACAGCACTTCAGAGCGGCTGACGTCCACGTCCTTGGCATTGGCGGCGCCGTAATAGGTCGAACGCGGCACGTCGACGACATGGCCGTTGATGGCCGGGATGCCGAAATCGGTGAGGCGGCGGTCCTTCAGGTAATCGGCCTGGACCAGGATCGAGGTGTCACTGCCTTCGCCCAGGAGGAACGAGGGGGCAACGGCAACGCGCTTGATGAATTGCTGGTCGCGGAAACTGTCGCTGTCCTCAAGCGCGCCGGTGACGCGGAAGCCGATCCCCGCATTTTGGTCGAAATGGCCGAGGTCGATCTCGCCGCGCGCGACGTTCTTGGAGCCGTAAGTCAGCGCGCCGCCGATGATGTCGACGTTGGGCCGCTTGGTGACGCGGTTAATCAGGCCGCCCGAGGAGCCACGCCCATAAAGTACGGCGGCCGGGCCTTTGACGACCTCGACACGCTCGACGTTGGAGAGATCACGGAAATAAAGGCCGTCGTCGCGGAAGCCGTCGACGTACTGGTCGGCGATGGCGGTGAAGCCGCGGATGGTCACCTGATCGCGCTGGCCGTCGCCGTGCGAGAACGAGACGCCGGGGACGTTCTTCAGCGCATCCTGTAGCGACATCGCGCGCTGGTCGCGCAGCACTTCGGCGGGAACGACGGCGATGGATTGCGGCAGGTCCTTGATCGGAACAGCGATTTTGGCCGCGCCGGAGTTAAGCGGGACATAGCCGTCGTTTTCCCGCACGCCAGTGACGGTAATTGAGCTGTCAGGGGCGTTGTCAGCCTCCTCGGCGTAAGCAGGCAGGGCCAGCGGCAAGGCAATGGCGGTCGTCGCGACTAGACGCGCAAGACGAGACGTCAGGATGAAGCTAGAAATTTCAGACAAGTTGACCCCCGGTGGCTATTTTGCGACCGCTTATCAATAGCATTTCAACATTGCAACAATTTGATACGAATTGTTGCAATGTGTGACATTTTTGCTGATATTCGCGCGTATATCCCGACGCTTTCCGGGCGTCAGGTCTCGAAAGACCGACGCTATTCAGTGAGTGCGAGCATTCCCGTCATGCGGGCGCGACGTATGTGACGCAGGTTGGCATCGCGCCTTACGACAGCTACGTGGATCGTTCCAACCTGTGGTCGGGCAGACCTTCGGCGGCGAGAGTTTATGAAGGTACTTCATTCAACCTGATTTCCACGGCCAAGCCCGGCTCTTGATTGAGAATGCGCAGTTCACCTTGATGCACTTCCGCGACGGCACGGACGAGGTTGAGGCCTAATCCGAAACCCGGACTGTTGCGGGCCTTGTCTCCTCGCGTGAAGCGGCGGGCAAGGTTCGGCATCTCCTCACAAGGTACTCCGGGCCCATTGTCGGTGATCGAAATCACGACCATGCCTGACGAGCGCTTCATATCGGCTTGGATCAGCGTGTCCCGAGGAGTATGACGCAGGGCGTTTTCCAGCAGATTGACCAAGGCTTGGGAGAGCAGGTCCTCATCGCCGATGACGTGAATGCCGTTTTCTATTTTATAAACCAGTGTCTTGCCGTTATCTTCTGCAACGGCGACATAGCTTTCGCATATTCGGCAAATGATCGGACTTAGGTCCAGAACCCGGAAATACTGTTTAAGCGCACCGGCTTCGACTTCCGCGATGCGCAAAAGCGCGCCGAAAAGCGAGAGGATGGCATCGGTTTGCTCAATCGCGGCGGTGATTTCCTCGCGCGTGGCGGCGTCTACTGCCGCGTCTGCCATTCGCTCAAGCCTCTGGCGCAAATGTGCGAGCGGCGTGCGCAGGTCGTGGGCGATGTCGCTGGAAACCTGACGCAGGTTGTCGATCAGCGCGTGATTGCGGTCCAGCATTGTGTTCAGCGTTCCCGCGAGGCGTCCGAACTCGTCGTTCGCCTCGGGTATCGGCACGCGCTGGCTCATGTCGCCTGAGATGATGCTTTCGGCCGTTGCGGTCATCAGGTTCAGTCGCGAGCGGATCGCGCGTGTCAGCAGGACACCGGCCAGGATTCCCCCAGCCAGCATGGCCCCGAAACCGCACATCAGAAGGATCAGCGCCGTTTTGCGCAGTTCGAGGGCGGGCGCCAGTTCCATCGCCACGGTAAGAGCGCTGCCGTCGCGAAGCTTCACGGTCAGTACGCGCGCAACGTTCCTACCGCCCTCGTGGTCGCGGAATTCCACTTGCTGCCAACCGGGCGGGGGCAGGGCAATGGCAAGCTCGCCGCCCAGGCGATGGCCGCCGGCGTCCACCAACAAGTAGCCGAGGATGTTGACCCCCCGGTCGTCCCTGCGCATCAGCACTTCACGCAGGGTTTCCGTGCCGCCCCGGCTATATACGTCGACGAGATAATCGGTTTCGGCCCTGATCCGGTCGTCGAGCTGTTCGCGAAGCGCGTGATCGCCGATCAGGTAGATCGCAAGGCCGAGGGCCAGCGTCGCCACCGTGTAGAACAGGATGAACGACAGCGCGATGCGGCTGGCGGTTCCCAGACGCCTACGCATCGCTGCGCAGCTTGTAGCCTACACCGCGCACGGTCTGGATCGCATCGCGTTCGCATCCGGCATTGAGCTTCTGCCTCAGGCGGCTCATGTGCGTCTCGACGATATTGGTCTGCGGGTCGAAATGGAAATGCCAGACCTGCTCGAGCAGCATAGCGCGCGACATGACCTTGTCCGGCTGGCGCATGAGCTGTTCGAGCAGTTCGTACTCGCGCGGTTGCAATACGATGCGTCGGCCCTCACGCCAGACTTCGCGGCGAACCCGGTCGATCTTTATGGAGCCGCAAGCGGTGGTGTCGGCAAGTCCCGACTTGCCCCGCCGGGTCAACGCACCGATCCGTGCCCGCAGCTCCGCCATGGCGAAAGGTTTGACGAGATAGTCGTCGGCACCGCTGCCAAGGCCGGTCACCCGGTCCTCGATCGCGCCAAGAGAGGTCAGTATCAGTACTGGTTCCGACATGCCTAACTGGCGCATCTCGGATACCAGCTGCGCTCCGTCGATATCGGGGAGCATGCGGTCGACGACCAGCACGTCGCAGCTTTCGCTCTGTGCCCGGCGCAGTCCCTGACGGCCTTCGGTTTCCGTGAGGGTCACATGTCCGTCCGCCGCCAACCCCTCGACGATGAAGCGCGCCATTTCGATATCGTCTTCGATCAACAGTATTCGCATTCGCGCGTATCGCCTCGTTGCTCCGCCATGCCCAGCAGGCGGTTGCTAGTCGTCCCGTGGCTCTTCGATGGACACCCGGGCCAATCGGCTAGGGGTCACCGATAGTACGGTGAAGCGAAATCCGAACCGATCCAACCGGTCACCCACGGATGGCATGCGGCCGAATTCAAACAGGAGGAACCCGCTGAGCGTGCTGTATCTCCCCGCCTGAGGCCACTGCCTCATGTCGATGACGCTGGCCAGTTCGGCCAGTGGGATCGTGCCGTCCGCCTCGATCGTGTGTTCGTCGATCCTTTCCCATTCGGCTTCGTCCTCGTCGTCGGCAAGGTCGCCTGCGATTGCGGCGAAGATGTCGGTGGCGGTCACCACGCCGTCGATGTTGCCGCGCCCGTCGACGACGACGGCAAAGCGTTCGTCGGTTTCGCGCAGCACATCGATCAGCTTCAGGGCCGTGATGTCTTCGTGCACGACCAGGGGGCGCTCGGCGAAAGCGGTGAGATCAGCCTTGTCCTGCATCAGCATGGCGGGCACCAGCCGGCGCGTTTCGGCTACGCCCAGAAGTTCGTCCAGAACACCGCGGCAAAGGAGTACGCGGGTGCGGCCGCTGTCGATCAAGCGGTCGAGACCGGCGCGTGCATCTTGCGTGACGTCGAGCCAGAAAATGTCTTCGCGTGAGGTCATGATCGCGCTGACCGGAAGTTCGGCCAGCGCGATGACGCCATGGATCATGTCTCTTTCGGCCGGTTGGAACGGGCCTTCCTCTTCCTCGTTTTCCGACGCTGGCAGGGCGCCCGCAGCTTCCACGATGTCCCCGGCACGCGATCGGGGCGTCAGGAGGCGGTAGATTCCGTCGGCGGCGCGTTGGCGCATGGGGACAGCCGCCAGCGCCCGGCGCCGGTTATGCGAACTGATCTGATTGAAGCCCTCGATCAGGATGGAAAAACCGATGGCGGCATAGAGATAGCCCTTGGGCAGATGGAAGCCGAAGCCCTCCGCGACGAGGCTGAAGCCAATCAGTAGAAGGAAGCTCAGGCACAGGATTATGACCGTCGGGTGCCGTCCGACGAAGGCGGTCAGCGGCTTGCTGGCGGCAATCATGATGCCCATCGCAATGACGACGGCGCACATCATGACCCACAGGTGATCGACCATGCCAACGGCTGTGATGATGGAGTCGAGTGAGAAGACCGCGTCCAAAGCAAGAATCTGCGCGATCACAATCCAGAACGATGCGCGGGCTCCTTCATTGCCGGCATGGTCTTCCTCGCCTTCCAGCCGTTCGTGGATTTCCATCGTGGCCTTGATCAGCAGGAATATCCCGCCCCCGGCCAGGATTATGTCGCGCCACGAAAAGTCCCATCCGGCCACGGACATGGCCGGAGCCGTCAGGCCGACGATCCACGAGAGGCTGGCGAGCAGGCCAAGCCGAATGATCAGCGCCAGCGAAAGGCCGACAAGGCGCGCCCGGTCTCTCAAGTGCACGGGCAGCTTGTCGGCCAGAATTGCGATGAAGACCAGGTTATCTATGCCTAGCACGACTTCCAGGACGATCAGCGTAAGCAGCCCCGCCCAGATCGTCGGATCGAAAAGAAACTCCATAGTGCTTCAGGCTTTCGTGGAATTGAAGGAGGCGTCGGTCACGGTTTGGGGCCTCTGGACCTGCGTTTGCGACGGGTGCCGCCAAGCACTCTGGAGGTGATCGCCATCGCTCCCAACGTGATGGCGACGATTCCTGCGCCAAACAGGAACAGATGCGTTTCCGTGATCCGAGCGCCGAACCCCGTAACCCGCGTCGCCAGCACGCCGGGCAGGAACATCAGCGGCACCCAGATGACGGCAGACGCGAAATTGGCGATCTGGAAGGGGCGCCGGGCCATCTCCATAACCCCGGCGACGAGGGGGACGGTCGCCCGGATCGGCCCCAGGAAGCGGCCGAGAAATACGGCCATGAACCCGTATTTGCGGAAGAACAGCCGCGTGCGGGCAACCATTGCGCGGTGCGACCTGAGCGGCCAGCGATGATAGACGGAAGGGCCTATCCTGCGGCCGATCCAGTACGAAACCCAGTCCCCGAGTATCGCCCCGCCCACCGCCCAGAAGATGATCGGCACCGGGTCGAGTACTTTCGTGCCGACGAGCCCTCCAATGCCGAGCATGACTGCGGTGGCGGGAATGAACATCCCGACGATCGCCAGCGATTCCCCGAAGGACAGGAGCCCGACGATGGGGCCGGCCCAGACGCCGTGGACGGTCACGAAGCCCGTGACCCTGGCGATCAACTCTTCCATGGCTCAAAGCTCCGCATGGGTTCCAAAACTAAGCTCGCAGTGCATTGACTGGCTCTGAAGGCTTCTGGACTGTTGATGCGAGCGGTCCACCGTAATGAGACGGGGAGAATGAAACACAAGGGATCATATGGGGGCAACGGCTGCCGGGCCTAACCCTGATTGCCACGTCTTGGGTGGATCGTCGGGATAGACCAACAAGCGCGGATTATGAGCATCTGGGCAATTCACCCACCGCCTATACATTTGACTTCAACGGGGTGCACAAGCTGCCCGTGAACATTGGGAATAATCAATCTCGAGATGCCGATTGCCGACATCGCTGAGCGCCGTGGCCTCGGCCGCGGCACGATTGATAAAGCGATGCAGAGCGCCTTGCTGCACTGCGAAGCGTACCTGAACGACGGGTCCGAAACCGTCTCGCATGTCACCGATCAGATTGCCGATTGAGGCCCGTCGAGAAAGAGGCCCGGGCGGCGATCACGGCGTGGTGGATGTGCGGTTTTGTATGAGCCGCACTGGGTAAATCATGTCTGCCTGCATCGCCCGCACATCGGGATCGGCAACGCTGGAAAAGGTAGCCCAGATACGATCCGCCGCGCCCAGCCTCTTCCGGCGATCCCTGCCGATAAGCCGGATATGCTCGATTTCTCGATGCCGGTGGAATTGAGTTCCCGGCTTCAGCGCCTTCCTCAGGTGCGGCCCTGGGCTTTCGTTTTCAGGCCGGCTTTTCCTCGAACGAGCGCAACCAAAAGCCCTGCGCCGCCCGCCAGCATCAACCCGTCGATAAGCAGGTGGCCGCCTTGCGCCAGAGCAGGAGCGCCGCGCAGCAGGCCCAGGCCGATCAGCACCGTAGCGAGCGCCCAGCGCCACATCCGGGAAAGTCTCGGGCCCTCGACGCGTTTTGCCAGCGCGGATGCCAAGATCGAGAGTACCGTCAGGCCCAGCCACGTCATTGGCAGTGGGATTGCCGGGGCAAGGCTCGAAGCCAGTGCGGTCAGCGCCAGTATGACCGGCTGGCCCCAGCAGACGGCAGCCCAGATCCGTTCCCACTGCGGCGCGGCGCGGCCACGATCGCGGCGGCGGGCCAGCCAGATGGTCACGCCGCTCGATGTGACGACGCAAAGCGCGATGCCGAGCAGGGCATAGGCGATGCGCACCGGCACCCCGGCGAACCAGCCGAAGTGAAGCTGGCCGATCCCGCCGAGCATGCGGGTGCCGGCGACGATGTCTTCGGGATGTTCTTCGCTGACGGTCCGCCCCCTCGCATCGAACTGCGTCTCGTCCTGCTGGACCAACAACTTGGAGCGGCGGCCATGAACAGAGATGCGCATGTCCGCCCGGCCGGGGCGGGCCACAATCACGCTCTGCGGCTGGGCCTGCGGGGAGTGGGCACGGGCCTGTGCAATCAGCGCCGCGATGTCAGGCAAGGGTGCCGCCCCGGCGTTGACGGGCGGGGGCGGGTCCAGGAACAGTTCGTACACCTTGCCCATGTCGCCCCGGTACAGAAGCAGCGCCAGCACAGCGACGATCACCGTGCTCAGTCCCAGCAATGCGCCGGTCAGGGCAAGGGTGAAATGGAACGGCAGGGCCCAGATGCCCAGCCGGTTGTGCAGGTCGGCTTCCTGCAATCGCCGCGATCCGCCAAGCCGCAGGTGAAACGCATCGCGCAGAACGCGCGGGTGAGCGAGAATGCCGGAGACGAGCGAGGAGAGCAGGGCCACCCCGGTCAACCCGACGATGAACTCGCCCCAGCTGCGCGGCAGGTGGAGGTTGACATGAAGGTGGATCAGAAATTCGGTCCAAGCGGCTTCCAGCGGGGCCAGTCGGCCATCTTGGGAGACGGACCACTTGCGCTCGAACGTTGGGCTGTAGGCGACAAGTGTTGCGCCCTCCATCGCCGGTGACGGCAGGTTGAGGTAGAGCGATGCGTCGGAGGGCGTATGCCTCGCGCCCTCGGCAATCGCGCGCGCTGCAGCCGTATCGGACAGCGTGGCGGCTATGGGTGTGGCTGGCACTTCCCAGCGTTCGAGGTCGGGCGCCATGACCGCCACGGCGCCGGTCAGGCAGACGAGGTAGATTACCGCCGCGAAAGCGAGGCCAAGCACGGAGTGGCTGCTCAGCACCGAACGCACTGTCTCGGGCGAGATTGGCCAGCGCCACTGCTTGGCCCGTGTGTTGGGTGTGGCCTTTTCGATCATGCTGAGCCTCCCAGAACCATGTTGCCCAGCATGCCGAGGCCGAAGCCGGCCACGCTCGTGCCGACCAGTACCGCGGCGGCGCGCAGCAGGCGGCGGTCGGCCAGCGTCCATGTCATGGCAAGGCCCCATAGAACCGGCATCAGCAGTCCGCCGATGACGATGCGTGTACGCGGGTCGCCCGGCAGGTAGACCGTGATGCAGAAGGCGGCCGCCATTGCGGCGGTCATGCCCAGGGGCCCGGCCAGCAGCGTGCGCAGAACGCCGCGCCAGAAACGGCCTGGCTCCTCCAGCGGCTCGGGCACAGCTTCAGCTTCAGCTTCGCGCAGCCGCACGGCCTTGCGGCGAACGCGGCCCAGCCAGATCACTGACAATGCGCCGATACCCTCCATAACGCACGCCGCGGCCACGCCCTTTACGGGGCCGACCAACCAGGCCGAGGCAAGCAGAAGGCCAAGCATCACTGCCCAGCCCGTCATGATCAGCGCAATCGCCGAGCCATTACGCCGCAGCCAGGAGCGGCGCAGCAGCGCCGCGCCGAAGGCCCCGCCCGCCAAAAGTATGACGGCGGGAAAGAGGCTTTCCGGCAAGGTCACCAGTGGACGCCTGCGCCGACGCCGAACGTCTGGGGATCGCCCAAAATGGCCTGGTTGATGGCCTTGTAGGCGTATTGGGTGTATTTCCCGTTCAGCAGGTTGCGGGCAAACACGAAGACCGACCAGTTCTGCGTTTCATAGCCCAGCTTGCCGTTGACCACGGTCCGGCCCGAAACCTTGAATTGCCCTTGGTCCTGCCCGACGCCTGTGAAGACCGAGGTGCGGTAATTGGCATTAAGGTTGGCAGTGAAGCCGCCGCCGAACTGCCCATTGATGCCTCCCGACAGCGTCCAGCGCGGGGCATAGGGGAACTGGGTGCCCTGCAGGTCGATTTCACTGGTCGCGCCTGCGGGAAGGGTGAAATCGTCGAATTTGGTGCGGACGTGGCCGATCGATGCGTAAAGATCGATCCCGTTCGCCACCTTCGCGTTTGCCTCCACCTCGAAGCCGTAAAGGTGCGATCCGGCGGCATTTACGGTGTTGTAGTCATAGGCGTTCGCGCCGAAATAGGCGGTGACCTGCTGATCCTTCCACTCCATGTAGAACAGGTTGGCGTTCAGCACGAGCCGGCCGCCCAGCCACTTCGAACGCAGCGAGCCTTCGTAGTTCCAGCTGAATTCAGGGTCGTAGGGCAGCAATTCGGCCCGCGCCGGGTTCTGGCTCGACCCGCCGGAGCGATAGGCACGCTGGACGGTGAAGGCGGTGGTCAGGTCCGGCGTCCAGTCCATGCTCACGCCCGCCTTGGGCAGGAAGGCGTTGAACGTGCGGGTGTTCGACGCCAGCGGCGAGGATGCATCTGCGACGAGGCCGAGTACGCCCTGGTTGATGACGCTGATTACCGGCGCAAAAGCGGCACCCATGAAATTTACGTCGGGCAAGGCGCCGTTGAAGGCTGCCACGGTCTCGGCCGCGTAGCGGTTGCGTTCATGGTCGAAGCGAAAGCCGCCAATCAGGGTCAACTGGTCGGTCAGCTTGAAGCGGGCATCGCCGAACAGCGCCATGGTCTCGACCTTCTCGGGCTGGTCCGCGCTGTAGGCAACGGGGATGACCGGAAGCTGCGCGGCATAGGCACTGCTGATGAACCGTGCGGTTGCGGCGTTGAAACCGCTCGATTGCAGCAGCGCGGTGATGGTCGATGTCGGGGTGGCGATGTTGACCCGGCTGTTCTGGTCGATGGCCCCCTTGCGGCGATAGTACCACGCGCCGAGCAGTCCGCTCAGACGGTCGCTCTCGAAGTTGAGGCGCAGTTCCTGCGTCAGCGTCTTGTAGAGATAGCGGTTGTCGATCGCCTGAATGTCTTCAGGCGTGCCGTCGCTGTCGATCTGCGAATGAACCTTTGAGCGGTTCCACGACGTCACGCTCGACAGTTTGAGCTGGTCCGCGAGCGGATAGCCGAGGTTCAGCACCGCAAGATCGCTGTCGATCTTGCCGCTGTTGGGCTGGTCGCTCAGGGATGTGCGGTGGCTGAAAGGGTCGGGTACGTCGGTCCGCGCATATTCGTAAAGATAGCCGCCGTCGCGCCGCACGCGGTTGTAGCTGGCGATTGCCTCAAGGCCCGGGATGGCACCCGGCGTCCACTTTATCTTGCCGCGCAGGTTCAGCGACTTGAGTTCGTCGTCATAGCCGCCTCGCGTGACGTTGTGAATGATACCCCGATCGGCGCGCCGCTCTGCGGAGAGGCGCACGCCCAGTTCATCGGCGATGATCGGGCCGCCCACGGCAGCCGAGAAAGTACGGTCGTTGTATTCGCTCCACAGAACGCGGGCATCGCCGGACCAGCGGGAAAGCGAGGGGTCCTTGCTGGTGATGACGATACCGCCCGCCATCGCATTGAGGCCCTGAATGGTCGACTGCGGCCCACGCAGCACTTCTACCTGCTGCACATCCCACATGTCGGTAGGGCCGCCGTAAAGCGCCCACTTGGGGATCGGCGCGCCGTCGACATAGACGCTGGCCGCATCCGCCTGCCCGCCGGCGCCGACGCCGGTATTGCTGACCCCGCGAATGGTAAAGCCCGATGAGCCGTACGTTTCGGACAGGTTCGCGGTGCGGTTGTAGACGTCCTGAATAGTGATCAGGTTTTCCCGCTCGATCTTTTCGGACGTCGTCACAGCGATGCTGGTCGGCGTCTGCTGAAGCGTACGGGTGCTTTTTTCGCCGGTGACGATGATGTCGCCGGGCGCGGATGCCTCGTCGGAGACCGGATAGGCCTGCTGCGCCTGTGCCGGTACGGTGAGCGCGGCCATGGCTACGCCCGAAAGCAATGCGGAAAATCTGAACATGAAGCCCCCTTAACCCCTTGGCAGGCTCCTTAGATTTTATAGATATTGCGAGTCAATTGCATTTTAACTGTTGATTGAGGATGCAGATCACACCCGACGCGGAACGCCTAATCCAGAACACGTCGCAGAGCGGCGAAAGCGGCCGTACCGAATATCTCGGGCCACGCATCGTCTCCCGTCAGCCAGACTTCCGTTGATAGCTTGAGGATGCCGATCGCCGTCGCTGCGGTGACACGGCAGGCGATATCCGTTTCCGGCAGGCCCTTGCGCTCAGCCAGTGCCTTGGCGAGTACCCTCTCTACCTTTTCATATTTGGCCTGATCGCCGGCGCTGAGCGCGGGGGTCTCGTGAATTAGCCTGGCCAAGTCGCGGGCCTGCGCTGTCTGATACCGCATCGCCAGATCGATCAATGCGTTCTCGACCATATCCAGCAGCGGTTCGTCGGCCGGCCGCCTGCTTACCGCTTCGGCAACGAGGTTTGGGAAATCGGCTTTGGCCGAGAAGACGATCTCTTCCTTGGACGCAAAATAATGGAACAGACTGCGGCGCGAGACTTCTGCAGCCTCGGCAATGTCGTCCAGCGTCGTCGCTTCGAAGCCGCGCTCGAAAAACAGGCGCATGGCTTCTGCCTGGATGCGCGCATGCGTCTGCGCCCGCTTGCGCCCGCGCAAACCGGCCGGCCTTGGTGGTTTATTTTCCTGCACTTCTTGTATATTTGCACCGATTGCATAATTTTGCAACCCAGGGCCTCCAACTGGTATTCGACGCGAAGGATAGCAAAAATGGCGACTTGGACCACTAATGATATCCCGACCCAATCCCGCAAACTGGCCGTCGTTACCGGCGCGACCGGTGGGCTTGGCCTGGAGACGGCGCTGGCACTAGCGGGCGCCGGCGCCGAGGTGATCCTTGCCGGCCGCAACGAAACCAAAGGACGCGCGGCCGAGGCGTTGATCCGCAGGCGTCATGAAAATGCTCAGGTTCGGTTCGAGATCGCCGATCTCGCCAGCCTCGCATCGGTGACGGCCTTTGCCGAGCGAATGCTGGCGGCGGGCCGACCGATCGACATTCTGGTCAACAACGCGGGCGTCATGGCGCTGCCCAAGCGCGAGACCACCGTCGATGGCTTCGAGATGCAACTGGGCACGAATTATCTGTCGCACTTCGCCCTGACCGCGCATCTGCTGCCGCTGTTGACCGCAGCCAAAGCGCGCGTCGTACAGCTGTCCAGCATCGCGCATCGAGGTGGTAAAATCCGGCTGGGCGACCTGCAATATGAACAAGGCTACAAACCATGGCCCGTCTATTCGCAGACCAAGCTTGCGATGCTGATATTCGCGCTGGAGCTTGATCGGCGCAGTGCTGAAAATGGCTGGGAGTTGACCAGCGTTGCGGCGCATCCAGGCGCCGCAAGCACCGATCTGATCGCAAATGGCCCGGCAATGGGCGGCGGCCTCACGACATGGCTCGGGAGAGCGGCGATGAACGTAATCGGCCATTCGGCGGCGGACGGCGCGCTGCCGCAGTTGATGGCGGCGACCATGCCGGGCCTGACGGGAGGACAGTATTTCGGGCCACAAGGCTGGAGAGAACTGAAGGGAGCGCCGGGCCCGGGCAAGATCGCACCGCAGGCACTCGACGCCGAGGTCGCCGCGAAGCTCTGGACCGCTTCCGAGAGGCTGACGGGCACCACGTTTCGCCAGACGGCACAATCCGGGTGAGGGCTCTGGGCCTCTTCAATCTCTCAGCGCGTGCTGCTTTTAAACCGGAAGAATGACAAGCAATGTTCCATTTGGTGTTCGCGTTGCCTTGGCTTTACGTCGTGACCCGCACTCTTTGGCCCCTGCCATGGGAGATGGGACCCAAGATAGCGATTGCTTTGGTCCTGCTGATCGCCTCCCAGTTTCATTTCTGGAGCCGTCTTTCGTCGGGTTCGGTTTTCGCCCCCGAATTCCCGCGGCCGCTGGTGATCCTGTTCAACTGGGTCTTCGGCGCGATCGTCCTGCTGGGTGTATTTCAGGCCGCGCTCGATCTGGCAGGACTTGCCGCGATGATCGGCGGAATTGCTTCAGGTGACTGGATCGAGGCGCGTTATTGCATCGCCGTCGCCGCCTTCGCGCTGGCTGGCGTCGGTGTAGGGCAGGCCGTTCGCGTTCCCCGGTTGCGGGAGGTCATGGTCACTATCCCGAACCTGCCCGCCGCATTCGAGGGCTATACCCTTGTTCAGCTGACCGACCTGCATATCAGTCGGCTATTTCCCGCGACCTGGACCCGTGCCTTGGTGGATGCCACCAATTGGCTCGGGGCGGACCTGATCGTCGTCACGGGTGATGTGATCGACGGAAGTGTCGCCGACCGGCGGCAGGACGTCGAGCCATTGCGCGACTTGCGAGCGGCTGACGGCGTCTATCTGATCCCCGGCAACCACGAATATCTATCCGGGTACGATGCGTGGATGGCGCATCTTGCCTCGCTTGGCATGCGTGTGCTGGCGAACGCCCACTCTGTCATCACACGCGGCTCTGCCAAGCTAATTCTTGCTGGCGTCACCGACCCTTCCGCACGCGGGGCCGGCAAGCCGCTTCCCGATCTGGACGAGGCACTGGCAGGCAGTCCCTCGAATGCCCCTGTGGTGCTGCTGGACCATGAACCGGGTAGAGCGCGGCAGGCGGCCGAACGCGGTGTGGCGCTGCAACTATCGGGGCATACCCATGGCGGTATGATCATGGGGCTGGACCGTATCGTCGCGCGCGCCAATGGCGGGTTCGTGTCGGGTCGGTATGCCGTTGGCGACATGACCCTTTACGTCAATAACGGCACTGGAATATGGCCCGGCTTCGCCTTGCGGCTGGGCAAGCCTTCCGAATTGACGCGCATCACCTTGCGCCGGGGCGACGACTGAACGCTGCCAGGCACTTGATCACCCGAGTGTTGGACGGCGGCTCTGAGATGGCCAGGCCGCCGTCCGATCGCTCGCATTTCAAAGCGTCGCAAGATAACATCGTGCGCGCCATGCCGGCATCAGGCCAGTTCGGCCATCCATTCTTCGGCATCCTTGCCGGCGGGGATTTTGAGCGGCGCCGAGGGATCGGTGGCCGCAAGCCATATCGCATTCGCAACGTCGGGTGCATACGTCACCGGACCGTCGCTTTTCCTGAACTGGGAGATCATGCCTTCGATCAACGGTGCATAGTCGGGATTGTCCAGACCGCGCAGGTGCGGCATCGCGTTGTCACCGAAGCGCGTTTCGGGGGAACGTCCGGGCAGCACGATATGCACCCTTACACCGAAGGGCTCGACCTCGACCGCGAGCGATTCCGTAAGTGCATTCACCGCAGCTTTGCTTGCCCGATAGATGCTGATCAGCGGCAAAGGCTTCAGCGTTGCCGACGAAGTTACATTGATGATGATGCCAGCCCTGCGCTCGCGAAACTGCGGGAGAACTGCCTGGATCATGGCCAGCGTGCCGAGTGTATTGGTCTCGAACAATGCTCGGGCAGTCTGCGCTTCGATCAGTTCGATCGGCACCGCAGCGCCGAAACCGGCGTTGTTTACGAGTACGTCGATCGGGCCCGCCACAGCAACTGCGCTTGTGACGCTGGCCTCGTCAGTGACGTCGAGCGGCAGGATTTGCAGGTTTTTGGAGGCCGGCAGCGCCGCAGCGCCGGGATTTCGCATTGTCGCGATGACCCTCCAGCCGCGGTCGAGGAACAGGCGAGCGGTCTCGAGGCCAAAGCCCGACGAACAGCCGGTAATGAGGACGGTAGGCATGGGATAACTCCGGTTGTCTTTATGACATCGGGGAGATGGAATTGGCTCGTGGGACTTTATATGGGTGAGAGTGCGAAATTCTTTTGCGAAAGTCCCTGAATGACCGCCGATCCGCTGGCCGAGATTGTGATGTTGCTTCAGCCAAGCGCCAGCTTTTCCAAACTGGTCGAATGTGCCGGCGTCTGGCGCATTCGACGTAATGTTGAAGGTAAGCCGGTTTTTTGCGCGATTCTAGAAGGCGGTTGCCGGGTAATCGTCGGTGGACAGCCGCCGGTCATATTGCAGGCCGGCGACTTCGTGCTTGCCCCGGCCACTCACGATCAGGTCATCGAAAGCATTCAGCCGCCGCCGCACGGGATCGACATGATGCCGACCGGGATCGGTGAGGGCCGGTTCCGGGTTGGCCGGGAAGGCCCACCGAACCTGCGCATGCAGGTTGGCGTGTGCAGCTTCGCGTCGCCCGATGCGGCCTTGCTCGTCTCGTTGTTGCCGACGATGGTGGTCGCACGCGGCGAACCCCGGCTGGCTACACTCATGCAGCTGGTCGGAGACGAGACGCGCAAAAGCCGCCCCGCGCGCGAGGTCGTGCTTGAGCGCCTGCTGGAAGTGCTGTTGATAGAAGCGCTACGCTGCGGCACCGAACCGGCTTCGGTGCCAAGCCTGGCGCGCGGTCTGAGCGATGATCGCCTGGTCGCCGCGCTGCGGGCGATGCACGCCAGGCCTCAGCATGGCTGGACCGTAGCAGAGCTTGCTTCGGAAACAGCCATGTCGCGATCGGCTTTCTTCAAGCGTTTCAACAATGTGGTTGGTCTGCCGCCGATGGAATATCTCTTCGCCTGGCGTATGGCGCTCGCGAAACGATTGTTGCGGGGCGGAGAGCTTGCGATCGGACATATCGCGGAAAGGGTTGGTTACGGCTCGGCGAGCACCTTCAGCACTGCGTTTGCCCGTCATGTGGGAATGCCGCCGGCGCGATACGCCCGTACGGAGCATGTTCCGTAGTTTGCGGTAGTTTGTCGTCGAGGACAGCCACACCGGCGGGGAGGTCGTTGCCGCCCCGCCAGTTGCGGGTGACGCGCCTGGGATATCGGCCCAAGCGCGTCACGAAAGTCCGTTCAGGTTCAGAACTTGCCCGAGAGCGATCCGCCGATGATGCGCGGTTCGTTGAACACGGCCGCCATGTAGTTCTCGATCACGCCCTTGAGGTTCTTCTCATTTGTGATGTTGCGCGCGAAAGCGGCGATTTCGTAGCGGCCTCCGGGGGCCGTGTAGCCGATTTTGAGGCCGCCCTCGAAGTCCCCGCGCGAGTAGAACTCGGCGGTCTTGTAGAGCACGAAGTTGGTGTATCCCTGCAAGGTCCAGTCGGTCGAGGCGAAGATCGAGCCGCCATTGCCGAGGGGGACGTCGTAGCGCGCCGCGATGTTGGCGGTGTATTTGGGTGCGTTGGGTAGGGGGTTGCCGTCGATCTGCGCGAAAACGCCGCGACCGGGCACGGTGATGGTAGGGTCCTGCACCGTGCAGACGACCACGCCGTTGAGGGCGCAGACCTGTGCGTAGACGTTCTTATCCTTGATCTCGGTGTGCAGCAGGCTGACGCCTGCCGTGAGCGAGAGGTTGGGGATCGGGCGTGCTTCCAGTTCGGCTTCCAGGCCGTATGCCTGCGCCTTGTCCGCGTTGAACAGCACGCCGTTGCCGTCGCTGTCGTTGCCGTTGAGCTGGATGTCCTTCACCCGGTAGGCGAAGCCCGAGAGGTTGAAGCGTACGCGGTTGCCCAGCAGGCTGGTCTTGATGCCGGCCTCGCCGGAGAGGATCGTTTCTGAATCCGCCGTTGTGAAGTCCGAGTTGAACACCGCCGAGCGGCCCTGGATGGTCGGACCGCGGAAACCGCGCGCCACGCGGGCATAGAGGCTGACTTCCGGGGTGGCCTCGTAAAGCACGCTGACGTCCCAGCTGGGCTGTTCGTCGGAAAGGCGCACATAGCGGCGGCCGGTGTAGCTGACCGAACCGTCGACGCGGTTCGCGGTCTTGAGCAGGCGGGTCTTCTTGGTGTCGTTGGTGTAGCGTCCTCCGGCGGTCACGGTCAGGCCTGGCGTCAATTCGTAGCTAACCTGCCCGAACAGACCCCAACTGGTGTTCTGGTTGCGCAGGCGGACCCAGTTGTTCGGATTGTTCGCGGGCGGGGTGAGGAAGAAGGCGCGCTGGTAGAAGTCGGTGATGTTGCGC
>Ga0308165_1002622_pt1 | contig 20943 bp, 23 predicted proteins | sample PhyWR2_FD_201032 | JGI IMG/M metagenome (GOLD analysis project Ga0308165, IMG submission 201032) | Phyllosphere microbial communities from UC Gill Tract Community Farm, Albany, California, United States - DLSLW.R2 | ecosystem: Host-associated > Plants > Phyllosphere > Unclassified | place: USA... | reverse complement strand
GATCATGGGCCGCAAAGTCCTGGCCGGCTCCTTGATCGGTGGCATTGCCGAAACCCAGGAAGTCCTGGATTTCTGCGCCGAGCACGGCATCACCTGTGACATCGAAATGCTCGACATCCGCCACATCAACGAAGCCTACAGCCGCATGATCGCCGGCGATGTGAAGTACCGCTTTGTCATCGACATGGCGACCCTGAAGGCCTGATCAGGCCTTCGCCCCCAACTCCGCCGACAGCCGGGCTGCGACCTGTTTGACCACAGGGATCAGCTCGGCCATTTTCTCCAGCGGCATGTAGGGCACGGTACTGGCGATGCTGATGCCGGCGATAATTCGCCGGCTGGCATCGCGCACCGGAGCCGCCACGCAACGGATCGACGGTTCGTTGTCTTCCAGGTCGAACGCATAACCGCCCACCACGTATTCATGCATGCGCTGCTCGAACTGCGCCCAGGATTGCTCCGGGTGCTGCGGCCATTGCTGACTTTTACCACCCGCCGGCAAGCTGACTTCGTACAGGCGCTGCCACTCTGCGACGCTGTCATCGAGCAGCAATGCCTTGCCGATCCCGGTGCGCGCCAGCGGCATGCGATGGCCGACCCGCGAACGCATCTCCGGACCATTGCGACCGGGGTTCTTGTGCAGGTACAGCACATCGTCGTATTCGCGGATCGCCAGGTGGATGGTATCGCCGGTCAGCGCCGACAACTCATCCAGATAGGGGATGGCCAAGGTCACCAGCGGCAGTTCTTCCCGCGCCTGGAAACCCAGCTCGATCAACTTCGGCCCCAGCAGGTAACCGACCTGCGGCACCACGCGCAGGTAACGCTCCTCCACCAGGCAACTGGCCAGGCGGTGGGTGGTGCTGCGGGTGGTGCCGATGCGCTTGGCGATCTCTTTCAGATCCCGCGCACCGGCCGCCACCGCTTGCACCACGCCCAGGCCACGCAACAGGGTCTGGGTGCCGGTGGGGGCAGCGTCTTTGACGGGGGTGTGGGCGTTTTCCTGCATATCGGGCCTATTGGGAAGTACGAAAACGGCGCCATTATGGCAAATACCATCCTCCAGAACAGAGGAGATCCATTGTGGGAGCTGGCTTGCCTGCGATGAGGGAGTGTCAGTCAGTAAATTTGTAGGCTGGCACAGCCTGGCAAGCCAGTTCCCGCATGTTGATCGTCACATGGCAGGACGTCAGCGTTGCTTCATGCGGTCGATGATCACCGCCAGCAACAGGATCGAACCCCGGATCACATACTGGTAGAAGGTGTCGATGTTCTTCAGGTTCATCGCATTCTCGATGATCGCCAGAATCAGCACCCCGGCAATCACATGCCGGATCATGCCGATGCCGCCGCTCAACGACACCCCGCCCAGCACACAGGCAGAAATCACCGTCAGCTCAAAGCCCTGGCCGATCATTGGCTGGCCCGAGGTCATGCGTGAGGCGAGGATCACTCCGGCCAAAGCGCCGATCAGGCCGTGCACGGCAAAGATGATGATCTTGGTGCGATCAACGTTCACCCCAGCCAGCAACGCCGCTTCCTGGTTGCCCCCGATGGCCATGGTGTTGCGCCCGTAGGTGGTGTAGTTGAGCAGCCAGCCAAAGAACACAAAACACAGCACGGTGATGATGATCGGCACCGGCACGCCCAGCAGCTGGCCGTTGCCGAACACAAAGAAACCTTCGTCCATCACGCCGACGGCCTTGCCGTTGGAGAAGATGTAAGCCAGGCCGCGCACGATCTGCATGGTCGCCAACGTTGCGATCAAGGCGTTGATGCGCAGCTTGGCGATGACGATACCGTTGATCAGCCCCACCACCAGGCCCATGGTCAGCGCGGCGGACACGCCGAGCACCACACTGTCGGTGTCGCGGATCACGATGCCCGCGACCACCCCGGCACAGGCAATCACCGAGCCCACCGACAAGTCGAAATGCCCCGACGCCAGACAGAACAACATGGTGCACGCAGCGATGCCCACCGTGGAAATCGCCAGGCCCAACCCGCGCATGTTCAGGGGCGACAGGAAGTTATCGATAAACAACGCACTGAGCACAAAGATGCTCAATGCAGCGAGCAACATCACCCAGTCATCGAGAAACTTGCGCTGGTTGAAACCCGGCCAGAAGCCCTTTGCAGTTTTTACCTCAGACATCATTCACCTCGAGTTCTTCAAGCCCGCGAACGCGGGAGAGCCAGTTGCAACAGCCGAGCTTCGTCCGCCTGATCGCGGGTCAGTTCGCCGGTCAAGGCGCCCTCGCTCATCACCAGGATGCGGTCGCTGATACCCATCACTTCCATCAGGTCGCTGGACACCACGATCACCGCAATACCGCTGGCGGCGAGGTTGTGGATGATCTGGTAGATCTCCGACTTGGCGCCGATATCGATGCCTCGGGTCGGCTCGTCCAACAACAGCACCTTCATCGGCATCGACAACCAGCGGCCGAGAATGGCCTTCTGCTGGTTGCCGCCGGAGAGGTACATGATTTTCTGTTCGGCGTTAGGGGTCTTGACCTTCATCGCCTTGATCTGCCGATCAGCGTTGGTCGTTTCCCAGCCGTCACGCAGCAGCCAGCCAAAGGTGGAATGGGCACCGCGTGCGCTGATGTTGATGTTCTCGGCCACGCTGGACAGCGGAATGATGCCCTCCTTCTTGCGGTCTTCCGGGCACAGCAGCACGCCGGCGGCGATGGCATCGCGGGGTGACCGCAATTGCAGCGTGTGCCCGCAGAGTGCCAGGCCTCCAGCGGTGCTACGGGTCAAACCACTCAGCAGCCGAAACAGCTCCGTGCGCCCCGCCCCGACCAATCCGAACAGGCCGAGAATCTCGCCCTTGTGCACGTTCAGGCTCACCGGTTCACGCAGGCCTGGCCCGAGTAAACCCTCGACCTTCAGCGCCACTTCGCCTTGTTCCCGTGGTCGATAATCGTAGATGTCCTGAATATCGCGACCGACCATGCAGGTCACTAACTGGTCGTGGCTCAGCGCATTCATGTCGTCGAAGGTGCGCACATAACGGCCGTCCTTGAAGACTGTCACCGCGTTGCAGATGCGGAATACTTCTTCCATGCGGTGCGACACATAGAGCACCACTTTGCCCTCATCGCGCAGGCGCGTGATGATCGCCATCAAACGGTCGATCTCCCGCGCCGACAGGCTGCTGGTGGGTTCGTCGAAGGCGATCACATGGGCACCACGGGACAGTGCCTTGGCGATTTCCACCAGTTGGCGTTGGCCAAGGGACAACCGACCGAGCTTTTCATCCGGATCGATTTCATCCGCCAGGCCTTTGAGGCAGGCCAACGCTTGCTTGCGCAACTGGCTGCGATTGACCACCCCGAAGCGCGTCGGCAAATGCCCAAGAAACAGATTCTCAGCGACGGTCATTTCCGGCACCAGATGCAACTCCTGGTGGATCACCGCCACGCCGCAGGCAATGCTATCGGCGGCGGACTTGAAGTCCATGGTCTGCTCGCCGATCTGCAACGTGCCGCTGCTGGGCAGGTAGGCACCGCCGAGGATCTTCAGCAGCGTCGACTTGCCCGCGCCGTTCTCGCCCATCAACGCATGCACCTCGCGCGGCCGCGCTTCAAAGCTGATCTGCGACAGGGCTTTCACACCGGGAAATTCTTTGCCGATGCCGTTGAAACGCAAGGCCGCGCCGATCATTTCCACAGCCCGATTTTGCTCAACTCTTCCTTGAAGTTGGCGCGGGTGATCAGGGTCACGTTGTCCAGGGCGGTGAACTTGGCCGGCTCCGTGCCTTGGGTGACCCACTCGAACATGGCGCTGGCAGTCTTGTAGCCGGAGGCGTCAGGGCTCAGCAACATCGAGCCGTAGAAGCCGGTGTCGGATTTTTTCAGTTCCTCAATCGCATCGGTGCCGTTGATGCCGACGCCTATCACGTTGGCCGCCTTGAACCCGGCGCTTTCGGTGGCCCGCACGCCGCCCAGCACGGTGCTGTCGTTCATGCCGCCGATGATCAGGTTTTTCGCACCGCTGGGCAGTTTCACCAGGGCCGAGTTGGTGGCGTCCATGCTGCCGGGCACGTCGAGGGTTTTCTGCGCGCTGAACAGAATGTGGTCAGCGGGCAGACCGGCGGCCTTGAGGCCTTCTACCGAACCGTCGGTGCGTTTCTTGCCGGTTTCCAGCTCGTCAAAGGTGTTGATGACGGCGTAGGTGTCCTTCCAGTCCCAGTTGCGATGCTTGGCTTCGGTGGCCATGGCTTCGCCTTGTTTCTGGCCGATCTTGTAGGCATCGAGGCCGACGTAGGGCACGTCTTCCATGGGCTTGCCCTTGGCGTCGACAAACCGGTCGTCCACCGCCAGCACTTTGAGGTTATTGAGTTTGGCCTTGGCCATGATCGCCGGACCGAGGGACACGTCCGGCGGGCAGATCACAAAGCCCTTGGCGCCGTTGGCGGCAAGCGTATCGATGGCAGACAAGGTCTTCTCACCGTCAGGCACGGCGATCTTGATCACGGTGAAGCCCTGGTCCTTACCGGCTTTTTCGGCGAAGGCCCATTCGGTCTGGAACCAGGGTTCTTCAGCCTGTTTGACCAGGAAGCCGATCTTCACTTCCTCGGCGAGCGCCACGCTGCTGAACGCCATGGCCAGCGCCAGGGTGCCTAGAGTCTTCTTGAACATGGACCACCTCCTTCTTGTTATTGGAAAACGCTTTAGTCGTGGTACATCACAGAACGCCCGCCATCGATCATCAGGCAGGTTGCATTGATAAAGGGCGCCTCGTCGGTCGCCAGGAACAGTGCCGTCATCGCCACCTCGATCGGCTGGCCGATGCGCTTGGGCGGGTGCAGGTCGAAGGCGCGCTGGCGCTCGGCGTGAGGGTCGGGGAACCCGTTCCAGTAGTCGACGTTGAGCTGGGTTTCGATATAGCCCGGCGCGATGGCATTCACGCGGATGCCTTTGGGCGCGTATTCGATGCCGAGGGCGCGAGTCAGGCCGAGCAAGCCGTGCTTGGCCACGGGGTAGGGAAAGCAGCCGGGGATGATATGGCTGGAATGGGTGGAGGCAATGTTGATGATGTTGCCGATGCCTTGCTCGATCATGTGCGGCAACACCGCGCGGCAGCCGAACCAGGCACCGTCGAGGTCGATGGCGAAGCAGCGGCGCCAATCTTCGTCGGTCATTTCCAGCGGGTCGCGGAACACGTTGACCCCGGCGCAATTGACCAATACATCCACGCGACCAAAGCGTTCGATGGCCAGATTGACCAGCGCCTGCCATTGATCTTTTGAGGTGATGTCGACGGCTTGCGCGTAGATGTCCGCGCCGCGTTCACGCCAGTGGGCGGCAACCTTCTCGACCTTTTCGCCCTGGATATCCGCAATGATCAACCGCGCCTGCTGGGCCTGGAAGCACGCGACGATGGCCTCGCCAATGCCCTGGGCGGCGCCGGTGATGATCACCACTTTGCCGTTGAGCCGCTCGCCATAGGTTGGCTCGGGCACGGCGGGGAGTGACAAGGGTTGTGCCTGCATCGCTTCACCTGTTTTATTTTTGGTAGTGAGTGCTGATGCAGGCGACTATAAACCCATCATTTGAAATATCTCAATATATAAATTCTCATCCCATATATTGAGCACAGTCACAAAAATAATATGGGAGCGGGCCCGTGTGGGAGCTGGCTTGCCTGCGATACAGGCACCTCGGTTCTTCAGTTGCATCGAGGTGATGCTATCGCAGGCAAGCCAGCTCCCACACAAGCCCCACTCCCACATTTTTGATCTTCAGTGTTTACAGAACGGTGCTAGCCCAGGGCGAAGTCCCGCAGCGCATCGCCTTCCATGCGATAGCGCACCCACTCTTCCTGCGGCTGGGCACCGATGGATTTGTAGAAGGCAATCGCCGGTTCGTTCCAGTCCAGCACACTCCACTCGAAGCGCCCGCAGCCGTTATCGAAAGCAATCTTCGCCAAGTGGCGCAACAGCTTCTTGCCCGCCCCGCCGCCGCGTTGTTCCGGGTTGATATAAAGGTCTTCCAGGTACAGGCAGTTGCTGCCCAGCCAAGTCGAATAGCTGAAGAAAAACACCGCAAAACCAATCGGCAAGCCGTCGCGCAAGCAGATCAGGCCATGGGCCGTGGCGCCCTCGCTGAACAGGCTACGCTCGATATCCACCACGCTGGCGATCACTTCATGCCGGGCTTTCTCATACTCGGCAAGCTCGGTGATGAAAGTCAGGATCTGCGCAGCATCGCTGGGCACGGCGGGGCGAATCTCGATGGTCATGGGCGAGCCTTGGCAATTTCAAAGCACACATACTAAGGCGCTTTCATGACGAGTTGCAGCGCATTTTCGCGGTTACCGGCACACAAAATCTTACAGGTGACACAAGACCGTTCGTCGCCATCAAGGCACGAACACGAAACGAGGGCTGACCAATAGTAGGTAAGGACATTAATCATATGGAGACACCCTCATGAAAAATTCCAAGTTGGCCGCCCTCGCCCTCACTGGCCTGTTGTCTGCTGCGTCGCTGAGCGCCTTCGCCGCCAGCTCGACCACCGGACCGACCGATCCAACGCCTGACGCCACCACCGAGTCGCAGAAGTCCATGGGCACCGGCATGGACACCAACGGTGGTGCGGTCATCGATAACGGCGCTGACCCGCGCACCAAAGGCAATGACACCCAACGCCAAGCGCCTGCTGCCGTCGGTAACGGCAAAATGGGCCCGGCGATCAATCAGCCCAACATCAACAAGGGCGATGACTCCAACGTCCCAGGTGCACCAAAGCAACCTGCGCCTTGATCCATCGAACGCTAGACGAACACCCGATCATCTCCCAATGAAGAGGTACGCATGAACGTCGATAGAAACCTTGAAAAAGAAGTCCTCACCCGCCTGCTGCACGCTCACCCGCAAGGTCTAGGCAAGGAGGTGCTGGATAACTACCGCGGCGAAAAAGAGGTCGCCAGTGTCTTGGCGTTTCTGCAGGACCGTGGGTTGATCAAGGATGGGCATGTGACCACCGACGACGCCGGTGAATATTCGTTGAACTTGCCGATCAAGCTGACCGCGTCCGGTGTGGATGAGGCGCGCAAGCTCGACGGTGCAGGCCCGCAGTAATTCATTTTTGTCTGGTCTGGCCCCGCTGCTGGGGCCAGTAGGAGTATCGCAATGCCTCTTGGAAGCAAAGCCAAATACACCGCCGCACAGAAGCGCAAAGCCGCGCGTATCGAAGAAAGTTATGAGCACAAAGGCGTACCCAAGGATGAAGCTGAAGCCCGTGCCTGGGCCACCGTGAACAAGCAGTCCGGCGGGGGCGAAAAGGCCGGCGGTTCGGGTCAGCGCAAAGCGCCGGCCAGGAAAGCCGCGGACCGGCAAGCATCAGCCAAGCGTGCCGCGGCCACCCGTCAGGGCCACCCACGCAGCAGCCGCGCTTCGCTGGCGACCCAGACCAAGGAAAGCCTGCTGAAAGAAGCGCGGGCCAAGGACATACCGGGCCGATCCAGCATGCGCAAGGATCAATTGATCGAAGCACTGCGCAAAGCCGGTTGAACAAAAAACCTGTAGGCGCGGGCAAGCCGGTGCCTACAGGTTTTGGTGTGTTTATTCGGTAAGAAGTGCGTCGACTTCGGCGGTGCCTGGAGACGTTGCAGGTCCCCAGCGTGTTACCGCCAAGGCTGCGGCTGCATTCGCTCGACGTGCCGCTTCAGCAGGCTTCAGCCCCTTCGCCAGGCCAGCAATAAACACCCCTGCATGCGCATCCCCGGCACCATTGCTGTCCACTGCCTGCACCTTGAAGCCGGGCACATGCTCAACCAAGCCCGTTCGCCCTACCCAGCAGCCATTGGGCCCATCACGAACCACCAGCAGCGTTTCGGCCAGCAGCGTTTCGGCGGACAGGTGCCGGCTCAGCTCGGGCAGCGCGGCGGCGATATCCAATGCACCGGTAAAGGCCAGGGCTTCCGGGCCATTGCTGGTCCAGATGTCGATACGCGGTAATAACACGCGCATCAAGGCCGAATCCGGTGCCTTCACCAGCGGGCCTGGATCGAACACCACCACGATCTCCCGTGGCAACGCCAGTAGCCAGTCGATCAGCGGCTGCGCCTTGCCCTCCAGCAGCAAGCTATAGCCGCTGACGTATACATAGTCGTCAAGCTGCGGCACAACCCTGGCCAGGTCCTCGGCATTCAGCTCACCCTCGGCGCCGATGTGGGAGATGAAGGTGCGCTCGGTGGTGGCTTCGGTCAGGGACACACACAAGCCGGTGTCCTTGCCAGCACTGGCGGCCAGGGCCATTTCAATGCCCTCGGCCTGCATCGCTGCACGGGCCAGGTCGCCAAAGCGCCCGTTACCGTGACGCCCCAGATAGACCACTGGCAGCCCATTACGTCGAGCAGCGGCCATCACGTTGAAGCCACCGCCGGCCTCAAAGCTGGCCGATTGCGCCAGCACGTCGCCACCAGTGGCGGGTAAGGTATCGAGGGCCATGACCAAGTCGACGATGACCTGGCCGGTGTGCAGCAATCTAGACATTAGGACGCTCTACCAAAGCCGGGCGACGGTCAGCTGCGCCACCCAGTACTGCATAAATCCCGCCGGCCACCAGGAAGGTGACGATCCAGCCCAGACCGTTGTGGCCCAGCCAGGAGTCGGACAAAGGCCCGGCGAACCAGATGTTTTCGGCGGTGGTGCCAATGGTGGTGAAGCTGAAACCCAGCACGATCGCCACAGCCCAGGCGCCGAACGCACGCCATTCCACACCGCCGCGATACCAGTAGGCGCTGCTTGGGCTCACGTCCAGCAGGTCCTTGGGGCTGTAGTAGTGACGGTGGATCAGGTCAACCACGAAGATGCCGACCCACGCCGTGATCGGCACGGCCAGCAACGAGATGAAGGTGATGAACGGGCCGTAGAAGCTGTCGGCGATCAGCATGAAGTAGATCGAACCGGCGAAGATCGCCACGATGTCGACGATCACCGCATGCACGCGCTTGACCTTCAAGCCCAGGGTCAAGGTCGTGAGGCCTGCCGAGTACACCGACAGGTTGTTGGACAGCAGCAGCCCACCAAACGCGGTGATCAGGTACGGCACCGCCATCCAGGTCGGCAGCATGTCGCGGATCGCGACGATCGGGTCGGTGGCCGAGGCCAGGTCGTTGTTGCCCACCGACAGCAGACCGCCGAGGGTGATGAGCAACACCAGCGGAATGCCTGCACCAAACGCGGCCGATGCCACCAGGCGCACGGCGGTGACACTGCGGTGCTGGTAGCGCGACATGTCGGCACCGGCATTCGCCCACCCAATGCCGGTGCCGGCGGCCATGGTGCCGACGCCGATGATCATCGCGCTCAGCGGCGCCGGGGTCGCGTTGAACACCGCGCTCCAATCAATGGTCGCGCAGAGGAAGCCGCCGACCAGAATGTTCAAGGCACCGAACACATAGGTGGCCCACTTCTGGATCACCAGCAAGGTGGCGTGGCCCAGCCCGGACACCGACAGGGTCAGCAGCACGAAGATCGCGATAAAGATCAGGGTAAGCACTGGCGCGCTTTTCGCCTCGACCGGCGAACCAAACAGGATCGAACACAACGACAGCAGTACAAAGGCGGCCGTGGTGGTGTTGACGGTTTCCCAACCCAGGCGCGACATCAGCGACACCAGCGTCGGCCCGATATTGCCACGCACGCCGAAGATGGCGCGGGAAAGGGTGAGGCTCGGCGCGCGTCCACGACGACCGGCGATGGAGATGATGCCCACCACCGCGAACGACCCGGCAGCGCCGAGGATCGCCACGATAATGGCCTGCCAGATCGCCAGGCCGCGAAACGCAACCAACGTGGCGCCGAGCGGTAAGCCAAGGATGCTTATATTGGCGGCGAACCACACCCAGAACAGTTGCAGCGGGTGCCCGTTGCACTCGCCTTCTGGGACCGGTTCGATGCCGCGTGTTTCCAATTGCCCGGCACTCTGGCCGGAAGAAGTCGTGCTCATGAGGGGTGCTCCAAGTGCCTGTATTGTTGTGGTTGTGGCAGAGAATCAAAGCGTTAACCGGTCATCCTGACTCGACGCAATCAGTGTGGGAGCTGGCTTGCCTGCGATAGCGGTCAACCTGTTAGTGCATCAATGAATGACACACTGATATCGCAGGCAAGCCAGCGCCCAGATTTTTGCTCTGTGGTGTTCAGCGCAATTTGAGCAGCCCCAGAACCAGCGGCTGCAAATCCAGGCCATTGACCTGTTTGACCTGCTCGATCATCGCGTCAGGCCAGCACTGCATGCCCAGGCACGCACCCAGCATGGCGCCGAGAATGGCGGCAATCGTGTCAGTGTCACCGCCAAGGCTGGCGGCCAGGCACAACGCCTCCAACGCACTCATCTCACCCACCGCCACTTGTTGGGCAAGGGCGAACGACACCACCACCGACTCCTGGGACGCGACGGACGTACCGATCAATTCGTACAGCAGGTCGGCGAACAGGGCTTTGTCGCCGCTGCCGACACTCAACGTGCGCGCCCAACTGATGCGGGTGGAGATACGCCCGCCGGCAACCCAGTGACCGTGACCTTCCGCCTGCTGGGCAATCTGGGTGCCGATGTTCAGCGCTCCCCCCAGGTCCACGCCGTTGATACCGGCCGATACCACCGCCGCCACCGCCGCCGCGCTGGAGATTCCCAGCGTGGTGTTGTGGGTCACCTGACAGGCCTGGATCACCGCCTGGATAAATGTCGCCGGGTCGCTGACATCGGCGGCAATGCCTACCGGCGTGATGCGCATCGCAGCGCCGTTGGTGGTGCCGTAACGGCCGGACTCTTCCGGGGTGTGGCCGGCGAGGATCATGCTGATCGCACGCTGGGTCGAGGGGCCGAGCAAATCCTGCGAGCCCTTGGCACGCATCACCGCTTCCCATTCGATCAAACGCTGGGCAAGCACCGTCGGTTCGATGACGCCCTGCCCTTCGACCAGCAACTCACCCACCAGGATCGCCTGCTCGGTGTCATCCGTGATGGAACCGGCGGGCATGTTCGGTGCGATAGGCTGGTCGGCGTCGGCATCTTCCAGCCCGGTGATGCCGCCGAAACGCGCGCGGACTTGCTCGCGGCTCAAGGACTGGGTCGGCATGCCCAGGGCATCACCCAAGGCCAGGCCGTAGAAAGCGCCGATGGCGTGGTTGAGCGAGGTCATGTCGAACGTCCAAACTGGAGGTGCAGGCGAAAGTGCAGAGGATCGAGCAAGCTTTCCACATACTCCATGAAACGCTCGCGACGGTCATAGGTGGTACGTGACGCCTTGAGAAACACTGTGCCTGCGGGACGGCCGAGCAACTCGGCATCTTCGTCACTGAGGGGTTCGGCACCGATCCACTGGTCACCTTCGGCACCGATAAAACCGTAGGCGGCCAGGGTGATGGTCAGGGAGTCATCGATCAGGCCGACTGTCGGCAGGCTTTCCAGGCCGCCGGACGCGGGCATCAATGAGCGTTCCAGGGATACCGACGTGCCATCGGTGGTACGGCGGCGGCGATCAAGGGCGATGAACTGGTCGCTGCCGAAGCGGCTGAACAGGTCGGGGCGGGTCACCGCTTCCAGGCGCAGGATGTCAGTGTTCACCCGCGCTCCGGTGTCGGCCAGGGCCTGGGCCCAACCGCTGCGTTGGTCGAGCACCATGCCGTCAAAGGTGACGATGGAACCGACGCCGCTCTGCGTGGCGATGTAGTTGCGCCGCTTCAGCTCGGCGAGGGCTTCGCGCAGGGTGCCACGGCTGACCGCAAATTCTTCGGCCAGTTGGTGCTCGCCCGGCAACAGAAAACCGTCGGCCATCATTCCACCTTCGATACGGCGGATGAGCTCGTCGACGACGCGTTTTTTCTTATCAAATCGGACATGTCTAATCATGTACAAATTGATAACCGAAAGTGCCCGATTCCAGCAAGCGAATTATTTCAGGGAAATAAAAAAACCGGCCTCAAGGTTCCAGGCCGATACGGAAAAACTCCCCGCCGCTCCAGACACCCAGCCAGTTCTGACCATTGATCGGACGGCTCACCGCCAGCTCCACCAATTGGTAAAAGGCATTGCGATGCACCAGGGCTTCGAGGTTGGTGCGCACCCGCAGATAGGGCGCAGGTTCCTGGGTAACCGGGTCGATCACCACCCGCAAGGGGTGTTCAAGGCCCGCTTCGATCTGATCGTCCACGTTGGTGGTGAAGCGCAGTACCTGGCCTTCGCCCTGCCCTTCGACCTCCAGCGTAACCGCGACAAACGGCGCATCATCGACGCTGATGCCGACCTTTTCCACGGGAGTGACCAGGAAGTAGTCATCGCCATCGCGGCGAATGATGTTGGAGAACAGCTTGACCATCGGCTTACGCCCGATCGGCGTGCCCTGGTAGAACCAAGTGCCGTCGCGGGCGATGCGCATGTCGATGTTGCCGCAGAAGTCCGGGTTCCACAGATGTACCGGCGCCGGTCCCTTGCCCTTGGGCAGCTGGGCCAACAGATCGTTGGCCTTGGCGGAATCGGTCATAGCGTTCTCCTGGTGCTTATTGATCACTCATACCCAGCAGACTGCGGGCGTACTGCCTCAGCGGGCGGGCAATCAGATCTTCTGGCTTGTTGTCGTGGAACGTCAGTAAACCGCCACGACTGCGAATACGTGCAGTATCAATCAAATATTGGGTGCTGGTCTCGATCAACATGATCTGAATGACGCCGCTGTCCAGCCCGACACGGTCGAGAGCTTCCTGATCGGACCACTCATCGGCATTGCCGATACGGTCATCCGCCTTGGCGAAACGGCAGTACAGCAGATAGTGAGCGCCGGCCGCACGGGCTTCGGACATTGCCTGCTCAAGACCTTCTGGCTGACGGGCACGACGCACCATGGGGAAATACTCGATGAAACCGTTGAAGGCTTCCTCAGCCACCACGTTCGGACGCGGATAAGCGCTACCCGGCGGTACGAAGGCGCCTTGGGCAATAAACACGAAAGAATCCGGCTGTATGCGAACCGAGGCGGTGCGACGGGTATCGCTGTGATCCAGCAAACCGGCATCGCTCATCTGATAGCGGGTGCCTTCGGCCATATCGCTGACGGTCATGCAACCACTCAGCGTCAACGACGCCAGCAACAAAACCAGACTACGCATCCTAATCCTCCAGAAGCCGGTGACGGAAAACCGGCGAATGGGCGTGAGATGCAGGTTCTGCGCCAGCTTGGAAGACTAGCCGCCGATGATCTTCATGATGGTCGCGCCCCCGGAGAAGGCAACTTCCTGCTTGTCGCCCAACGCCTTCATCAACAGGCCCTGCAACGCTGGCAGCGCTTGGTGGCGCGGTTTGTCCAGCAAGTCGCCGACATAGTGACGATTGCTCGACGACAGGCAGCCATGCAGCCAACCGGTGGACGACAACCGCAACCGCGAACAGGTACGGCAGAACGGCACGCTTTCGTTGGCAATCACCCCGAAGTAGCCCTTGCCAGGTATTTCATAACGTACCGCCGTCGCGTCAATGGGCGCGCTGGCTTGCAAGTATTCATGCTGTTCGCCGATCAGGCCCAACAGCTGTTGCAAGCTGACAAATTGCTGCAGGAACGCGTTGGAGTCCTTGGCCAGGTGGCCCATGCGCATCAGCTCGATAAAGCGCAGTTCATAACCGCGCGCCAGGCAGTATTCGAGCAGCGGCATTACCTGGTCGAGGTTCTGGCCGCGCAACGGCACCATGTTGACCTTGATCTTGATCCCGGCAGCACGGGCCTGGTCCATGCCGTCGAGTACGGTGGCCAGGTCGCCGCCACGGGCGATGCTGCGGAAGGCGTCCGCATCCAGGGTATCGAGGGAGACGTTGATGCGCTTGATCCCGGCCTCGACCAGCAGCGGCAGTTTGCGCCCCAGCAGTTGGCCGTTGGTGGTCAGGCTGATGTCACTGAGCCCCATCTGCCCGACGGCGCCCATGAAGGCTTCCAGCTTGGGGCTGACCAGCGGTTCACCGCCGGTGATGCGCAGGCGCTCAATGCCCGCCGCCTCGATCAGGTAAGCCACGCCACGGGCCATGGCCTCGGCCGAGAGTTCGTCCTGGGCAGCCACCAGCCGCTTGCCGTTAGGCACGCAGTAGGTACACGCGTAATTGCAGGCTGAGGTCAGGCTGATCCGCAAATTGCGAAAACGATCAACGATCATGGATCACTCCGGCAGAGGATGATTCGGGCGCGCTAAAAGCTGACTGATAAATCAGCTTTTAGCAAGAGTCCATGCCTGAGTATATTCCTGGGGTACTACGCGTGGCAGCAAATCATTACGTGGCGGGCGCTTCAGCCGGTGGCTGCTCAGCGCTGTGCTTGCGCTTATTGCCCATGCGCACGCCGATGTCCATCAGGAATTGGAAGAAACCTTCCTGATCTTCCAGCACATTGCTCCAGAACGGCGAGTGGTACAGCGCCACGGCACCGTGCACCAAGGCCCAGGCGGCGCAGTAGTGGAAATACGGCGGCACGTCTTCCAGCTTGCCTTCGCTGATGCGGCCCTTGATCAACAGGGTCAGGCGCTCGAAGTTCGAAGCACGGATCTTGTGCAGTTCCTCGACCATCTCCGGTACCTGATGGCCCTTGACCACCTTCTCTTCCAAGCGGTCGAACAGGCGGTAGCGCTGCGGGTCACGCATACGGAACTCGAAGTAGGCGCGGGACAAGGCTTCCTTGTCCTTGTCCACATCGGCCGAATGCAGCAGTTCGTTCAAATCGCGCTCGTAGTCGAGCATCAGGCGAAGGTAGATTTCGGCCTTCGATTTAAAGTGCTTGTAGATCGTGCCTTTGCCGATACCCACGGCATCCGCGATCATCTCGACGGTGACGCTGTCTTCACCCTGTTCGAGGAACAGCTTGAGTGCGGTGTCGAGAATTTCCTGCTCACGGCGGCGAAACTCACGGACCTTACGGGGTTCTTTGTGCATGAGGAAGAGGTCTGCAAAGGTCAAAATAGGGAGGGTAACGCAGGGCCACGGATACGCGGCGATACGATTTACCCGGTACGAGGGATTATCCCGACTGAACGGTCGCTGGGCAATGCCTATGTGAACCCGAAACGCACTTTACTTTCAGTGCGCCAACGATTTCATGGATCCCAGTCAGAAATAACACGCAAAAACTGCCACCGTGCTCCTGTCCGATGAGAACTCAAGCGAAGCGCGCGTATTCCAAATCTGTTTAAAAAACGATCAGCCGCGACTGGACTGAATCGGATACTGATCAATACTTCAACTGTCGGCGCGACATCTCCCCCAAGTGAAGCGCCGACCTGGGTACCAACGGACCGCGTACCCTTGTTTTACTCCTAATGGTCTTAGCCCGGATTCCCCCCCCAGAAGCCGGGTTTTTTTTGCCTGCGATGTGGCCGCGTCAAACGGTTACATGAGCCAGCGGGAACAGGCGTTTGAAGTTCTCGGTAGTCTGTTCGGCAAAGCGCTCGTAGGACTCGCCGCGCAACATCGCCAGGTAATCCGCTACATCGCGCACGTATTCAGGCAGGTTCGGCTTGCCGCGATGAGGAATGGGCGCCAGGTACGGCGAGTCGGTTTCCACCAGCAGGCGGTCGGCCGGCACTTGGCGCGCGACATCACGCAGGGCGTCGGCATTGCGGAAGGTGACGATGCCCGAGAGGGAAATGTAGAACCCCAGGTCCAGGGCCGCCTTGGCCATGTCCCAGTCTTCGGTGAAGCAGTGCAACACGCCGGCCTGGGGCAGCGCGGCTTCGCGCAGCAAGGACAGGGTGTCAGCACGGGCGCCACGGGTGTGGACGATCACCGGTTTGCCGGTTTGCTGGGCGGCTTGCAGGTGCAAACGGAAGGAGGCCTGCTGCAACTCGGCGGCTTCGGGCTCGTAGTGATAATCCAGGCCGGTTTCGCCGATGGCAACCACGCGCGGGTGATTGAGCTCAGCCAGTAGCCAGTCCAGCGCAGGCGCTTCACCGGGCTTGAGGTCCAGCGGGTGTATACCCACCGAACAATCCACATCGGCATAGCGATCAGCCAGGGCTTTGACGTCAGCCGCGTTTTGCGCGCTGACGCCGATGCACAGGAAATGCCCTACCCCACGCTGGCGCGCAGCGTCGAGGGCCGCATCAAGGGAACCGCCGTGTTGGGCCAGGTCGAGGCGATCGAGGTGGCAATGGGAATCTACTAGCATAAGGCTCTACAACTTCAGTCACGAAAAGTGTCTGACCGACGATACACCTGTCGGCCACGGAATTTAACGGCGGCCAAGCAAGCCGACCCACTGCACCAGCAGCGCTTCGAGCAACAGCACGCGGTTGAGGTTGGCCTTGCCGAGCACCTTCTGGCGCTGGGCGAGGATCCAGTCCTGGATCGTCAGCACCTTGTCCTGGGCACTTTTCTGCGCCAGGTACTGCACCACCTTACGCATATCCGGCAAGCCCAGGCCACTTTCATCCTGAGTCAGCTGGTAGCGCAGGATCAGGCTCGACCAATCGCAGAACCAGTCGAACAGCAACAACAGGGGAATGTCCTTCCAGGCACTTTCGGCCAGTTGAGTGGCAGACACTTCCTGCTTGATCAGTTTCTTCACGCCATCCACCACCAGCGCGCGTTGCTCACGCACGCCCTGGGCTTGCAGCTTCACCGCCGCCAGGGGCGAGCCGGCCGCCAGGGTCAGCAGCTCGACCCGTTCATCCTGGCTGCACGCCGGCAACGCCTGCGCGAGCCATTCGAGGCTCATCGCCTCGCTCGGCAGCGGGCACGCCTGCTGCACGCAGCGGCTACGAATGGTCGGCAACAAGCGGCTGGACTGGTGGCTGACCAGCAACAATACGGTGTCGCCGGACGGTTCCTCCAGGCTCTTGAGCAAGGCGTTGGCGGCGTTGATGTTCATCGCCTCCACCGGCTCGATCAACACGACTTTGCGCCCGCCCATCTGCGCGGTCTGCACCACAAAGCTGACGAGGTCGCGCACTTGGTCGACCTTGATCGCCTTGTCGGCTTCCTCGGGTTCCAACAGGTAGTTATCCGGGTGGCTGCCGGCCTTGAGCAGCAGGCAGGATTTGCACTCGCCGCAGGCTTCCAGGTTGACCGGGCGCTGGCACAGCAGGCTAGCCATGAGGCGCTCGGCCAGGTCACGTTTACCGATACCCACCGGCCCATGCAACAGGTAGGCGTGGGCGTGCTGGGCACGGCCGGCCAGTTGTTGCCACAGGCTGTCCTGCCACGGGTAGGCTTCAGCCACGGGCGCGCTCCAGCAGTGTGGGCAACAGGCCGTCGATGGCGCGCTGCACCTGGGCCAGCGGTTGGGCGGCGTCCAGCAGGTAGTAACGCGCAGGTTCGGCCGCAGCCCGTTTGAGGAACGCCGTGCGTACCGCATCAAAGAAGGCCTGGCCTTCGAGCTCGAAACGGTCAAGGCGACCACGGGCGCTGGCACGGGCCAGGCCGACTTCCACCGGCAGGTCGAAGACCAGGGTCAGGTCAGGGCGCAGGTCGCCTTGGACGAAGGTTTCGAGCGTCGCGATGCGCTCCAGGGACAGGCCTCGGCCACCGCCCTGGTAGGCATAAGTGGAATCGGTGAATCGGTCGCAGATCACCACGGCACCGCGCGCCAGGGCCGGGCGAATCACTTCGGCCAAGTGCTGGGCACGGGCGGCGAACACCAGCAGGAGTTCGGTATCCGGGTTCATCTGCTCTTCACCCGGCGCCAGCAGCACCTCGCGTATACGCTCGGCCAGCGGCGTGCCGCCGGGCTCGCGGGTCAGCACCACTTCGATACCTTCGTGGCGCAAACGCTCGGCCAGGTAATCGCGGTTGGTGCTTTTGCCGGCGCCTTCGGGGCCTTCCAGGGTAATAAACAAGCCAGTCACAGGCAGTCCTTAGTCAGAATTATTGCGGGCTTTGCGGGGCGGCGGTGTCCGGCGCAGGCTCGATCGGCTTTTCAACCGGCGCTTGCGCGGGCACATCCACCGCAGGCGTTGCGTCTTCCTCAGGCTTCACGGCAGGCGCAGGGCTGGAGCGGTAATCGGCCCGGCGCTTGAGCTGGAACTCCCGCACGGCGGCATTATGCGCATCCAGGTCATCGGAGAAAATATGGCTGCCGTCACCCCGCGCGACAAAATACAGGCTGCTGCCCGGCACCGGGTTAAGCGCGGCATGGATCGCCTCGCGCCCGACCATGGCAATGGGCGTCGGCGGCAGGCCGGCCACCATGTAGGTGTTATAGGGATTGGCTTCCTTGAGGTGAGCGCGGGTCAACTTGCCGTTGTAGCGCTCGCCCAGGCCATAGATCACCGTCGGGTCGGTCTGCAATAACATGCCGACCTTCAGGCGACGCACAAAGACACCGGCAATCTGCCCACGCTCTTCAGGCACGCCAGTCTCTTTCTCCACCAGGGAGGCCATGATCAGCGCTTGATAAGGGTCGGTGTACGGCGCATCGGCGGCACGCTTGCTCCACTCCTGAGCAAGTACATCGTCGAGGCGGTTGTAGGCTTTTTTCAGGAACTCGACGTCGGTCATGCCACGCACGAAACGGTAGGTATCGGGGAAGAACCGACCTTCCGGGAACACGCCGGGGTGACCGAGCTTGTCCATGACCTCGGTGTCGCTCAGGCCTGCGAGGGTCTGCACGATCTTTTCATGCTTGGCCAGGGCCGAGCGCACCTGGCGGAAGTTCCAGCCTTCGACCAGGGTCAGGCTGTATTGCACCACTTCGCCACGCTGCCATAGGCCGATCAATCCCTGTGCCGTCATGCCGGGGGTCATGCGGTATTCGCCGCTGTGCAGTGGCTGGCCATCGAGGTTAAAGCGCCAGTACAGGCGCAACCAGAAGGCGCCATCCAGCACGCCGTCGGCTTCCAGGCGATTGAAGGTGCCGGTGGGGGTGGCCCCCGCCGGCACGTCGAGCAATTGCTCCTGGGTCAGTTTCAAGGGCTGCTTCAAGGCAGCGTCGAATTTCCAGACGCCATAGCCCAACAGCAAAGCCGCCGAGAACAGACCGACCAGCAGCAGTACAACCAGTTTTCGTATCAACTCAAATTTCCAATAGCGCGCGAACAATGGCCTGCAGTTTACGGGTGAGCGGCCCAACCGGCCAGCTCATCGCAGCGTACCCGCGCACCGGCCAAATGCCATAAACGCTGTTGCACACAAAGACTTCGTCGGCCTGCTGCACCTGCTCAAGATCGATATCGGCCACGGCCACCGGGATGCCCAGGCTTTGTGCCTGGACCAGAATCTCGGCGCGCATCACACCGGCAACGCCGCAACGGGTCAGATCAGCGGTTAGTAACAAGCCGTTGCGCACTAGGAACAGGTTGCTGAATACGCCTTCGATGACGCGGCCGGACACATCCAGCATCAAGCCTTCAGCGTGCTCAGTGTCTTGCCACTCGGCGCGGGCGATCACCTGTTCGAGGCGATTGAGGTGCTTGAGACCGGCCAGCAACGGCTGTTCGGCCAAGCGGGTCGCACAGGCGAACAGACGGATGCCGTCGGCTGCATGGGCGTGGGGATAGGTAGCAGGCGGACTGCCCTGCAAGATACGGCGCACCGGAGCGCCGGGGTTGATGCCATAACCGCGCAGGCTGTCGCCGCGGGTCATGATCAATTTGAGAACACCGTCGCCGAGGGCGGCGGCATAGGCCAGCACTTCGCTGCGGATCAATTCACGATCCGCAACCAAGGCGAGGCGCCTGCACCCCTCATCGAGGCGTTGCAGGTGGCGGTCGAGCAGCACAGGCCGCCCGGCCCTGACGGCGATGGTCTCGAACAGCCCATCACCATACGCCAGGCCGCGATCTTTCAGGGGCACGCTGTCCGCTGGCTGACCGTCGACCCAGCTGTGCATCACTCGGCGAACCGGCGGAACACCAGGGAACCATTGGTTCCACCAAAACCGAACGAGTTGGAGATCACCACGTCGATCGGCATCGGCTGTGCTTCGTGAGGCACGAAGTTAAGGTCACAGCCTTCATCCGGCTCATCCAGGTTGATGGTCGGCGGAGCGACCTGATCCTTGATGGCCATGACGCTGAAGATCGCCTCGACCGCGCCCGCCGCGCCCAGCAAGTGGCCGGTCATCGACTTGGTGGAGCTGACCGCCAGGTTGTAGGCGTGCTCGCCGAACACCGACTTGATGGCTTCGGCTTCAGCCAGGTCGCCGGTCGGGGTCGACGTGCCATGGGCGTTGATGTACTGCACTTGGTCCGCATTGACCTTCGCGTCGCGCAGGGCGTTGGTGATGCAACGCGCAGCACCGGCACCGTCGGACGGTGGCGAGGTCATGTGGTAAGCGTCGCCGCTCATGCCGAAGCCGATCAGCTCGGCGTAAATCGTGGCACCACGCGCCTTGGCGTGCTCCAACTCTTCCAGTACCAGCGCACCGGCACCGTCGGACAGTACGAAACCGTCACGGCCTTTGTCCCATGGACGGCTGGCACGGCTCGGCTCGTCATTACGGGTCGACAGCGCCCGGGAGGCGCCGAAGCCGCCCATGCCCAGGCCGCAGGCCGCCATTTCGGCGCCGCCGGCAATCATCACGTCGGCTTCGTCATAGGCGATGTTGCGCGCCGCCATGCCGATGCAATGCGTGCCAGTGGTACACGCCGTGGCGATGGCGTAGTTAGGCCCCTGTGCGCCCAGGTGGATCGACAGGAAACCGGAAATCATATTGATGATCGATCCCGGGACGAAGAACGGTGAAATTCGACGAGGGCCGGAATCATGCAACGTGCGGCTGGTTTCTTCGATATTGGTCAAACCGCCAATACCCGAACCCATCGCCACGCCGATGCGATCACGGTTGGCGTCGGTGACTTCCAGGCCGGCATTACGCACTGCCTGAAAACCGGCTGCCAGGCCGTATTGAATGAACAGGTCGAGTTTGCGGGATTCTTTGACCGAGAGGTATTCCTCGACATTGAAACCCTTTACCGAGCCGCCAAAACGGGTGGAATAGGCAGAAAGGTCCGTGTGT